>Ga0335078_10000834_pt1 | contig 47106 bp, 41 predicted proteins | sample Lox_Sample_32_FD_206711 | JGI IMG/M metagenome (GOLD analysis project Ga0335078, IMG submission 206711) | Soil microbial communities from Loxahatchee National Wildlife Refuge, Florida, United States - Lox_Sample_3.2 | ecosystem: Environmental > Terrestrial > Soil > Wetlands | place: USA... | reverse complement strand
GTCGCGCTGTCAGCGGTCTGCGACGAGCTGCCCGCCATTCACTACGCGATCACCGGCCTGGGCGGGCCGGTGCGGGTGGCCCGGTACACGCGGTTCGGGTCCGAGGACCTGGCCCGGGCGGCCGCGGCGGCCCTGGCGGGCCGCCGCGCGGCGATCCTCGGCAACCACGGGGCGATCACCTACGGCGCCACCCTGGCCGAGGCCTACGACCGGGCCCTGCTGCTCGAGTGGCTGGCGCGGGTGCACCGGCTGGCCTGCTCGCGCGGGCAGCCGCGGATCCTGACCGACGCGGAGCTTGACGAGGTCACGGCCGAGATGCGGCGGCGCCGGTACGGCCAGGCGCGGCAGAGGGGAGAGGGCGGATGAGCGGGGGCGGCGACAGGCGCCCGCGGTCGGCGGACCGGGCGCTGCGCGACCGGGCCCGTGCGGTCATCCCGGGCGGCATGTACGGGCACCAGGCGGCCGGAGCGCTGCCGCCGGAATTCCCGCAGTTCATGCGCGGCGGCCGCGGGGCCACGGTCTGGGACGTGGACGGCAACGCCTACGTCGACCTGATGTGCAGCTACGGACCGGTGGTGCTCGGCCATCGGCACCCGGCGGTCGAGGCGGCGGTGGCGGCCCAGTCGGAGCTCGGCGATTGCCAGAACGGCCCGGGCCCGGTCATGGTCGACCTGGCCGAGCTGCTCGTGGCCACGGTGGACCACGCGGACTGGGCGATGTTCGCCAAGAACGGCACCGACGCCACCACGATGTGCTGCACGATCGCGCGCGCGCAGACCGGCCGGAACCGGATCCTGGTGGCCCGCGGCGCCTACCACGGCTCGGCTCCCTGGTGCACGCCGCGGCCGGCCGGGACCACCGCGGCCGACCGGGCCAACCTCGGCTACTTCAGCTACAACGACCTGCCGAGCGCCCGGGCCGCCGCGGCCGAGGCCGGCGACGACCTGGCCGGGATACTGGTCAGCCCGTTCCGGCACGACGCCGGGTACGACCAGGAACTGGTGGACCCGGCGTTCGCCCGGGGCCTGCGGGAACTGTGCGACGCCGCGGGCGCGGCGCTGATCCTGGACGACGTGCGGTGCGGCTTCCGGCTGCACCTCGGCTCGAGCTGGGAGCCGATCGGCGTGGCGCCCGACCTGTCCGCCTGGAGCAAGGCGATCGCCAACGGGTACCCGCTCGCCGCCGTCCTGGGCGGCGATGCCTTCCGCGACGGGGCCACCGAGGTGTTCGTCACCGGCTCGTTCTGGTTCTCCGCGGCCGCGATGGCGGCCGCGGTCGCGACCATCCGGGCGCTGCGCGCCGAGGACGCGATCGCGGCGATGCAGCGGTCCGGGGCCGCGCTCCGGGACGGCATCGTGGGCCAGGCCGCGGCGTGGGGGTTCGAGGTCAGCTACACCGGGCCGGCGCAGATGCCGTATCTCACCTTCCGCGGTGACCGCGGCCACGCCCTGGTCAGCAGGTTCGCGGCCGAGACGGTCCGGCGGGGCGTGTTCCTCCACCCGCGGCACAACTGGTTCGTGTCCGCGGCGATGACCAGCGAGGACATCGCGACCGCGCTCGCCGCCACCGACGAGGCGTTCGCCACCGTGAAAAAGGAGGGGCCGCATGTCCAGTAACGGAGAACCTGCCCGGCCGACCACCCCCGGCCCGGCTGCCCACGCCACGGCCGTGGCCGGGACCGCGGCCGACGCGCAGGAGGCGATCCTGGAGCGGGCGATCCTGGAGCGGGCCGGCTACAAGCCGGAACTCCGGCGCTCGCTGCGCTTCTTCTCGATGTTCGCGATCGCGTTCTCGATCATCTCGATCACCACCGGGATCTTCCTCAACTACGGCTTCGGCCTGTCGTACTGGGGCCCGGCGTCGATCTGGACCTGGCCCATCGTCGGGGTCGGGAACCTGATGATCGCGCTGGTGGTCGCCGAGCTCGGCACCCGCATCCCGCTGGCCGGGTACGCCTACCAGTGGAGCGCGCGGCTGGTGAACCCGACCTACGGCTGGTTCGTCGGCTTCGCCGGGCTGCTGTACATGGCGGTCGGCGGCGGCGCGATCATGCTGGGCGTCGCCGCGCCGCTGCTGCTCAGCGAGTTCAACGTCAGCAACCCGAGCCCGCACCTGGTGCTCACGGTGGCGATCATCCTGATGCTGCTGCCGGTGGTGATCAACATCATCAGCATCCAGGTCGCCGCGCGGGTCAACAACGTCGCGGTGTTCACCGAGATCATCGGGACCGTCGTGTTCGGCGTGCTGCTGCTGGTGCTGTGGGGCGTGAAGGCGAAGCCCACGCCCTACGGCGCGGGCATCCTGGGCAACACCACGTCGGTGTACCACAACCCGACGATCTACGCGTTCGCGCTGGCCGGCCTGATCGGCGCGTTCACCCTGGTCGGGTTCGAGCTGGCCGCCGACATGTCCGAGGACGCGGTCGACCCGCGGCGCAGCGTGCCGCGCGGGGTGATCTGGGCGGTGGCCGGATCGGCGATCCTCGGCATGGTGGCGCTGATCGGCTTCACGCTGGCGATCCCGAACATCAAGACGGTCGAGGCGGCACCGCTGCCGCTGCTGGCCATCGCGGGCTACTGGCTGCCGTCCTGGCTGGTCAAGGTCTTCGTGGCGTTCGTCATCTTCTCGATGTTCGCGATCCTCGTGGTCGGGGCGGGCGCGCAGGCACGGCTGGCCTACTCGATGTCGCGGGACAACATGCTCCCGTTCTCCGGCATCCTGCGGAAGATCAACCCGCGCACGCAGACGCCGATCATCGCGCTGCTGGTGTTCGCGGTCGTCGACGTGGGCGTCATGATCTACGGGTACTTCCAGCCCAGCAGCTTCGCGACCCTGGTCGGGGCGACCGCGATCATCCCGTACATCATCTACTTCCTGATCACGGTCGGCTATGCCTACAAGCGGCGCACCCTGGACAGCGTCCCCGGCCTGTTCTCGCTGGGGCGGTGGGCCTGGCCGGTGATCGGCTTCGTGCTCGCCTACACCGTGCTGATCATGTTCGTGCTGGCCGTGCCCGCGCCGTTCCACGCCGCCGACAAGCTGGTCGGCTACGGCATCGGCCTGGCGCTGCTGTGGTACGTGGCCGCCCTGTTCTGGCGGCTGCGCCGGGGCACCGCCGGGGTGAACCACGTCATCGACCTGGTCGACGACCCTGGGGGCGCTACAGGCAGATCGTGATGCCGAGCAGGCTCACGCAGCCGCCGGAGGACCCGGAGGACCCGGAGGACCCGGAGGACCCGGAGGACCCGGAGGACCCGGAGGGTTTCGGCGTCGGGGACGGCGAGGGGGCGGGCGCCGGCTCCGGGGCCGGGGCCGGGGGGCTGGTGGCCGTGGGCACGGGGGCGGGCTGGCCCGACGTCTGGGGCGCCGGGCCGCTCCCGGCCGGCCGGCCTGACTTACCCGGCTGGCCCGGCTTACCGGGCTGGCCGGCTGCGGCAGGCCTGGTCCGCGGTGAGCCGGGCCTGGCCCCCCCGGCCGGAGCGCCCGCCGCACCGCCTGGTGCGGACCCGGGATCGGCGGGGGAGCGCGACGGGTCCGGTGCCGGAACGGGCGCCAGCGCGCCCGGCGGGGCCGCGGGTGGTACCGGGCTCCCGGTCATCGCCATGGCCGCGACCACCGCGATCACGACCGCCGTCCCGGCCGCCGCGGCCGCGAACAGGACCCGGCAGGCCCAGCGGCCGTCCGGGACCACCCGCAGGCCCGCCCCGCCCGCCAGGGCCGGCAGCAGCGCCGGGCTGCGGGGCCGGCGCCAGCCTGCCTCCGGCGCCGCGCGCAGCGCCTGCCGGATCACCGCCGTCCGCTCGCCGATGGTCAGGCCGGCCGCGACGTAGACCACGACGCGGCGGTTCTCCCGCCGGGCGAACGCCCGCATGCCATCCGGGAGACTGACCCGCCTGATCCGGATCACCAGGTAGTCCTCCTGCCGCCTCGGTCCTCGTCCGGCGAGCCCTTACATCCGGACGGTCTTCCGGCCGGTCAGCTCCTGCTGGATGAAGGCCCACATCCGGCTGGCGCCGCCGCCCTCCTCGCCGAGGACGACGACCACGTTCTGGCCGCCCGCGTCGAGGACCAGGGTGCGGCCGCCATGAGCCGGATGCCGCGCCGCGGCCCGGAGCGCGGGCGGCAGTGACGCCGGCTCGGGAGCCCCTTCTCCTGAGTAGTCGGCCTGCCCGGTTGCCATCCGCTTCTCCCGCTGCTTGTTCTCCGGCTGCCCGCTGGCGTCACGCCAGATACCGCTATGTTACCTGAGGAGCCGATATCTTCCAGCTCATTCAGACAACAGATTCAACTATCTGACTTTATATTCCTGTTTCTTCTTCGCAGGCTGCGTGGCCGGCGCGCGTCCGGGCGGCGGTACCTTGAGCCGCATGGCAACGGATAGCAACCCGGCGGGCCCGGACAGTCCGCAGGATGCGGTGGCCGCGCTGACCGAGCGGCTGCGCCATGACATGGTCGGCGCGCTGGAGCTTTTCACCGTGTACCTGGGCGAGCGGCTGGGCCTGTACCGGGCGCTCGACAAGGATGGCCCGGCGACCTCACCGGAGCTGGCCGGGCGGACCGGTACCGCCGAGCGGTATGTGCGGGAGTGGCTGGAGCATCATGCCGCCAGCGGGCTGCTGGAGGTGGATGACCCCGCCGCCGGGCCGCTGGCGCGCCGGTACCGGCTGCCCCCGGCGCACGCGCCCGTCCTGGCCGACCCCGACGACGTCTGCTACCGGGCCTACAACGGGGTCGAGATCGCGCGCGCCGGGCGGTGGCTGCCGCAGCTCGCGGAGGCGTTCCGCACGGGGGGCGCGCCGCCGCCGCTGCCGTGGGCACCGGAAGGCCGCGCCGATTACAACCGGGCGGTGTTCCTCAACTTGCTGGGAACGCAATGGCTGCCCGCCATCGCGCAGGTGCACCAGCGGCTGCGCCGCCAGCCGCCCGCCCGGGTGGCCGACCTGGCGTGCGGCGCTGGCTGGTCGAGTATCGCCATGGCGCAGGCCTACCCGCTGGTCCGGGTCGACGGTTTCGACCTCGATCGCGAGGTGATCGCCGCCGCCCGCCGCAACGCCGGGCAGGCCGGGGTGTCCGGCCGGGTCACCTTCGCCGTCACCGACGCCTCCGGCCCGGGCCTGTCCGGCCGCTACGACCTGGTGACGATCTTCGAAGGGCTGCACGACATGTCCCGCCCGGTGGACGCGCTGCGGACGGCGCGGGGCATGCTCGGGCCGGCCGGCTCGGTCATCGTCCTCGACGAGCTCGTCGCGGACGAGTTCACCGCCCCCGCCACTGAGCTGGAGCGCTACCACTACGGCTGGAGCGTGGTGTCGTGCCTGCCCTCCGCCATGGGCGATCCCCGTACATCGGCCACCGGGGCGGTGATGCGCCCCGCCACGCTCCGCCGCTACGCCCAGCAGGCGGGCTTCGCCAGCGTGGACGTCCTGCCGCTGGAAACCGATACCTGGCGTTGCTACCGGCTCACCCCGTGACCCGGCCCTATTCGGCCCGCAGGAGCAGCGCGGTGGGCGTGCGGGCGGCGACGCGTCCGGGGAGCAGGGCGGCGAGGTTGGCGAACACGACCGCGCCGAGGGCAACCGCGACGATCGGCAGCGCGGGCACGGTGGGATCGGGCACGGCCGAGATCCCGCGGGCGAACAGGGTCCAGAGCCATCGCCCGAGGGCGATGCCGAGGGGGACGCCGAAGGCGACGCCGGTGATCGCGGGCACCGATGACTGCCAGGCCACCGTGGCGGCCAGTTGCCGCTGGGTGAAGCCCAGCGCCTTGAGCAGCGCGAACTCGCGGCGGCGGCGCCGGACCGAGGCGATCAGGGTCAGGCCCAGCGCGCCGATGGCCCCGGCGGCGAGGATGGCGGCGAGCAGCGCGGGGGTGGAGCCGGTGGTGCGGTAGTTGGCGATCTCGGCCGGGCGCAGGACGGAGACCACGCCGCCGACCGGGCCGTCGGGGTCCGACGGGCGGTTCAGCGCCGCGGTGACCTGGTCGAGGGAGCGCCGCGCCGCGGCCGGGGGGAGACCGGGCCGGATCGTGATGAACACGGCCATCGGGCCCGGCACGAGGCTGCCTTGCGGGTTGAGGGCCTGGGCCGGGAACCGGGCCGCGGCGACGATCGCGCCGGTGCCCATCTGCAGCGAAGACCCCACCCCCGAGCTTCCGATGGTCGGCAGCGAGGCGGTGCCGACGATGCGCAGGCGGGCCGGCGGCCCCCGCCCGGTATCGGCGACGACGGTGTCGCCGACGTGCTTGCGCAGCCGGGCCAGGGTGGCGGGGCCGAGCACCACCTGCGCGGCCGTCTGCAGGCCGTGCCCGGATAGCAGCGGGGGGCTGACCGGGGCGTGCGGGCTGCTGGCCAGGGCGGGCACCGACTGCCCGTCCAGCTTCAGGTGCGCGAAGTACACCCCGGCCCAGCGGCCCACCGCCGGGTCGTGATCGAGCAGCGCGGCGGTCTGGGCCGCCGGCAGGTTCTCCTCGCCCGAGAAGCCCGCCAGCAGCGCGTAGTCCCAGTTCCACCCGTACAGCGCCGGGCGAGACACCAGGAAGCTGAGGCTCGACCCGAACGTGACCGAGGCCACGACCACCACCACGGCGAGCACCGCGCCGAGCAGGGCCGAGCGCACCGGGGCCGCCTCGCGCCCCGGGCCCGGGCCGAGCGCCGAGCGGATGCCGGTCACCGCGGTGGGCGGCAGGCCGCAGGCCGCAGCGGCCCGGGCCAGGCCGGAGGAGCGCTCGAGATCACCGCCGGGCCGGCCGGCGCGGTGCGGCGCCACCCGGTACGCCACGGCCACCGCCGCTGCGGTCAGGACCACCACCAGCAGCACGAAGCCGAGACCCAAGACTGTCCCGTCGAACGCGATGCCCCGGTCCGGGTACACCGGGCGCACCGGCCCGATCGGCGCCAGCGGTGACAGCCCGACGGCCACCGCCACCGCCAGCAGCGACCCGGTCACGACCGCGCCGACGACACCGATGAGCCCGTCGCAAACGGCCATGACCGGCCCGGCCCCCAGCGCCCGCAAGACCGGGCCGTCCCGGGCGTTGCGGCGCACCAGGCGGCTGACCACCTGACCGCTGATCACCAGCGCGGCCAGCACCGCGATGAGCCCGAACACCCCGAACGCGACCGCCTCGGGCCGGATGGTCCGCTCCGCCTGCGCCACCACCGGGGCGTTCGTCCGCGACCCCCCGGCCTGCCCGAGATCCGGCGTGATCTTCCTGATAGCGGAAAGCACCGCCGCCTCATGCCGCGCCCCACCGTCGAGCTGCAAGGAAACGTACGAGTAATAGGCGCAGCACGACTCCAGCCGCCGGGTGAGCGCCGGGGTAAGCACGGTCAGCTGGTCACCGAGAGCCGCGTCATCGTCCTGGACGATCTGCGCGCTGTCCGTCACGATGCCGACCAGCTTCAGCGTGATCACCAGGTAGGGCTTGTCCGGCGGGTAGCCGGCGAACGACGACGAGTTCACCTGGGCGGTGGTGAAGAACGCCACGCGCAATGACGACCCGATGCGCAGTCCCTCCTCGGCAGCGGCACCCGCCGACATGAGCATCTCGTCGCCGCGCGAGGGATCGGCCATCCGGCCCTGCACCAGGCTGACCCGGTCCTGGGTGAAGTACTCCCCGTCAGGGCTGCCCTCGAACGCGGGCGGCGCCTCGCCTGGTACTCCGCCCTGGCGGGACGGCCCGAGGACTTGCAGCGTGCCGTCGAAGCCGATGACGTCCGCCGCGCGCCTGACATACCGCACCCCGGCGATGGCGCGGTCTACCCTCGGCGAGTAGCCGGCCCCCGAGATCGGGTCGAACTCGGTGAAGGCCTCCAGGTCCCCGGGGTTGGTGCTCGCCAGATACCCGGGAAACGAGGACTGCGTGCGGCGAGCGCCCGCCACCGCCGCCATCGCCACGCCGCCCACCAGGCCGATGAGGACGACCAGCACCAGGTACCCGCCCCACCGGTCGTGCCAGCAGGCCCGGAACCGGTAGCCCGCCTCACGCATGACGCTCGCGGTCAACGATCACGCACCGCCCAGCACCTACCCCCCTGCGCGCCTAGCCCGCTTCGTCCCTCCGCTCGCACGGTCGCTACCGATGCAGTCTGACTCAGCCGTGCGGCAGACCCAAGGCAGGTACCCCGTCGAACCCGCCTCGTGCTAGCACCCGGACCGGGCGGCGTGTCACCCCAGCTGGCGCAGGTAGGCGTCGGCGGGTTCGGCGGGCTGGACGCGGATCCGGGCGTCGACGGCCAGGGCGCGATCAGGGCGGGCGATGACCGGGCTCAGGTCCAGCTCGGTGATCTGCGGGAGATCGTCGGCCATCTGGGAAACCCGCAGCAGCATGTCCCGGAGCGAGGCAAGGTCGGCGGCGGGGGCGCCCGCGCGCCCGAGCAGGACCCCGTGTACCGAGCGGATCAGGTCGTCGGCGTCGGCGTCGGTCAGCGGGGCCAGCCGGGCGGCCTGGCCGGCCAGGGCATCGGCGGCGGCGTCGTCGAGCCCGAACAGCACCAGCGGGCCGAACACCTGCTCCTCCAGCACATTGACCTTCACCTCGACGCCGCCGGTGATCATCGGCTGGACGATAACGCCGGCCAGCCGGTCGCCGAAGGTCTGCTGCAGCGAGCCGAAACCGCGCCGGACCTCGTCCGCGCCGTGCAGGTCGAGCAGGACGGCGCCCGCGCCTTTCCTGCGCACCACCAGGCCGGGCACGTCTGCCTTGAGGGCCACGGGGCCGCCGAATCGCGCCGCCGCCGCCGCGGCAGCCTCCTGGGTGGTGACCGTGACGCTGCCGACGAGCGGCACGCCGTAGCAGCCGAGCAGTTCCTCGGTCTGCTCCCGGGCCAGCCAGCCGCCGCCGGGGGTCCCGGCGAGAAAGCCGGCCACCAGCTCCCTGGCCCGGTCCTCGCGCAGGCCTTCCAGGTCGGGGACGGTTCCCGGCGGCGTCGCCCGCCACATGCCGTACCGCGCGGCGTGGCCCAGGGCGCGGGCGGCGGACTCGGGATAGGCGTAGGCGGGGACGGCGGGGGAGTCCCCGCCAGGGCCCGGCAGCAGCCGGACCGCTTCGACCTGGTCCATCACCGCCGCGGCAACCGGCACCGGCAGCCGCGCGGCGGCCACCTCAGGAACCAGGTCGCCGGCGGCGGTGGTGGCCGTCAGCGCCAGGACCGCGTCCACGCCCGGGTCGGCGCCGACGAGCTCCAGGCACCGGCGGAACATCCCCGGCGCAGCTACCGCGGTGGTGTCGACCGGCCCGGCCACCGCGGCGCCGGCGGGCAGCAGGTCGCGCAGCGCCTGCTGAGTCTGGCCGGTGAGGCTGACGACCTGCAGGCCCGCGTCGCCGCACGCATCGGCGGCAAGCATCACGCCGCCGCGGGTATTGGACACCACGCCGACCCTTCGTCCGGCGGGCAGCGCTTGGGACGCCAGCAGGGCCGCGGCATCGAGCAGCTCGCCGAGGTTGGCGGTGGCGATCACGCCAGCCTGCTCGAACAGGGCCTGCCGGGTGAGCTGCGGGGTGACCGCCGCCGCGGCGCGGATCGCGGCTAGCCGCAGGCCTGCCGCGGACCGGCCCGCGTTCACCGTCAGGACCGGCATGGCGCGGCTGACGTGGCGGGCGGCACGGGCGAACTTGGGCGGGTTGCTGAACGACTCCAGGTACAGCACAGCCAGCTTGGTCACCGGGTCGGACTCCCACCACCGCAGCATGTCGGTGCCGGACACGTCGTCTTTGTCGCCGAGGGAGACGAGGGTGGAGATGCCGACGCCCAGCCGGGACAGGTGCTCGAGCAGGACGAAGCCGGTGCCACCGGTGGACTGCAGCGCCAGGCCGGCCACTCCCGGCCGAGGATGGCGGGCGGCGAACGTCGCGTTCAGGGAAAGGGCCGTGTTGGCCACGCCGAAGCTGGTCGGCCCGACCAGCCGCATGCCGTGGCGGCGGCAGATGCCCAGCAGCTCCGCCCGGGCCGCTCTGTCCAGGCCGGACGTGGTCACGGCCAGGGCCTTGACGCCCCGCCGCCCGCAGTCCTCGGCGACACCGGGCACGGCAGCCGCCGGCACGGCCACGACTGCCAGGTCGACCTGCTCCGGCAGCGCGGCCGCCGACGGCACGCAAGGGACGCCGTCCAGCTCGGCCGCGCCCGGGTTGACCCCGTACACCGGGCCCGGGAAGCCGCCGGTGATGATGTTGCGCAGGATGGCCCCGCCCACCGAGCGGCGGCGACGGCTCGCGCCGATGACGGCGACCGAGGCCGGGGTCAGCACGTGCCGCAGGCTCGCCACGTCGGCCGACCGCTCCCGTTCGGCGACCGCGTCGCGGTAGGTATCCAGGTCGGCGTCGCCCTCGCCGGCCGGCAGCGGGAATTTGAGGTCATACACGCCATCGACCAGGGTGCGGTTGGCCCGCAGCCCGGCGTTCGCGAACACCTGGAGCATCAGCGTGTTCTCGGTCAGCGTCTCCGCGACAAAGGTGCGGATCCCCCGGCCGCGGGCCAGCGAGACCAGGTGCTCCAGCAGCAGCGTCCCGATGCCGCGGTTGTGCATGTCATCGGCGACCGTCATGGCGACCTCTGCCGACCGGGACTCATCCCCGGCCAGCTCGTAGGCTCCGCAGCCGACCATCTGGCCGTCCAGCACGGCCAGCAGCGCGGCGTGGTCCGGCGCGGGCTCACGGCAGATCCGGCGCGCCTCCTGCTCGGCCGCGGCCGGGCTCATGCTGAAAAAGCGCAGGTACAGGTTGTCCGGGGACATCTTGACGTGCATGTCCCGCACCGCGGCGAAGTCCCCGGGCCGCGCGGGCCGGATCTCGACCGTGGTGCCATCGGTCAGCAGGGCATAGGCGGCGGGCCCGGCCGGTGTGCTCACGTCCGTCCTCCCCGGGATGCCGCGGCGGTGGTGTCTGGGTAGCCGGGCATCACGTGTCCGCGGCGAGGTCCCGGTGCTCTTCCCGGAGTTGTCGCTTGAGGATCTTGCCGCTGGGGTTCTTGGGCACGGCGTCGGCGATGACGACGCGTTTGGGTGTCTTGTAGCCCGCCAGCTGGCTCCGGGTGTGCTGGATCACCGCTTCTCCGGTGAGCGAGGCGCCTGGTTTGGGGACGACCACGGCGACGACTGCCTCGACCCATCGCGGGTGGTCAACGCCGAAGACGGCGACTTCGGCCACCTCGTTCATCTGGTAGATGGTCTCCTCGACCTCGCGGCTGGCCACGTTCTCCCCGCCGGTCTTGATCATGTCCTTCTTGCGGTCGACGACGGTCAGGTAGCCGTCCTGGCTCATGACGCCGAGGTCGCCGGAGTGGAACCATCCGTTGCGGAAGGCCGCCGCGGTCATCGCCTCATCCTTGTAATAGCCGAGCGTGGCGTGCGGGCTGCGGTGGACGATCTCGCCGACGGTGCCCGGCGGTACCGGCATGTCGTTGTCGTCCACCAGCCTGGTTTCCACGTTGAGCGCCGCCCGGCCAGCTGAGCCGGCCCGGCTGACCTGCTCGTCCGGGCCGAGGATCGTGGCGAGCGGCGCCATCTCGGTCTGGCCGTAGAAATTCCACAGGCGGATGCCGGGCAGCCGCTCCTGCAGCTCCCGGAGAACCTCGACCGGCATCGCTGAGGCGCCATAGTAGCCCTTGCGCAGCGAGCTCAGGTCAGCCTGGCCGAACTCCGGTGACCGCAGCAGCGCGATCCACACCGTTGGCGGGCAGAACAGCTTCGTCGCGCGCTGCGACTCGATGGTCTTCAAGATGGCCGGCGGGTCGGGGGCGGGCAGCACGATGCTCGTGGCACCCAGGTAGATGTCCGGCCCCAGGAAGCAGTCCAGTTGCGCGCAGTGATACAGCGGCATGGCGTGCACCTCGACGTCATCGCCGTCCATGCCGCCGTCAATGACGCAGGAAACGTACTGCCACATCAGTGAGCGGCTCGACAGCATCGCGCCCTTGGGCCGCGACTCGGTGCCCGAGGTGTACATCAGCCGCAGCAGGTCGTCGTCGGCGACGGGGACATCCGGCGGCGTGCCCGCACGATCGATCCATTGCTGGACGTCGGCCCACCCGGCCGGCACCCCACCCCCGGACAGCCGGATCACCGCGCGCACCGGAATCTCCAGCCCGGCCGTCACGATCGCCTCGTCGGCGGCGGCGGCCAGCCGATCCTCGGCCACGAACGCCGCCGCCTCACTGTGACCGATGATGTAGGCGATCTCCCCCGGGCCGAGCATGAAATTGACGGGTACCAGGACCACCCCGAGCCGGGCCGTCGCGAACGACAGGACGGCGAACTGCCAGCAGTTGTGGGACAGCAGTGCCAGCCGGTCGCCCTTCTTCAGGCCCGCCGCCGCCAGCGCCGCCGCCGTCCGCGACACCGCCGCCTCCAGTTCCGCGAACGTCAGCCGGGTATCGCCGGAGACGATAGCCAGCTTGCCCGGAACGCGTCTCGCGGTTCGATGCAGCATGTCGCTGATGCCCTGCCGCCGGGCCAGCCCCGCCAAGGCGCCGGCGATGTCTTCGGCCACGACGACCCACCTCCCCCAAACCCTTACGCCAACGGTGCATGCACCGTCAGCGGCCCGGCAGAGGCGAAGGTCACCACCGCGTAGGTGTGGACGCCCCGCAGGGGGTTACCCGGTGCTGGCGCCGGGGGTCTGGGTCGCCCGGCTCGGGCTCGAAAGAGCCAAACGGCCCGCCCGCGCAATATCGGCCGTCGGCCGCGAGCGGTTGCTCCGGGACTCAGGCAGGCAGACCCTGGCCAGTCAAGCGCAGTAACGGCTTGCGCCGGGGGCGGCGCGGGTCGCCCAGGCGGTCCGGCCGCAGGCCGAAGAAGATGCCGAGCATCGCGGCCAGGTCGAAGATCGCGATCAGGCCGCCGATATAGGGGCCGGGCCCGCCGAGCCAGGCCAGGTAACCGCAGAACGACAGCACCACGATGAGCGCGCCGAGGGCCCGGGGTCGCCCGCTCTGGGCCAGCCGCTCGGGCACCTCGTACGGGGCCCGGTCGACGTAGTTCGCGGTCGCGGCCTTCTCCTGAGCGATCTTGAGCCACAGGTCGTACAGTTCCGGCGCCTGCTCGCGCAGCATGATGGCCTGCTCGACGGACAGCGCCTCGGCCCGGACCGGCGGCTGCGGGAACACGGCCAGGGGGTCGGGCGGCGCCCGCCCGGGCCCGTTGACGCGGTCGCTGTCAGTCACGCGGGTAAGGTCACACCGCTCTTGTCGCGGGCGTGCACAACCACTTCACGGTGCGCCGCCATGATCATGTCCAGGGCCGCGCGGAACGGGTCCGGCCGCGAGCCCGGCGGCGGGGGGTCGGGCAGTTCCGGGCGGACGACCCGGAATATGGGCGCGCCGGTCAGGTCGAAGATCCCGGAAACGGCCAGCCGGACGGAGAGTACCCGGCGAGCGGACCCCTCCGTCGGCATGAGTGATCAGTTCCCGGTGGTGCCGGGGCCAAACCGGGGCCCGGGCCGGCCAGCCCGTGAGCGGCCCGGACCGGCGGCCCGGCTACACTGAAGCGGTGGTGGTCCGGGGGTCCTCGGAAGCTGAGCCCGGCGGGCCGCTGTCCGGCGTGCTCGTAGCCGACTTCTCCCGCGTCCTGGCCGGTCCTTACTGCACCATGCTGCTGGCCGACCTGGGCGCGGACGTGATCAAGGTCGAGAGCCCGGGCGGCGACGACACCCGCCGCTGGGTTCCGCCGGTGCGCGACGGGGTGTCCACCTACTACCTGGCGATCAACCGGAACAAGCGGTCCGTCGCACTCGACCTCACCAGCGAGGCCGACCGGGCGGCCGCCGTCGAGCTCGCCCGCCGCGCAGACGTCATGGTGGAGAACTTCAAGCCGGGCGGGCTGCGCCGGTTCGGCCTGGACTACGGGGCGGTGAGCGCGGCCAACCCGGCGATCATCTACGCCTCCATCACCGGTTTCGGCACCGAGGGCGGCAGGAACCTGCCCGGCTACGACCTCGTGGTCCAGGCCATGTCCGGGCTGATGAGCCTGACCGGCGACCCGGACGGCCCGCCGTACCGGGCCGGGATCTCCGCCTTCGACGTCATCGCCGGCCTGCACACGGCGATCGGCATCCTGGCCGCGCTGCACCACCGCGCCCGCACCGGACAGGGCCAGCACGTGCAGGCCAGCCTGCTGTCCTCGGCCCTGTCCGGGATGGTGAACCAGACCAGCGCGTACGCCGCGGGCGGGGTGGTCCCGTTCCGGATGGGCAACTCCCATCCCAGCCTGTTCCCGTACGAGCCGCTGCCCACCGGGGCTGGCGACCTGATCGTCACCGCCGGCAACGACGCTCAGTTCCGCAAGCTGTGCGAGGTGCTCGGCGCGCCGGAGCTGGCCGACGACCCGCGCTTCGCCAGCAACGCGGGCCGTACCGCGAACCGGGAGGAACTGCGCCCGCTGCTGGTCGAGCAGCTCAAGGCGCGCCCCGCGGCGGAGTGGTTCCGCGAGCTGGCCGGGGTGGGCGTGCCGTGCGGGCCGATCAACACCGTGGACGGCGGCATCAAGTTCGCCGAGGAGATCGGCCTGGACCCGGTGGTGCCGGTCGGCCAGGGCGAGGCCGCGGTGCCGACGATCCGGCACCCGCTGACGTTCTCGGCCACCGCGCCGCGGTACGAGCTGCCCCCGCCCGGGCTCGACGAGCACGGCGAGCAGATCCGGGCCTGGCTCGCCGCCCCGGCGGCCGGCCGCAGCCCGGGCCCTCAGACCAGCCCCGAGGAGGAGACCAGCCCGTGACCCAGCCAGTCCCGCGTTTCCCCACCTCGATCGGCGTCTCGGACGCGGACCGCATCAGCCTGCTCGGGCAGGACCTCGCCGCCGACCTGATGGGCCAGGTCTCGTTCGGCGAGCTGGCGCTGTGGCTCGTCACGCAGCGGCGGCCGACCCCGGCGCAGGTCCGGGTGTTCGAGGCGGTGCTCGTGGCCCTGGCCGACCACGGTTTCACCCCGACCGCGATCGCGGCCCGGCTGACCTACCTCAGCGCGCCGGACTCGGTGCAGGGCGCGCTGGCCGCGGGCCTGCTCGGCGGCGGCTCCCGGTTTCTCGGCGTGACCGAGGACACCGGCCGGTTCCTGGCCGACGCGCTGGCCGCCGTGCCGGGCGGGGGAGAACCGCCCGCCGACGACGCCGGGTTCGACGCGCTGGCCCTGGCTGCGGTGCAGCGGGCCCGGGCCGAGCGGCGGCTGGTCCCCGGGCTCGGCCATCCCGTGCACAAGGTCACCGACCCGCGCACGCCGGTCCTGATCAAGATCGCTGAGGAAGAGCGGCTGCGCGGCCCGCACCTGCGGCTATTCGAAGCGGTGGGCCGGGTTCACCCCCAGGTGCTCGGCCGCAGGCTGCCGCTCAACGGGGCGGGTACCTCGGGGGCCGCGCTGGCCGACCTCGGCCTGCCGCCCGGCCTGCTGCGCGGGTTCGCGCTGCTGGCCAGGACCGCCGGCCTGCTCGGCCACCTGGCCGAAGAGCAGCGCCGCCCGGTCGGCATGCAGATGTACCTGGCCATAGACAGGAACGCCGACTACCAGCCACCGGACGCCTGACCGGCCGGGCCCCCGGGGCCGGAAATCGATGGGGAGTGGCGGGGGGAGCAGGTATGTGCCGACTACCAGCCACCGGACGCCTGACCGGCCGGGCCCCCGGGGCCGGAAATCGATGGGGAGTGGCGGGGGGAGCAGGTATGTTCTGCCCGACACCGTTAAGTTTCCGACAGCACGTTTTCCGACACGGCGAGGGACGCTGACAGGCATGCGCTGGTCACAGCTCCACATTCCCACCCTGCGCGAGGATCCCGCGGAGGCCGACGCGGCCAGCCACCGGCTGCTGCTGCGGGCCGGCTTCATCCGGCAGCTCATGGCCGGCCACTACAGCCTGCTGCCGCTCGGGGTGCGGGTCCGGACTAAGATCATCAACGTGATCCGGGAGGAAATGAACCGGATCGGCGCGCAGGAGTTCCTGCTGCCGTGCATGCAGCCGGCCTGGATCTGGGAGAAGAGCGGGCGCCTGGCGGTCATGGGCGAGGAGATGTTCCGGCTCACCGACCGCAAGGGCGCCGAGGTCGTCCTGGGCATGACCCACGAGGAGATCTTCACCAGCCTCGCGGTCGAGCTGTCGTCCTACCGGCAGCTGCCGCAGTTCTGGTACCAGTTCCAGACGAAGTTCCGGGACGAGCCACGGCCCAAGAGCGGGCTGCTGCGGGTGCGGGAGTTCACGATGAAGGACTCCTACAGCTTCGACGTGGACGAGGCGGGCCTGGACGTCTCGTTCCAGGCGCACCGGGGCGCGTACGAGCGCATCTTCGCCCGGCTCGGCATCCCCGCCATCGCGGTCGAGGCGTCGAGCGGGAACATGGGCGGCAGCGACTCGATCGAGTTCATGTGCCCGGCCGAGGCAGGCGAGGACCTCGTCGCGCGCTGCGGCGACGGCGACTACGCGGCCAACCTGGAGAAGGCGACCTCGGCGCTGCCGCCGGTCGAGGACGAGCCGGGACCGGCCGCGCCCAAGCGCTTGCCCACCCCGGGGGTGCGCACGATCGAGGACCTGGCCGCGCGGTACGCCAAGCCGGCCGACCGGCAGATCAAGACGCTGGTGTACGTCATCAACGGCGAGCCAGCGCTGGTGCTGCTGCGCGGCGATCACCCGCTCGCCGAACAGAAGCTGGCCGACGCCACCGGCACGGGCAGCGTCCGGCCGGCCCAGGCGGACGAGATCCGGGAGGCGCTCGGCGCGTCGCCGGGCAGCCTGGGCGCGGTCGGCGTGCGCGACCTGCCCGTCATCGCCGACCTCGCGCTGCGCGGCCGGCGGAACATGACCACCGGGGCGAACGACGACGGCGTGCACCTGACCGGCGTGGACGTCGACCGGGACATCGCGGTCGGCCGCTGGGCCGACCTGCGCGAGGTGTCAGCGGGCGAGCGGTGCCCGCGGTGCGGCGGCGTGCTGGAGATCATCCGGGCGATCGAGGCCGGGCACATCTTCAAGCTCGGCCGCAAGTACACCACCGCGCTCGGCGTCTCCGTGCTCGGCCCGGACGGGGCGAGCATCACCCCGATCATGGGCTGCTACGGCATCGGGGTAGAACGGGCCATGGCCATCATCGCCGAGGTGCACCACGACGGCGCTGGGCTGGCCTGGCCGGTTACGGTGGCGCCGGCCGAGGTGACCGTGCTGGCGCTGTCGCCCAAGGACGAGGAGGTGCGGGCCACGGCCGAGGCGATCTACGCCGGGCTGCAGGCCGCGGGGGTGGACACCCTGATCGACGACCGGGACGAGCGGCCCGGCGTGAAGTTCCGGGACGCGGAGCTGACCGGGATCCCCTGCCGGGTCAGCGTGGGCACCCGTGACCTCGCCGAGGGCATGGTCGAGATCACCAGCCGCCGCACCGGCGAGAAGGAGCGGGTGCCGGCGGCCGAAGCGGTCACGCGCGTGCGGCAGTACCTGTCCGCGTCGCGCGCTTCCGCAGCCGAAGCCGCGCCCTGACGCCCGCGCGGGACCGCGATGGCAGCCGCGGCTGCGGACCGGTCGTCGGCGCGGGCATGGCCACGACGCGCTCGTTGTGGCTGGCCAGTGCGCTCCAGTCCGGGCTGTTGCTGGACATCGTGCCCCTCCCGTGTCCGTCGGGTGCTGGCGCAGGGTGTGCCGCCCTCATATAAGACACGTCTGAGGCGCCCGTCGGGCCATCGGCAGGCGATAACGAATGCATAACTTCTGCGGCCGGCCGACGGGAATTGTGATGCAGCAGCTCAGAGCTTCGACCAGGCCTGGGTCAGGACGCTGCGCAGGATCTGCTCCATCTCGTCGAAGTGCTCCTGGGTACAGGTCAGCGGCGGCGACAGCTGGATGACCGGGTCACCCCGGTCGTCGGCCCGGCAGATCAGGCCGGCGTCGAACAGGGCGGGGGACAGGAAGCCCCGCAGCAGCCGCTCGGACTCGTCGTCGGTGAACGTCTCACGGGTGGCCTTGTCCTTGACCAGCTCGATCCCGTAGAAGTAGCCGTCGCCCCGGACGTCGCCGACGATCGGCAGGTCGCTCAGGCGCTCGAGCGCAGCGCGGAACCCCGCCTCGTTGGCCCGCACGTTGCCGAGCAGGTCCTCCTTCTCGAACACGTCCAGGTTGGCCAGGGCGACCGCGCAGGACACCGGGTGGCCGGCGAACGTGACCCCGTGCAGGAACGTCGCGGCGCCGTCGGCGAACGGCTCCATCAGCCGGTCGCTGACCAGCATTCCGCCCATCGGGGCGTAACCGGACGTGACGCCCTTGGCGAACGTGATGATGTCCGGCTGGTAGCCGTAACGCTCGGAGCCGAAGTAGTAGCCGAGCCGCCCGAACGCGCAGATCACCTCGTCGGAGACCAGCAGCACGCCGTGCCGGTCGCAGATCTCGCGGACCCGCTGGAAGTAGCCGGGCGGCGGCGGGAAGCAGCCGCCCGAGTTCTGCACCGGCTCGAGGAACACCGCCGCGACCGACTCGGGGCCTTCACGCACGATCGCGCGGTCGATCTCGTCGGCCGCCCAGATGCCGAACGCGGTCAGGTCGCCGGCGACGAACCCGGGCGCCCGGTAGAAGTTCGTGTTGGGCACGCGCACCCCGCCGGGCGGCAGCGGCTCGAACGGCTCCTTGATCGCGGGCAGGGCGGTGATGGCCAGCGCGCCCATCGAGGTGCCGTGGTAGGCGATGTCGCGGCTGAGCACCTTGTACCTGGCGTACTCGCCCTTGGTCTTGAAGTACTGCTTGGCCAGCTTCCAGGCCGACTCGACCGCCTCCGAGCCGCTGGTGGTGAAGAACACCCGGTTGAGGTCGCCGGGCGCCAGATCGGCGAGCCGCTGCGCCAGCTCGATCGCGCGCGGGTTCGCGTAGGACCACAGCGGGAAGTAGGCCAGCTCGCCGCCCTGGACGGCGGCGGCCTCGGCCACCTCCTTGCGGCCGTGCCCGATCTGGCTGACGAACAGGCCGGCCAGCCCGTCCAGGTAACGCTTGCCATGCTGGTCGAAGACGTACTGGCCGCTGCCGCGCACGATCACGGGCACGTCGCTGTCGGCGTACGAGGACATGCGGGTGAAGTGCATCCACAGATTCCGCTTGGCCGCGGCCTGCTGCGCGGCGTGGTCGTGCTGGCCCGGTGAGGTGGTCATCTGGTCCCCCAGCTGTAGGTCTGCTTGCAGAGCTTCAGGTACACGAACGTCTCGGTGGTAGTCACGCCCGCAAGCGCGCGCACCCGGCTGAGGATCTCGAGCAGCTGGTCATCGTCCTCGCAGACGACCTCGATCAGCAGGTCGAAGGAGCCTGCCGTGATCACCACGTAGTCGATCTCGGGCATGGCCGCCAGCTGGCCGGCGACCTGCTCGAGCTCCCCGCTGCACCTGACCCCGATCATGGTCTGGCGGCGAAACCCCAGCGTCATCGGATCGGTCACGGCAACGATCTGCATCGCCCCGGCCTCGAGCAGCCGCTGGACCCGCTGCCGCACCGCCGCCTCGGACAGGCCGACCGCCTTGCCGATGGCCGCGTACGAGCGCCGGCCGTCCTGCTGCAGCTGCTCGATGATCTCCTTGGAGATATCGTCGAGAAGGAGGCGCGCGGGCCCCGCTCCGTTGCCGCGAGGCAGCCCGCCGTTACCGCGCCGCCGACCGCCCGGGGCCACGGGGGCCTCCGGCGAATGCGCCATAAGATTGCCTCCTCCGCATGGCAATCCTGCCACGTTCGCCGCCCCTGTCAACTGAATCCGCAGGGGGCAGGTGAGTTTACCTACTGATTCACTTGTTTAGGGAGAGAGCCGCGGAACGCGCCGGCCCAGGGAACCTGGCTGGGTGCCGCCCGGTGCCCTACTGGCTCGACCGGCCCCGGGGTTTGACTCCTGAGCGGCCTGCTCAGCCGCGGCAGGTGACCTGGGCGGGATCGGTGGTGATCCGGTCGCGGGCCTGCACCCCCGAGAGCGGCCGGCCGCAGCACGGCAGTTCCATGTCCTCACCGGACGGGCTCCGGTGCGTCACCACGGACGGGTCGTCCCGGCTGTCCGCTAACGGCGCCGCGGCGGCCGCGCCGGGGGTGGCTCCCGCCGGGCGGCTCTGGCCAGCAATGTGAACTTCATCATCACTTTTCCGTTCACGCTGGCGTCTGCGCATGATGCGAGGTGCCATGGCCGGATCATACGAGCGAGGGCGCGGTTATCTCCAGACCCGGGCGCGCGGCAACACAAGCATGTCCGGGCGGATAAGCGCACCTGAATCGTATATGAGATACGATGTACGAATGCGGGTGACCGGGGCGTTTCTCACCCGGTCGGTCGGCACGATCCCGCTGCGGACCGCGGCGGTGCTCGACGCGGTCAAGCGCGCGATCCTGGCCGGCGAGCTGCGGCCCGGCCAGAGCCTGGTCGAGGCGGACCTGGCCCAGGCGCTCGGCGTGTCCAAGACCCCGGTGCGGGAGGCGCTCAAGACCCTGGCCGGGGCCGGGCTGGTGACGATGAGCCCGTACCGCGGGGCGACCGTGCGCGCGATCGACGCCGGGGCGGCGCGGGCCATCTACGACCTGCGGCTGCTGCTCGAGCCCGAGGCCGCGCGCCGTGCCACGGCGCGGGCCGCCCGCCGCGGCGGCCCGGGCGGGCTGCGGGCCGCGCGCCAGGCGCTGGACCGCGCGGACGCCGCGGACGGCGAGGCCGAGCGGAGCCTGGCCAACCGCGAGTTTCACCGGGCGCTCTACCTGGACTGCGGCAACAGCCTGCTGGTTGCCGCCCTGGACGACCTACGGGACCAGACCGCGCTGGTCTCGGCGGCGGCGTGGCAGCAGGAGCCGTCCGGCCAGCCGGAGCCGTCCTGGCGGCTGGAGGCCGGCGAGCACCGGGCGATCCTGGCCGCCGCGGCCGCGGCAGACGGCGAGCAGGCGGCCCGGCTGCTCGCCGCGCACATCGGCGGCTTCGCCGCCCGGAACTTCCCCGAGCCGCCGCCTGAGCCGCCGGCCCGGAACCCGCCCGAGAACCCACCGGAGAACACCCGTGAGCCTTGACCCCGTCACCGCCGGCCAGCTGCGCAGCGCCCTCGCGACGGTGGTCGCGATCCCGGTCACCCCGTTCGACGACGCCGGCGGCATCGACTGGGACGCCCACGCGCGGGTGATCCGGCGGCTGGCCGACGGCGGGGTCACGGTCATCACCCCGAACGGCAACACCGGCGAGTTCTACACCCTCACCCCGGACGAGGCGCGGCGGGTGACCGAGTCGGCGATCAAGGCGGCCGGGGCGAGCGCCGAGGTCCTGGCCGGCGTCGGCCTGGACACCGCCACCGCGATCGCGGCGGCCCGGCACGCCGCCGGCGCGGGCGCGCGCATGGTGATGGTCCACCAGCCGGTGCACCCCTACCTGTCGGCCGAGGGCTGGCTCGCCTACCACCAGGCCGTGGCGCGGGCCGTCCCGGACACCGGGGTGGTGCTGTACATCCGGGACACCAGGATCGACGGCCCGCTGATCGCCCGGCTGGGGGAGAGCTGCCCGAACGTGATCGGCGTCAAGTACGGGGTGCGCGACCCGGTCCTGTTCGCCGCCGCCGCCCGGGATGCCCGCGGCCCCGGGTTCACCTGGCTGGCGGGCCTGGCCGAGCTGACCGCGCCGGGCCTGTGGGCGGTGGGCGCCCGGGGATTCACCTCGGGCCTGGTCAACGTGGCCCCGGCGATCCCGCTGGCGATGCTGGCCGCGCTGCGCCGGGGCGACACCACCGCGGCGATGACCACCTGGGACGCGATCAGGCCGTTCGAGGAACTGCGCGGCGCCGACTCCTCGGCCGACAATGTGAGCGTGGTCAAGGAGGCGCTGGCGCAGCTCGGCGTGTGCGGCCGGGCGGTGCGCCCGCCCGGCCGGCTGCTGCCCGGGCCGGCCCGGGCCCGGGTCGCGGCGATCCTGGCCGCCTGGGACCCCGGCCGGGCGGGAGCGGCCCGGTGACCGGGACCGGCAAGACCCCGGAGCAGCTGCGCAGCTACCGCTGGTTCGGCGGGGACGAGCCGGCCGGCCAGGCCGGGATGCGCGCGCTCAGCCACCGCTCGCGGATGCGGCAGCTCGGCTTCGCTGCCGCCGACCACCTGGGCAAGCCGGTCATCGCGATCCTGAACACCTGGGCCGACATCAACCCGTGCCACATGCACCTGCGCGAGCGGGCCGGGCAGGTCAAGCAGGGAGTGTGGCAGGCGGGCGGGTTCCCGCTCGAATTTCCGGTCAGCACGCTGTCGGAGACGTTCTGCAAGCCCACCCCGATGCTCTACCGCAACCTGCTGGCGATGGAGGCCGAGGAACTGCTGCGCTCCTACCCGGTGGACGGGGCGGTGCTGATGGGCGGCTGCGACAAGACCACGCCGGCGCTGCTCATGGGTGCCGCGAGCGCAGGCATCCCGGCGATCTTCGTGCCCGCCGGGCCGATGCTGCGCGGCAATTTCCGGGCCACGCCGCTCGGCAGCGGCACCGACCTGTGGAAGTACTGGGACGACTACCGGGCCGGGCTGATCGGCGAGTGCGAGCTGGCCGAGCTCGAGTGCGGCATCGCCCGCTCGCCCGGGCACTGCATGACGATGGGCACCGCGTCCACCATGACGTCGGCGGCCGAGGCGCTGGGCATGACCCTGCCCGGCGCCGCCTCCATCCCCGCGGCCGACTCCGCGCACCTCCGGATGGCCTCGGCCAGCGGCCGCCGGATCGTCGAGATGGCCTGGGCGGGCCTGACCCCGGGCCAGATCATGACCCGGGAGGCGTTCGAGGACGCGGCCGCCACCGTGCTGGCGCTGGGCGGCTCGACCAACGCGCTGATCCACCTGATCGCGATGGCCGGGCGCTGCGGGGTGGCGCTGACCCTGGACGACTTCGACGCGATCGCCCGGCGGGTGCCGGTGCTGGCCAACATCCGGCCCAGCGGGTCGTACCTGATGGAGGACTTCTACTACGCCGGCGGCCTGCCCGCGCTGCTCGGCCAGCTGGCCGCGGTGCCCGGGGCCCTGCACCTGGACCGCCCGGCCGTGTCCGGCGCGAGCTTCGGCACCGGGCTGAGCGGCGCCGCGGTCTACAACGACGACGTCATCCGCTCGCCGGAGCGAGCGCTGTCCCCCGAGGGCGGGGTGGCGGTGCTGCGCGGCAACCTGGCCCCGGGCGGCGCGGTTATCAAGCACATCGCGGCGGAACCGCGGCTGCTCGAGCACACCGGGCCCGCGGTGGTGTTCGACAGCTACCAGCAGATCCGCGAGCGCATCGACGACCCGTCGCTGCAGATCAGCGCCGACTCGGTGCTGGTGCTGCGGGGCGCGGGCCCGGTCGGCGGCCCGGGCATGCCCGAGTACGGGATGCTGCCGATCCCGTCGTACCTGCTGGCGGCGGGAGTGCGCGACATGGTGCGGATCTCCGACGCGCGGATGAGCGGAACCAGCTACGGGGCCTGCGTGCTACACGTCTCGCCGGAGTCGCACGCCGGGGGACCGCTGGCCCTGGTGCGCACCGGCGACCTGATCACCCTGGACGTGGCGGCCCGGTCGCTGCGCCTGGAGATCGACGAGGCCGAATTCGGCCGCCGCCGGGCCCGGTGGCACCCGCCGGCGCCGAAGTACCAGCGGGGCTACGGGGCGCTGTACAGCGATCACATCACCCAGGCCGACCAGGGCTGTGACTTCGACTTCCTGGCCCGGCCCGGCGCGACGGCCGAGCCCGACCCGCGCTGACCGCCCCACCCGGGTTAGATCTTCGCGCGGCGGGTAGCTGCCGCGCGCGGAGGTGGCCCATGAAGCTCAGCGGGTTAATGACGGGCGTCCTGGCCCTGGCCGGGCTCACAGCACTCACGGCCGGCGCGGGAGCAGCCAGCGCGGCCAGCGCGGCGGCTGCGCCCGCCGCCCCGCCCTACAACTGCGCGCCCAACGGGCCCGCGGGCGACCAGACCATCTACGGCACGTTCGGCGACGCCAGCGTCATCGGCTGGCCCGGCAACGCCCAGGCGGTGACCGCCTGCCTGGGCGGCAGCTTCTTCGTCGACACCAGCCCGCCCGGCGCCGGGCCGGGCAGCGGCAGCACGGCCGCGGTCACCGGCACCACCGACGGCTACGGCGTCTACAACGACTCCCCGACCACGTGGGCCAATGCCGACGGGTACCTGCCCGCGCTGGTGACCACCTGGGTCGCCAACGGCCAGGTCATCAGCCTGGCCAACTTCCCGACCACCGCCGGACATCACCTCGGGCTGACGGTCCGCACCAGCGGCACCGCGGTCACGCTCACCCTGACCGGCCAGCCGCCCACCGGGGACGTGCTGTTCCAGCTGCCCGCGTTCGTCGGCAACATCGCGTCGTCCAGCGCCGGCGTGGTCAGCGAGAGCACCGGCACCGTGACCCTGGCGCCTACCGTGCCCATCGTCACCGTGCAGCTGAAGCACGCAGAGTGAGACAGCAGAGTGAGACACTTGGCGCATGACGGAATCCCGCTGGGGGAGGTGGACGTGCGCCGCGGCGAGCCCGTGTTCGCCACCGACGGTGAGATCGGGCGGATCCAGGGCCTGGCCATCGACCCGGCCAGCCACCACGTGAGTCACGTGCTGCTCGAGGAGGGGCACCTGTGGGGCCGCAAGGAGGTGGCCATCCCGATCAGCGCCGTGACCAGGGTCGATGACATCATCCGGCTGACCATCAGCAAGCAGCAGGTACAGGACCTGCCGCCGGTGGACCTCGAGCACCTGCCCGGGTGACAGCGTTGCGGGCGGCAGCGCGGCGGGACACGCCGTACCTGCCGGAGCCGACCGGTCCGGGCCCGGTCGGCACCACGTCCTTGTGGCTGACCGATACCTCCCGCCCCGATCCGTGGGCGGCCGGGGTGACCGCCCGGGAGCTGATGGTCTCCCTCTGGTATCCGGCGGTGCCGTCGGACGGGCGGCGAGCCCGGTACATGACGCCAGCGGAGTCCGAACTCCAGCTCACCAGCCGGGGCATCACCGGCGTCCGGCCGGACGTGCTGAGCACGGTCGCGACCAACGCGGTCAGCGACGCCGCGCCGGCCAGTCCTGCGCGCGCCCTGCCCCTGGTCGTGCTCTCGCCTGGCTTCACCAACTCCCGCAGCGCGCTCACCGCGCTGGCCGAGGACCTGGCCAGCCACGGCTACATCGTGGCCGGAATCGATCACACCTACGAGAGCCTCGGCACGGCGTTTCCCGACGGGCGGGTCACCACCTGCCTCGCCCGCCAGGCTCGCCAGCGCAGCACAGGGTTCCAGGAGAAGGTGGCCGCAGGGCGGGCAGCCGATGTCTCCTTCGTACTCGGCGAACTCACCGGTACGCACCCGGCATGGCCGGGCGCCGCGCTGATCGACCCGTCCCGCATCGCGATGGCCGGCCACTCCGCCGGCGGCGCGGCCGCCATCACCAGCATGCTGGCCGACTCCCGCATCCGCGCCGGCATCGACATGGACGGCGCCACGGCCGCCCCGATCCCCGGTGAGGGCCTGTCCCGGCCGTTCATGTTCCTGGGCAAGCAATCCTCGTACACCCCGGGCGCGCCCGCGGGCATCCCGGGGAAGCCAGGCCCCGCGAGCACCTGGGAGCGTGACTGGGAACTCCTGACCGGCTGGAAGCGGTGGCTCCTGGTGGCCGGGGCGATGCACGCCTCCTTCACCGACCTCGCGCTCCTGGCCGATCAGGTCGGCATCAGCACGGACGCCGGCATCCCCGGATCCCGGTCCCTGGACATCACCCGTGCCTACGTCCGGGCCTTCTTCGACCAGCATCTGCGCGGCGAGCCACAAACCCTGCTGGACCAGCCGTCACCACGCTACCCCGAGGTCACGTTCTGCCTTCCGGAGGCTGAGACTCGCGCATAGCGCAGGGCTGAGCGCGCCGGTCACAGGCTGAGATCGACGATCACCGGGGCGTGGTCGCTCGGGCCCTTGCCCTTGCGGGCCTCCCGGTCGACCCAGGCGTCGGTGACCGCCCCGGCCAGCGCGGCGTTGGCGTAGACCAGGTCGATCCGCATGCCCATGCCCTTGTGGAACGACCCGGCCCGGTAGTCCCAGTACGTGAACGGGTGCGGGCCCTTGGCGATCCGCGGCACCACGTCGGACAGCCCGGTCTCGCGCAGCCCGGCCAGCGCCGCCCGCTCGGCCGGGGTGACGTGGGTGGACCCGGCGAACGCGGCCGGGTCCCACACGTCGTCATCGGCCGGGGCGACGTTGAAGTCGCCCATCACCGCGAACGGGCGCGCGCCCGACGCGTCGCCGGCCACCGCCGCCCGCAGCGCGTCCAGCCAGCGCAGCTTGTAGGCGTAGTGCGGGTCGTCCGGCGTGCGCCCGTTCGGCACGTACACCGACCGGACCCGCACCGGCCCGCAGGTGGCGGCGAGCGTGCGGGCCTCGTGCGTGTGCTCGTCCGGGTACCCGGGATCGGCGGGCAGGCCGCGCGCGATGTCCTCCAGCCCGACCCGGGACAGCACCGCGACCCCGTTCCACCGCCCGTCGCCGTGGCTGGCCACCGCGTACCCGAGTGGCGCGACCGCGTCGGCCGGGAACGCGTCCGCGCCGACCTTGGTCTCCTGCAGGCAGACCACGTCCGGGCCGGCCTGCTCCAGCCAGCCGGTCAGCCGGGGCAGCCGGGCCAGCACCGAGTTCACGTTCCAGGTCGCAATGCGCACGCCGCCATCCAACCAGGTTCGCCGCGCGGCGCGTTGTGCCCCGGGCCAGCCGGCGCATAGCGTTTCGGCTATGCCCGCCGACTGGCCCGGCGTGTCCTATGAGCGGTGGAGCGCCACCTGCGACACGCTGCACGCCCACACCCAGGTACTCGGCAAGCTCGCGGTCCGGCTGGCCCCGCCCGAGCCCCAGTTGCAGCACACCGCGCTGCGGCTGACCGCGCGGGGCTGGGAGACGGCCCCGCTGCCCGCGCCGGACGGGTCGGGATCGATCGTGGCCGGGCTCGACCTGCGCACGCACGAGGCAGTGGTCGAGCACAGCGACAACCTGATCCGGAGGGTCGCGCTCACCCCCGACCGGCCGGTCGCCGAGGTGACCCGCGAGGTGCTGGACGCCGTGCGCGGGTTCGGCGGCCCGGTGGACATCGACCAGACGCCACAGGAGGTTGGCTGGCGGGTGCCGCTCGACGAGGACTACGACCACGCGCGGTATGACCGCGAGCAGGTGGACGCCTACTTCGCCGCCGCGACCCAGGCCGCGCTGGTGCTCGCCGCGTTCCGGGCCCCCTACCGGGGCCGGTCCACCCCGGTCAACGCCTGGTGGGGCTCCTTCGACCTGGCCGTGAACCTGTTCTCCGGCCTGCCCGCCGAGCCCCCGTCCCGCGACTTCATCATGCGCAACGCGATGAACGCGCAGGAGGTCGCGGTCGGCTGGTGGCCCGGCGACTCGCGGCACCCGACCGCGGCGTTCTACGCCTACGCGCACCCCGCCCCGGACGGCTTCGGGCACTCGGCCCTGTCCGGCGCGCGGTGGGACGGGGCCCTGGGCGAGTACATCCTGGAGTGGGACGAGGTCCGCGCGCAGCCGGACCCCCGCGCCGCGGCGCTGGACTTCGCCCGCTCGGCGTTCCGGTACGCGTGCGCGGTGTGCCGCTGGGACCGCGACCTGGCCGCGTCCGCCGACGGGAGCCCGCCGCCGGTTTCCTGACCGAAGCCGGCCCGGCCGCCCGGCGGGGCGTGCATTACGGTGACGCCATGTCGATCGTCCTCGTCACCGGCGCGGCGGGCCAGGTCGGGACGATGCTCCGCCCGCGCCTCGCCCGCCAGGGCCGGACCCTGCGCCTGCTCGACACCGCGGCCATCACGCCCGGCCCATCCGAGCAGGCGATCGCGGCCTCGGTAACGGACCGCAGCGCCATGGCGGCGGCCTGTGCTGGTGCGGACGCGGTGATCCATCTCGCCGGGATCTCCCACGAGGCGCCCTGGCCGGACATCCTCGAGGTCAACATCGACGGGACTGCCACGGTGTTCGAGGCGGCCCGCCGGGCCGGCGTCGGCCGGGTGGTCTTCGCCTCCTCCAACCACGCCGTCGGGTTCAGCCCCCGGTCGGCGTTCCCGGTGCCGGACTACGCGTTCCCCGCGCCGGACTCCTACTACGGGGTGTCCAAGGCCGCGGGCGAGGCGCTGGGCGCGCTCTACCACCGCCGCCACGGCCTGGACGTGATCTGCCTGCGCATCCTGACCTGCGCCGAGCGGCCGTCGAACGTGCGCGCGCTGTCCACCTGGCTGTCCCCGGACGACGCCGGGCGGCTGTTCGAGGCCTGCCTGACGGCGCCGGGCCCGGGGTTCCGGGTGGCGTTCGGGGTGTCGGCGAACACCCGCGGCGGCTGGGTGTCCCTGGACGAGGCCCGGGCCCTCGGCTACCAGCCCCGGGACGACGCCGAGGCGTACGCGGCCGAGGTCATCGCCGCCTGCGGCGAGCCGGACCCGGCCGATCCGGTGCTGGCCCATCTCGGCGGCGAGTTCACCCTGCCCGGTGGCGAGGAGGAAACATGACCGCGTACGTGATCGCCGACATCGACGTGACCGACCCGGAGGCCTACCGCGGCTACATGGCGCTCGTCCCGGGGACGGTCGAGCCGTTCGGCGGCCGGTTCGTCATCCGCGGCGGGAACCACGAGACCCTCGAGGGCCCGTGGCGGCCGCACCGGCTCGTGATGATCGAATTCCCCAGTGCCGGTCACGCCCGGCGCTGGTATGAGTCCGGGGCCTACGTCGCGGCGATGGCCATCCGGCACCGCTCGTCGGCCGGCAGCCTGGTGCTGGTCGAGGGAGCCGGCGACTGAGGTGGCCGGGCTGCGCCGCCCGCGGGGAAGGCCGAGGGCCGCCGCCGCGTTACCTGGTGGTGCAATGGAGAGCAGACAGAACCGGAGGAGTTGATCATGGCACTGCCGTTCGATTCCGCGCCGAAGTTCGGCGAGTACGCCCGGCCGGAGATGCTGGTCTCGACCGGCTGGCTGGCCGAGCACCTCGACGACCCCGCCCTGGTCGTGGCCGAGTCCGACGAGGACGTCCTGCTGTACGAGACCGGTCACATCCCGGGCGCGGTGAAGCTCGACTGGCACACCGAGCTCAACGACCCGGTGACCCGCGACTACGTGGACGGGGCCGGCTTCGCCCGGCTGATGTCGGAGAAGGGGATCAGCCGGGACACCACGCTGGTCCTGTACGGTGACCGCAACAACTGGTGGGCGGCCTACGCGCTGTGGGTCTGCACGCTGTTCGGCCACCCGGACGTGCGCCTGCTGGACGGCGGCCGGGCCAAGTGGATCGCCGAGGGCCGGCCGCTGACCACCGAGGTGCCGCAGCGGCCCGCGGCCAGCTATCCCGAGGTACAGCGCGACGACAAGGAGTTCCGGGCCTTCCGGGACCAGGTGGCGGCGCACCTGGGCGAGCCGATGATCGACGTGCGCTCGCCCGGCGAGTACACCGGCGAGCTACTGCACATGCCGGACTACCCGCAGGAGGGTGCGCTGCGCGGCGGGCACATCCCCGGCGCCCGGAGCGTGCCCTGGGCCCGCGCGGCGGCGGAGGACGGCACGTTCCGGCCCCGCGGCGAGCTCGAGGCGATCTACCTCACCGAGGTCGGCCTGCGGCCGGACGACGACGTGGTCGTCTACTGCCGGATCGGCGAGCGGTCCAGCCACACCTGGTTCGTGCTGCACCATCTGCTGGGCTTCCCGCGGGTACGCAACTACGACGGCTCCTGGACCGAGTGGGGCAACTCGGTGCGGGCCCCGATCCGGCGCGGGGATACTCCGTGACCACTCCCGCGCTCAGCCCGCGGCTGCAGGAGATCGCCGACGACTTCGGCTCGGTGCCGGGCAAGGAACGGCTGCAGCTGCTGCTGGAGTTCGCCGAGGAGCTGCCGCCCCTGCCCGCCCGCTACGCCGACCACCACGACCTGCTGGAGCAGGTGCCGGAGTGCCAGTCGCCGCTGTTCCTGGCGGTCGAGGTCGACGACGGCAACGTCGTGCGCCTGTTCTTCGACGCGCCCCGGGAGGCGCCGACCACCCGCGGTTTCGCCGGCATCCTGCACGCCGGGCTGGACGGCGCGGCCGCGGACGAGGTACTGGACACACCGGGCGAGTTCTCCAGCCAGCTCGGCCTGGCCGACCTGGTCAGCCCGTTGCGGCTGCGCGGCCTGGCGGCGATGCTGGCCCGGATCAAGCGCCAGGTGCGCGAGCGGCAGAAGGGATGAGCGCAGTGAGCAAGCACGTGACGCACTGGATCGGCGGCAAGCCGTGGACGGGCGAGGCCGCGAGCCGCGGTGACATCTACAACCCGGCCACCGGGCAGGTCTCCGGCACCGTGGACTTCGCGACGGCGGCCGAGGTCGGCGCCGCGGTGACCGCGGCCGCGGCGGCCTGGCCGGCCTGGCGAGAGACGTCGCTGACCAAGCGGGCCGACGTGCTGTTCGCGTTCCGCGAGCTGATCAGGCGGCACCAGGCCGAGCTGGCCGCGCTGATCAGCTCCGAGCACGGCAAGGTCGCCTCGGACGCGGCCGGCGAGGTCGCCCGCGGGCTCGAGGTGGTCGAGTTCGCCTGCGGGATACCGCACCTGCTCAAGGGCGGGTTCTCGGAGAACGTCTCGACCGGCGTGGACGCCTACTCGATCCGGCAGCCGCTCGGCGTGGTGGCCGGGATCACCCCGTTCAACTTCCCGGCCATGGTGCCGATGTGGATGTTCCCGATCGCGCTGGCCTGCGGCAACGCGTTCGTGCTCAAGCCGTCGGAGAAGGACCCGTCCGCCTCGCTGATGCTGGCCGGGCTGCTGGCCGAGGCCGGCCTGCCGGACGGGGTCTTCAACGTGGTGCACGGGGCCAAGGACGCGGTCGACGCGCTGCTGGCCCATCCGGTGGTCAAGGCGGTCAGCTTCGTGGGATCGACCCCGATCGCCCGCTACATCTACGAGACCGGCACCGCCGCGGGCAAGCGGGTGCAGGCGCTGGGCGGGGCCAAGAACCACATGGTGGTGCTGCCCGACGCCGACCTGGACCTGGCCGCGGACGCCGCGGTGTCGGCGGGCTTCGGATCGGCGGGCGAGCGGTGCATGGCGATCTCGGTGGTGGTGGCGGTCGACCCGGTCGGCGACGAGCTGGTCGAGAAGATCGCCAGCCGGATCCCGGCCCTGACGGTCGGTCCCGGCCACGACGAGCGGTCCGAGATGGGCCCGCTGGTGACCGGGCCGCACCGGGACAAGGTGGCGTCCTACCTGGACTCCGGGGTGGCCGAGGGCGCGGTGCTGGCCGTTGACGGCCGCGACCACCCGGTGACGGGGGGAGCGGCGGAGGGGTTCTGGCTCGGCCCGTCGGTGCTGGACCATGTCACACCCGCGATGGGCTGCTACCGGGACGAGATCTTCGGGCCGGTGCTGTCGGTGGTCCGGGCGTCCGGCTACCACGAGGCGATGGCGGTCATCAACGGCAACCCGTACGGCAACGGGACCGCGATCTTCACCAACGACGGCGGCGCGGCCCGGCGGTTCACCCACGAGGTCGAGGTCGGGATGGTCGGCATCAACGTGCCGATCCCGGTGCCGATGGCGTTCTACTCGTTCGGCGGCTGGAAGTCGTCGCTGTTCGGCGACACGCACGTGCACGGCATCGAGGGCGTGCACTTCTACACCCGGGGCAAGGCGGTCACCTCACGCTGGCTGGATCCCAGTCACGGCGGGGTCAGCCTCGGCTTCCCGGTCAACCGTTAGCCGCGCCGGCGCCGAGCACCCGGGCGTAGGCCGCCTGGCCGGCCGCGGTCGGATGGTAGGAGGCGCCGAGGTCGGGCCAGTCCACCGCGTTCAGCCAGCGCCCGGGGTCGCAGATCTCGTGGCCGGCGAACGCCGGCCTGACGTCGGCGAACACGTCGCCGTGCCGCCCGGCCGCGGCCCGCAGCTGGCCGTCGAGCTGGTCGGCTGCCTGGTCGAGGCGGGTGCGGTCGGTGGTGCTCAGGCCCGGGCAGGACGAGGACCGGGACATGTCGTAGGGGTCCGGGTAGCCGACCACCACGACCCGGGCGCGGGGAACCCGGGCCGAGATGGCCGCCAGGACCTGGTCCAGCCGGCCGGGCAGGACGGCGCGGATCTCCTGCTCGGCCGCGTTGACCGCGGCCTCGCAGATGCTGGTGGGCAGCAGCACGCACGTCGTCATCACCGGGACGAAGCCGGCGTCGTTGCCGCCGATCGTGATCGACACCAGGGTGGTGGCCGGGCCGAGCGCGGCGAGCTGGCCGCTGATCACCGAGCCGGCGGTGGCCTGCGCGCAGGCGGCCGAGGCGTAGGAGGCCGGGTGGTGAGCGGCCGCCCACCGCGCCGGGTAAGCCTCCGGGCTCCGCTCGCAGGACCCGCTGGAGCCGTAGTAGTCCCCGGCCCCGACGCCGGAGGCGTATGAGTCGCCGAGCGCCACGTAGCGGACCGCGGGCGGCGGCGCGGGCCGGGCGCGCGGGCTGGCTGCCGGCCGCGCGCGCGGGCTGGCCGCCGGGCGGGCGGGCGCGGCGGCGGCCGAGCCGGCCACGGCGGCCACGGCGGCCACCCCGGCCGCGAGCACCACCGCGAAGGCGGCCCGGGCTAACCGGAACCGGGTGACCGCCCGGAACGGCACGATGGTTCTCCTTCGCGGGGCGCGGGCGAATAATCGGACTTACCTCGTTCAGTAACATCGGTGGGTCAGGCGGTCAAGACGGCCCCTGGCGGCGACCCAGCGGGAGGCAGCCATGATCGGACCAACGCCCGACCCGGCGCGGGGCGCCGAAGTCCTGGCCATGGACCGGGCGCACGTCTTTCACTCCTGGTCGGCGCAGGGGGCGCTGCACCCGCTGGCGATCGCGCGGGCGGAGGGCTCGTACTTCTGGGACTACGACGGCCGGCGCTACCTGGACTTCTCGTCCCAGCTGGTGAACACCAACATCGGCCACCAGCACCCCCGGGTGACCGCGGCGATCGCGGAGCAGGCGGCACGGCTGGCCACGATCGCGCCGCAGCACGCCAACGAGGCCCGGGGCGAGGCGGCGACCAGGATCGCGGCGCTGGCCCCGGACGGCATGGAGAAGGTGTTCTTCACCAACGGCGGCGCAGACGCGAACGAGAACGCGATCCGGATGGCCCGGCTGCACACCGGCCGCGCCAAGGTGCTCAGCTTCTACCGTTCCTACCACGGCAACACCGGGGCCGCGATCACCTCCACCGGGGACCCGCGGCGGTGGCCGAACGAGTTCGCCACCGGGCACGTGCACTTCTTCGGCCCCTACCTGTACCGGACCGCGTTCTGGGCCACGACCGAGCAGGAGGAGTGCGAACGGGCCCTGGAGCACCTGGAGCAGGTGATCACCTTCGAGGGCCCGGCCACGATCGCGGCGGTGCTGATCGAGACCATCGTCGGCACCGCCGGGGTGCTGCTGCCGCCGCCCGGCTACCTGGCCGGGGTGCGCGCCCTGTGCGACAGGCACGGCATCGTCTACATCGCCGACGAGGTGATGTGCGGCTTCGGCCGGGCCGGGACGTGGTTCGCGTTCGAGCCGCACGGCGTGGTGCCGGACCTGATCACGTTCGCGAAGGGCTCGAACTCCGGGTACGTGCCGGCCGGCGGGGTGATCATCTCCGACCAGATCGCCGCCACGTTCGACGAGCGGGTGTTCCCGGGCGGGCTCACCTACTCCGGTCATCCGCTGGCCTGCGCGTCGATCGTGGCGTCGATCGACGCGATGAAGGACGAGGGCATCATCGAGAACGCGGCCAGGATCGGCGCCGAGGTGCTCGGGCCCGGCCTGCGCGAGCTGGCGGCGCGCCACCCGGTGATCGGGGAGGTGCGCGGGCTCGGCGTGTTCTGGGCCCTGGACCTGGTCAGCAACCGGGACACGCGGGCCATGCTCGCGCCGTACGGGGGGTCGTCCCCGGCGATGAACGAGATCATGACGCAGTGCCAGGCGCGCGGGCTCATGCCGTTCATCAACTACAACCGGCTGCACGTGGTGCCGCCGTGCACGGTATCGGAGGCGGAGGCCAAGGAGGGCCTGGCCATCCTGGACGAGGTCTTCACGGTCGCCGGCCGTTACTACGAGGGCTGACGCCGCGGCGGGGGCTGCCGTCTCGTCGGCATACGCCCCCGTCTGCGGGGAATATCACTGCCGTGATTGACACCCGGCCGGTACCGGTACCCGGCTCCCTGGGCGAGCTGCTCGGCCCGCTGGAGGGCGTGGCCCGCCTGCCCGCCCGGCTGTTCTGGTCGGGTCCTGACCCGCGCAGCGTGCGGTGGGACCTGTCCGACCGCACGCGCCGCCGCGACCTGTACGAGATCGTGCTGGTCAAGGGGACGCTGGACGACATCCGGCTGCTGGTGAACGGTCCCGAGCTGGTGTGCCTGTGGGACGAGATGTACCTGCCGCCGTGGGTCCGGGAGGCCTGGCGCCCGCTGGTCGAGCCGGGAGATGTCGCGGCCTGAGACCCGCGCCTAGATCTGCCGCGGTCCTACCCCCGGAACGGGTGACTGGGCTGGCCGGTGACGCCGGGCTCGCAGGCGAACAGCGCCCCGGCGCCGTCCCCGGGCCCGGCGGCGGTGGTGATGTAGAGCCGGTCCAGGCCGGCCCCGCCGAACACGCAACTGGTCACCCGCGACGCCGGAAGCTCGACGGCCTGCCGCACCCGGCCATCCGGGTCGTGGCGGAGCACGACGCCACCGCCCCAGACCGCGACCCAGACCCCGCCGCCGGCGTCCACGGTGAGGCCGTCGGGCACGACGTCGCCCTCGCCCACCGCCGCGAACCGGCGGCGGCCGCCGATCGCGCCCGTGGCCGGGTCGTAGTCGAACACGTCCACCTGGTGGTCGAGCGAGTCGATGTAGTACATCAGCCGGTCGTCCGGGCTCCAGCCGATTCCGTTGGAGATGCCGATCCCGGTGCACATCGTGGTCACCCGAAGGTCGGGATCCAGCCGGTACAGCGCGCCCGCGCCCGGCCGCTCGTCGTCCGCCTTGGTGCCCGCGTAGAACCGGCCGGCCCGGTCGCAGGCGCCGTCGTTCATCTGGTTGTCCGGCCGGTCCGGCTCGACCACGGCCAGCGTGGCCACCTCGCCCGTGGCCGGGTCCAGGCTCAGGAAGCCCTCGCGGGCGGCGAGCACGAGCCCGCCGCTGGCCCGCGGGACCACGGCGCCGACCGGCTGGCCGATGTCCCAGCTCGCCAGCGCCCCGCCGGAATCCATCCGGTGCACCCGGCCAACGGGGATGTCCACCCAGTACAGCGCCTGGGCCGTCGTGTCCCAGCACGGTCCCTCGCCCAGCGTGGCGGCGGGCGCCGCCACCCGCTCGGGCCGCGGCATCGCGATCCCGCCCTGGTTTCGGGTCACAGCCGGGCGAACGCGTCTTCGAGGATGGAAAGTCCCTCGTCGAGCAGCGCCTCCGAGATCACCAGCGGCGGCAGGAACCGCAGCACGTTGCCGAACGTCCCGCAGGTGAGCACGATGAGGCCATCGGCGTGACAGGCTCGGGCGACCTGGGCCGCGGCGGCGGCGTCCGGCTCCAGGGTGCCGGGCCTGACCAGCTCGATGGCGATCATCGCGCCGCGCCCGCGCACGTCGCCGATGACCGGGTGGGTCTGCGCGAGGCGGCGCAGCCGGGGCAGCATCAGGTCGCCGATGCGCCGCGCGGAGGCGGGCAGGTCCTCCTTGCCCATGGTCTCGATCGCGCCGAGCGCGGCGGCGCAGGCGACCGGGTTCCCGCCGAACGTGCCGCCGAGCCCGCCGGGATGCACCGTGTCCATCATCTCCGCCCGGCCGGTCACGCCGGCCAGCGGCAGACCGCCCGCGATGCCCTTGGCCGTGGTGATCAGGTCCGGCACCACGCTCTCGTGGTCGCAGGCGAACCAGTCGCCGGTACGGCAGAAGCCGGACTGGATCTCGTCGGCCACGAACACGATCCCGTGCTCGCGGCAGAACGCCGCAAGGCCGGGCAGGAACCCGTCCGGCGGCACCACGAACCCGCCCTCGCCCTGGACCGGCTCGATCACCACGGCGGCCGTGTTCTTCTCGCCCACCTGGGTGTGGATCAGCCCGGTGATCACGTCCAGCGCGTTCGCCTGGCAGGCGGCGGGGCCGCCGGGCCAGCGGAACGGGTAGGCCATGGGCACCCGGTAGACATCGGAGGCGAACGGCCCGAAGCCGTCCTTGTACGGCATGTTCTTGGCGGTCATCGCCATCGTCAGGTTGGTCCGCCCGTGATAGGCGTGGTCGAACACCACGACCGCGCTCCGGCCGGTCGCGTGCCGGGCGATCTTGACGGCGTTCTCCACGGCCTCGGCGCCGGAGTTGAACAGGCAGGACCGCTTGTCGTGGTCGCCCGGCGTGACCCGGTTGAGCTCCTCGCAGACCTCCACGTAGCCGCGGTAGGGCGCGACCATGAAGCAGGTGTGCGTGAACCGCGCCACCTGCTCGGTGACCCGCTCGACCACGAGCTCGGCGCTATTGCCGACCGAGGTCACGGCGATCCCGGAGCCGAAGTCGATCAGCGAGTTGCCGTCCGCGTCGATGACCACGCCGCCGCCGGCGGCGGTCACGAACACCGGCAGGACATGGCTGAGCCCCCGGGCGACGCTGCGCTGCCGGCGCTCGAGCAACTCCCGCGACGCGGGCCCGGGGATCTCGGTGACGAGGCGGCGTTCCTGGGTGAGACCCGGGCCGCCCCGGGGGGCGCTAGTAAAGGTCATAAGGCTGACCCTAGGGCACCCGGGGTGGCCGCGGCATCAGCGGGAAGCCCCCGGCTCGCTGCGGTAGACCCGGCCATCATGGCGGCCCTTCCCGGCTCGCGGCGCGTATCGCAGATGACAGGGTCAACCGCGACGGTTCGTGGCAGATGATAGATACTGCGCGGAGGTTACCTTACGATCATTCTCCGGTGTCGGACCAGGCCGAGCGGAGCGTGCAGCAGATATGGAGCAACCAACTCGCGACGAGGTCCTGGCGGGCTACGCCGGCAGCCGCCGGTTCACCCTGGGCCGGCCCCGCGACCTGACCCTGATCCCCTCCCGCCGCCGCCTGGTGTTCCTGCGGTCGCTGGCCGCCGACGACCCGGCGACCGCGCTGTGGTCCCTGGACACCGACACCGGGGCGGAGCGCATGCTGGCCGACCCGCGGGCGCTGCTGGACGGCGCGGCGGAGGTCATTCCCGCCGCGGAGCTGTCCCGCCGGGAGCGGCGGCGCGAGTCGGCCCGGGGCATCGTGGCCTACTCGGCCGACGCCGCGGGCCGGCTGGCGGTGTTCGCGCTGTCGGGCCGGCTGTTCGCCTGCGACCTGGCCGCCGGCGACACCCGCGCGGTGCCGGCCGAGGGACCGTGCGTGGACCCGCACATCGACCCGGCCGGGACGGCCGTCGCCTACCTCCGCGACCGCGCGCTGCTGGTGGCCGGGCTCGACGGCCAGGTCATCACCGAGCTCGCCGACCCCGACCCGGACGTGAGCTTCGGCGCCGCCGAGTTCGCCGCGGCCGAGGAACTGGGCCGGCACCACGGCTTCTGGTGGAGCCCCGACGGGCGGCGGCTGCTCGTGGCCCGCGTCGACCAGCGCGACGTGATCACGTGCTGGCTCGGCGATCCCACCTACATCCAGAACGCTCCGGCTGAGCAGCGCTACCCGCGCGCGGGGACCGCGAACGCGCGGGTGAGCCTGGTGCTGGCCGGGCTCGACGGGAGCACCCGGGCCGTCGCCGGGGGACCGGACGAGCGGCTGCCGTACCTGGTGGCGGCCCGCTGGGAGCGCGGCCACCCGCCGGTGCTCGTGCTGCAGTCCCGCGACCATCAGCGGCGCGAGGTCCGGGCCCTCGACCCGGCCACCGGCGAGACCTCGCTGCTGCACGCCGACACCGACCCCGCCTGGCTCGAGCTCGTCCCCGGCACGCCGCGCTGGCTGCCGGACGGCCGCCTGCTGCGGTCGGCGATCTCGCAGGACACGCACCGGCTCTTCGCCGGCGACGACCCCTGCACCCCGCCGGGCCTGCAGGTGCTGAGCGTGATCGGCACCGGGGAGCGGACGGTGTTCACGGCCACGGCCGAGCCGACCGAACGGCACGTGTACGCCTGCGACCACGCCACCGGCCAGGTCGAGCCGCTGACCACCGAGCCGGGCCTGCACGGCGCGGTGCAGGGCGGCGGCCTGCTGGCCGTCATGTCGGAGACGCTCGACGCCGACGGCATCGCCGTGCGGGTGCTCGACCACGGGCGGCCGGTGGCGGCCGTCGGGTCCCTGGCGCCGCCGCATGCGTTCGCGCCGCAGGTGACGCTGGTGCGGGCCGGCCAGCGTGAGCTGCGCACCGCGGTGATCATGCCCGCCGGGGGCCGCCGGCCGCCGGGTCCGCTGCCGGTCCTGATGGCCCCGTACGGCGGGCCGAGCCAGCAGGTGCTCAAGGCGCGCCGGCTGTTCTACGAGCCGCAGTGGCTGGCCGACCAGGGCTTCGCCGTGATCGTGGCCGACGGCCGGGGGTCACCGGGCCGGGGCCCGGCCTGGGAGCGCGCGTTCCGTCTCGACGTGGCCACGGCCGCGCTCGACGACCAGGTCGCCGCGCTCGAGGACGTGCTGGGCCGGTATCCGGGTGAGCTTGATCCCGGGCGCGTCGGCATCCGCGGCTGGTCGTTCGGCGGCTACCTGTCCGCCCTGGCCGTGCTGCGCCGGCCGGACGTGTTCTCGGCGGCGGTGGCCGGCGCCCCGGTCAGCGACTGGCGGTATTACGACACCGCGTCCACCGAGCGCTGGCTCGGCCTGCCCGGCGAGCATCCCGAGGCGTACGAGCGGACCTCGCTGCTGCCCCTGGCCGGCGGCCTGAGCAGGCCGCTGCTGCTGATCCACGGCCTGGCCGACGACAACGTCCACCCGCGCCACTCGCTGCTGCTGGCCGCCGGGCTGCTGGCCGCCGGGCGCCCGCACGGCCAGCTCATGCTGCCCGGGGTGACGCACATGGTCTGGCAGCCGCCGGTGATCGCCACGATGCTGCGGACCCAGGTCGAGTTCTTCCGCCGCTGGCTGCCCGCGGGGGCCTGACCCCGGGTCAGGCGGCCGCGGCGGGCCGCGGCTCGCGCAGCCCGGCGGCCAGCGCGAGCGACAGTACCGGCAGCCCGGCCAGGACAGCGAGCGACACGGCCAGGCCGTGGCTGTCGGCCAGCCAGCCGAACAGCGGGGCGGCCAGCCCGCCGACGGACATGGCCAGGCCGAGGGTGACCCCGCTGGCCGTGCCGATCCGGTTCGGCAGGTAGTCCTGGCCGAGCGTGACCTGGACGGCGAACGGCAGGTACAGGGCCAGCCCGGAGACGAGCGCGGCGCCGAACGCCACCGCGGCGTCGGGCGCGGCCGCCAGCAGGACGAGCGCGGGGATCGCGCAGGCGTAGCCGAGCCGCACCGTGGCCAGCCGCCGCCACCGGTCGGCCAGCCAGCCGCCGGTCAGCGAGCCGACCGCGCCCGCCGCGACAAAGGCGGTCAGCGCGGCCGAGCCCACCGCGGTCGGCTCGTGGAACCGGCGGATCACGAACAGCGCGAGCAGCGAGGCGATGCCGAAGTACGCGATCGACCGGGTGACCACGACCGCGGTGAGCCGGGCGAAGCTGCGCCAGTCGTCGCGCCGGGGCCGGTCCGGGGGGCCGCCGGCCGCGGCCTGGCTCGCCCGCCGGGCCTGCCCGACGGCGTGCGCCCGGCGCCACGGGCGGCGGTAGGCCAGCAGGCCGGCCATGGCCACGGCGGGCAGCGCGAGCAGCGGCGTGCCCCGCAGGCCGGTCACGAGCAGGACCGGGGTGACCACCAGCGGCCCGAGCGCGATCCCGATGTTGCCGCCGACCGAGAACCAGCTCATGGCCTGAGTGGAGTTCCCGGCCACGCCGCGCGCGGTCCGGGTGGCCTCGGGATGGTAGGCGGCGACGCCCACCCCGGACAGGGCGATCGCCAGCCAGGTGATCAGGTAACTGTCGCCCAGGCCGGACAGGCCCAGCCCGACCCCCGCGACGAGCAGCCCGGCCGCGATCAGCCAGCCCAGGCGATGCCGGTCGGTGATCACGCCGAAGGCCGGCTGGATCGCGCTGGACAGGAACGTCGCGGCGAGCGTGAGGCCGGTCAGCCCGGCGTAGGTGTAGTGCCGCTCGAGGGCCAGGAACGGCAGCAGCGCGGGCACCGCGCCCTGGTACAGGTCATCGACCGCGTGGGTCGCGGCGAGCAGGGCCAGGATGGGGCCGCTCCCGGCCATGAGCACAGCTGCCTGACGACCTGGCGAGGGCAGCGAGAACGGCCGGGTCATCGGCGCGGTCAGCTCCCGATCAGCGACCGCAGCACCGCGGCCGTGGCGTCGAGGTGATCGCGGGTGGCGCGCTCGGCCGCGGCGACGTCCGCCTCGGTGCACCGGCCCCAGACACATCAGGAGTCTAACCGGCCCGGGCATGCGCCGCACCAGCGAGCAAACCGGCCTAAACTTCCCTCAGGCCCGCTGGCCGCGATGCGTACTGCCGTTCGGAACGCGGCGGGCCTATCCTCTCAATCGGCGGCAGCGGGGCCGGGCGGAAAGGGGCGGTGCATGCGCACGCAGGTCGCGATCGTCGGCGCCGGGCCGGCCGGGCTGCTGCTGTCCCACCTGCTGCACCTGCGCGGGATCGACTCGGTGGTGCTCGAGGCCCGCAGCCGCGACTATGTCGAGCACCGGGTCCGGGCCGGGGTGCTGGAGCAGGGCACCGTCGACACGCTGGTCGCCTCCGGCGTCGGCGAGCGGATGCTGCGCGAGGGCCTGGTCCATCACGGCATCGAGCTGCGGTTCGGCGGGCAGGGCCACCGGATCGCGTTCGAGAAGCTGGTGCCGGGCCGGGCGATTACCGTGTACGGCCAGCAGGAGGTGGTGAAGGACCTCATCGCGGTCCGGCTCGCGGCGGGCGGGCAGATCCTGTTCGAGGTAGGCACCGTGGTGCCGGCGGGGATCGACACCGCGAGCCCGCGGGTCTCCTTTACCCATGGGCCTGGCCGCCAGGTCCTCGAGGCCGACTTCATCGCCGGGTGCGACGGGTTCCACGGAGTCTGCCGGGACGCGATCCCGCCCGGGGTGCTCAGTTTCTTCGACAAGGAGTACCCGTTCGGCTGGCTCGGGGTGCTGGCCGCCGTGGCGCCGTCCTCGGACGAGCTCATCTACGCGAGCAACGACCGCGGGTTCGCCCTGCACAGCATGCGCAGCCCCGACGTGAGCCGGTTCTACCTGCAGGTGGCGCCGGACGAGGACATCGCGGGCTGGCCGGACGACCGGATCTGGGCCGAGCTCGCGGCCCGGCTGGAGACCGTGCCCGGCTGGAGCCTGAAGACCGGGCCGGTGATGGAGAAGGGCATCACCGCGATGCGCAGCTTCGTGGCCGAGCCGATGCAGTACGGGCGGCTGTTCCTGGCCGGTGACGCGGCCCACATCGTGCCGCCGACCGGGGCGAAGGGCCTCAACCTGGCCGCGTTCGATGTCACCGTGCTGACCGAGGCGCTGGCCGCCTGGTACGCGGGCGGGGACGCGGCGCTGCTGGACGGGTACTCCCGGGCCTGCCTGCGCCGGGTCTGGCGGGCCCAGCACTTCTCCTGGTGGATGACCACGCTGCTGCACTCGTTCGACAGCTACGACGCCTACGACCGCCGGCTGCAGCAGTCCTACCGGGACTACGTGTGCGCCTCCGAGGCCGCGTCGACCTCGCTGGCCGAGAACTACGTCGGCCTGGGCCGCGGCTGAGCCCGGGCCACCCGGGGAGCACGTCATACCCGGGACTGATGCGCGCGGCGCACCGGCCGGTTACCGTCGGTATTGTGTACGGCGATGACCTGGCCGACCGGCCGCCGAGGGCCCCGCTCGCGGCCCGGCTGAGCGAGCGCCAGTGGCTGGCCGCCAGCACGCTGATCCTGTGCGCGGCGCTGGCCATGTTTGCCACGGCCATCGGGCCGTATCCGCACGATCGCGTGCCCCGGCTCGCGCTCGCCGTCGTCGCGTGCGGCCCCGTCATCCTGCTGCGGCGCTGGCCGCTGCCGGTGCTCGTGGTCGCGGTGATCGCGACCGAGCTGGTCATGGTGACGGGCGTGATCTCGCTGCCTCTGATGATCATTCTCGGGCTCGCCGTGTACTTCGCCGCCTCGCGCCTGCCGAGGCGGGTGTCGGTCGGCGTCGCCGTGGCCGGGGTGGCCGCCCTGGGCGGGGCGTTCGGCTACGCGGCGCTGGCGAGCAGGGGCGCATCGCTCCCGGTGCAGGCCGCGGCGGGCTTCGCGCCGCCGGTGGCGGCCTGGTTCGTCGGCGACGCCGTCGCGGCGCGCCGGCGTTACCAGGCCGGGCTGGCCGAGCAGGCCGAACGGGAGGCGAAGCGGGAGCAGGCCGCCGAAGCCGAACGCGCCCGGCAGAAGGTCCGGGAGGAGCGGATGCGCATCGCTCACGAGCTGCACGACGTGGTCGCGCACACGCTCGCGGTGATCACCGTGCAGGCCGGGGTGGGCCGGCGGCTCATGGCCAGGCGCCCGGAGGAGGCCAGCGCGGCGCTGGAGTCGATCGAGACGATCGGCCGGACCGCCCAGGACGAGCTGCGGGTGGTGCTCGGCCTGCTGCGTGACCAGGAGGTCGGCTCCGCCGCGCTGGCCCCGGCGCCGAGGCTGACCGACCTGAAGGAACTCGCCGACCACGTGCGGGCCTCCGGCACCCCGGTGGAGCTGGGCACGTCGGGCACGGACCGCGCGCTTTCCGTCGCCCTCGAGCTGTCCCTCTACCGGGTAGTCCAGGAGGCGCTGACCAACGTGGTGAAGCACGCGCCGGGCGCCCGCGCCTCGGTGGACCTGGCCGTCTCGGCCGACCGGGTGCGCCTCGAGGTCGCCGACGACGGGGGGCCGGACCGCCGTCCCCCGGGCGCCGGCCAGGGGGCACCCGGCGCGGGCACCGGTCACGGGATCGTCGGCATGCGGGAGCGGGTCGGCGCGTTCGGCGGCTGGCTGGTGGCTGAGCCACTGCCCGGCCGCGGTTTTCACGTGCTGGCCGAGATCCCGGTCGAGGCGGCGATGTGACGACCCGGGTCCTCGTCGTGGACGACGAGGCGCTGCTCCGCACCGCGTTCTCGTCGCTGATCGACGCCGAGGATGACCTGGATATCGTCGGCGAGGCGGCCGACGGGCGGCAGGCGGTCGAGCTCGCGGCCAGCCTCTCGCCGGACGTTGTGGTCATGGACGTCCGGATGCCGGTGATGGACGGCATCGAGGCGACCCGGCGGATCACCTCCGGCCCGGCCTGGACCTCGCCGCGGGTACTCATCCTCACCACGTTCGACCTGGACGACTATGTCTTCGAGGCGCTGCGGGCGGGCGCGAGCGGGTTCGCGCTGAAGAGCCGCCCGCTGGAGGAACTGCTGACCGCGATCCGCACCGTCGCGTCGGGCGAGGCGCTGCTGGCCCCGAGCGTCACGCGCCGGCTCATCGCGCACTTCACCGCGCAGGCCCGGGTGCCGCCGCGAGCGCCCCCGGGCCTGGACGAGCTCACCGAGCGCGAGCGGGAGGTGCTGGCGCTGGTCGCCCGGGGCCTGTCGAATGCCGAGCTGGCCGAGACGCTGCGGGTCAGCCTGCCGACGGCCAAGACGCACGTGAGCCGGATCCTGACCAAGCTCGGCGCCCGCGACCGCACCCAGCTGGTCATCCTCGCCTACCAGGCGGGCATCGTCACCGCGGTGTGAGCGACCGCACCGTCACCTGGCTCCGCCGAGCGCCACGCACCGGGCCCGGCGTCGGTCTCGGGAATGACGCAGAACTGGTCCTCGGGCACGATGACAGCGCCGCGCGGTTCGGCCACGATTACCAGCGATGAATACCACCGGCACGCGAGTCGTCTCGCAATACGTACCCGGCCCGGCGCGGTGGGCGGCGACGTCCGCGGCACACGGCGTACGGGTTGGCTCGGGCTTTCACCTCGGTCCCGGGGTAATCCTTCTCGCGCTCCTGGTTGTTGGCGGCCTGGTCTACAGCGTGACGCGCACGCGCCGCGGGCGGCACCAGGTGCACGACGATGGCTGGGGCCGCCGGCCGCCGGCGGCGACACCCTCGCCGCCCGGGCCGTCCCGGCCCGCCGAACCGCCGAAGCCAGCCGACGCGCCCGGCCTGGCCGGACCGCCGTCCCGGCCCGCCGCGCCGCCAGGCCAGGCCGGGCCGGGCGTGCCGGTCGCGGCAACCGCCGCCGGGCCCGCCACGGCACCGAACGGCGACGCCAGCGCAGCGCCGTCCCGCCCGCCGCGCCCGGCCATCTCCTTCGAGCGCCCGGCGGGCGGGTGGGCGGTGGAGGCCCACGGCCTGACCAAGCGGTTCGGGGCCACCGTCGCGGTCAACGACGTCGAATTGCTGGTCCCCCGCGGCTGCGCGTTCGGCTACCTCGGGCCGAACGGCGCGGGCAAGACCACGCTGATCCGCACCCTGCTGGGCCTGACCCGGGCCGACGCCGGCACGATGTCGCTGCTCGGCATCCCGGTCCCGGCCAACCGGAGCCGGGCCCTGGCCCGGGTCGGCGCGATCGTCGACGAGCCCAGGTTCCACCCCCACCTGACCGGCCGGGACAACCTCCGCCTGCTGGCCGCGGCCCGGGGCGGCGGCGCGGGGGAGCGGATCGCGCCGTCGCTGGAGCGGGTCGGCCTGGGCGAGCGCGCCGACCACAAGGTCGGCTCCTACTCGCTGGGCATGCGCCAGCGCCTCGGGGTGGCCTCGTGCCTGCTCGGCGACCCGGAGCTGCTGATCCTGGACGAGCCGATGAACGGGCTCGACCCGGCCGGGATGCATCAGATGCGGCTGATGATCACCGGCCTGGTCGACGAGGGCCGGACCGTGGTGCTGTCGTCGCACCTGCTGGATGAGGTGGAGCGCACCTGCGACGCGGTGGCGATCGTCGACCGCGGCCGGGTCGTCCGGCAGGGTCCGATCGACGAGCTCATCCGCGGGGCGGGCACGCTCACGGTGCAGGTGGACTGCGCCGACCCGGCCCGCGCGGCGCGCGTCATCGACGAGGCGGGGATCGCCGCGGGCACGTCGCTGACCGGCGCCGGGCTGACGGTCACCCTGCCCGCGGGGGCGTCCCGCGAACTGGTCGCCGACATCAACCGTCGGCTGGTCGGCGCCGGGATCTCGGTGTACGGCCTCCAGGAGATCCGCGCCTCGCTGGAGGACTGGTTCCTGTCCGTGACGACCCGACTGGGAGAGAACCCGTGACCAGCCCCGCTCCCGCGGCCGAGCCGCTGCTGTCCGAAGGGCGATCCCCGGCGCGGCCCGCCCGCCCGCCGCTCCCGCGGCGGCTCGGTGCCTCGCTGCCGACCTGGGATCTCATCGCCACCAAGCACCTGGAACTGCGCAAGCGCCGCGGCCTGATGATCACCGTGCTGGTGATGATCGTCGCGCCGACGGTGCTGATCCTGGGCCTGCGCCTGGCGTTTCACCTGTTCGACCCGGCCCACTACGGGCCGGCCGGGAGCCCGAGCACGTTCGCCGCCACGGCCAACCTGACGGCCGAGTTCGGGTTCATCGTCGCCGCCGTGGTCGGCGCGGCCGCCGGGACCACGGACCTGAACGACGGCGTGTTCCGCTACCTGGTGGTCACCGGCCGGTCGCGCCTGGCCCTGTACCTGGCCCGCATCCCGGCCGGCCTGGCGATCCTGATCGCGGCGGTGGCCGTGGCGTTCACGATGCTCTGCCTGGTGACGAGCTACGAGGCCGCCCCGCAGCCGACCGCGGTCAGCATGAACAACAACATCCCGGTCCCGCCGTACCTCGACCAGGCCCAGCTGCAGACCTGGATCCGGCAGCATCCGCGGCAGGCGGCGCAGGCGTTTCCGCCGGGCCTGATCATCGGCCCCGGTGCCGGCCCGGTCCCGGCGGGGACCAGCGGCATCGCCGCCAACTACGCCAACTACATCGACTCCGAGGACCAGCAGTTCAATCCGCCGGCCAACGAGATGTTCAAGATCGGGCTGTGGATCTCGCTCGAGGTCGGGATCGGGTTCCTGGTCGGGCTCGGGCTGGGCTCGCTCACCGGGCAGCGCACGCTGTCGACCATCCTGCTGATCGGGCTCGAGCTCATCGTGACGCCGATCTTCGCCCACACCCCGATCCCCTACTTCCTGGACGGCCAGCGGCTCGACGTCGGCGTGGCGATGGACCAGCTTCGCCCCGCCGGGCTCGCCCCGACCGGCGGCGGGCTGCTGTTCGGCGGGCGGGGCTCGCTCGGCATACCCCCGATGCCGACCTGGGCCATGATCTCGGTGATCGTCGGCTGGATCGTGGTCTGGTCTGTCGTCGGGGCGTGGCGGATGATGACCCGAGACGCCTGACCGGGCCCGCCGGGCAGGCCCGGTCAGCGGAACAGCGCGCTGTAGGCGTTGAGCGCCGGCTGGCCGCCGAGGTGGGCGTAGAGCACGGTGGCGTCCGGGCCGATCTCCCCGGAGCGGACCAGGTCGATCAGCCCGGCCATGGACTTGCCCTCGTACACCGGGTCGATGATCATGCCTTCGAGGCCGCCGGTCAGCCGGATCGCGTCGAGCGTGGAGCGGACCGGGATGCCGTAGTGGTCGCCGGCCCAGCCGGGCAGCACGGTGATCTCGTCGTCGCGCAGGTCCCGGCCCAGGCCGATGAGCGCGGCGGTGCTCCGGGCGATCTTCTCGACCTGGGCCCGGGTCTGGCCGAGCCGGGCCGACGCGTCGATGCCGATGACCCGGCGCGGCCGGTCCTGGCCCGCGAAACCCGCGATCATGCCGGCCTGGGTGGAGCCGGTGACGCTGCACACGACGATCGTGTCGAAGAACACCCCGAGCCGCTCTTCCTGCTGCCGCACCTCGCGGGCCCAGTTCGCGAAGCCGAGGCCGCCGAGCGGGTGGTCGGAGGCGCCGGCCGGGATCGCGTACGGCGCGCCGCCTTGGATGCGGACGTCCTGCAGGGCCCGCTCCCAGCTGGATTTCACCCCGATGCCGAACTCCGCGTCGACCAGGCGCACGCTGGCGCCCATGATCCGCGACAGCAGGATGTTGCCGACCCGGTCGTTGACCGAGTCGGGCCAGTCGACCCAGCTCTCCTGGACCAGCACGGCGCGCAGTCCCAGCCGCGCGGCGACGGCGGCGACCTGGCGGGTGTGGTTGGACTGCACCCCGCCGATCGAGACCAGCGTGTCGGCCCCCTGGGCCAGGGCGTCGGGGACCAGGTACTCCAGCTTGCGGGTCTTGT
>Ga0335078_10000833_pt1 | contig 47109 bp, 36 predicted proteins | sample Lox_Sample_32_FD_206711 | JGI IMG/M metagenome (GOLD analysis project Ga0335078, IMG submission 206711) | Soil microbial communities from Loxahatchee National Wildlife Refuge, Florida, United States - Lox_Sample_3.2 | ecosystem: Environmental > Terrestrial > Soil > Wetlands | place: USA... | reverse complement strand
TGCAAGGCGGTTTCGGCGGCGACCAGATCGGCGTGCAGTTCGGCGGGACGCGGCACCACGTGGCGTCCCTTGCGAACCGCAAAATAGCAGAGAAACGAGACTACGTAGGTGGAGAAATCGATCAGCAGCACACCACCGAGGCCGATGCGGTTGTAGACAAACCCGACAATCGAGCCCGCGATCAGCCAGCCTCCCTGTACTCCAGCCAGCAGAAAAGTGTTGGCGTGAACGAATTCTTCTCCCGGCGTCAGCTCCTGAATGAGCGCAGTGATGGTCGGCCAGAACATCCAGAAGCCGGCGGCCACCAGCATGTTCATTACATAAAGCTCCCAGACTTTAACCCGATGGGCGAAGGCGAGAAGAGAAACCGCAAGAATAATCACGGCGCGGACGGAATCGAGCATCATCACCAGCCGGCGCCGGTCCTCGCGATCGATGAGGACGCCGGTGAAGGGTAGCATGAGCAAGGCAGGGATCGTTTGCACCACGGCAAACGTTCCCAGCGCAACTTCGGAGTGGGTAGCCTGCAGAATGTACCAGGCAACGGCGGCGGCGTTCATGCCACTGCCCAGCATCGATACTACGTTGGCGCCGAAAACGAAACGCAGCGCCGGCTTCTGCAAAATGGACCGCATAATTTAATTTAAACGATGGGGGGAGGACCGCCAACCGAGCCGACAGAATATTTACAAAGATTTCGGCAGCCGCCACTGGATCTCGATGGTGCGCGATTTCCAGAACAGGTAGACGATCAGCATCAGCATCTCCGGTTCGATAGGGTGCTTATAGCGAGGAAACGGATTCACCAGGCAGTAGGGCAGCGGGTAGATCAGCAGAAGGCAAGCCAGCAGAAACCATCCCGTCGTACGGTTGCGAATTGTGAGCCATAGACCCGCAAAGGCGAACGCCGCACCCAGAAAAAAGTTGAAGTGGCGGGAGAAGCGCAAGTCATATCCGCCGACGTAGGTCGCCTGTGGTGGCGCGATCCAGAAGTAAACAGCCCTCTCCACCGTATAAAGGGCAAATTCTCCCGGATTCCCCCGGATGAATTGCAACACCTGCTGCCGCTTTTCGTCCATGTACCGGATCTCACCCAATTCCTGAAAACGCCGCATCGCCACGGGATCGTTACCGGGATGTTCGTTGCGGGTCCACAAGCCGGCCGATTCCGAATTGTTGGCTTCGTACAACTCGAGCGGAAGGTTGTCGCGGACCAGCATGAACTTGCCGAAGACGCGGTAATTCCGTGCCAGCCATGGGCTCATGACCAGAGCTGCCATCGCGACTGAAAGAACCGCACCCGTCAATTGCCGCCGGCGTTGCGGCAAGTCGTAAAGCAGCCAGAGCACGCAAAAAGGCATCATGCCTACGATCGCCGTGTTGGTGAGCGCTATGAATCCCCAGAGCACACCGTAACCCACCCAGGTACCAAGGCGCGGCGGATGATCCTTCATGCGCAGAGTGATGAGCAGCGCCAGGCTCAGTAAAAATGTGGTGAAGCTGGTCTCCCAAACCACGCGCGTGGGCCAATAGATTGCATAGGGGAACACGGCCCATGCCCAGGCCGTCGCACGTGCCACCCCAACTCCGTAAATGATTTCTGCAATGCGATACACCGTAAGGCAAGTAAGCGCCGCCCACAGGCTGTTAAACGCCAGGATCACCCATGCCGAAGCATTGCTGTAAACCCCGAAAAGACTAAAGACCCCTGCAAGTATGTAGGGATAGACAGGCGGTTCCCAGGCGCTCGGTCCGCTGGGGAGATCGGTCGGTGAACTGAACCCTTGACCATTGGCGATGGAACGGGCCAGGCGACCCATCTCCCATCCGAATTGAAAGTGGTCCCGCCGCGGCGTGATGCGGTAGGTATGGCCGACAGTGATGACCGCCAGCCGTAGCAGGAGGGCAACCATCACAATGAAAAGCAGTGAGTGGTAAAGCGATGGACGCGGCCGAGCCTCCCCGCCTTTCTCATCGCGACCGCTCATTGCCGAGACTATAGCATGGTCATCCAGACCGGGGCCGGCGTCCCACTCGCGTCGATGCCATGACTCTATGCTTGCAACCAGTTTGAATCAGAGCTAGGATTCCGCCGAACTCTCGAGGTGGCTATGAAGCGCATTCGGTGGTTCGTGACCGTTCTCCTTCCTTTCATTGGTGTTCTGTGGGGAAACGCGCAAATCGACAGGATTGTGATTGCTGCCGGTACGCCGGAAGACCAGGCGCTGGCCCCTATTTTCAAAGAGGATGATCCTCAGAAGAAAATGGCGATGTGGCAGGATTTCCTGAAACAGTTCTCCGCCAACCCCGCTGCCGTTGCCTACGGCAACTGGCAGGTTTCGCAGTTGTACCAGGCCGCGGGAGACTTGCCCAAGGCTCTTGCCAGCGGCGATCAGGCCCTTGCAGGTTCTCCGCGGAACCTGGACATCCTGGTTTCCCAAACCGGCATTGCCCAGCAAATGAAAGATGACGGCAAGGTTATGGACTACGCGGTGCGGGGTGGGGAAATCTATAACTCGCTCGACAAACAGCCCAAACCCGAGGGCATGAGCGCCGACGAGTTTGCCGGGCACGTGCAGGATGACAAGGCTGCGGCCAAGAATTCCTATGAATTCCTCGAGGCCGCCGCATTCAACGCCATCGCCGACGAAAAGGATGCCAATACGCGCTTGGCGGATGTGGAGAAGTTCACCTCCGCCTTCCCCAATTCGCGCTTCGAGGATCCGGTCACCAGCTACGCCATGATGGCGCTAGCAGAGCTTAAGGACACTGCCCGGGTGATTGCCTACGGGGAAAAAACCTTGGCCGGCAATCCCAATAACCTGCCCGCATTGTTGCTGCTGGCTGGAACCTACGTGGATGATCCGAAGCCGGGCAGCACCGCGAAGGCGATTACTTACGCCCAGAAGGCGATTGACGTTGCCAAAGCCGACGCTCCCGACGCGGACCGAGCCCGTAAGGTTTCAGGGGGCGCCGCACACTCCACACTTGGCTATGCGCTGATGAAGCAGGACAAGACCGCAGCTGCAATTCCAGAGTTACGATCGGCGTCGGCGTTGCTGAAAGGACAAGACGACCAGCAGTTCGAAATTGCCATGTACCGCCTGGGCTTCGCTTACGCCAAGTTGAATAAGCTCACCGAAGCTCGCGAGGTCCTCACCGAAATCGCCAGCAAGTCCGGGCCGGTGCAGCAACCAGCCCAGGATTTGCTGACCAAGGTGAACGCTGCCCGCGCCAAAGGCAGATGATTCACCTGTCATACGGAGCGGAGATTGGTTTGCGAAGCCGGCTTCATTTTCCCTTCAAATCCGCGGACAGCATGTTGGCTTTGTTGGCCAGGTTGTAGGCGCGTTGTACATCGCCCTCGCTTGAGGCCGCTCTGGCTTGCTCCATGAAGTTCTTGATCTGGTTTACCGTGTCCTGCTGAGAGGCTGTGAGCTGGCGCTCGGCGATTACTTTCAGATTTGCGTTGGTGGATGCCAGCAACTGGTCGGTGTTTTGCGCCTGCTTCGACATCTGTTGTTGGCTGAGCCCGGGAGAAATCGCAACCGACATATCGCTGGTACCGCCGTTGCGGACCACGGTCTTGGTCGGTCCGTCCGCAGGCGTGGCGCTTGCCGGTGTCTGCGGCGCCTTCTTGTGCCTTGTTTTACTGCTCGCTGCCTTGCAATCCGGATTGGGAGTCTTCGGGGCCCCTGCGGGGCACGGCTTGGAGGCAGTTGTGGCGGGAGGCGTGCCCGAATTCGACGTGGTCGACGCCTCCGGCGTCTGCGGCGTTTGCGCGCTCTGCCGGAAGGTCGATAAGGCAGCAAGGGGCAACCGGGCGACGCAAAACTGAAGGGACAGCATGACTGTTCCGAGAATCGCTGCTATGCGCATCTTTACATCCATTGTCGGGTAAGCAACAATTCTAACTCTTCAGGCGATGGTCGAACCCAAGGTTTGATCGGCGGTCTGGCCGTCGCCCGCGTTCACCCCCGGTCGAGGTTCCGCGAACGGCAAGCGCAAGCGGAATGTGGTTCCGCGTCCCTCCACCGATTCGAAATCCACCGAGCCGTAATGCCATTGCAGAATCTGGTAGGTCCAGGCCAATCCGATGCCGCTGCCGCTTTTCTTGGTGGTGAAATACAACTCAAAGATCTTGTCCTGAATCTCGCGCGGGATACCTCCGCCGAGGTCCTGCACCTCGGTGATGATGGTGTCCTCTTCGCGGCGCGAGGAGATCGTCAGCGTTCCACCCTCCGGCATAGCCTGGATGCCGTTGAGCACCACGTTGAGAATGGCTTGCTTCATGGAGTCGGTATCAACGCGCACCGTCAGGGGATCGGGAGCCAGATCGCGGGTGATGCTCACCTTATGCTGTCCGGCGTCGGGCCCAGCCAGAGTGATGACGTCTTCCAGCACGCGCCGCAAATCGATCTCCTCCATGCGCAAATCCCGTGGCCGCGTGAAATCCACCAGAATTTGCACCACGCGGTCCAGGCGATGAATTTCACCGTCGATTACGTCCATGTGGCGGCGCGTGTCGGGATCGATCTCCCGCAACTTATTCTGCAGGAGCTGCAGGTGCAGGACGATGGCATTGATCGGATTCTTGACCTCGTGCGCCACATTCCGAGTGCTGTGACTGCTGGAAACCACTCGCCGCACGTCGGACACAGATTCGACATCGGAGAGCGTCAGCAGGGCACCGAAGGAACTGCCCCGCTCGGAGATGAAATCGAGCGAGACCTGAACGCGTTTTCCGTCGAATGATTCCAGTTCACGCGGCGGGATCGCCTGACGCAGGGGAAAGGCGCCCAGTATCAATGCGCCGAGGGCGGAGTCGCGGGAAAAAATCTCTTTGGCGGTGCGGCCCAGCAGTTCGTGCCTCGGCCGTCCCAGAAACCGCTCCACCGAAGCGCTGACCAGGACCACCCGCGATTCGCGCGTGAACAGCATCAATCCATCCTGCAAATTGGCCATGATCTGGTCGACATTGTCTTTTAAAGCCGAGAATATTTCCTTATCGTGACGCATCTGGCGTCCCAGGTGGGCAATCTTCGATTTCACCGGGGCGTATTCATCGCGGCTGCGTTCCTGATCGCTTAGTGTTTCGGCATGGCCCGCCGAAACACTATCCAGGCTGCTGCTGATGCGCTTCAGGGGACCGAGCGCCAGATTGGAGACTCCAGCTGCCAGCAGCAAAGAAAGAAAGATGGAGATACTGGAGAAGATGACCGCCCGATACAAGAGCGGGGTGAGTTGATTCTTCAGAAAGACTGTGGAGATGCCCAGGCGGATGCTTCCGAAGGGCGCTCCATTCAATTCCAGCGGCATGCGGACTTCGTAAACCGTCGGCGGGTTGTAGATCATTCGCAACTGCCGGCGGAAGCGAGCGTTCGCCAATAGCTGGAAATCTGGCCGGTCGGCGATCTGTTTGCCGATGAGGTCGGGATTGGTATGCAAAATGGCCTTACCGTAAACGTCCACCACAGACGTGTCATAGACGTAAGGCCACTCTCCAGCCACGGACTCCAGAGAAACGTTGAGGTCATTGTCCGTAGACAAGTAATAGGCGATGGCCTGGCGCATCGACTCCGGGCTGCTGGTGTTCACTTTGGTGCTGGAGAGGTCGGGAACCGCCCGGTCCGCCAGATAGCTCAACTGCGAAGTTAGATGGAAGGCAGTTTCTCGAGTGGTGGTGATCTGATTGTGCAGGACCTCGTAGATATAGAGGTACGAAAACAGAGTAACCAGCGCCGCCACCATAGAGGTGATGGCGAGCACGATGAGAGTTTTTCGGCGCATACGTCAGTCCAGCAAAGGGCGCGCAACCTCAGGCGGGCTGCTCATCCCTGTCGGCGGCAGCCCCGCCATATTCCTTTAGCTTGTTGTGCAGCGTCTTCAAGCTGATCCCCAGAATCTCGGCGGCCCTAGTTTTATTGTTGCTGGTGGACTCCAGGGTTTTGAGAATCAACAGTTTCTCAGCTTCTTCAACCGTCGTGCCCACCCCCAGATGGACCGCATCCGGATCCTCGGACGAGCTGCGCACCATGGTCTGGCCGAAGCTAGGCGGCAGATGCCGGGTTTCGATGATCGCGCCCTCACAGACAATCACGGCGCGCTCCAGGGTGTTCCGTAATTCCCGCACATTCCCCGGCCATGAGTAATTACGGAACAGATTGAATACCGCCTCGCTGACCGCGGCCACTTTGCGCTCGTGCTTGGCGCTCATGTCCTTTAGCAAGGAATCAACCAGCGCCGGAACATCGTCCTTGTGTTCGCGCAGAGGCGGCATGTGTATGTTGAATACGTTCAGCCGGTAGTAAAGATCGTTCCGCAACTCGCCGCGCGCTACCGCCTCTTCGGGTACCTTATTGGTGGCTGCCAGCACCCGGACATCCACCGTGGTTTCCACCTTGCTGCCCAGGCGCCGGAGTTTGCGGTCTTCCAGAACGCGCAGCAGCTTGGCTTGCGTGGCCACCGGCATCTCCCCGATTTCATCCAGCAGCAGCGTTCCACTTTCGGCCAATTCAAAGCAGCCGGTACGGCGCTCGATGGCGCCGGTGAACGCGCCTTTCTCGTGACCGAAGATCTCGCTCTCGATCAGGGTCTCAGGAATGGCAGCGCAATTGATGGGTACAAACGGCTTGCTGCGGCGCGGACTGAGTTCATGGATGGTGCGCGCGACCAATTCCTTGCCGGTGCCGCTTGCCCCCGTAATCAATACTGACGCCGTGCTGGGAGCGACCATTTCGATGAGGTGAAAAATCTCCTGCATTTTCTTCGAGGAGCCCACCAGACATCCCAGCGAACCGGTGTCGCGCAGCCGCCGCCGCGTAACTTCCAGCTCCACCCGAGTTCCCAGAAGAGCGGATGCGTTTTGCAAAATGGAGCGCAGACGGTTGGTGTCAATCGGTTTGGTGACGTAGTCGTAGGCGCCCATACGCATGGCTTGCACGGCGCTGTCGATGGTCCCTTGGGCGGTCACCACGATTACGGCAACCGTGCGGCTGTCGTTCCCGACTCGCTCCAGTAGCTCCAGCCCGTCCATGCGCGGCATCTTCATGTCGGTGACGACAATGGCGGGGGACCAGGTGCTGATTTTCTCAAGCCCCTCCACGCCGTCCCGGGCAGTTTCCGCGCGATAGCCCCACGCGGAGACAAGCTCCGCCAGCCCGGTACGTTCGTTCTCTTCGTCTTCGACGATCAGTACCTTTTCGTCACTCATAAAGAACAGGGTTCATTATTCAGGTTCCTTCCGGGTCGCGCAAGCCGACTTCAGTCCCAGAAGGGCGAATCAGGCGAGGTTAAATCTCCGTATCAATCTGAGATTCTCGCTTCCATGAAGTATAGTGCGGCGCTGGACTGTGTTGGGAAGCGGCTAGTATGATGGACAGCTTGATACTAATTTGGGAAATTATTGTTTCACCATGAATCGTCCGTGCGACGGATGACATCTTAGGGTTTCCATGCCGGGCCCCTCAACCTGTACGAGAGCATGGATGCGTACTTCACTGCCAATTTTGGAGGAAGACATGCCGGTCTACTGCGCTGTAACCCGTGGGCGTGTACTTTGTGGTTTGCTCACCGCATTTTTTCTGTTTTCCAGCCTGGCCTTTGCCCAGGACGATCAAACCCCAAAGTATGAAATCTTCGCCGGTTATCAGTGGCTGCATCCGGGTGGGACCGTCCCCGGTCCGACTGGAACCTTTGACAACCCGATTCCTTTGAAGCTACCGGACATGGCAGACGGCGCCGGAGGCAGTTTTACATACAACTTCAACAAATACGCGGGCGGTGTTCTGGATTTCGGCAGAAATTGGACTGGTTCCGCGGACGAAACCACCCTGTCCATCGGACCCAAGGTGGGAGTGCGGCTCGATAACACCCGGTTGTTCATCAACACCTTGCTGAGTTGGAATCACCTGACCACTCCCGGGCTGGGCGGGCGCAATGGCATCGGCGCGATTGCCGGCGGCGGCATGGACTTTGTCCTCAATCAGCATTGGGGCATTCGCCTGTTCGAAGCGGACTACGTCTGGGGACACCAGAATTTCTCGGATGCAGTCTCCTCAGGTTTCGGAGACCTGCGCCGGGTCGATTTGTCCGGGGTCAGACTGCGTACCGGCATCGAATATTTCTGGGGCTATCCGGAGACTGCCGTACCCGGTGCGAGCTGCTCGGTACAGCCCAGTGAAGTCATGGTGGGCGAGCCAATTACCGCCACGGCCACGACCAGCAACTTCAATCCCAAGCACACTTTGACCTATCAGTGGACCAGCAATGGAGGCAAGATTACAGGTAACGGCAACACCGCCTCGATCGATACCAACGGCATCGCGGGAGGAAGTTACACTGCGACTGCCAACATCACCGATGCCAAAATGAAAAAGAACGGGACCGCGACCTGCTCGGCGAATTTCACCGTGAAGGAACCGCCCAAGAATCCGCCGACCATGAGCTGCTCCGCCGATCCGGCATCGTTGCAGGCGGGTGGCAGCTCGACCATCACCTGTACCTGCACCAGCCCGGATAACGTTCCGGTCACGGTTGGCGATTGGAGCGCGAGCTCGGGCAGCATCAACGGAAACGGGAGCACGGCGACTCTGAACACCACGGGAGCCTCGGCCGGACCCATCACGGTGAGCGCAACCTGCACCGATTCACGTGGATTGAAGTCTCCCGCCGCTACCACGCAGGTGACGGTGGAGAATCCGCCACCGCCGCCGGCTCCGCAGGCCAGCAAGCTGAGCCAGTGTGACTTCCCCAACCAGAAGAAGCCATGGCGCGTGGACAACACCTGCAAAGCGATTCTGGATGACGTAGCCAAGAACCTGCAGCAGAACGCAGATAACAAGCTCGTCATCGTGGGCAACGCCGACCCATCGGAGACGCGCAAGAATCTGGCGGCGGAACGCGCCGTGGATTCGAAGGCTTATCTCACCAGCGGCGAAGCCAAGCTGGGCATCGATCCCAGCCGCATTGAAACCCGCACCGGCAGCGCCGGCACCAAGACGGCAGAGTACTGGATCGTGCCAGCCGGTGGCACATTCTCGGGCGAAGGAACGCAGCCCGTGGATGAAAACATGGTGAAGCCGGTACCGGATCATCCGGCAGCAGCCGCCAAAAAGAAAGCTGCAGCCCAGTAATCTTGAGCGGATCACGCTTGCCGGTCGGGCGCAACCCGACCGGCATTTTTTTCATTGGCTATCTACAGGTGCTAATCTTCACCGCTCTCGCGGGTGCCCCGGCCAAGCGTTCTTTGCCTGGGTGGGGTAGTCAGATTCAAAACCCCCACTTAGGTCCGTGATCCCAATCGCAACAGTTCCCGTCGCAGGCGGAGATGCTTTTGTGTCAGGCGAAGATAAGTCATCTCGCTGCGGCTGTTCTTGGCACGCAGGATCTTTACCAAGTCTTGTTTCTCCGGCGGGGACCAACGCGCTAGACCGGGAATCAGAGCCAGCACCGGACCCCAGTTTTCGAGCGCATGCTGCTCCAGCGGATTCCAGTGGGCAGGCTGCACCCCCAACGCTCGGCTGACTGATGCGACCGACGCATCCCGAATGCGCCGCTTGTCTCCTTCGAATTGGCGTGCCATTCGGCGGTTGATCTGCAGTCCCAGGTTGCGGGTGGAGAAGCGATCCCAGGCTTTCTTCTCGCTGCCGGGCAATTCATAAAACATGTGGCCCTGCGCCAGTTGTTGCAGAATGCGCCGAGAACTTTTATATGTCCGGTCCTTCGCGATGCGCTGCTCTTCGCGCTCGGCCAGGCGCAGCAACTCCGGCCGTCCCGGACGGAAGCCCAGCTTGCGATAAAACCAGAACGCTCCGGATTCGAGTGCTTCCTCGTTCCCTTGCCCGATCTGGTAGGGATAAACCGATATGCACTTGGTGCCGGTCAGCTTGCGCAGGCTGCGCAACGCCTGGGCATAGATCCATGCGGTCTCGCCATTGCGGAACGTATAAAACGTGTTGAAGCCGACTTCCATCCATTCGCACAGCCCAATCGCTTCAATGTAGTTGATAGGCACGCCGTTCTTCAGGGTGAACCCGGCGATATAGGCGCGAACCGGCAGCCGCCGATCCGCCGGCAGGTTCCACAAATGAATGACCACTCCGCGGCCCACGTCCGCCCGCACTACCGAAGCCGGATCGCCCAGCGTGGTGCCGTAGAGTTCGCGATAGCGGACTACCATCACTTCACGAATCATCTCCATGACGGCCTTGCCCTGGCTCAGCGGAAGTTTCTTCAATACCGGGCCGGGCTGGGATAGCTCGTGGTCCAGGTTGACTTGCTTACGCGGAATTAGCGGCTCGGTGTGACAGTAGAGTGCGCCGGGCCGAATCCAATTTCGCGTCCGCGAAAGTTTCAGGTTCTTCAACTGCCAACGCACCGGCAAGCGCAATGAGTCGTAGAGTTCGGCTTTCTCTCGATCCGGTACAGCCAGTTGCTCGAAATGCCGGAGGAGGAATTCGAGTTCGCGGCGGGTACCTTTCGCGGCTCGCAACCAGCGCCGCCAGGGAATGTTGGCCTCGACGAATGCATCTTCGTCCAGCAGCGGCAGGAAGCGCGGCCAAGCTGCGGCCATCGCCCGCTCTTCGTCGTAGTCGTCCCAATTGATTTCCAGATCGTGAGATATTCGCCGTGCCAGCCAGCGGACCACATCGAAGCTGAGGGTATCTTCCATCGTAGTTCCGGCAATGCCGGAGAACTCAAAAGTGTCGAAGGCCCTGAAGCTCGCACCATCCGCCTGGAGCTTTTCCACCCGGCGATGAAAAGTCGTCAGCAGCTTCTCGCAGCGGGAGACTACGCCTGGACCTTGAGGGAAGGCGCGGAGGAAGAGCAGAGTTTCGTGGAAGCGGATGAGGGAATCGACGTCGGCAAAATTCCGGCGCGAGAGTGCAGCCAGCAAACGCCCGGCGCGCCCAGCTTCGCCCGTCCCGAAGCGGCTCTTGCACTCTTCCAGGAGCGGGAGCAGGCGGTTTAGAGATTGATTGGGCATGGTTGCTGATTCACGGGAAACCTTGGCTTCCACAGTGTATAGACGCTACTAAACAAACTAGATCGATACATTATGCTACCATTACGCAACAGGATAGTTGCACATATAGCGTTTATAAGGTATGCTATCTCCATTCAGAAGCCCGCCGTTTCACGAGGAGGACGATTGAACATGGTACACAGTAGCGAAGCCAACGCTGTAGATATTTCCCCCAAAGAGCAAAGGGAGATTATCGACATCTATGCCAAGCTTCGCGAGGCCGAAGCGAAGCTCATTGGGCCCGACGGCAAGACCGAGATTCTGCCCAACAACCTCTATTCCTTCCTGCTTCGTTTGCTTGCTGACCTTAGAGCGGGTCACTCGGTGACCATCTTGCAGAGCAAACACGAACTGACAACCGTTGAAGCCAGCAAGATTTTGGGGATGTCAAGACAGTACCTCATCAAACTGCTGGAGAAAGGAGATATCCCCTTCCATTCTGTTGGTACTCATCGTCGCCTATACGTTCGCGACGTAATCGCCTACAAGGCGAAACGCGACCTCGCACGGCGAGACACCTTGAATGATCTAGCCCGACGAGAGTTCGCAAAAGGGGATTACGACAAAGTCCCAGATGATTTTCACCCAGGAAAATGAGTATTCGGCGGTGTTGGATGCTTGTGTTCTGGTGCCCGTCTCGCTGTGCGACACGTTGTTGAGACTCGCAGAAGAACCAGCGATGTATCGACCGCTGTGGAGCGAACAGATCATGGCGGAGATGGCAAAGGCCCTGAAAACCAAGCATCATCGAACTGCCGCGGAGATCGTCCATCGGCGGCAGCAGATGAATGCCGCGTTCCCAGAAGCGATGGTGACCGTCCCGGCTGAATTGCTCAGGGCGGTCGAATGTATCCCGGATGAAGGCGACAGGCACGTGCTGGCGGCCGCGATTATGGCGCGTGCCAACGCCATCGTTACCCAAAACACAAAGCACTTCCCCAAGGATTGCCTCGATAGATGGGGAGTGCTGTGTCAAACCGCGGATGATTTCCTGATCCACCAATTCCATCTCTGCGAACAATTTGTGCTGGATAAGCTGGATGACCAAGCGGCCGGTATCTCACAGGACAGGAAGTACGTAATCGCGAGCTTGAGAAATTCGGCGCCTGGGTTTGTCAAGCTCTTGGGCGAAGGGTAGCCAACTGGCAAAGCGAAACAGCTCCGCACTATTCGCTTTATTTGCTTACGTTTGTCGATACTCTCCTTGGCGCGATTCCGCCGCGTCGTTCCATCCCTTCGGTAACTTGATGCTGGCGTGGTACCCTGTCACCCTGTCCTCCGGGGAAATCTTTCCGGGGGGCGAGTTCCGTTATGACATGGGGAATCAGTGATTCGGTGAGCCGTAAGTTATTGATTGCACTGTCGTTTGTGTTGTTGGTATCGAGTGCGTGGGCGGGCCAGTGGAGCGCCTTGGGACCCGACGGCGGCGATGTTCGCAGCCTTACGTTCGACCCGCAAAATCCGGATCACATTTTTTTGGGCACCAGCACCGGAACCGTTTTCTCCTCCAATGACGGCGGTCATAGCTGGTCGCGCTTTGCTCATCTGGGCAGCGGCGATGACTATGTAATCGACCACTTCGCGATCAACTCTAAGGACCCGAAGCAGATGTTTATCGCCGCGTGGAGCGTCGAGAACCAGCAGGCTGGCGATCTGTTCCGCTCTCAGGATGGCGGCAAGACCTGGGAAACGACCCCGGCAATGCACGGCAAGTCGATTCGAGCTTTCTCGATCGCGGCTTCTGATACCAACGTCTTAGTAGCGGGCGCGCTGGATGGCGTGTTCCGCAGCAAAGACGGGGGCAAGAGCTGGGACAAGATTTCCAGCTCGGGCGCCGAAATCAAAAACATCGAGTCTTTGGCGGTGGATCCCAAGAATCCGGATGTCATCTACGCCGGCACCTGGCACCTGGCCTGGAAGACGGCGGATGGCGGAGCCAGTTGGCAGCACATCAACAAGGGGATGATCGACGACTCCGACGTTTTTTCTGTGATCGTCTCTGAGTCGGATTCCTCTGTGGTTTTCGCCAGCGCCTGTTCAGGAATCTATAAGAGCGAGAGCGCCGGTGACCTGTTCCAGAAGATTCAGGGAATCCCGTTTTCCGCTCGCCGCACTCGCGTGCTGAAGCAGGATCCCAGCCATCCCGAGGTCGTGTATGCCGGAACCACGGAAGGGCTTTGGAAGACCTCTGACGCGGGCAAGACCTGGAAGCGAGTCACCGGACCGGAAGTTGTGATCAACGACGTGTTAGTCGATCCCCGCAACTCGCAGCGGGTTTTGCTGGCCACTGACCGCAGCGGCGTTCTCGCCAGTGATGATGGGGCGCAAAGCTTCACCGCCTCCAACCATGGTTACGCGCACCGCTATGTAACCGCGATTCTCGCCGATAAGAAAGACTCCAGCACGCTCTACGTTGGCGTGGTCAACGACCGTGAGTTGGGCGGCGTCTTTATTTCCCATGACGGCGGACAGCACTGGACGCAAAAGAGTGCCGGCCTCGACGGGCGCGACGTATTCACTCTCAAACAAGCCGCCGACGGCGACCTGATCGCAGGCACCAATCGCGGCATGTTCGAGCTTGGGCGCGGCGCATCGCAATGGAGTCCGATTAATAACATCGTCGAGGAAAAGATCGCGACTCGCACCGTGAATGGTCACAAGGTTAGCAGCAAGACTGCAGTCCGTTCCGTCCTGACGGCTCGGGTGAGCGATATCGAGATCACCGCCAGCCGCTGGCTGGCGGCAACTTCTGCCGGGCTCTACGTCAGCTCGAACGATGGCAAGAGCTGGAGCGGCGGCGCGGTGCTGGGAAAGTCGGATTTCGTCTCCGTTCAGGCGAACGACGGTCTGATTGCCCTGGCAACCCACAGCAATGTTCTCACCTCTACCGATAACGGCAAGACCTGGCAGGAGTCGACCGGCCTGTCCTCTTACGTTAATAGCATTCGAAATGTCGCGGTCACGCCGGATAAGCAGATCTTGATTGCCTCCCGCGAAGGCGCATTCCGCAGCCCCAACGCCGGTGCGGGATGGGACCACATGCAAAATGGTTTGCCCGACAAGAACATCAGCTCCATCACCTATGACCCAAGCGGCAACCGCCTGCTGGCGACCAGTACTGAAACCGGCGTGGTCTTCGAAAGCGAGGACGGCGGCCAGAGCTGGCATCGCGGGCCCGACACAGGATTCCCCTTGCGGCGGATCAGCGTGGTGCATGGGCACTTCGTGGCAGCCACCCCGTTTGACGGCGTCGTGATGCAGCCCGAAAGCGAGAACCGCAGCGCCTCGGTCGGCGGGGGAGTCTCGACCAACTGAAGAGTCATCACTGGCTACACAGGGGCGGCTCAGAGCCGCCCTTTTTTCCTGTCCGTCGTAGGTTTGGGGCTAATTGACCTGGGGGAAAGACCTTAGGAAAAAATACACGACAGGACTCGTGATGTGTGCGTAACTCGATGATGGGCTGGCGCCACACGATGGCATCTGGCTTGCGACTTGTCCTCGGTGATGGCTTCGCGGCAGCATATCCATATAACCACAGAGCGACACTTACGGCTCTGTATGCTGGGCGTAGTCTTTACTCTGGCTCTGGCCACCGCATGTTCACGGCGGGAGGAGATTTTGTCGCTAACCCCAACTGCCGAAGCCAGCCATAGCCTTCCCTTTAATGAGAGTTCCAAAGAAACCGGGATTTCGCCAACCCAGGCGTTTGCGCCTTCTACTGTCCCGGCTGGAACCCAGATCGTTGTCCGGCTGACTGCACCGCTCTCCAGCGCAGCGACGCACTCCGGGGATACCTTTGAAGCCGTGCTGGACCAGCCAGTTCTTGTCGACGGCCTGATAGTGATGAAGCAAGGCGTATCTGTACGGGGAAGGATTGCCTCCGCCAAGCCATCTGATTCGCCCAACCGCGCCGGCTACCTGAGGCTTACGCTGTCGTCAATCGTCGATCAGCGCGCCACGCTCCCCGTGCATACTTCCAGCATCTTCGTAAAGGGTTCCTCGCGGCCCAAGGGAGGCGTAGGGCAGGATTCGGCCCATCCGCAGGATAGCGACGCAAAGTTTTCCACCGCCCAGCGACTGACCTTCCGCCTGCTTGCACCCGCTTCCACAGGGCGCTAGGCCACTCCCGAAACGGCACGGACACACTGAAAACACGGGATTTCACGCTTCGATCGGCTCCCGTTTTGGCTCCATCTTTCCCTCGCCGCCTTTCTGTTTATTTGTCACCGTGGAAAGTGGGAGAGTCAGCCTAAGCTCTGCCATAGAGCGGCTAGTTTCCCTATGAATGCATTGCCCCAACCTCAAGCGGTGCCAGCTGCGTCCCCGGTGCTGGAGCAAAACGGTTTGGAAGCCCAGAAGATGGAAGCCCTCGGACGCCTGGTCAGCGGCGTGGCTCACGACTTCAACAACCTGCTTACCGGGATCGTGTTGTGTTCCGAATTACTTCTCGCAGGCCTGGAGAAAGACAACCGCTTCCGGCGTTTCGCGCAGGAGATTCGCATGGCCGGAGTTCGCGGCGCCGGCATGATTCAACAGTTGCTGGCGGTGGCCCAGCAGCGCTCGGTTGAGACCCAGATCTTGTCGCTGAATGAAGTCATCGCAGAGATGGAAACCCTGCTGCGCCGGCTGATTGGCGAGAACATTCAACTGGTCAGCGAACTGGCCGACGATCTTGCGCCGGTGCAGATGGCTCCGGCTCAGCTGCAGCAGATCATCCTGAACCTGGTGCTGAATGCGCGCGATGCCATGCCGGACGGAGGGCGTATCAGGCTCACTACCCGAACTCGAACCCACGGTGACGAGTCACGCCGCCGGACGGTTGAGTTTGAAGTATCTGACACCGGATGTGGCATGGATGCCGATACCCAAGCCCGCATCTTCGAACCTTTCTTTACTACTAAAAAGCCGGGGCAGGGAACCGGGCTCGGCTTGGCGACCGTGTGTAACGTCGTGAAGAACAGCGGCGGTACGATCGAGATCGAAAGCGAACCCTCCCGGGGAACTCGGGTGACGATCCGGTTACCGGCATTGCTGGCGTCCAGCCCAGTTTCACCCGTTGAATTTCGCTTGCCCATAGAAGGAAGGCAGTTATGACTACCGCGGTAATGCCTGCTGTCAATCCGGTACATCCGGAGACCACGAATTTTCTCAATTTGCTGATCGTCGACGATGAGCGCGCGGTTCGCGAAGCCTGCCGTGAAGTTGCCCGTTCCCTGGGCTTTACCGCTCTGGTAGCGGAGTCGGCGGAGCACGCCTACCGCCTGTTGGAATCGCAGGTAGTTGACATTGTGCTGCTCGATCTCAAGCTCCCCGGAGCTGGCGGCCTGGAAGCATTGAACCGGATCAAGCAATTCCGCCCCGACGCCGAGGTGATCGTGATCACCGGCTATGCCACGGTTCAGTCAGCTGTTCTGGCCATGAAAAAAGGCGCTTACGACTTCGTCACCAAGCCCTTCAGCATGGAAGAATTCCGGCTGCTGCTGGAGCGCATCGCGACTCACCTGAGATTGAAGACGGAAAACCGCATGTTGCGTGAGCGCATCCGGTCCAGGCATGGCTTTGCCGGCATCGTGGGCAGCTCTCCCGAGATGGAGAAGCTGTACCGCATGATCGCCAAAGCGGCCCAGAGCAACCATCCCGTGCTGATCCTGGGGGAGAGTGGTACGGGAAAGGAACTGGTGGCGCGCTCCATTCATTTCTCCGGGCCTTACCGCGATAAGCCATTTATTCCGGTCGATTGTGGCTCGCTGGTTCCGACCCTCATCGAGAGCGAGCTATTCGGCTACGTGAAGGGCGCGTTTACCGGCGCCGTGCAGTCCAAGGATGGGCTGCTGGCTATGGCGGAAGGCGGAACGGTATTTCTCGATGAAATCGGCGAAATGCCGGTCGATCTTCAGGCCAAGCTTCTGCGCGCCATTCAGGAAAAGGAGATTCGCCCGGTGGGCAGCACCAAGCGAATCACCATCAACGTTCGCATTCTGGCGGCCACCAATCGCGACCTGGAACAGGCGGTGGCGCAAGGCACCTTCCGCCGCGATCTTTATTTCCGCTTGAATGTGCTGAATCTGAGAATTCCCGCCCTGCGGGAACGGCGGCAGGACGTTCCTGTGCTGGCCGGGCATTTTCTTGAGCGTCTCTCGCGGGATACGGGCCGTGAGAGGACTCTGAGCGACGAAGCCATGCGGGCCATGCTGGCCTACGACTGGCCGGGCAACGTGCGCGAGCTGGAGAACTGCCTGGAACGCGCCTGTGCCATGAACAGCGGCCCCATCATCGAGGTTGCGGATCTGCCAGGGATGGCAAGTGGCCGCTTGTCGGCTCCCGCCAATGGCTCCTCGAAAATCATTCCCATGTCAGAACTGGAGAGGCAAACTATCCTCAACACCATCCTTCAACTCAACGGCGACAAACTGCTGGCGGCGCGGTTACTCGGCATCGGCAAGACCACGTTGTATCGCAAGCTGAAGGAATACGGTTCCCAGGAGTGCTAGTCTCAAGCGGCCAGATTCCCAGGATGGAACTAAGAGATGAGACGACACCCTGCAACCTTAGTATTTGCAATCTTCTAAAGAAGGTCAGCGGCGTGCACTAGCGTTCGCATGATTCTGCTGATTTCTTCACTATTGAAGGCACAGGAGTTCGTCCACGCACTCCAGGAGGCCGCCGGTGAGCCGGTGCAATCGTGCAGCGTCTTTTCAGACGCGATTGTCCAGTTACAGTCGCAGGAATTCTCCGCCGTGATTTTGGATCAATTGTTGCTGGATGCCGACCCGGAGGAGGGCGAGATTGCGCGTAAGCACTTCGGGCCCGCCATCCCGGTTTACGTAAATTTCGCCACCAGCGGAAGCGCTCGAGTAATCGGAGAATTGCGCGCAGCCCTGCAGCGCCGGCAGCAGGAAATGGTGGCCGCGAGAAGACACGCCGAACAGGCTCTGCGCCACCAATTGAGCGACAGCGTTACTGCCCTCTTGCTCTCCTGCGAGTTGGCTCTACAGGTGCCCGGGTTGCCGGACTCAGCAGAATCCAAGCTGCAAGTAGTGGACGCCTTGGCCAGGGAGATGAGCGTTAAGCTGGGAGCCATGGCGTAAGCGCAAACCGCCAGTCAGCATCCTTTGTGAGCTCGGGAGTTCAAGTCGGTGGTTTGCCCGCGCCGACAACTGCACGGAATTGCCTTAGCTTTTTCCCGCGGAAAGTGTGCGCGCTTTTTCTGCTTGAAAAGAGGCTAGCCCGTCGAGGGGAGGAAACGAGGTCGGCACGGTCAGCGTCTGCTCCGGCGGCAAGGTGCCGTTCTGGATCGCTTGCACCAGCATGGCGAGGCCATCACCTGCGTTCGGCGGAATATAAACCGTGGCGGCGAGCAATCCTCGTTTTACCCAGGCTTGCCCAGACGTGGGCAGCCCGTCGCAACCGAGATAGGGCAGCGCCAACCACCGGTCGCGGGCGCTTCCTTCGGGAAGTTCCTCGAACGCTTTTCTTGCGCCGATAGCCATGGAGTCGTCCTGGGCAGCGATGGCGTCGATGTGAGTCTGGTGAGAAGTCGACAGGCGCAGCCAGGAGCTGACCGTCTTGTAAGAGCTGGTCTCGGTCCACTGCGCTTTCATCGCCTTCACCTGCAAATCAGCAGGCTTGGTTTCATAAAGCCCCGTTGCTCTTTGTTTGGCGGCCAGGCTTTCCGAGGGGCCTTGAATATAAAGTACCGACCCTCCGTTTGGTAGCAGGGCTGCCAACTGCCGGCCTTGAATGCGTCCCACTTCTTCGTGATCCGAGGTCAGGGCAAAGGCCGGGATGTGATAACTCTTGCGCAGATCAGCAATATAGTCCACTTCGCGGTTCAGCACAGCCCAGCCGATGCCAGCCGCGGCAGCTGCGCGCGCCACCTGCGGCAATGCAGTTCCGCCCACGGGTTCAAAAATAATTCCGTCGGGATGCGAATCGGCGTGCGACTGGATCACCCGCAAAAGCTGCTGGCTTTGGTTGATCGCGTCGTTATCCGCGGTAATGATGTTGAGTTCGACGCCGAGGCGTTTGGCAGTGATATCGGCGGCGGCCGCCTGCTCCAATTGATAGTCGTTGTCGTTGTTGGTAAGGGACAGTAAGAAGTTCAATTTCTTCATGAGGCGCCCGATAGGGAAATCATAACGGGTTGGGCAGCGCACGACACGGTGACTAGAGTAACCAACTGGGACGGACAACGGAGGCTGGACCTGATTTCTTCCTGTAGCTGCGTGTCCTTAGTAGTTGGCGACTTTACGGTGCTAGAATGCGCAAATCAGGAGAAACGATTTAATGCTGAGGAACTTCCTTGCCGTCGCTGTCCTGTTTTCCTCGACTCTCGGTTGGGCGCAAACCAAGTTGTCTGTCCACTGGGAGGAGTTGACCGCGGAAGATTTTCGCACCGCCATCAAGCAATCGCAAGGCACGTGCCTTTTGCCCTTCGGCATCTTGGAAAAACACGGAGAGCACCTGCCGCTCGGAACGGATCTGCTGAAAGTGCGTTACGCCGCCCTGCGTGCTGCCGAGCAGGAGTACGCCGTCGTGTTTCCGGAATATTATTTTGGCCAGATCTTCGAAGCCAGGCATGAGCCGGGAACCATCGCCTACAGTACCCATCTTCAGCTGGACTTGCTGCAGGAGACGACCGACGAGATGGCGCGCAACGGCTGCAAGAAAGTGCTCATCGTGAATGGCCATGGCGGCAACGAGCATCTCCTGCCCTTCTTCGCTCAGTCGCAATTGGAAAAGCCGCACGACTATGTGGTGTATGTCCTGCCGGTCTTGGGGGCGCCTGAAGAGGGCCCACCGAAAAAGAAAACCTCGGTCGATGGGCACGCCGGCGAATCTGAAACCTCGAAGATGTTGATTGCACGGCCGGACCTGGTGCATATGGATCGGGCGAACGAGGAATCAGGAGCAGATCAGGCGCGGCTCAAGTTACCGGACGATCTCTATACCGGCATCTGGTGGTATGCGCGCTTTCCCAATCACTACGCCGGGGATGGATCGGCCGCCACCCGCGAACGCGGCCAATTCGAAATGGACGACTGGAACCGCGCGGTCGTCAACGCCATCCGCGCCGTCAAGGCGGACCAGACAAGCTTGCGGTTGCAGAATGAATTCTTTGAAAAGGCCCAGCATCCGTTGGATACGCGGCCGTAACCAAAAATGTTCACGCTCGTGCTTGGGTTCTGCTGCAGCCCAGCAGGAGTGAGGCTGCCGAGCCCACATTAGCGAAAGCTTGAGATCAGGTTGCAATTGTGTCTTCCACAACGCCTACGACGGCGGTCCAAAGCGAACGCGGTTTAGCGCCGTCATTATCGCCTAGGTTAATGTCCCTGGACGTTTTCCGCGGAGCGACTATTGCAGGCATGATCCTGGTCAACAATCCCGGCGACGACCGTACTACCTACTGGCCGCTCAGTCACGCGCAATGGAATGGGTGGACGCCCACTGACCTCGTTTTCCCGTTTTTTTTATTTATTGTGGGCGTTTCCATGGCGTACTCCGTCGCGTCCCGGTTGCAGCGCGGAGAGTCGCGGCAGCATCTGCTGCGTCACGTGCTATGGCGAGGCGCTGCCTTATTCGCCATTGGCTTATTTCTCAATGGCTTTCCCAATCACTATCAGCTGTCCTCCTGGCGCGTCTACGGCGTGCTGCAGCGCATCGCGGTCTGCTACGTGATCTCCGCCATTCTCGCCCTCTGGTCGAATCGCCGCGGTTGGGTCGTGACCGCAGTCGCGTGCTTGGCGGGATATTGGATCATCATGCGTTACGTTCCCGTGCCCGGATTCGGAGTCCCCACACGCGACATGCCTATACTCGATCCCGATCGCAACCCGGTAGCGTGGCTCGATCGCAAGCTGCTTATGGGACACCTGTATGAAGGGACGCGCGACCCCGAAGGCGTGATCAGCAACATCCCTGCGATTGCTACCTGTCTGCTGGGGCTGCTGACCGGCGATTGGCTTCGCTCCGCGCGCCAAACGCACCGCAAAGCCGTGGTCATGGCTGTCTGCGGCATCGTCGGCATCATTGCCGGCGAGGTCTGGAACCACTGGTTTCCCATCAACAAGAAGCTCTGGACCAGTTCGTATGTCATCTTTACTGCGGGGCTGGCGATGCTCTGTCTGGCCTTGATTTATTGGGCTCTGGACATTAAGCAATGGCGTGGCCGCTGGACGAAATTTTTCCTGGTTTTTGGAATGAACGCGATCGCAGCCTACGTCTTCGCCGAACTGATCGCCCACATTCTGGCGCGCATGTCGGCTGGAAACGGAATGACCTGGCAGGAGGTGTTGTATCAAACGGCGTTCGAGCCGCTCGCCAGCCCGCTGAACGCATCGTTGCTGTACGCGATCTGCTATGTGCTCGTGTGCTGGGCGGCGATGTGGGTACTTCATCGCAAGGGAATGTTCTGGAAGATTTAGCCGGAGACGAGTCCAGCGCCATAGCCGTGGAAACGCTGGACCGAGGAAGACCAACGAATCGCCACTCGGAGACGACCGACCGGCATCAACCTCAGATAGGGCGATCGGCACACGATCGGTTTACGTCACCGGTCGGGGCCCCCCGCCACAAACGCTTTTTCCAAAGAAATCAGCCACTTAGCCAGTAACTTGAGTAACGTTCCCCGGCTCCAAAGCACGTGCTACGCTCGTCGATAAGAAGTTCAAAATCAGTTACTTCGAGGGAACGATGCTGCGCTGGTGCGCTGGTTTGCTCCTGCTGTCATCCTGGTTTGCGTATGCTTCCGCTCCGGCTAACCAAAACCAGCCGCAGCCCAAGCACCCTACGGCTCAGCTTCCGCTCAGTACTCACTCCCCGCGCGCGCGCGCCGAGTTTGAAAAGGCAATGCGTTATTTCGAGCAGTACCGGCTCAATGACGCTCTGCCTTCTCTGCGGCAAGCCACCAAGTTCGATCCCAGGCTCGCCCAGGCCTTTATCATGATTGCCAAGATCAGCAAGGATCCGGCCGAGCAGGCCGCCGCGCGTCACCGCGCCAGGCAGTTGGCCTATTCCACAACTCCGGGAGAAAAGTTGCTGATTCGCTGGCTGGCCGGAGCGCAGGAAGATGAATACCTTCCCGCCATAGCCGCCATGAATGATCTGCTGGCGATGTATCCCAATGATCCTCGGCTAGCCTTTCTGGCTGGCGATTGGCTCACCCTGCAAGCGCGCTATGAACAGGCAGCTGTCGTGCTTGAGCACGCTCTTACCCTCAAACCGGACTATCCCGCCGCTCTCAACGATTTGGCGTACACCTACGCTTACGGCGGCGAGTTCGAGAAGGCTTTTACTGTGATGGATCGCTATGTGGCCCTCGAACCCGATCAGCCGAACCCGCACGACTCCTACGGCGAAATCCTGCGCATGGATGGCAAGTTTGAAGAAGCGCTCGAGCAATACCGCCTGAGCATTCGCACCGATCCCAACTTCGGTTCGGAACTGGGCGTTGCCGACACCTACGCTGTGATGGGCAAGGAACCGGAGGCACGCGAAGAATACGCTCGCGCCATCGTCTTCGCAGAAAGTGAAAGCGACAAAATCGAATATGAATTGCAGTCGGCGGCGACCTGGATTCGCGAGAGCAACCACAAGCAGGCGGAGCGGGCGCTGACCGAAGTTGCCAAACATGCGCATGCGGCCGGACTCGCTCTGCAGGAAGCCGAGGCCCACCGCATCCTCGCCATGTATGAGCCGCAAGGCAAAGCCGTGGCACAACATCTGCGGTTAGCCTGGCAGGCTTTGCAGGATCACGCCAACGTCTCCGCCAGCGATCGTGACGAGGAGCGGGCCCGTATCCTGCGAGTGCAAGCCACGCGGGCGGCGGAGGCCGGAGATATGGATACGGCCGAGCAGGCGGTACATCAGCTGCAAGGCCTCGTGGGCCAGAGCAAAAGTCGCGTAGTCCTGCTTTGCTACCACGGGGCGGCGGGAGCGGTGCTGATGGCGCAGAATAAATTCGCCGACGCCATTCCCGACCTGGAAGAGGATTCCGACGAAGCGCTCTCCATGCGTCTGCTCTGGCGTGCTTATGGCAGAACCGGAGCCACTGATCAAGCCCAGGTTATGGCCGCGAGATTGTCGGCCCTCAACGTCCCCACGGTGGAACAAGCCCTGGTTGTGCCCCAGTTCCGCGCCAGCCTGGTGAGCGTCAGCCAAGGCGGGCGCCAATAATCGCGGGAAAGCCTCCACGATGCCACTGATCCCCATCTTCAGACTCGGCCAGCCAGAGGAACCGAGTCCTCCGCGCCTGACCACATTCACTCCGGTGCTCTCCCTGGAGACTCTGCAGGTCGGCGTGGACAACTTACGCCACGACGTGCATCTGAGTCCCAAGTTTGTAGAGCACACCCGCGTGCACCTTACTCGTCTTTTGGCCCGCCATGGCGACGTGGAAGGATTGATTGCCGCCGAGGTGGCGCAGAGGCCGGGCAGTCACTTCGGGGGCTGGAAGCCCGGACAGAAGTCGCAGCCTGAGCCTCCTGACTTGAAGCCGCTGCTCACCGAATTGCACGTTGCGATTCTGAACCGGGCCAAGGCTGATAGCAACCAGGTATTAGATCTGCTCGGAAGGGCTGCCATTCTCAAGTTCCTGCGGGTGGAACTGCACTCGCAGTTCGCGCAGATTCTGGAACGCTGCCGCATGATGCTCAAAAGCTATGAGGGTGTGCGTCCGCAAAGAGCCCTGGAGTATCGCGAACGCGTAGCCGGGTTTCAGGTCGCGAAAAAAATCGTGTTGCGCAAGACGGGACAGGAACTCTTTCGCACTCTTCGCGAGCTCGAGAAGGAGACTCTGGGCCGTACCCGGAGGTCTTTCTTTGGCAACAACGAAGAGGAGCCCTACAAACTTTTCCTGAATCCGCTGATCTTTACCGAAGATGGCAGTGATGCCTATGTGAACGCCGAGAGCTACGTCATGCTGGGCAATTTTGACCGCGACCCCGACCGCTTCTCGAATGTCCGGCGAGTCGCCTTCGAGTTCTTGAAGTCTTTGCATATGGAGATGGGGAACGATCCCGAGCGTACGCTCGACAGCTGGCTCAACGTTCCGGAAAACGCGCAGGAACTGGTGGGCGCGGGAACTCCCGACGAGTCCATTCCCGAGGGAAAGGCGCAAAAAGCGCGGCTAAGCACATGGGTGAACATGCTGGAACGCGAGAAGCTGATCGATTACGTCATCGCTTCCTACGAAGTTGCCCCGCTGCTGACGGAATATTCTCCGCGCATCAACGCGCAGCAGTTGAAAAATGCTCTGATCTCGCGGGAGGAGCGAGTGCGGGTCGAGAAACTCATTGCGGAACACGGCAAGCTCTCAGCCGACAGCCTCTATGCCGCAATCGATCGTGTCGCTGCCTGCCGCGGAGGCGAGCGCGCCAAGCTGGCCGGACGTTTTCTGCGCGACTTCATCCGCTATCACCGCGATCTGCGCCAGCTCGAAACGCTCAACAGCGCCATGGACAGCGTCAGCCTGATCGCCAATGACAAGCTGCGTCAGCTCTCGGCTATGAACGGGACGCTCTATCAATTCCTGCTTCCCGAAGAACAGAAGCCGGGAGAAGAAAAGGTCGCGCGGCACGTCATTATCAAAGCCGATGTCCGCGATTCCTCGCGGCTTACGCGATCGCTGCTCGAACGTGGCATGAATCCCGCCTCGTACTTCAGCCTGAACTTCTACGATCCCGTCAACAAGCTGCTCTCCAAGTACGGTGCGACCAAAGTCTTCCTGGAAGGCGACGCCATCATTCTGGCCCTGCTGGAGCGCGATGGAGAGCCCGGGCTGGCGGTATGCCGCGCTGCCGTACTGGCACGGGAAATTATCGAGATCGTCCGCGGATACAACCAGCTGTTGCAGCGGGCGGGACTTCCCAGCCTGGAGTTAGGGATCGGCATCTCCTACCAAAACTCGCCGCCTATGTACCTTATGGATGGCGAGCAGCGGATCATGATCTCCGACGCACTGAATGAGAGCGACCGGCTGTCTTCGTGCAGCAAGCGGGTGCGGAAGTTGATGAAGGCTACCGCGACTCCCTTTAACGTCTATGCGTTTCAAACCCTCAGCGACGCCGATGTCGAGGGCAGCTCGGAAGACTTTATTCTGAAATACAACATCAACGGGATTCGCATGAGCGAAGCCGCATTTCAGAAACTGCAGCAGGAGATTTCGCTGGAGCCCTGCCGGCTGGAGTTTCCCGACCTCAAAACCGACGAAGAATACACCCTATCAAACGGGCTGGTTCCGGTCGGCAACGATATCTTCCGCAAGATCGTGGTGCGGCGCAGCCACATGCCTCAGATCGACACTCGCACCTTCGCGCGCCAGCGCTGGACCGACCAGTGGTACTACGAAGTTTGTTCCAACCCCGACATCTACGCCCGGCTGGAATCGAAGGCTGGAGCAGGAAAGTAGCGAAGGTGCACCTGCGTATTCAAGGTGAGAGGAGGGGCGGCAGTGAATTTACTGGCCGGCGCGTAAGGGTGAGATCAAGAGGCGGCTGCCGGTAGCTTTCTTTTTGTCCGACTTGTCCGGCTGATAAACCAGATCCAGAGAGCCTTCGGCTGTCGGTGAGGCTTCCGCCAGCAAGGCTGCCAGACCGCGGAACGAACGCCCCACGTCAACGCTTTCTTGCGATGCAACCGGTGCTCCCTTGTCGATGGCGGGGCCGATGGCCTGGTGATTGTTGGGAATCTTCCAGAGGACTTTGCAATTGGTCGCAGCCTCGACATCCTCGTCGGTGAAGCCGGGAATCTTTTTGTAGCGGTTTAACACCAGGCGCACCCGGTCGCGCCCCGTGCCCTCTTCCATGAAGGTTCGCATCCGGCCGGCGCTCCACAGGGAGACCACGTCAGCCTGGGCGACCAGCAACACGGCGTTCGATAAGTCGCACAACATGCGCGCTGTGTCATCCACGCGATTCGAGCAGTCAACCACCACGTAAAGAAACTGCGATACCAGAAAATCAAACAGCCGTGCCAGTTCGGCGGCGGTGGGCGCGATCATCTGCGGATGCTGTTGCGGTCCCGCCAGCAATTGCAGGCCATCCTTGCATTCCGTCATCAGGCCCTTGAGCAGGGAACTGTCGATGCGATGCAGGTTCTGCAATGCGTCGCTGAGGCCAAACGTCGGACGGGCGTTCAAGTGCAGCGCCGCATGTCCCAGAGTCGCAAAATCCACCAGCAACACCCGCTGATGCATCTCCTGCAGCGCGGTCGCCGTGTTCACGGCTACGGTGGTTGCTCCAGCTCCGCCTTTGGCATTGGTGACGGTGAAAACCCGCGCCCGGCCCGAGGTCGTACGGGCCTTGCTGCGCGAGGCCTGGAAGCGGGTAAGCGCCTCTACCATGGTTCCCGCGCTCGCGTTGCGTTCCAGGTATTCCCGTGCGCCGGCACGCATAGCCGAGACGATCGTTTCGGGGTGATTCAGCTCCCCAACGGCAAAAATGACAATCTCGCTGGTGTTGGCGTGGATGAGCTCGATCGCCTGAATGCCGCGGTGCGGGTTGGCGGGATCGATATCCACCACCACTACCTCGGCCCCTACATTCTGGATTTCGCGCAGGATGGAATCGGTCGCACTGGAGGGGAACCCCACGTGGCCAAAGACGTTGCGGCCACTCTGAGTGGCCTCCAATCGCTGTTGGAGCACGGCTAGCCGTTCTTTGTCCTCGGTTAGAAGAGTGACCGCGATGCCGTGCATGGACGGAGCCTCAGTTCCTTCCTAGTACCCAGTATGCTATGAGGAGTCGGGTATTTACGCAAAGTGACTTTTGTAACCAAACGCCCGGCGAGATCCCCTTCTGCCTCATTAGAATTCCCACTCGAGCTCAAGGACATGGCGGACTGGCTGGAATACGCCGAACCGGGAGGAGTGTCCCTTGGGATAGCCGCTATTGTATGCAAAAACCTGCCGCTTGCAAAGAGGGCAGCCTGTGAAAATAGGCGTCTGGAGGGTAGTCTCAAGCGAAAGAGACGTATTCCGGTCGGAACCGGACTGGTTTGAGGTCAGATCAGGGGGACTTCAACACTTGCTTCCCGTTCCCGCCGGAACACCGGTATCTCCTCGGACTGCGGCAGAAATTCATACTTTTCGAGGCGGATCGCCGCCGCGTATTTCGCATCACGGCGGGAGGAGTCCACTCGCAGAACCCGGCCCTGGCAGCGAACCGCCATATTTTCGGTTAGAGTGATCTCCCCGGGCATGACGAGCGTCAACTCAATCGCATCGGCTTCGCAAAGCGGTAAATCAGTACACACCAGGGCGCCGCTGGTGCTTAAGTTCTGGGTAAAGCCGCGTCCACGCAGGTTGACCCCCGCAAGATGCAGCGACACCGGCAACTGGAAATCGAAACGCTGGGCCACGCGACGTTCCACCTGACCTTGAACCGTGTCCATCGATCGCCTCCGGGAGGAAGAACCTGCTTGTAGCTCGTGCGAACACAGCTTCTATACTGAAGTGCGGCCAGTTCCCTGATGCCACGACTGTAGCGCAATCGGCTGCGCGCGGGAAGTCACAAGTTAGTGACGGTGAGCATTGACTGTTTGATTACAGCCCGGTTAGCGTTTGGAGTTGCCTTGATGGCGAGTCCACGGATGCATTGCACGAATCTGATACTTGTAACTGGATCGATTGCATGTAGGCGCGCGCGTTTACATCACTACTCTTCTTGAACACCGAATTGTGGGAACAGAAAGTGGCGTTGACACAAAATTCTTCGCAAAGTGACCCCGTACTCGCTGCTCCGCAAAGCCGGATTGCCCTGTCGGCGACTTTGCGGGCTTTGCGCCACCGCAACTTCCAGCTCTTCTTCAGCGGGCAGCTCATTTCCCTGATAGGGACCTGGATGCAGACCATGGCACAGGCCTGGCTGGTCTATCGCCTCACCGGATCGTCCCTGTTACTCGGATCGGTCGGCTTCGCCAGCCAGTTCCCGGTCTTTCTGGTCGCGCCGTTGGGTGGGATTGTCGCCGACCGTCACAACCGCCAGAGAGTCGTGATCGCCACGCAGACTGCCTCCATGATCCTGGCGTTCATCCTGGCTGCTCTCACGCTTAGCGGCACCGTGCGCGTCTGGCACATCTTTGTCCTGGCGGCGTTGCTGGGAGTGGTGAATGCCTTCGACATTCCCGGCCGCCAATCGTTCCTGGTGGATATGGTCGGCAAAGAAGATTTGATGAATGCCATTGCGCTGAACTCTTCAATGTTCAACGGCGCCAGAATCATTGGCCCGGCGATCGCCGGAATTCTGGTGGCGAAGATCGGCGAAGGCTGGTGCTTTTTCGTAAACGGGATCAGTTACATCGCGGTCATCGTCGGATTATTCATGATGCGGGTGCCCCCGTTCTCGCGTCGAGCCATTGAGGCTTCGCCTCTGGCGCACATGATCGAAGGTTTCCGCTTTGTGCGCGACACCGGGCCCATGCGCGCTATCCTGCTTTTATTGGGCCTCGTCAGCCTGGTGGCCATGCCCTACACCGTCCTTATGCCCATTTTCGCCGATAAAGTGTTGCACGGCGGGGCACGCGGCTTGGGAATTCTTATGGGAGCTACGGGAGTTGGCGCGTTGTTAGGTGCGCTGACCCTGGCGGCGCGCACCGGCGTGCACGGGCTGGGACGATGGGTGGCATTTTCCTGCGCCGGCTTCGGAGTGAGCTTGATCCTCTTCTCTTTCTCCAGAAACTTCTGGCTCTCGGCCGCGCTGCTCTTGCCGGTGGGATTCGGCATGATGCTGCAGATGTCCTCGTCCAATACGCTGATTCAGGCGATGGTGCCCGACCACCTGCGGGGACGCGTCATGGCGGTGTATTCGATGATGTTTATGGGAATGGCGCCGTTTGGTGCTTTCTTCGCGGGAGCGCTCGCCGATCGTCTGGGCGCGCCGGTCACAGTAGCCATGGGAGCGGTCGCTGCCGTGGGAGGCGCCGCGCTGTTCTACCTGAACCTGCCTAAGATTCGCGTGGAAGCTCGCCGACTGCTGGTAGCACAGGCCGTGGCCGGTGGCGAGCCAGCCGGCGGAATGAGTGTTCAGGCCGTGGAAGACTAGCAGGAATGAAGGACGGGCGTTCTCGCTCCCGGAACGCCCGTCCTCCAGATGTAACGTAAATCGACCCTTCCCATCTGCCTCCATCCCACTCTACAATGCGGGCGACCCTGAATTGCTCTGCGAATGTCGCTTGCCACGGGAACCAGGCTCGGACCTTACGAAATCATCTCGCCACTCGGAGCGGGTGGCATGGGCGAGGTTTATCGCGCCCGCGATGCCCGCCTGGGACGCGATGTTGCCATCAAAATATTGCCTGCGGCGGTCTCGCGCGATTCTGAGCGCTTGCGCCGCTTCGAGCAGGAGGCCCGCGCCACTGCTGCCCTGAATCATCCCAACATTCTCGCCGTCTTCGATATCGGCACCCAGGGCGATGCGCCTTACGTCGTCACCGAGCTTTTGGAGGGAGAAGCTCTCCGCCAGCGCATTCAGTCCGGGCCGGTGTCTGCCCGCAAGGCCACCGACTATACCCTGCAAATCGCTCGTGGACTCGCGGCGGCGCATGATCGTGGGATCACGCATCGCGACCTGAAGCCGGAGAATGTCTTTCTCACCAAAGACGGGCGCATCAAGATTCTCGACTTCGGTCTGGCGAAACTGAACCGGCCGGAAGAAGTCCATGCAGCCGACACTCCTACGCTGGCTGCCCAGACCGAGCCTGGGATGGTCCTGGGGACTGTCGGCTACATGTCGCCTGAGCAAGTACGCGGACATGCTGCGGATGCGCGTTCCGACCTCTTCAGCCTGGGCGCAATTCTCTACGAATTGGTTTCCGGCAAGCGCGCCTTCCAGGGGGAAACCGCTGCCGACACCATGAGCGCGATTTTGAAGGGCGAGCCCCCGCCACTCTCCGAGCTGTCGCAGAACATTCCCGCCGGGCTGGTGCGCATCGTCGAACATTGCCTGGAAAAGGATGCTGCGGACCGCTTTCAGTCGGCGCGGGACGTTGCTTTCGCGCTGGAGGCCTTCAGCGGTTCATCCAGCACCACCCGGGCGGCAGTGAGCCTTTCCCCCGCCCCCGTGCCCTGGCAGAACCGCTCGCTGCTTGCCGGTCTGGGGGCAGGGTTGCTGATCGCCGGCATTGCCTTCGTCGTGGCCCGCCACACTGCATCGCCGCCCGAACCACCGGCCTTTCACGAACTCACTTTTCAGCGCGGCTATATTCAAGCCGCCCGCTTCGCGCCGGATGGTGACACCATCCTCTACGCCGCGGCCTGGAACGGAAAACCGATCGAGCTATTTTCCACTCGCCCGGAGGGAACCGAATCCAGCGCCTTGGGTGTGACGGATTCCGATCTGCTCGCTGTGTCCTCCTCCGGCGAACTTGCCGTGCGGCTTGCGCCGCGAGGCACTGGACCTTACGCAAGTTCGGGAACGCTGGCTCGCGCCATGCTGTCCGGAGGCTCATCTCCGCGCGCCATGGAGGATGGCATTCAATTTGCCGACTGGACGCCCGACGGAAAAAGTCTGCTGGTTACCCGCCGCATGCTCGGCCGCAGCCGCTTGGAGTTTCCCATCGGCACCGTTCTTTATGAAACCGCCGGGTGGGTGGGGAACCCTCGCATCTCTCCCAAAGGAGATTGGATTGGTTTCGTCGATCATCCCGGTGTCGGCGGCGATTTCGGCGACTTGGCGGTCATCGACCTGGCTGGCCACAAAAAAACGCTGGACCCGGGCTTTTCCAGCATCCAGGGACTGGCGTGGTCTCCCAGCGGAAGTGAGATCTGGTTCACGGCCACTCGCGCCGGCAGCGCGCGCGCCCTCTACGGCGTTTCTCTGGCGGGAAAAGAGCGGCTGATCGCGCGCATTCCCGGCATCCTCAACCTCCATGATGTCTCTCGCAACGGCCAGGCTCTCCTGGCCCGGGACAACTGGCGGGTCGGCATCATCGCGCAAGCGCCTGGATCCAAAGAGCAGGATCTCTCCTGGATGGACTTCTCTGCCGTTCGCGATCTCTCGCCTGACGGCAAGCTTCTGCTGTTCGACGAATCCGGCGAAGCCGGTGGCGCGCTAGGCCAAATCTATTTGCGCAGGATGGACGGCTCTCCGCCGGTTCGCCTGGGAGACGGCACCGGCTGCTCTCTTTCCATGGATTCAAAGTGGGCCCTGACTGTTCCTACTCCTGCCAAGGTCGGAAACCAATTTGTGTTTCTCCCCACGGGCACGGGAACGCCCCGGTCCATTCCTGTCCCCCAAGCCAGTGTGCAATGGGGCAACCTGATGCCCAATGGCCAGGAGATATTGTTTGCCGGCAACGAGCAGGGGCACGCGACCCGCATCTACTTGCAGGATATTTCAAACGGGAAAGTCCGGCCGGTGACACCCGAAGGCGTTTCGCTGACCAGCTTCACCCGATTTGTTTCGCCCGACGGCATGTTTTTTCTAGCCGTCGAATCCGACGGCAGTTCAATCGTTCGCTCGGTGGAGAACGGAGAACGCAAGGCCATTCCCAGCTTGCAGCCGGCTGACATTGCCTTCGGCTGGACCGGTGATGGAAAGAGTATTTACGTTTATCAGCCGGCCATGCCGGTAAAGGTCTTCCAGATCGATCTTGCGTCGGGGCAGCGGCGGCTTTGGAAAGAGCTCGACCCGCCCGATCCTGCAGGAATCAACTTTATCCGTACCCCGCACATCTCCGCTGACGGAAAAGCCTATGCCTACAACTACAACCGTGTTTTGTCCGATCTTTATCTTGTAGACGGCTTGCGCTGAGTCCAGTTTTGAAAGGGCGTGGCGTCAGCCACGCTGTTACGATGCATTTTCTGGATCACGCGCCCATCGGGTGCAAGTGCCACGACGATGTGTTGACCGGCGCAGGAATGGTTGCGCCTCATCGGCGCCTCGCGTGGAAGCTCTGCCCTTTCAACTAACCGGCGCTGAGTTACTTTTCCTGCAGAAGCACTACATCCGCAATGTTGTGGGTACGAGCGACGGCGAGATTCTTCCCATCCGGTGACCAGCGAAAGTCGTTGATATTTTCCGAGCTGAAGTTCGTGAGCGGGTGTCCGGCGGAGCCATCGACAGGCTGTAACCAGACATTGTCCACGCCTTTGTCGCGCACGGGATAAGCGAGGGATTTTCCGTCCGGAGTAAAGGTAAGGAAGTTCGTGAAAACCCCCGCACCCGCGCCGCCAGCGATGCGCTGGTCGGGATCGACGAGACGGGGATTGGTCGGAGCACTCGAGTCAAGATTCACGAACGCCAGCTTGCTGATTGCGGACTGTTGGTTGCCGGGAGTGGAGATTTCTGCGTTGAAGACCAGCACTTTGCCATCGGGCGAAATGGCTACACCGGCCCCCACTCCGTACATGTTCGGGACCGCGCTCAAAGGGAGGGATTGTGGCTCCCCACCCTCCGTTGGGACTCTCATGAACGGGTGTGCACCGTACGGGTCGTAATAATAGACCCACTTCCCATCCGGCGAGCATACCGGATAATAATCAAAAAGGCCTTGGCTCAGTTGTTTCGGATTCGAGCCGTCGGCGTTGGCTCGCCAGATCTGAGCCCGGTTCGCATTTCCGTGGAAGGCCCAGGCCAAAACCAGGTAGCGGTCTCCGCACGGCGTCACGTCCAGAATCCAGGCATTGGGATCGTTGAGCAGCGTAGTGGGTTGTCCGCCATCGGGATTGATGCGTGCCAGGCTCTGCCCGTCGGAGACCAGCAGCTTTCCGTCGGCAGACCAGGCCACGACCCGCGCATCCCGGCCCTGGGTCAAAGGTTCCACGGGAGTGTTGCCCTGTATCCCCACTCCGGGAAGCATATCCAGGGTGCGCGTTTCTTTTACTTGAACGGTAGCGGCGGTTTTGCCATCGCCCGAAACAGTCAGCGTGGAATAACTATTGGTGTCGCGGGTGACGGGCTGAATTTGTCCCCCGCTGCGGGAAAGCCGGCCGATTTGCGAGCGGCCGAAATTCGGACCCTTCTCCGTGTAACTCGCGAGCAGCCATTGCCCGCCTGGCAGCCATTGAATCTCATCCACGTGTGCGTTCTTAAAAACACCCAAAGCCTGGACCTGCTTCGCGGCAATATCAAACAGGTTGATAGACCCGAGAGCGTCGCCCGAGGAAAAAATGGTGTAGGCGATCCGCTTTCCATCCGGCGACCAGCTCACAAAGCGAGGGAAATCCGCTCCCATAGGCGCGATCTGCAGAATGGTTTCGTCGCTGCCGTCGAGATTGGCGCTAAGGATCCGATACTTGCCAACCTCCGGATCATTGCCGCGAACGTAAGCGATGCGCAGGCCATCGGGCGAGAAGCTGATGTTGGTGTCGACGTCGCGGGCGACGATCTGCGGCGTACCCCCGAGGACGGGAGCGCGGTAGAGATCCCATTCCGTCTGGGTGCCGATCCCGGCTTTACGAAAATAGACATAGTTTCCGTCGGGCGAGAAGATGAGGGACCCGTAAACCACCGAAGCCGGCGGAACAATTTGGGTGTCGCTGCCGGTAGGCACATTGCGGAGCCACAGACTCTGCAGGCCATTGTCGTTTTGCGCGTTCAACACGTATTTGCCGTCCGGTGAAATCGCCGCCAATTCGGCCTTGCCTGTGTTCGTCACCTGGGTGATGCTGAAATTCTCGAAGGGCGCAGGCTTGCTCCGGCTGAGAAACGCGTAAAGGCCGAATCCGGCGGCGACTAGCAGAACCAGTCCAATTACGGCGGCTGCCGCCAAGCCAAACTTGTGTTCCCGTGCCACCGCGGTCACGCTCGAGCTGCTGGTGCCGGCTTGCGACGAGGAGGCCTGAACCGCCGCCGGAGTCATCCCGCTGGGCGGGGTTTGCCAGGAGGAGTCGCTTGATTGAGATTGATCTACTCCCGTCTGGGGTTGGGCGGCAGGAACTCGCGCGGAACTGCTGTCCCGTTGAAGCCGCTTCAGATCGCTGCGTATTTCCGAGGCATGTTGATAGCGCAGGTCGCGGTCTTTCTCCAGCGCTTTGTTGATTATCTCCTCCAGCCGAGGCGGCACATCCGGATTAAGACGGAGCGGTTGCACTGGCACGCGATTGAGAATGGCATCGAAGATTACCGCCGAAGTTTCTCCGCGGAAGGGGACGGCGCCGGTCACCATTTCGTAGAGCACGGCGCCAAAAGAAAACAGGTCACTCCGCGCATCGAGTTCTCTTCCTTTGGCCTGCTCGGGCGACATGTAAGCCACCGTGCCCATCGCTGTGCCGGGACTGGTGAGGTTGTCCAGACTGACGCCAGCGGTGGCTTCAGTCATGCCCGGCGTCCCGCCTGCCCTTCCCGCAACCGGAGTAAGCTTGGCCAGCCCGAAGTCGAGAATCTTCGCATGCCCGCGCTTGGTTACGAAAATATTGGCCGGCTTGATGTCGCGATGGACGATGCCCTCGCCGTGGGCGGCATCCAACGCATCGGCGATCTCAATAGCCAGGGAAAAGACTGTCTCGGGCTCTAATGCGCGGCCTGCAATCCGGTGTTTCAGCGTGATTCCGTCCAGGAACTCCATTACGATGAAAGGCTGGCCGTTCTCTTCGCCGATCTCGTAGATGGTGCAGATATTGGGATGATTCAGCGCCGAGGCGGCCTGGGCTTCGCGCTGGAAACGAGCCAGGGCTTGCGCATCCTTGGCTACGTCTTCCGGAAGGAATTTAAGCGCGACAAAGCGATGTAGCTTGACGTCCTCGGCCTTGTAAACCACACCCATTCCGCCTCCGCCGAGTTTCTCCACAATGCGATAGTGCGAAATGGTTTGGCCGATCATAAGAACTGACGGTTATGGTAGGTGGGCTGAGAAGGGAAGTCAAAGAAACCTACTGCCCGCTGCGGAACTCGCGCAGAACATCCAGCAGGGAACTGTGAGCAAAGGGCGCCGGGGCAAGCGTCAGTATGAGCATCACCAAGGCAAAGACGGCGAGCCAATTGCGAACCCCGCCCACCTCCGGCCAATCCGCCACGATGGGATGGCGCATGCCGCTGATCCGCAGCAGAATCGCCCAAATCACCCATCCCGCCCAAAAATAGATGGCCATGGGAATCAAAACCAGAATGGTCAGCCGTGAAATCAGCTTGTGAGCCCGGGGTGCGATCGCGAAAACGATATGGCCTCCATCCAGTTGGCCGCCGGGGAGCAGGTTCAGCGCGGTGGCGAACATTCCAACCCAGGCGGCGATCGCCGTGGGGTGAAAATAGATATCCTGCAGTGCCGCTCCCTGTTTGGAGACCAGCGCCCAAGCCAGCTGAAAAACGAGAGGGTATCCCAGTTGAATATCGGAACCGACTGAAGCCGACGGCAGCACTTTGGAAAGGGGCAGGGCACAAAGCAATACTGCAGTCGCTGCTACAAAACCCGCAATCGGCCCAGCGATTCCGATATCGAAGAGAGCCGTTCGTGAGCGGATCGGCGAACGAATGCGGATGAAAGCCCCTAGAGTTCCTATCAAAGTTGGCGCCGGAATGAAAAACGGCAATGTCGCATCCACGCCGTAGTACACGCAACACAGATAATGCCCCATCTCGTGCGCCAGCAGAATCAGCATCAGGGTAGATGCAAAGGGTAACCCCAGGAGTAAGCGTGACGGCTCAGTGAACGCCCAGCGCACGGGAAAGAACGGCAGGGCATCGTCGTTCAGCGAAAAGGCCGGCTGATTATTTTGAAAGTTGTACTGCATCCGCGCGCCCACTACCAGGGTGGTGAAAATAGTGGCGAGGAAAAGGAGGGCGTGCAGCCAATACCGCCGCTTGGCGCGTGGAGCGTAAACAATTTCCAGGGGACGGTAATACTCAGAGGTCGAAGAAGCTGGGGGAATGATTTCAGACATCAGGATTCCGCGGCGGGAGCGAACAGGCACGGCTGAGGGACGCTCACCTTACTATTCTACTTGCGCCGTTTCAGTCGATCGACTGCAACTCCTTGCCGGGCTTGAAGCGCACCGCTTTGCCGGGCGGGATGGAGACTTCCGCGCCGGTGCGCGGGTTGCGTCCGATACCGGTTTTGCGCGGCCGCACGTTGAACACGCCAAACCCGCGCAGCTCGATGCGGTCGCCTTTGGACAGCGAGCGCTTCATGCTTTCAAACACGGTTTCGACCGCCAACTCGGCTTTGGTCTTGGTGATTCCGGTCTTGTTGACCACTTCGTTGATGATGTCCAGCTTGATCACAAGCAGCTCCCTGGGGCAGAGTGTTTGCAGTACACCAAGTGATTGATGCTAAGGGACATAGGAGAGATTGTCAACGGCCCGCCGTCTCCCGTAAGATGAGCACACCCAGCCGCGAGCATTTGGTGATTTTGTAATCAGGTAATTTTGCAATTTAAAACCCTTGCACCTGATCTAAATTACCAAATTACCCGATTACAAATTACCAATTTCCCAAGGAGCTTCATGCTGAAGAGTGACCGCTGGATTCGCAAGATGGCGATCGAACACGACATGATTAACCCTTTCTCCGAGAAACAGGTGCGGCAGGGCGTCGTCTCCTACGGCCTGTCTTCCTACGGATACGACCTGCGCGTGGCCGACGAATTCAAAATCTTTACCAATGTGAACACCACCGTCATCGACCCCAAGAATTTTGACGAGCGTTCTTTCGTGCCCGTGAACACGGAAGTCTGCATCGTGCCGCCCAATTCCTTTGCGCTGGCGCGTTCAGTGGAGTATTTCAAGATTCCACGCGATTGCCTGACCATTTGTGTCGGTAAATCGACGTATGCCCGTTGCGGCATCATCGTCAATGTCACGCCCTTCGAGCCAGAGTGGGAGGGCTTTGTGACGCTTGAGATCTCGAACACAACGCCGCTTCCGGCGAAGATTTACGCCAACGAAGGCCTGTGCCAGATCATTTTCTTCCAGTCGGATGAAGTTTGCGAGATCAGCTACGCCGATCGTAAAGGAAAATACCAGTCACAGAAGGGAATTGTGCTGCCGAAGCTGTAGGAAGCTGTCAGCTTTCAGCAAACGCTGCGAAGGATCAAGCCGTGGCTGAGAGCTGAAAGCTATCTTTTCGCGTTCTCGCCCTCTTTGTACATGTACTTGATTGCGGGCTTGTAGACCATCAGGTTGGCGGCGCCGTTGCGGTTGATCTTCAGGCAATTCCGGTCATACCACTCGATCACGCCACGAACCTCCTCGCCGTCACGCAGGACCAACACCATTGGCGTCTTGGATTGCATTTGTTTCTGATAGTAGAAATTCTCTGCGTTGGTCTGTTCCGGCGGAGCGGGTTTGCGGCCGCTTCCACCGTTGCGGTCGGCGTTGCGTTCACCGCGGTCCGGACGGCGCTCTCCCTGAGGCGATGCCAGATGGTTGTGGTTGTGATCGGGACGGCTGAGCGAAGGGCGTATCAGCTTCCGGTTGGCAAACCCCTCTGTTTCGATTGTCCGCTCGGCTGGCAAGGAATCAATCGCATCTTTCATAGCATCACCTGTTCGACACGCTTTGCAATGCGGGCCACATCACACGGGCGCGACTTGTGAATGTGGTTCTGAAGGCGTGAGCTTGCACATACCGTAGCACAGCTAAGCAGAGATGACAATGGCCATGCCGTACTGGAAGAAGTAGTTACCCGCGGACCAGAGGGTTCTCTAACGCCGCCGCAAAAGCATCAAGCGAGAGCGACCGCAGCAGGTTACGGCGCATGCCACGTTCCACCTCCGCCAGGCCATCGGCGGCCGACGCAATCCAGGCAAAGTCTGCCGCTTCCGCCAATCTCTTCAACTCTCCGGCAATGTCGGTGTTTCTTACGAACTCCGCCCTGCCCGAGTCGATAAACATCAGATCCTGCAGAAGGGAGTATAGAGTGCGCAGCAGTTTTTCCGTTTTTTCGCGGCCCTCTGCCCCAGCGCGATAAGTCTCGGTAGTCTTGAAAAGTTCGCTGTGGTCGCCGCCGCGCAACGCCGACTGCAGAATCGTCAGCGCATCCTGTCGCGCCACCGTGTATGCCTCCAGATCGAAGTTGCGAGCCCGTCCCACCGCGCCCTCGCACAGGCGAGCGACCAGCGCGCGTTGCCTGGCATTCCAGTCGGGACGATGCTTTTCCAGGTAACTTTCAATTTCCTCCGGAGCCAGAGCATTCAGGGTGACGATCATGGCCCGCGAGCGAATCGTCGGCAGCAACTCGCCGGCGTTCTCCGTCAGCAGAAAAATCGTCGCGAACTCTGGCGGCTCTTCCAGCACTTTTAACAGTGAATTGGCCGCTTCTTTCATGAAAGAAGAATCGCTGAAGATATAAATGCGCTCTTTGGCTTCGGCAGGCCGGAAATAAATAGTTTCGATAACCCGCCGCACCTGGTCTACTTTGATCATCATCTGCGGCGGATCGGGCGGGATCACCAGCACGTCGGGATGGGTCTGGACAAAGAGACGCGTTTCCTTCTTGTCCGTCTCGCGCAGTCCTTCACGTGCTTCCACTGCTTCTGCGCAGCGGGCCGCGAGATCCTCCGATTGCGCGATGCGCACGCAGTTGGAACACTTGCCGCAGAAATCCGGCAGGCCATCGGTCATCATGGGATCAAGGCAATTGATAGCCTTCGCCAACATGAGAGCGAGCGTATATTTGCCCGACCCCGCAGGACCGGCAAGAATCACAGCTTGAGGCATGCGCTTGCGGGCCAGCATGTCGCGCAGGCGATGGACAACATCCGTGTTGCCGTGAAAATCAGAAAATCCCATTAAACTCTTGTCCAGTGTGGGGCGGACACTCCTGCCCGCCTTTGACTCCGCTCTGGAGTCATCCGTGTTTACGCCATTCGACCGGCGTAGCCGTTCCCAATCCGCACGATCGACAAATCAAGATCAACCTCAAGCGCGGCGGACAAGAGTGTCTGCCCCACGGGTCTTGGCCGCCAGCTTTAATTTTCGCCGGACTACTTCCATAATCCGCCGATGAGTTTCTTCCGGTGCGCCGCGAGCATCCACCACCACTACACGCTGCGGTTCGCGGGCGGCGATGGCCAGATACGCCTCCCGCACGCGCCCGAAGAAGGCCCGGCTCTCCTGCTCGAAGCGATTCTCGTTTCGTTCGGTGCCTGGTTTTCCTGCAGACCGCGTCTTATTACGGCGGCGGGCGCGCTCCACACTGGCGGCAACATCAGAATCCATGAGGATGGTGAGGTCGGGTTGCAAGCCGCCGCACAGCAGTTGATGCAACTCCAGCACCGGCTGGCTGCCGAGCTTCCGCCCGCCTCCCTGGTACGCCTCGCTGGAATCGGTGAAGCGATCGCAGAGCACGATCTGCCCTTCGGCGAGGGCGGGCTGAATGACCTCTTTGATGTGTTGTGCCCGCGAAGCGAACATGAGCGCCAGTTCGGCGAAGGGCGCTAGAGCAGCCGTGTTCGTATCCAACAGAAGATGTCGAATTTTGTCCCCCGTCGGAGTGCCTCCGGGTTCACGCGTCACAATCACCGGCAGCGACTCGTGCCTCAGGACGGCAGCGAGCTTCTCCAGTTGCGTGCTCTTGCCGGAGCCATCCAGGCCTTCGAAGGTGATGAACCGTCCGTGAGCGTGGTGCGACACGGAGAGAATCATAGCATCCAAAAGTCCCAGTCCGCTGCGGCCAAAGCCGCGTGACTTCAAACGCGCTGCGCTGCTATATTCACAAAGGCCTTCATGGATCCAACCTGGCAAGGAGCTCTGTCATTGACTTCCTTTTCTCGTCTTGTTTTCACGGCGGTCTGCGCGCTTTCGCCCCTGACCGCTGCCGCTCAGAATTCGGCAGGAACGGCGCCCACTGTGACCGTCGTTCTTGACGCCACCGAAGCTCCGCGTAAGATCTTTCACGCCAGGCTGACCATTCCGGCCACGCCGGGTACGCTGACTCTTTACTATCCAAAATGGATTCCGGGCGAGCATGGTCCGACCGGGCCGATCCAGGAGCTCGCCGGACTGAAGTTCACCGCCAATGGGCACGAGCTGAAATGGCGGCGGGACTTGCTGGACGGTTGGACGGTGCACCTGGAAGTTCCTGCGGGAGTCACCAGCGTAGACGCCGCGCTCGACTTCATGGCGCCTGTCGGAGACGAGGGAGTTTACACCAGTGGCGAGTCGGCGACCGCCAAGATGACGGTTGTGAGTTGGAATACCATGCTGCTATATCCTGCGGGCTGGACATCGGATCAATTGAATTATCAGGCGAGTCTGCGTCTGCCCCAGGGATGGAAGTTCGGCACGCCGCTGCCGATTAGCTCGCAAACCGCAAACGAGATCAACTTCCAACCCGTGTCGCTGACAACCCTGGTGGATTCGCCGGTCATTGCGGGCGAGTATCTACGCGTAGTTCCGCTGGCCGAGAATCCGCCTCAGGAAATGGATATTGCCTCCGACAGTGCCGCCGCGCTGGAAGCCCCTCCCGAGGTTCTCGACAAATACAAGAATCTTACCGAGCAGGCATTCAAACTTTTTGGTGCACGCCACTTCCGCGACTATCATTTTCTGTACAGCCTCAGCGACCACGTGGCGCACTTTGGACTCGAGCACCACGAATCCAACGACAGCCGTACTGGCGAACGCGGTTTAGTCGATCCCTGGCCGCGATTGATCGCCGACGGGCTTCTCTCTCACGAATACGTCCATAGCTGGAACGGAAAATACCGGCGCCCCGCCGACCTGGCCACGCCGGATTATGAAAAACCCATGCAGACCGATCTGCTCTGGGTTTATGAAGGGCTGACCTCTTACCTGGGAGATATTCTCAGCGCCCGCAGCGGAATTCGCACCCCGGAACAGTTTCGCGACGCGCTCGCCCTCATGGCGGCAGACTTGGACGCAACCCCTGGCCGCACCTGGCGGAACCTGCAAGACACCGCCGACGGCGTTCCCGCGATGCAGGACTCGCCCAAGGCCTGGCAATCCTGGCGGCGTGATTTGGATTACTACGACGAAGATGTTTTCGATTGGCTCTGGGCCGACGCCATCATCCGGCAACAGACGAAAGGCCAGAAATCGATAGACGATTTTTGCCACGCCTTTCACGGCGGCCAGAGCGGTCCGCCCGAAGTCAAGACTTACAACTTTGATGATGTGGTGAACACCCTGAACCAGGTGGTCCGCTATGATTGGCGCGGATTCTGGACAGATCGCCTGACCAACCACAGCTCCCGCCCGCCGTTCGATGGCCTGGAGCAGAGCGGTTGGAAGCTGGCGTACGACGAAACGGAGTCCGACCTCGTGAGGGCGAGAGATCAGGAGAGAGGTCAAATTAATGCTGCATACTCCATCGGATTGCGTCTCGAAACCAGCGGCCGCATTGTCGATACGATTGAAGACATGCCTGCCGCGAAAGCAGGAATAGGGCCGGGAATGATGGTCATCGCGGTAAATGGCCGTAAATTCTCCGAAGATGTTCTGCATGACGCCCTGGACGCAGGCAAGAACAGCTCAGAGCCGCTGCAGTTGCTAGTGGAAAACACCGACTATTTCAGGACCTACAGCCTCGACTATCACGGAGGGCAGAAATATCCGCATCTGGTCCGCGACGACTCCAAGCCTGACCTGTTGAGCCAGATCATGACCGCCCGTTAAATGCCTGTGGATGTGCAGTTATTTCTCTGAGACCCCAGCGAACAGGTCGGTCTCCATCTGGACCAGTTCCACATCCACCGCCGCCGCCAAGTGGAATCTTTCCTCCCTCCCTCGCTGTCGAACGTTGGATTCGAAGCGAGGCCAAAGCGGCAACTGGCTGGTGTGCGCCTTAAAGGCCGAAATCTTTGCCTCCAGATAATTCCCAATGTCGATGATTGCGGTCGCGGAGGGCTGCGTCACCGGTTGGCGGTCCGGAAAAGTGAAGTTAGTGGTCCCGTAGTAAAGCTTCCACGTGCGGTGCGCCGAGACGCCATCCTTCAATTGATCGGGATAACGGTTATTGCGCCCCGCCCAGTGGAAGGCGGCTGTAGCGAATATGGAGGCCATGGAATGGTCGGTATGGCCCGTCACTCCGCCCTCCGGACCAAACGTAAGCAGCACGTGCGGACGAAACTGCCGCACCTGCGAGGTCAAATGGCAGACGACCTTATAAAGCTCCTGGCGATGCAGTTGGCCATCGGGATAGTCCAATACGATTCCGCGCGACACCTTGAGAATCTCGCACGCCGCGGCAAATTCTGTGCGCCGGATGGCCGCGAGCTCCAGATCATTGCGCGCCTCACCGCGGTTGGTCGCCGCTTGCCCTGGAGTCAGGCAGATCACGCAGGTTTCAACCCCCCGCTCGGCATAAAGCCGCAGCGACCCGCCAAAACCGCCCGCTTCATCATCGGGATGGGCGGTCACACACATCATCCGCAGCATAAGTGCATTGTAGCGTGCGCGCTCGTGCAATGTTTTGCAGGTATAAGGCGGGATCGTGAAAAATGTTTGTCGGCTGCAATGTATCCGCACTAGAATGACAGGGCCGAAGCCGGCTTTCAGGAGCAGCCAGTGCACGTCCTTGTCACAGCCGATACCCTCAGCGGCGTATGGACCTACACCCAGGAACTGGTGACCGGTCTGGTCAGCCGCGGGATCAGGGTTACTCTGGTCAGCGTCGGCGATATTCCTCTTCCCCAACAAACCGCCTGGATGGATGACCTGTCAGGCTTGGACTACCGCCCTACGGCGTTTCGCCTGGATTGGATGGCGGAAGGCGAACAGGACTTCACGGATTCCTCCAATTATCTGAGCGCCCTCATCAAGGAACTAAAACCTGATCTGCTTCACCTGAACCAGTTGGGCTATGGCAGCCTGCCGGTTCCAACTCCGCGCGTGGTGGTTGCCCACGGGGATTTGATCAGCTGGTGGAAAGCGGTGCACGGACACGAGCCCGGGGAAAGCCGCTGGCTACGTTGGTATCGCAACGTGCTGACCGAAGGGGTATCGCAAGCCGATGTAGTGGTCGGATCATCGGTGTGGATGCTGGACTCGATCCGAACTTTCTACGCCCGGCCGCAGCGCGACACGGTCATTTACAACGGACGCAATCCCGTATCCTTCAACCCTTATGTGAGCAAGAACGATTCCGTGCTGGCGGTGGGGCGTCTGCTGGACGCGGGCAAGCAGGTATCCCTATTGACGCAACACTCACACCCTCTTCCCATCTGTATCGTGAACTCCGACGAGCCCGCCGCGATTCCCTGCGTGCCAATTTCCGCTGATGTGAAACTCGAGGCGGAGGAAACCCAGGTCTCGCTGAAAGGAGCGCAGACTCCCGCCCAGCTGCGCACGCTCTACAGCCGTGCCGCCATTTTCGCCGCCACCTCACGCTACGAGCCGTTGGGCCTGACCTCACTGGAAGCCGCGTTCTCGCGCTGCGCCATCGTAGCCAACGATATTCCTCTGTTCCACGAGATGTGGGGTGACGCTGCCATTTATTTCCAGGCGAACGACGCGGCCAGCCTGGCGGAGGTGATCCGCCGGCTGCACAACCAGCGCGATCTGTGCCGCGGCTACGCCGCTCGCGCCTACCAGCGCGCCCGCCAGTGCTTCACCGCCAAGCGCATGACCGACGAGTATCTGCGCCTCTACGCCCGGACTTTGGGCACTGAAGCGGCCGCCGCATAGCTCCTTCGCCCGCCTGGAGTTTTCATCCTGAGCGCGGCGAAGGACCCTGCATTCTCCTGGCGGCATTACCTGTGTCAATTTTGTTATCTTCATAACCAGCAACTCAGTTATCTGGAGGCTTCATGGCTACTGTAAGAATCACCATCCGCCCCAACGGCCCCTATCGGGTAGAGGCACCCGAGGGGTCGATCGAACTGGTCGATGCCAACGGCAACAAATACGATCTGACCGGCAAGCCGGCTTTCTCCCTGTGCCGCTGCGGCGGATCGGTGAACAAACCCTTCTGCGATGGCACCCACAGCAAGATCGGTTTCCAGGGAGCCGAGCTCGCGGTAAAAAAGGCAGAGGGATAACGCGAAGCGGCGTGCCGGCGGAGGCAGACCGGCCAGAACTCGCTTGTTAGGCTTTGTTGGGCAATCGACCCGGCCAACCCAAGAGAATCCCCGCCCAGACGGAAATGTCTGGGCCTGCGGGGTCAATGAATCGTCTTGGTCTTGCGCGACATGTAATCCATCAGCAGGTATTGCCCCAGGGTGTAGGGAGTAGTGAAGTAAGCTTTCCCGCGGCACATCTCCGTGACTTTCTGCACGAATTGCACCAGGCCATAATCCGATGCCAGCATGAAGGTATTGATCAGCACTCCGGCGCGTTTGCATTTCGCCACTTCTTCGAGAGTCTGGCTGACTACGAGGGGATCAAGGCCAAACGCATTCTTGTAAATCCGTCCATCCTCAAGGGTCAGCGCCGACGGCTTGCCGTCGGTGATCATGACGATCTGCTTCATGTCTTTGCGTTGCCGCTGCAGGATGCGTTGCGCAAGCCGCAGGCCTTCGCGCGTGTTGGTGTAGTAGGGGCCAACCTTCACGCGCGCCAGCTGCGAAAGCGGAACTTCTTCCGCCGAATCGTGAAACAGGAGCAGCGAGAGCGAATCTCCTGGATACTGCGTGCGAATCAGATGGGAGAGCGCCATCGCCACTTTCTTCGCGGGAGTAAAGCGATCTTCACCATACAGAATCATGGAATGCGAACAGTCGAGCATCAACACCGTGGCGCAGGAAGACTGGTACTCGCACTGATGCACGTGCAAATCGGAATACTCGATGTTTAGCGGCAGGGTCAGACCCTCTCGCTGAATCGCGTTGGATAATGTCGCGGTGATGTCGAGATTGAGCGTGTCGCCGAACTCGTAAGCGCGGGAAGCTCCGCTGGCCTCGATGCCGGTGGCCATGTCGCGCGTGTCGTGGCGGCCGAAGCTCGACTTGCCCAGCGATCCCATAAGATCACGCAGGGTTTTGAATCCGAGAAAATCCAGGCTCTTGTCAGTAATCTCAAACTTGACTTGCTGCTGCGCCTCGCCCACCTGCCCGCCCGCACTCGATTGCCGAGAAGGATCATGCGGCTGGTCGACGCTGATGTAGTCCTCTTGTTGCATCCGCTGGATCAATTTCTCGATGAGTTCGTCGAGCGTGCCGTCCATCTGCATCTGCTGCAGCCGTTGCCGCATTTCCTCGTCCAGCAGATCGCTGTCAAGCAGGGCTTGTTCGATGGCGCGGCGCAGGTCGTCGAGCGTCTGCTGGCCGTCTCCGAAGTCGTCGTAGAGATAATTCTGAAAGCCGCTCTGCAGCAGGAAATCCGAGAGCGCGCCGAGCAAATCCTCCAGGCTCATTTCGCCGGCTGGGTCGGGAACGTATTTGCTGTAGCGAATTCTCTTCATAAGAACCAACCGTTACGGCATCCCCATACTTAGCGAGTAAAGGGTGAGAGCTCCAAACGATAGGATCCACGCCCCAGCCAAGAAAGAGTCGATCAGCTTCGAGAATCTGCGTGCTGGATCCCTCTTCGTTCCCCAGTCCGCTACCAAGAGCACGGCGATCACGCACACGGAACTCGCATCGACGTAAACTGTAGGCAGCGAATGCCAAGAGTGACCGTGCGTGAAGGACAGAAAAAGCAGAGCTAAAAAAGATGCGTGCAGCAGCACCGCCGTGCGAAGTCCGTAGCTCAAGAAAGTGTTGACGTTACGCATTCGGCTCTTTCGCCTGCCAGTCGGGTGCTAGTTGTACGGCCTTCTGCCCCGGAACGGCATATCCTCCCGCTCAAACGGCTTTTCGGCCGGCTTCGGCTGTTTTTCGCCAGCCGTGAAGACCCTTTCTTCGTTGCGGCCGATGCGTTTGTGGGCGTGCAAGCCTTCGAGCACGAATTCGGCGGCGGATACCTGCACTTCAGCCGTGTCCTTGGGGCCGACGTTCAGCTTCACCAGTTTCTCCATCAGTCCTTGAATGCCACGCAACGATTGCAATGCCTCGGCGGCGCCGGAGGAGTCTGGCAGTTGAATTTCGCCGCCTAAATCAAACCACTGCACGATCTGTTGCGTATCCACCCCTTTGAAAAAACCGTCATAGGTCTTGGCCACCGCCGTCCGAATCAGCTCCCGGCCGACGTGGTCGGCACCCTTCATCTCGCCTTCGTACTCCAGTTCGAGTTTGCCGGTAATGGCCGGCATGGCTGCGTAAATATCCCCGATGCGCGGCACCACCAACTTCTCGTCATGGTGAATGGCGCGGCGTTCGGCGTTGGAGATCACATTTTCCATACAGGAAATCGGCAGGCGCTGGCTCACCCCCGACCGTTTATCAACTTTCTTGTCTTCGCGGGCGGCGAAGGCGATGCGTTCGATGACCTCCTGCACGTACTTCGGCACCTGCAGCCTGTGTCCATTGCGCTGCATCCAGGCTTCCTGCGCGGTGATGGTAATGCCTTCCTCGATCGAAGCCGGATAATGGGTGCGAATCTCGGAACCAATGCGATCTTTTAGCGGCGTTACAATTTTTCCCCGAGCCGTGTAGTCCTCCGGATTGGCGCTGAACACCAGCGCGATATCGAGCGGCAGGCGGATGGGATAGCCTTTGATCTGCACATCGCCTTCCTGCATGATGTTGAACAACCCCACCTGAATTTTCCCCGCCAGATCAGGCAGTTCGTTGATGGCGAAAATCCCCCGGTTGGCGCGCGGAACCAACCCGTAGTGAACTGTCATCTCGCTGCTGAGTTCGTGCCCGCCGCGTGCCGCCTTGATGGGATCGATGTCGCCGATTAAGTCGGCAATGGTCACGTCGGGTGTGGCCAGCTTCTCCACGTAGCGCTCGTCCGGCGTGAGATAGGCGATCGGAGTATCGTCTCCGCGCTTGGCAATTTCGTCCCGGCATCGCCGGCAGATAGGCGAATAAGGATTGTCATGAATTTCGCAGCCGGCGACATACGGAAGCTGCGGATCGAGCAGAGCGGTAAGCGCGCGCAAAATGCGGCTCTTGGCCTGGCCGCGAAGTCCCAGCAGGATGAAGTTGTGCCGCGAGAGCACCGCATTCACGATCTGCGGCACTACAGAATCGTCATACCCTACGATCCCCGGGAAAATCGGCCCGCCCTGGCGAAGCTTCACGATCAGGTTGTCACGCAGTTCGTCCTTCACGCGACGCGTCTGCAATTTTTGTTCGGAAAATGGACTGCGGCGTAACTCGCCGAGCATCCGCGGAAGACTCATGACCAGAAAACCCCCAGGAGAAC
>Ga0335078_10000832_pt1 | contig 47114 bp, 34 predicted proteins | sample Lox_Sample_32_FD_206711 | JGI IMG/M metagenome (GOLD analysis project Ga0335078, IMG submission 206711) | Soil microbial communities from Loxahatchee National Wildlife Refuge, Florida, United States - Lox_Sample_3.2 | ecosystem: Environmental > Terrestrial > Soil > Wetlands | place: USA... | reverse complement strand
ACTCGGCGACAGCGAGTGTGCACGCCTTACCGCCGGCATGCGTACATGCCCCGTCCTACGCCCCAAGTGCTGGGGATACTTACGCCGACACGGCTGGGTGTTTGACTGCAGATTCTGCAGTTCCGCAGCAGAGCTGTCAATCCTAATTTTTTAATTCCCTCCATAAGGGCAAGAAATGGTTGCATAGTTTTGCATCTTTGCGGGTCCTGACCCTGCAATTCGACACTCCGATCTCTGGATCACGCCAGCCCGACCGGGACAAACGTACCTTCGCCCGGTGAGCGGAATGTTCACTTGCCTCCTGGAAATTCGTCAGCTGACCGGAAGAAAACCAGAGGTGGCAGTCACGCACACAATCCTTCTCTTGTCCATCCGCTGGGAAAACCCCATTCTCATTTTCAACTATTCCAATGCCCAGCCTCTTAACAGCCGAGCCAGTAGGAGGAATGGTGGAACTCAGACGAGCGAGACGCTTTCGGCTGTCGGCTCCCGTCTTTTTCTGCTGGGTTGACCGGGACGGCGCGCTGCAGGAGCGCTCGGGGACGACGCGCGACGTCTGTATGTCCGGTGCCTTCATCGTGTCGGACATGGTGCCCCACCCCAGCGCGCCCGTTGGCGTTGACATTTACCTGCCGGGCGACGTAGCGGGCAGAGTCGTTGAATTGCACGGCGAAGGCAAAGTGACACGCGTCGAGTACTCGGGCAAGACCAGCACGGGGTTTGCGGTTGAAGTGGCATTTCAGACGCGCTCGTCGTCGGGCGATCCCGGCGCTGGTTCGGAGAAGGCCCAGTAAGACTGCGTTCTCAGGTTGAGGAGCCCTTGGGACTGAGAGGGCGGAGCTGTATCTGACCGGCTGCAACGCCAACGGCTTTCGATAGCCGGCAACAATCAAAACCTGAATTCTTGATCGCTTGCACTCATAAGCGGAGCCGCTGCTCACGCAAGCCTTGATATCAACACAGCTAAGGAGTTGCGACATGTTCAAGCCACATCTCGCAGGTTGCGCCCTGGCCCTGATTTTCGTTGCCAGCAACATGGTTGCCGCACAAACCCAGCCGGGGAATGGAAGCCAAACCATCGCCAGCCCGGCCGACAGCCAGCCTGCCAATGCTCCGGCCTTGCAGGAGCGCCATCCTCGCTATCGAGTAATGCCCAGCGATATCCTGGACATTTCCTTTCCGCTCTCGCCTGAAATTAACAAGACAGTGACCGTCCAGCCGGATGGTTTTATAACCCTGGCCAATGTGGGCAGCCTGTACATCGAGGGGCAGACCACGCCCGAAATCGCCGCAACCCTGAAGCAGGCCTACGCCAAAGTATTGCACGACCCCATCATTGACGTGGACCTTACTAACTTTCAGGCGCCACAGTTCACGGTAACCGGCCAAGTCGGCAAGCCAGGGCGGTACGACTTGCGGGTTGACACCACGGTCTCGGAAGCGATTGCCGTGGCTGGAGGCTTTTTACCCACCGCAAAGAGCCAGGTATTCCTGCTGCATCGCGTTTCTACCGATTGGGTGGAAGTCAAGAAACTGAGCATAAGCCGGATCGAGCATGGCAAGGACGTAAAGGAAGATGTTCACTTGCAACCGGGCGATATGGTATTCGTGCCCGAAAAGTTCATCTCCAAGTTCAGGCAATACATTCCTTACGGCACGGCGGTGGGCTTCAACCCGTCGCCAGTGCTTTTCTAATTCCAGCGCGTGAGCAAAGACTCATCTCTCGCTCGCCATTAGCCCTTGCACCATTGAAGGCTGGCGATGGTTCTTCCGAATCGGACGCGGGTGCGAAACGCGGCGGTCGCTCACTTGTTTCACGGCCGCTCTCACACTTGGCGCCAGAATAGGAGATTACGATGACAGTTCCAACGACCGAGTCAACCTCAGGGAAGACGCTTCGGGATTTGATGGCGCCGCTTTTCCGGCGCAAACGCAGATTTACCCTGGTCTTTGGCGCCATGACCGTAGGGACGATTGTCGCGGCCGTTATCCTCTCGTCCATTTACCAGGCCAGTATGGAGGTCATAGTAAATGAAGACCGGCTTGATCCCCTGGTGACCGCGCAGGCCACGCCACAGGCCGCGATATTCCCCCAACCGATTACCGACCAGGAAGTGAACTCAGAAATTCAGATTCTGCAGAGTCCGGATGTCTTGCAGCAGGTGGTGCTTGCCAATCATCTTCAGGACAAAGAACGCAAGGGACTGGTTCGGAGCCTGCTGCCGGCGCACGATGATTCCTGGTATGTTTCCCGAGCCACACGAAAGCTGGCGGCCAAGCTGGACATTTCACAGCTACCCAAAACCAACCTGATTCAAGTCAACTACAAGTCGAACGATCCGGAACTGGCATATTCGGTGTTGCAGAAGCTGGGCTCGGTTTACCTGGAAAAACATCTCGCCGTACGGCGGCCGCAGGGCTCCTACGCGTTCTTTGAGAAGCAGACGCAGAACTACCATCAGGCTCTCGCCGAGTCGGAAAAACGTCTGGAGGAATTCAACCAGCAGTCGAAGGTTGCGGTTCCCGAGCTGGAAAAAAATGAATTGGCGCAGCAGGTGGTGACGGCGATCGGGGCCCTGCATGCGGCGCAGCAAAGCATCGCCGCAAACCAACAGCGCGTCCGCGAGGAAGAGGCCCGCATGAAGAACACCCCAGCGCGCTCCACGGCACAGGAGGCCACCGACTCGGCGCAAGCGCTGCTCCAGCAACTGCAGGCGAATCTTCTGGCCGCCCAGATCAAAAAGACGCAACTGGTTTTGAAGTATGACCCCACGTACCCTCTGGTACAGGAGGCCGACCAGGAAATTGCCCAGACGCAGGCGGCCCTGGATGCGGCAAACAAGCAGCACTTTGTCAACCAGACTACGGACCGCGACCCAGCCTACGAACTGATGAGGGAGGATGTGACCAAGACGCGGGCTGAACTCGATTCTGCGCAAGCCACCGCGGTGGCGCTGGAACAAAGTATCGCCAGCATGCAGAGCCAAATGGTTGATCTCGACCAGAAGTCTTTGCGTCAGGCAGATCTGCAACGCGACGTAAAGGCAAATGAAGGCAACTACCTGCTCTACCTTTCCAAGAGAGAGCAGGAGCGCGCTTCTGACGCCATGGACGAAAGGAGAATTGGAAACGTAGCCATCGCCGTGCCGCCGACGGTTCCCATTCTGCCCTGGCTAAGCCCGGTGCTGGTTATAGCCGTGGGCCTGTTTCTTGCTTTGTTCGTAAGTACGGCGGTGGTTTTCCTCTCCGAGTATCTTGATTCTTCACTGCGCACTCCGAGCGAAGTAGCAGAGGTTCTAAGAATCCCAGTCCTGGCTTCTGTGCCCAAACAACGGGCTTAGGCGGTCAAATGGTAGTGGATTATTACGGTTTGAGGGAGCAGCCGTTCGGGGTTACCCCCGACCCGCATTACTTGTATCTGACCCCCACTCACCGTGAAGCGTTGGCGTCTTTGGCTTACGGAGTGCAGAGTGGACGCGGCTTCATGAGCATCATTGCTCAGCCGGGGATGGGAAAGACCACTATCCTGTATGAGCTGTTGAGCCAGTTGCGGGCCTCGGCAAGAACAGTGTTTCTGTTTCAGACTTTATGTACTCCGAGGGATCTGCTTCGCGGCCTGCTCCGCGATCTGGGTGTGACTGACTGCGGTGATGATGTGGTCGACATGCATGCCAGATTGAACGATTTGCTGCTGGCTGAAGCCCGCCAGGGGCGCAGGACCATTTTGGTGATAGATGAAGCCCAAAATCTTGAGGACTCCGCTCTGGAACTGGTGCGTATGCTCTCCAATTTTGAGACCACCAGCCACAAGCTGATGCAGATCGTACTGGGCGGGCAGACGCAGCTTGAAGAAAAACTGGCGTCTCCCCACCTGCTGCAACTGCGGCAGCGAATTTCCATGTTTGCACGACTAACTCCACTTAGTGGAGGCCAAACCGAGACGTACATCAGCCATCGGTTGCGCGTGGCCGGGCTTAGGTCGAAGACCCCACTCTTTACGCCGGGCGCCCTGGCCATGATCGCAAAATACAGCCAGGGAGTGCCTCGCAATATTAACAACATTTGTTTTAATGCGCTGTCGCTGGGCTGGGTGCGGAAGCAGAAAACAATTGGCGAGGACGTGATTCGCGAAAGCGTGAACGATCTCGGGATCAAGAGCGAAGATACTGGTGCATTCAAGCGGCAGTCTGTTTCACGCGCAGGTGCTGCTGCCGATCAGGCCCACAACCGGACTGCGCCGCGCGCCCGGGTATGGCCAAGGACGGTCGCCGCTTGCGCGATGCTGGCCCTGGTGTTCTTAGGGTCCTCGGGTCAGCAGCCGGGCGCTAAGGCATTCAGTGCGAGTAGCCTGCCGCGGGCCACTTCAAACGACAGACTCCTCTCCAGTAGAAAAAAGGAGGAGGGCCTTTTTCCAAATCACGCGCCTTTAGCGCAAGCAATCAGGCCTGCGAATCTCGGAGCGATTCCGTCTTCTGCGAGTCGTAAGAGCTCACCCTCAACTCGGGACCGAAAGCCGGTATTTCGTCGCGTGAAACCGGAGATGGCCCCTATCAATGATCCCCGCGCGCTTTGGGCCCAGGTAAAGGAAGACAGTACAACGGCTGAAGTAGAGTTAGCTCGCATATATCTTGAAGGCACGATCGTGCCGCAGAATTGCAAGCAAGCTGAAATCCTTTTGCAGGTCGCTTCCCGCAAGGGAAACCTGGAAGCGGTTCAGCTGCTGGCGGATAACGCCCGCCGCTGCCGCTGATCTGAGAAACTTAATGGCTGCCGCCACCGACCCCGGCTGGTTCTCTTGCATGCGTTTCCGTCCCGGACGAGGGCTTGTAGCTGCACGCCAGTTCCCGAACTTTTAACAGGGAGAACAGCATGAGTAAGAACTTCGAGCTGATGCAGGAAGCCCACAGAGAGATGGAGCGAATGTCATCTTCCGCTCATGAGCCGGATCCAGTTTTATTCGTCGCAGTGGAAGCGCAGCGCGAGCGCAAGCCCGGAGCGCTGGATCTCGATCGCGTGGCAAAGGAAGAATGCCAAAAGCTGGTGCAGCGGATTTTCCTGACGCAGCCCCCCAGTTCCTCGCGGGCGGTGGTGTTTGCCGGAATTGATCCGGGCGACGGTTGCAGCCGCATTTGTGCGCAGGCAGCGCAGGCCCTGGCGGCTAATACTTCAAGTTCCGTCTGTCTGGTAGAAGCGAACTTCCGGACGCCCTCCTTGCCCGGCTTTTTCGGCGTCCCTAATCATCGCGGTCTGGCCGACTCGCTGCAGCAAGAAGGCGGAATTCGAAACTTCATCAAGCAGCTCAAGCCAGCCAATTTATGGTTGCTCTCCAGCGGCGACTTGAACCCGGCTTCACCGGCGCTGCTGAACTCCGAGCGGCTGAAAGATCGGCTTCAGGAATTGCGGAGCCAATTCGACTATGTTCTCTTGGATGCGCCTGCCCTGAACGCATACGCTGACTCGGTTGCGTTAGGCCGCCTCGCCGATGGCGTAGTGGTTGTATTGCAAGCCGACAGCACGCGCAGGGAATCTGCGCTGAGGGGCCTGGACAGTCTGCGTGAGGCTCAGGTTGAGGTACTCGGCGCAGTTCTCAACCGAAGAACTTTCCCCATTCCAGGTTTCGTCTATCGCCGGCTCTAGCACTCTCAACCCACATACCGGTTTCCTTGCCCCGGACCTTCGGTCGTGAACTCCGCCAAGCGGCGCATGTATCTCGGAATGCTCAAGGTCTTCAACCTTGGGCTTATGGTCGCGTGCTTCGCGACTGCCACCCTTCTGCAGCTTCGCCACGACGGCGGGGAAATTCCCCTCTCTTCTTTTCTTTCCATGAGGGTGAGGCTGGTCAACTTCGCTACGCTAGGCTTGATTCTGCTCACCTGGCACGGCATTTTTTCGCTTTGCGGGCAGTATGAGTCCCAGCGGCTGGCCAGCCGGCGCTCCATGTTTTACGGCGCCGCTAAGGCAGCGACGCTTGCCTGTCTCGTTCTCGCCGCGGTGGTGGCCCTGCTTCAAATCCGCATGATCACGCCGGCGTTTTTCATTGTTTTCTGGATTCTGGCGTCTCTCTGTGTAGCCGGCGCCAGGGTGCTCATTCGCGTCTGTCTTGAAGCGATCCGCGCCCGTGGCCACAACCTGCGTTACATTCTGATTCTGGGAACGAACCGTCGCGCCTTCGAGTTCGCCCGGCGTCTGGAGACAACACCGGAATTGGGCTACCGCGTTCTGGGTTTTGTGGACGACGCCTGGCATAAAGGCGCACCTCTCGAAAAGCAATATCCCATTTGCGCCAGTTTCGATGGTCTCTCCGCGTACCTGCGCAGCAGCGTAGTGGATGAAGTCGCCAATTATCTGCCCTTGCGTTCTTTCTATGAACATGCCTCGCAAATTGCGAGCCTTTGTGAACAGCACGGCATCGTTTTGCGTCTCGATCCCGAGATTTTCGATCTGAAAATTGCCCGCCCGCGCGCCGAGGACCTGGACGGAAATTTTCATATCACGGCGCATTCGTCGCCGCTCGAGGGCTGGCCCACGTTGGTAAAGCGGGTGCTGGATGTGATGGTGTCTTCCGCGCTTCTGCTGGTTCTCGCTCCGCTGCTTGCTCTGGCCGGGCTGCTGGTAAAAATGACCTCGAAAGGCCCGGTCCTGTTTCGTCAGGAGCGGATTGGCCGGAACAAACGGCGCTTTTTCATTTACAAGTTCCGCACCATGGTGGCAAATGCAGAAGTGCTGCAACCCGGTCTCGAGACTTTGAACGAAGCCTCCGGGCCGGTCTTCAAGATCAAAAAAGATCCTCGGGTGACTCCGCTTGGGCGGCTGCTCAGAAGAACCAGCATTGACGAACTACCGCAGTTGTTTAACGTCCTGATGGGAGACATGAGTCTTGTCGGCCCGCGGCCGCTGCCGGTGCGCGATTTCCAGGGCTTCAGTCAGGACTGGCAAAGACGGCGATTCAGCGTGCGCCCCGGCATTACCTGCCTGTGGCAAGTCAACGGGCGAAGCGACATCGCCTTCGATCAGTGGATGAAGCTTGATCTGCAGTATCTGGACGAATGGTCGCTCTGGCTGGATATGAAGATTCTTGCCCAAACCATCCCGGCGGTTATGAAAGGCTCAGGCGCTGCGTGATTCAGGCAGTGCCGGCGATACGTTAGTAATCTTTGCTCCCGACTGGGCCATTATGAACATCCTGCAGATTCATAACGGCTACCAGCAACCCGGTGGCGAGGACGTGGTGGTCGCTCAGGAGCGCAGGTTACTGGAGCGGCGGGGCCACAAGGTAAGCCTCTATCATCGTAGTAACCACGAGCTGGAAACACTCTCCTTTCGGCAGAGATGCAGGCTGATCACTCGAATTGTCTCCGCAAGCGACAGCCGGCTCGCGGTCCGTGCACTTCTGCGTGAGTTAAAGCCAGATGTCGTTCACGTTCACAACACGTTTGCCATGGTTTCTCCCGGCATTTATGAGGTATGTCACGAAGAAAACGCCCCGGTCGTCCAAACGTTGCACAATTACCGGGTTCTTTGTCCGGCTTCAACTTTGTACCGCGACGGCGCTTCCTGTGAAGAGTGTGTAAGGCACGGGCTGCTGAGCAGCGTACGCCATGGCTGCTATCACGACTCGCGAGCGATGTCAGCGGCCATCGCTCTCATGTTGCAGGTGCACCGCTCGCGCAATACCTGGGATCAGCATATAGACGCCTACATAGCGTTGAGCAATTTTGCCCGAAATAAGTTCGTTGAGGCTGGCATTGCGCCGCAAAAGATCCACGTTAAACCCAACTTTGTAGAGCCTGATCCCGGCGAGCGCTCTCATCCCGGAACGTATGCAGTTTTCGTAGGACGGCTCTCGCCCGAAAAGGGCGCGCAGACACTCTTGGAGGCCTGGCAGGATCTTCCGGCAAAAATTCCACTTGTGATCGTTGGCGATGGGCCCATGCGCCCGCGGCTGGAAGCGGAGGCGCAGAAGAAAAAGCTGGCAAACATCGCTTTTGCCGGCCGGATGGATCGAGGTGCGGTATATCAGGTCATGAAAAGTGCGGCTTTTGTGGTCGTCCCAAGCGTCTGGTGGGAGCCGTTCGGTTTGGTTGTGGCCGAAGCGCTTGCTTGCGGAACGCCGGTACTGGGTGCTTCCGTCGGGGCCATTCCGGAGATGCTGCAGGACTACGTGACCGGACTGCACTTCGCCCCCGGCGACCCGATCTCACTGCGCGCCAAAGCGGCCTGGGCCTGGAAGCATTTACCCGAGCTGGCAGCCATGGGAAAGGCAGCAAGGCAGGCCTATCTGGATTGTTATTCAGCTGAAGTCAACTACAGCCTCTTGATGAACATTTATGCCTCAGCTATCGACATTCGTACCCGAAGCAAGCCGTTCGCAGCTGCCGCCTAGCTTCCGAATCCTTGGGGTGGCGGTGCATGCGGTCCAGATTCCCCACGTAGTTACTCAGGTCGAGCATTGGATTCGCAGCGACGTCAAGGGAAGGTATGTTGCCGTGACCAGTATGCATGGCATTGCGGAGTCCCGTGGGGACGGTGATTTCCGAAGTGCGCTCGACTCGGCTGACTTAGTGGTACCGGACGGGATGCCGCTGGTCTGGCTTGGCCGATGGCATAAACACTCCCTGGAGCGGCGTGTTTATGGGCCCGAACTGATGGAAACATTTTGCCGCGAAACCGGCCCTGCCTATCGCCATTTTTTCTATGGCGGGGCGGGTGACACCGCGGAACGGCTCGCCGATGCCATGCGGCGCCGCTACGGCATCGTTGTAGCCGGCACTTACACGCCTCCGTTTCGCCCACTCACAGACCAGGAACTGCAGGACGTCTCTGCGCGCGTCGCCGCCAGTTCTGCCAACGTGCTGTGGGTCGGGCTGGGCACGCCGAAGCAGGAGAAGTGGATGCACCAGAACCGGGAAAAACTGCCCGTTGCGGTGATGTTAGGCGTAGGCGCCGCTTTCGACATTCACACCGGCAAGACCCGCCAAGCCCCTACCTGGATGCGGGAACATGGGCTGGAATGGATGTTCCGCCTGCTCACTGAACCGCGGAGGCTGTGGCGGCGCTATTTGGTAGCAATTCCAGCGGCCGCGGGTCTTGTCTTTCTGGAGCTTGTAGGGTTCCGGCCTCGTATTGGTAAACCGTCGCTCTCCGACTAGGCGTTTTACAAATGTTAACCCCACAAGCAAAGGATCAAGGTGCTATGGCAAAACAGATTAGAGCATTGGTTACAGGGGCCGGCGGGTTTATTGGCCATCATTTAGTCAACCGCTTAAAGGGTGAAGGCTACTGGGTGCGAGCCGTGGATCTGAAGTTTCCCGAATATGCTCCCAGCCAGGCCGATGAATTCGAAATGCTCGACCTTCGAAAATATGATGGCTGCCTTCAGGCAACACGCGGACATCTCGACCAGGTTTACAATCTTGCGGCGGACATGGGAGGCATCGGCTATATCAGCACGATCCGTGCCGAAATAGCCAGAAACAACATCCTTATCAACGCGCACATGCTAGAAGCCAGCCGTCTCAATGGCGCCGGCCGCTTCTTGTTTTCGTCTTCTGCGTGCGTCTACGCCAGGTACCGCCAAGACAGCACTGACGTGAGTGCTTTGCGCGAGGAGGATGCCTACCCGGCCGATCCGGAGCCCGGGTACGGCTGGGAAAAGCTGTTTAGCGAAGAGCTGTGCCGCTATTATCAGCAGGATTATCGCTTTGACACCCGCATCGTACGCTTTCATAACGTTTACGGCCCTCTGGGCACCTACAAAGGAGGGAAGGAAAAGGCGCCGGCAGCGATTTCCCGCAAGGTGGCATTGGCCTGCGACGGGGATGAGATCGAAGTCTGGGGAGATGGAAAGCAGACTAGATCCTTTATGCATGTTGATGACTGCGTCGAAGGCCTGGTACGCCTCATGCGCTCCAGTTACTGCGAACCCTTGAACCTGGGGACAACCTCTATGGTGAGCATAGATGAGTTAGTAGACTTAATTTCGCACATTGCAGGAAAACGGCTGGTCAAGCGTCACGATCCCAGCAAGCCGCAAGGGGTGCGCGGGCGGAACAGCGACAATTCGCGGCTGCTGCGGGTTCTGCAATGGGAACCCTCCGTGCCACTGGAGGTGGGCCTCACCGACACCTACAGATGGATTGCAAACGAACTTAAAACCAGTGGCGAAGTAGGCGCAAGCATGGCGGCGCAGGCGGCCGACTGAAAGTTTCAGGGATGGTCGCGTCTATACAAAAGCTGATATTCCGCCACAGTGGACGGAAGTTACACGTTGTCAGCGACAGCATGCGACGGAGAGGATTGACAATCAACGCTTAAGCACATTGTCGTATAAGTCGTATAAGATGACATTCCCATCGGCGATAAAGAGTCCCGTCTCTGACTCCGGCACATGCTCCGGTTATGCGATTGCCGGGCCAGTTTGTGAAGCCGGGGTTAGTAAAGAGGATGCTGATCTCCAGTCAGGCACGCTACTCAGTGTGGCGAGGACGCCTGCGGATGTGGAGAGGCTGCGGTCGTTCTGGACTGACTGGTGCCAGCACCCCAGCGCAAGTCCGGACGCTTTTCTGAGTCAGCTGCGGCATGAGAGGGGCAGCCCCAGGCCTTTTATCCTTGCACTCTGGCGCGACGGTCAGCCAGAGTGCTTGCTGGCCGCCAGTCTGGCCAACGATCACTTGCATTTCAGTTTTGGTGGAGTCAGGCTGCTTCTTCCCAAGGCGCGTCTCATCAGGGTTGAGACTGGTTGCTTTGTCGGCCAGCAAAGCGATGAAAATAGCAGGCTAATGGTCAATGCGCTGTTAACGGCCTTGCACAGCCGTGAAGCAGATTGCGTCGAATTCAGTAACCTTCGCACCGATTCACCGCTTTTCCGTTGGGCCACGCAGCTGCCGGGGTTTTTCTGTCGCGACTATTGTCCGCCTCGCATGGCGCATTGCATACTGGCGCTCGCAGGCAGCTTTGAAGACTTTTATCGAGGACTTTCACGAAAAAAACGGCGTAGCTGTGCCAGATCGGCCAGAGCGATCGCAGAGGCCTTTCCGCGGCAGGTACACATATGTGAACTCGGTTCAGCCACAGACTTGAATGCGTTCTTGCACGATTGTGATCTGATCGCGAGGAAAACCTACCAGCGCAGCCTGAACACCGGTTTTGTGAACGACAAGGCTACGCGCGAAATAATGAACCTGTATCAACAACAGGGCAAGCTTTGGGGTTACTTGCTTTATCTGGCTGAGCGGCCGGCCGCTTTCATTCTTGGGGTTGGTCAGGACGGCGCGTTGTATCCGCTGTATATGGCCTACCAGCCGCAATATCGCCACTTAATGCCAGGCCAATTCCTGCTGATGCATTGCATTCGGCAAGTGCGTTCATGGCCCCACGAAATTACGACGATTGATTTTGGCCATGGCAATCATCGATATAAGAGAGAAATTTGCAACCAGGAATTGTCGGAAGCCTCGGTAACGATCGTGGCCCCTTATCCCAAATGGATCGCCGTCAATTTGTTGCGCACGACTCTGGCGCTGATCCGGCAGGGAGCGATTCGCGTTCTGGGACACTCTGGATGGCGTGACGCCGGCGTTCGGGCGTGGCGCCGTTTCGTAATAAAAAAGAGAACCTTGACGGCTAAGCCGAGCCGCTATTAAGGGGTGGAGAGGCCCTCATGCGAGTCTTGCTGTCCGCCTACGCCTGCCGGCCCAATGCTGGTAGCGAGCCGGGTTGCGGCTGGAACTGGGCCACCCACCTGGCGGCGCGCGGGATCCAGGTTCATGTTCTGGTTGCGCAGCGCAACCGGGAAGCGATTGAAGCCGGACTCAAGGTCAATCCACATCCGAATTTGCATTTCAACTATGTGAGCGTTCCCGCCGAATGGGTGAAGAAGTATGAGAGTCTGCACTACGTGTGCTGGCAAGTTGTAGCTTTGAAAATAGCCAGAAAGCTGGTTCGGGAACTTCGCATTCCAATTGCTCACCATGTTACCTATGCAAGCGTTCACGTGCCTTCGCAACTATGGCGGTTGGGTATTCCGGTAGTCTTTGGGCCGGTGGGTGGCGGGCAGACCGCTCCCGCAGAGATGTTGACCTACTTCGGCAACGACAGCTTGAAGGAACGGCGGCGCTCGTTCATTACCCGAGCGCTCAGGTTTTCGCCTTTCCACCGGCGATGGTTAAGACGAATGAACTTTATTTTGGCAGCTAACAGCGACACCTTGAACTTAGTTCAATCCATGGGTTGTCAGAGCGCCCAGTTGATGTGCGACACGGCGATGCCCCTCAGCTACTTTGCGGAGCGCCCCATCGGTTTTGAACAGCGTGAGCCCCCGCTGAAGCTGCTTTGGGTAGGGCGAATGCTCAGGCGAAAAGCGCTCCCCCTGGCGCTCGACGCTTTGAAAGAAGCTCGTGCCGACGCGACCTTGACCATCGCCGGGGATGGCATGGAGCCTCACCACGTTCGTCAGGCGATCGCGGAGCGCAATCTTCAGCAGAGGGTTTTCTGGAAAGGGAGCCGGCTGAGTTGGGGCGAGCTGAGAGAAGCTTACGCCGGACATGATGCCATGCTTTTCACCAGCCTGCGCGACTCGTTCGGCTCGCAGGTGCTCGAGGCCATGGCCATGGGGCTTCCCGTAATTACTCTCGATCTGAACGGTGCGCACGATTTCGTTCCCGATGGCGCATCCCTCAAGGTGCGAGTCGGCGGCCCCGAGGAGACGGTTGGGGGGCTCGCACGCGCAATCGAGAACTACGCTTCCATTTCGGCGCATGAGAGGGCAGAAATGTCCAAGCAAGCTTGGGAATTTGCCAGGACCCTCACCTGGGCGGCGCGCGCAGAATTCGCTGAAGATCTCTACCGGCAGATCCTTTCGAAAAGGACTCATTTGGAAAACGCATCCGCCTCAGAAGTGGCAACGGTTGAAGTTTGACCTTCTCTTCAGTTAGGCCGGCTGCATTCAATGCAGCAGAGACACACCCATAAGACATGGCTGGCAGCACCTTAACTCATCGTCTTGACCTCCCAGCAAAGCTGGGCAGGGCGGGTTTCGGCCTCATTGTTACGGCTTTCTTGGCCTTGTTTGCGCTGGTCGCGCTGAGCGTCGCAGCTGGGGACATGCTAGGGTTCTTTTCCTTTCTGCTCCCCTGCACAGTCTTCTTGCTGCTGCTCTGCATGGCCCGCCCAATGTCGGGCGCGGCCCTGGTGGGAGATCAAAGAGCGCTCCTTTCGGCCAGCCTGGTGATCTGGACATTTCTTCTGGTTTCCGAGGCGGTATTCAGTCACCCGGGGACAACCGAGCAGGCAGTAAGCGGGCACTTCGACAAGACTGCCTACTACCAGGCCGCGTCGTGGATCCTGTCGTTTTTCGCTCTGGCTTTTATTACTTATTTCCGGCCTGACTATTTGCGGCGGTTGTTTAGCGGCCCTCTTAAGTGGTCCACGATCTTTGCGATCATCGCGGCGGGCTCGTTCGTGCTGTCGCCCGTGCCTTCGTACTCTCTGGCGCTGGCCTTTAAACTCTGCGTCATTGTTCTAACCCTACACGCTATCGCAGCAACCATGACGAACCAGGCCGAAGTTCGCAAGCTGTTTTCCTGGCTGCTATTGGGGACCTTGATCGCGACCGTAGCGGGTATGGCTTCTCCATTTTTTGCTCCTGGGCCGGCCTTTGAACAGGGGCGCCTGGGCTGGATTCCAGGGCTTTCGGGAACCGCAGGCATTCTCCTGCTGCTCAGCATTCTGTTCCTGCTGCTGGATAAGAACCTGTGGTTTCTTCTGCTGGCCGGATATTCCATGGTTGCCATGATGCTGGCTGGTGGCAAGGGAGGAATCGTTGCCAGCTTTCTGTCGGTAATGATGTTCTTCATGCTGCTGAAGAGGGCGAGGCAGGCCCTGGCAGCCTGCGCTGTGTTTTCCGTCATTTTCTTTCTCTTTGTGCTCTTTACGCCGCTGGGCACTTACCTCCAGAATTACAGTCAATCCAACAATGCAGGTACTCTCACCGGGCGAACCAACCTTTGGAAGGCGGTGTGGCCGGATATCGAGCAGCAACCTATCTTCGGTCATGGATACAGGGCTTCGCGATTTGTCTCTGCTGAAGTGGAAGGCGCTTTTGCCGAGGCCGGCCACATTCACAACGCCTTCCTAGAAGTTTTGTATAACAATGGCGTGGTTGGGTTAATCCCCATTCTGGTAATGAGCTTTTATATCGTGAATAATCTCGTTTGGATCATAAGGCGGCCGGCTCCCACCCGAGTGCGATACTATGCTACCGCGTCACTGGCTTTGTACATTCACTTGCTCCTGTGGGGAGTGACGGCACCCACCTTCGGCGGCACACCCGATAACAGGTTTATGACGTTTTTCGCACTTCTTCTGGTCAGCATATTTCTAAGAGCGCAATCTGCCGATAACTATCAGGCCTTCACTTATGGAGACCGCAACCCTTGACGCGGTGAGGGAACCGGCGGCTTCTTCGCAGGCTGGAGATACGCGTGTGGCCTGGATTTTTCCCTCCCTGGCGCGCGGATATTATTGGCAGCCAATTTTCAAGGAATTTGCCGCGCGCTGCCCCAACACCGTGGTGTTTACCTGTATTTGGCCGGGCTTCGCCCCGGGATATGAGAAGGCATTCGAGGTCTGCACTCTTCGTGGCCTGGGATATGTGGACGTCAGAAAAAGACTTCCGGACGCGCGCCGGGGATTCATCTGGACCCCGCTTTCGATCCTGAAGAAACTGGCAAGCTTTCGGCCCGATGTCATCTTTGCTTCAGGATTCAGTGGCTGGACTTTGTGCGCGCTGCTGTTCCGGGCATTCGGGCGCAGCCGCGTGATCATCTTTTGGGAGGGCTGCTCGGTTCATGCCAACGGCAGCCTTCGAATACAGACTGCCTTTCGCCGCGGGGTGGCTCGCTTTGCGGATGCGGCGGTCAGCAATGGCGGTGAAGGAATCCAATACCTGCGTGAGGTAATTGGAATGCCTCCACAGAAACTTCTCTGCCATCCTTGTCAGGTCCCCGACTTGCCCTTGCTGTGCTCAGGTGGCGCGGAAAGCAATCCCTGCCAGACAAGAAGGCCGGTGTTTCTGTATGTGGGAGGGCTGACCTGGCGCAAGGGTTGGCGCTATCTTATGGAGGCAACGGTATTGCTGGTAAGCCAGGGATTTAAGGATTTTTCTGTGGTTTTCGTGGGCGCCGGCGAACAGGAAGAAGAAATGCGCACTACCATTCGAGCTTACGGGCTGGAAGATATTGTTCACCAAGAGGGCGCCGTGGCTTACCACAAATTGGGTTCTTACTACAGCAGCGCCGACGTCTTCGTCTCCCCTACCCGGCAAGATACCTGGGGTGTGGCCATTCTGGAGGCCATGGCCTTCGGCAAGCCGGTGCTCTGCTCCAAGCACGCCGGTGCCCGGCAGATGATCGTGCAGGGAGAAAATGGCTTTGTGTTTGATCCCGCCGACACGCCGCAACTCGCCGATTACATGGCGAAATTTATCCAGGATCCAGGGCTCGCGGTGCGGATGGGGGCACGTTCGCGCGAGAAAATGGCCCCTTTCACGCCGCAATCCGCGGCCGACGTACTGGCAAACCTTGCGGTTCAAACCTCCTGAGAGCATTTTCACTCCTATCGTCGGCTGTAATCAGGCGTCAACTGTCGGTTCCCATGTCCCCGGCCATCGAACTCGTCGAGAATAGCTTGTCTCATCCCGTTCCAGCTCCAGGCCCTCTTTTTGTCCTCAGCGTTTGGCGCTCCGGATCATCTCTGCTTTACGTTCTTCTCAATCAGCACTCCAAGATTGCTCTTCTGTATGAGGCCGATCTTCCCTTGCTGCAGGTTTATCTATGGGGACGACTCCGAAAGGGCGGGTGGCGTGAAAAGTGGGAGTTCTGGAACCAGGCGCTCTCCCGCCACGGAATCGAGCTTGAGACCCTGCCTGACCAAGTACCGGATGTGTGGGAAGCCACCCGTATTGCTTACCAAAGTGTGGCCAGCCGCAAACAAGCCACTATTTGGGGCGAGAAGACCCCGCACTGGTATCACCGCCCCTTGCGCCTGGCGGAAAAATTTCCTGACGCCCGCTTCATTTTTCTCTGGCGGGACTTGCATGCGGTGATCGGCAGCATGGCCCGAGCGGCCGCAACCCATCGTTTCTTTCGCAGGCCGAGCTTGGCCAGGAAAGCACTGTTGGGAAACGAAAGACTCAAAGAGGCATGCGACGCCCTTCGCGCGCAGGGACGCCCGGTGCACGAAGTGAACTACGAAGACCTCATCTCGAATACGCGGGAATGCATGCAGCAGATCTGCCAGTTTCTAGACATACCGTTTGAACCTCAAATTACCTCTTTGGCGGGAGGGGACCGCTCGGCGATATCGGAAGCAGGCAGCCAACACCATGCCATGGTGCAAGGGGACCGGATCGTAAATCACAGAGTACAGAATGATGTGCTCTCGCCGGCCCGGGGAGCAAAAATTGACCGCTACATCTGCCGCTGGAAGCGGCGCCACGGCGGCAAATGGCCGAAATATCCTATGGAAGTGCCGGCAGAGACCCGACCCCCGCGCCTGGGCGAGCTTTGGTTCGATCGGATCACGAACCAAGCCGTCTTCTGCTGGGACAAAGCGGTGAATCTGGCCTATGCGTTGATGCCGGCCGCGCTCGGCCGTTTGTGGCGGGCCCGGCGCCAGCAAGCATTAGCCTCCCAGGTGGTTGGCTCAAAGCAGGAGGTGACTGAGTGAGCCCCCACAAAAGCCCGGGTTCCTCCAGCGCCGTGCCGGCTCCAGCCATGCGCCCACTCTTCGTGCTCAGCGTTCCGCGCTCGGGCTCAACGCTTCTGTACGCGCTGCTCAACCAGCATTCTCAGATTGCCTTACTCTACGAAGCGGACCTCCCCACCATGCAACTTTATTTGCGAGGGCGCTTTCGCAGCGGGGAGTGGCGAGACCGATGGGAGTTCTGGAATCAGGCGCCCTCCCGGCATGGAATGGCCATTGAAAAGCTTCCCGCCCATGTGTCCGATGTGTGGGACGCCACCCGCGTGGTCTACCAGGCAGCGGCGCAACGCAAGCACGCAACCATATGGGGTGAAAAGACTCCACAGTGGTACCACTGTGCAATGCGAATGGCGCGTAAATTTCCTGATGCCAGCTTCATTTTTCTGTGGAGAGATATGCAGGCAGTGATGGCGAGCATTGAGCGGGCCGCGGTAACCGAACGCCTTTTCAGGAAAGCTGGGTTTGCCAATCGTGCACTCCTGGGCAACGAAAGCCTGAGGCGCGCGTGCGATCACCTGAAAGCTCAGGGCCGGCCGGTCCTCGAAGTGAACTATGAAGAACTGACTTCCGATACATCGGAGTGTATGCGCCAAATCTGCAAATTCCTCGGGCTGGCTTTTGAACCCGGGCTGACCACGCTCGAAGGAGCCAATCTTTCCTCCATCACCAAGGGCCAACATCACGCGACGGTAAGAAGCAATCGCATCGTCGGCCCGCGAAAACACGTGCACGTCCTATCGCCGGTCATAGCAGCCAAGTGCGAACGCTACATCCGCTTCTGGAGAAAAGCCTCTGGCGGAAAATGGCCCCAATATCCCCTTGAGATACCCGCCGGTACAAAACCGGCTTCTTTAACGGAGCGTTGGCGCGACCACATTATGTATCAAAGCCTGCTGTTTTGGGACAAGGTGGTCGTCCTTATCTATGGAATCACACCACTCTCGTTAGCGCGTTTATGGCGGCATCAGATTCGGCCGCGGGTCTATCCCAGAAAGTACAGCGGCCGCGCTGCCACAGCTTCTTAACTGCGAGGAGTGAAGAGAGCGGAATATGCATGGAGAATTACTGGCGGGTCCGTCCAAATCCCCACCCGGCCAGGGAGCTTAATCTGTGAGAGTCGTACATTTTCTGCAGGGCCGAGCCAATCCCAACGGAATCAACGGTGGCGACAGGGTCATTTACAACCTGGCAAAGTGCACCGCCGAACAAGGCGCCGAAGTTTATGTCTTCGGGCTGTCGGAGAAGCCGCCGCTCGCCGCTGGCCGCGCCGTAGTTCAAAGTTTTCACTTACCTCGCGATCCTTTTTCGCTTCCCTCGGCCTTGATCGGCAAACTGAGAGAAATCAAGCCGAGGATCGTTCATTTTCACGGGGTGTATACGCTCAGGAATGCGTTTCTGGCTCAATGGCTGCGCCGTCAGTGCATTCCTTACGCGATTTCGCCTCACGGCGGTCTCATGAAAGAGGTTCTGTCGCGTGGCCGGATGACAAAGCTGACCTACCTGAGCCTCGTAGGCCGAGAGTTCTGCCGTGGGGCTTCCCTCATTCATTGCATCAGCGAAGCCGAAGCCAATGACGTTCGCCCTTTCTGTGGAGAAGCCCGAACCGTCATTGCCCCTCACGGGCTGGAAGGCACGGATCCGCAACGGCTTGACCACGACGCGCTTCGTAAAGAGCTTCCGAATTTGCAGGGAAAAAGAATTTTCGGATTTCTCGGCCGCTTGGATCCCGCCCACAAGGGCCTTGATTTGCTGGTCGCCGCCTGCGACCTGGCGCGCGCCCACCTGCGCAATGCGGTTGTAATCCTGGCCGGGCCCGACTGGAGGAACCGCACTCTCGCCCTACGCAAGAAAGTCGCGGAACTGGGCCTGCAAGATACTGTGCTCTTCCTCGGGCCGAAGATGGAACGGGATAAGTTCAACTTTCTTATCTGTTGCGACGTGTTTGTTCACCCTTCAAGGTGGGAGGCAGGCTTGCCATTTTCGGTTTTGGATGCTCTGGAACTGGGTAAACCCTGCCTGGTCTCCAATGGCAGTTTCTTCGGCAGCTTCTTTCAGGAGCACGCTGCAGGAGCCCAGGTGCCGCCTACCAGCGAGGGAATAGCGCAAGGATTACGGCATTTGGCCAGCGCCACCTCGGCTGAACTGGAAACTATGGGCGCTACCGGACGCAAGGCGGCGCTACATGAATTTTCCTGGGAGCGCACGGTACGCACACTTCTGCAAGCTTACGACAGCGCGCAAACTGGGCGAGTGACGGCGTTGGCGGCGAATGCTTCCGTCTAAGAGAGCTGGTGGCAGCCGATGAGACTTTTGCAAAAGGCGAAAAAGCTTTCGTGGGTGACCGCGCATCCGGGTTACCGGACTCATGCATGGCGGCTGCCCATGCGCATCGTGCGCTGGGAATGGTGCCGCATGAAGGGCAATCCTGTCCGTTTGCCGCTCTTCGATTTCACCATTGAGGCCCGGCCGACCGACGGGGTGGGGCGCGTGATTTGCTATTTTCGCGAACAGGCGGACCTGCTGTTCGCATTCATGAACCACTATCTAAAACCGGGAATGACGGTTATTGACGTCGGCGCCAACATCGGCTCGCACACGATTTACGCTGCTCGTCTGGTAACGGATCAGGGCCAGGTATTCAGCTTTGAAGCCGACCCCGACACGTTTTCACTCTTGCAAGACAACGTACGGTTGAACCACATCGAAAACGCCACCTTAAGTAACCTGTGCGTCTCTGACCAGGTGGGTACGGTGAGCTTCAACGTAAACGCGGATAGCGCTCGCAGTTCGCTTCTTCGCAAAGGGGCGTTCCAGCGCATTCTGCCGGCAAGCACCTTGGACAAGCTGTTGCCGTCGGGACTTCAGGCCGATCTTCTGAAAATTGATGTGGAAGGGGCCGACTATCTCGTTCTCGGTGGGGCCAAGCGTCTTTTCGAGATGGCTCCGCCCCAGGTAGTGGTGATCGAGGTTAGCTCGCGCGAACGAGAAATTCGAGACTTTTTGTGGTCGTATGGGTACCGTCTCTACAGGTTTGACAGTCGCAGCCTGGCGTTCCGTGAGCTTGAGTGGCCCACGTTCAACACCTATGCGGTCCGGGACGGCATCCAGGCCGAGCTTTCCGTCTTCACTTTTAGTTCCTTGCCGGCCTGGAAACAACCCGCAACACCAATCGGTGTTAGGTCAAGCTTCAGCTTTTTCGCGCATGACCAGGTTTAAGCCTGCGACCGGCAACATACGACATTTGTGACGCTCGAACATGAGGTTCCTGCCTCGTTCAAGGATCCTCAGTGGGCTTTCCCAAATCCCTTTTGGCCGGCGTGTCGTCGTGTGTCACTGGGCTTGGCATGCAACCCCTGGTTCGCTTTGCTGAGATTGGCGCGTCTCTCTTGCAGGGCAAAGGCTCTGGCAACCTCGATCTGTCTGCTGAGATACGCGCAGCCGCAGCCTGTATTACTTGTCAGGATCCCGTGTTTCTCGACGTGGGCGCGCACCACGGCAAGTGGGCCCTCGGCATGATGCGATTGTTCCCCGAGGCGCAAAGGGTGGTGCTTTGCGAGCCTCAGGCTGAGTGCGTTGCAACTCTTCGCATGCTTGAGCTTCCCGGCAAAATTATTGTTCCTGCCGCGGTCTGCGATCATGTCGGCGCCGAGCCCCTTTACGTGAGTGGAGCGGGTTGGTTTGCCGCCTCCCTCTATGAGCGCCGTGAAACAATTTTTGCACGGAGTCCGCAGAACCCGACGATGGTGCCCGTGACCACCCTGGATGCTGTGCTCGAGCACGAAGGCATCGAAACTGTGGATTTTGCCAAGTTCGATATCGAAGGCGCGGAGCTAGCCGCGTTCCATGGCGCTAGCCGCAGTTTTTCCCGCGGCGCCATCGGCGCGCTCTCCCTGGAATTCGGGCCGAGCAACATCAACAGTCGGACTTTCTTTCGGGATTTTTGGCAGTTTCTTACAGATCACGGATTCGAAATTTTCCGCGTTCTTCCCGGCGGCCGCACGCTTCGGATCAGCCAGTACCATGAGGACTTGGAATATTTTCAAGGCTTCACTAACTACGTATGTAGAAACACGCGATACCAGAGGTCAGCGCTTGCGGCGGCTTGAACGAGCAGATGTCCGATATCTGTGCGGCGACGCACAATTCCAGAGATAGACAGACTCTCATGAGTTCTCAAGCAGTCAGCGAAGTGGCTGCGCCTCAAGACCGGGTGATGCGGCCACTCTTTGTCTTTAGCGTGGTTCGTTCAGGGTCATCTCTGCTTTATTCCCTACTGAATCAGAACTCTCAGATCGCGCTGCTGTATGAAGCCGAACTGCCTATGCTGAACTTGTTCTTGCGCGGAACATTTCGCAGTGGAGAGTGGATGGAAAGGTGGGAATTCTGGAATCAAGGGCCCTCCCGTAACGGGCTTGACCTGAGCTCGATTCCGCGGGATGTTGCCAATGTTTGGGAAGCCACTCGAGCGGCCTACCAGAGCGTGGCCACACGCAAAGGGGCGGCCATTTGGGGCGAAAAGACGCCGCACTCCTGCCGATTTGCCTCGCGGATCGCGAAGAACTTTCCCGATGCCCGGTTGATCTTCCTTTGGCGAGATTTGAATGGCGTGATGGGGAGCATAACGCGAGCTGGCGTTACGTCCAGGTCCTTCCGAAAGTCTGGGCTTTTCCGGGAAGTGGTTTTTGGAACTGAACAGTTAAGGCAGACGTGCGACAGGTTGAAAGCAAGAGGCAGGTGCGTGTACGAAATAGACTACGAAGAGCTGACTTCGAACCCTGCCGAGTGCATGCGGCAGATATGCCGGTTTCTGGATGTACCGTATGAAGAAAAAATGGCGTCGCTCGAGGGAGCTGACCGCTCCGCCATATTTTCAGCCGAGCATCACACTCTGGTCCGCGGCAATCGGATTGTGAATAATTCCAAGCAGCGCGAGAAACTGCCTGCGGCGCTGCAAACCAAAGCGGAACGCTACATATGCCGCTGGAGGTGTCGCTACGCCGAGCGCTGGCCTAAATATCCGCTTCAGCTTCCCGAAGGAACTCGGCCTCCTGGACTTCTCGAATTCTGGCGCGACTGGGCAGCATACCGTCTTCGCATATTCCGGGAGCAGGTCATGGTTGTGTTGCTTCATCAGGTCCGTCCGCTTTTTGTTACGAAAAAGTACGTCCGGCGCTCCGAGGTCGTTTCGTAGCCGCTGCGCCTGCAGCTGCTCGCCGATCAATATAGCGGCCCGGTAATAGCGAATGACGGTTTCCAAAGCCAGAACATTTCGCAACGTGATGTATGCCGCCTTCTCGAAGGGCATTACCTTCTTGTGTGCGGCACTGACCACAATGGTGGTGGCGCGCAATCTCACCGCCAGCGACTATGGGGTGGTGGGCTTTGCTACGATCATTATTGGGTTCTTGCTCCAGTTTGCCGACCTGGGGCTGCTGCGCGCGGCTATTCGCAGGCCAAACCTTGACATTGCCAGCCTTCAGACTGTCTTCACGTTGAAGGCGATTCTTAGTCTGGTGGCGTTCCTGGCGGCTCTGGCCCTCGCGCCCTTTTCGCGCCACCTCCTGGATCATTCGGCCACGGGCGGTGTGATTAGCATTCTCGCTCTCGATTTTCTGGTGAGCACAATCGGGTTCGGTTCGCGGGTCGAGCTGACTCGTGAAATGAGCTATCGCGCTCTAACCATTCCTGCGGCAGCCGGAGCGGTTGTTCAATGCGTTGCCGCTATCGTTCTCGTGTTGCTCGGCTGGAGTTACTGGGCGGTTGTAATTGCCGAGGTACTTGGTAACTTGGCTTCTGGCCTTGCTCTGCAATTCACCAGGCCCTTCCCTATTCGCTTTCACATTGACTGGCCTGATGCGCAGAAATATCTGCGCTTTGGGATTCCTCTGTTCGGCAGCGGCTTCGTAATTTTCATCCTCACGAACCTCGATAATTTTCTGGTCAGCACTTCCATGGGGAGCGTCCAGCTGGGATACTATGCGCTTGCCTTCACTTGGGCAACGTTCATCTGCATGCTTCTCAATGCCACGGTCAACGACGTGCTGCTTCCCACTCTTGCCACAATTCAGGATGACCCTGTCGCCCTGCGCCGCTGGTACCTTAAGACCATTGACTTGACCGGTTTTGTCGGGGTAGCGGCCAACACCGCCCTGCTGGCCAACGCTCATTGGTTTCTTGTGACCTTTCTGGGCAAGGGTACAGAAAAATGGCTTCCGGCTGAAACCGCTCTGCAGGTCCTATGCATCTACGGAATCCTCCGGACTATCACCGAGCCCATCAGCCCCTGCCTGATGGCCCGAGGCGACACCAGGACGCTCTGGAACACAAACCTGATGATCGGCGCGGTCGAGGTGGTTCTGCTTTTGCTGGCTCTGCGAACTCGTAGAATTGAAATGGTGGGCGCGGCGATGCTGGCCGCGTACTCCTGCGCTGCGCTCGGCTTACTGCCTTTCCTGCGCCGCGAATTATCAATCACTCTGGGTGATATTGCTGCACAGGTTTGGCCAATCGTTCCCGCTCTTGTAGTAGGTTACACAGCCACGTCCGTCTTGCCGGTTTCGTTTGGAAACAGCATGCTCACCCTGGCTGCAAGAGGACTGTTCACCGCTTCCGTGGCCGCGGTTACGCACGGCCTTTGTACCCATTTCCGCTGCTTCCAGGAAACGGGGGGCATGATCTCGCACAATCTTGCCCGCATCCGGGCAAGAGCCTAATCTACTTACTTCCCTGAGACCCATGGAAACTACGATCGAGCTTGCCAAACAAAACTCATGCGCCGCGGCCCTCTATCTGGACGTGATCAAGCGATGCCTGATGGATAGCATCTATTGGGACGATCCAATGGCGGCTTACACCTTGTTCCCGAGTGCAAATTCCCCTGCCTGGCAACGATACGGGTTCGGGATGTTGCAGCTGTTAGTGAAGCCGTTCAAGGTGCGCCTCGTGAAGCCTTATTCCACTCCTATTCAGGACTACTCGCGCTGGTCGAAGGAGGAAATCCGGCGCAGAGCGGAATCAGGCAGGTGCTGGCCGTTGCGCGCGCATACGATGATCGGATGGAAGCGTCTGGAAAACATAGAATACTGCGTAAACACAGTACTCCAGGAGCATGTCCCCGGCGATTTGATTGAGACCGGAGTTTGGCGGGGTGGCGCCTGCATTTTCATGCGTGCGATTCTCAAGGCAAACAACGACACTAGCAGAACCATATGGGTTGCGGATTCTTTTGCCGGGCTACCTTCCCCCAATGAATCCGCATATCCGGCAGATGCTCGGGATAAGCATCACACATTTAAAGACTTCTTGGCGGTACCGCGCTCGGAAGTGGAAGCGAATTTTCGGCGTTACGACCTTCTGGATGATCAAGTCCGCTTTCTCGAAGGATGGTTCAAAGACACTCTGCCGACCGCGCCCATCCGCCGCCTCGCCGTGCTACGCCTCGACGGCGATATGTATGAGTCCACCATTCAAGCTTTGGAGGCTCTTTACGACAAAGTGTCCTTGGGGGGATTTGTCATTGTGGACGATTATTTCCTGCCCGGTTGTCGCAAGGCGGTCGAAGATTTTCGCGCCCGCCGCGGCATTCATGACGCGATCGTAGATATTGACGGTCGCGGAACATACTGGCGTAAGTCTTAACGTGGTTTGATATCTTTTTCGAATTTTCCGCGCTTCGGCAAAGTCCATGAGTTTCAAAACCTGGCTCAAGGCTAATTTTCCTAAAGCCCTTTATCGCCGTTTTGTCATCGTTGCGAAGGTTCTGCTCGGCTGGCGGCATCGCAACGACCTGAACTATCTGGCACGCCTTTATTGCACGGACAAATGGGGCTTCCACTGGTATACGCAGCACTATGAGCGTTATTTCGCACCCCTGAGAAAGAAGCCACTCAACCTGCTCGAAATTGGCGTAGGAGGGTACCGACATTCTGACCGTGGGGGAGAGTCGTTGCGGATGTGGAAGGCCTATTTCCGCAAAAGCCGAATCGTGGGTATTGACATCTACGATAAGAGCCAGTTCAGCGAATGCCGTGTGGATATTCGGCAGTGTGACCAGACAGATGCTGCGGCCCTCACCAAGTTGTCTGACGAATACGGTGGGTTCGACATCATTGTAGATGACGGCAGTCACCTCAATGAGGATGTCATCAAGACTTTTCATATCCTCTTCCCGCTGCTGCGAGCCAACGGAATCTATGTGGTTGAAGATACGCAAACCTCGTATTGGCCGACATGGGGGGGCGGGATAGACCATCCCGACAATACCACGGCTTTTTTTAAGGCGCTGACGGATGGGCTTAATTACATCGAGTATCCCATGCCGGAATACCAGCCCAGCTACTTTGACAGGCACATCGTCGAGATCGCTTTTTTTCACAATCTTATTATTATTCGTAAAGGTCAAAACACCGAAAAGCCCAACGCTCCCCACTTGATTGATCGGGAGCTGATGGCAGCTCAAGAGCTTAGCTGTCGTGGCAACCCATAGTCGAATCGAAGCCTTAGGCCTTTGCCTGGTTTTGGTTGGTTAGTTCAATGCCCACTCCGATGTCGCGCTACTATTCGAGCCGCTCCGCCAGTTCTCCGCCTCCAGACCTGATCAGGCGTGCGGGAAAGTATCTGCCGCGCAGGGTGAAGTCCGCATTTAAGACTGGCATTGGGCGCGCGGCAATTAAGGCCGTACAGCGCGTACGAGCCCGTATGGTTACGCTGAGTTTGGATTCTACGAGCATTTCTCCGCCAAGCCCGGAAGATAGAGCGGCCGCCGCAGACATGTCAGTAATTGTGCCGATTCACGACGCGCCGATCGTGACGCAGCGTTGCCTCGCCAGCCTGGAACGCTACGGCTCCGAGGCAGAAGTCATTCTCGTGGATGATGCCTCGGCATTGCGCGAAACCACCGACATGCTCTGCGACTTCCGCGACCGCAATGGATGGAAGCTCATTTCGAAACGCGTGGCCGGTGGGCATAGTGCCGCTTGCAAGGACGGCGGCGACGCTGCAACTCGCCCCTATTTGTGTTTGTTGAATTCGGACACGGTCGTCACCCCCTGGTGCTGGAGCGCGATTGAAGAAGCATTCGAGAAAGATGACGCGATCGGAGTGGCCGGACCGAGCACAAGCCGCTGTGGAACCGGGCAGGTGCTCAGCGTGGCCCGAGACTGCCGCTTTGAATGGACCGACGGCCAGATTTGCAGTTTTGCCAAGCGAGTGAAGGCCAAGGCAGGTGTTCCGTCAATCGTAGACTTGCCCTGGGCCGGTGGATTTGCTTTGTTTATTCGTCGGGCGCTGTGGCTGCAACTGAATGGTTTTGATCAGAACTTGCCCGACTACGGCAATGAGGTTGAACTTTGCAAACGCGCCAAAGATGCCGGATACAGAATCGTGTGGGCGCGAAAAGGCTATATTCACCACCTTGGCGCTCAGAGTTATGGCCAATACATTACCCAGGACGAAATACAAGGACGGAAGGACGCCGGGGACCAATATCTTCGCGCCAAGTATCCGCGAGCGGTTTAAGGGCTGATGGGGACCACGAGAGCCTTTAAGTGCGAAGTGGCAAGAAGCAGAAGCCGGGTGTATTGACGGAGGGGCAATTCACGATGGCAATTATGGAATCCTCGTTGTTCTTGGGGCAGCTGGCCCGGATGTTTTCCCGGCAGCACGACAAACTCGTGCGTGCCTCTGTTTTGGCGCAGATTCCCGAAAATGCAATTTGCGCCGAAATTGGAGTCTACAAGGGGCATTTTTCCGATTTGATATGGGAGCGAAACCCCAAGAAGCTGCACTTGATTGACCCCTGGAAATTTGAACTGGATCCCTCATACGCCGCCAGTTGGTATGGTGGCTCCCTCGGGCGTAGTCAGGCATACATGGATGCGATTTACCGGTCAGTGGTGCGCCGTTTTCGGGCTGCTATCAAGTCGGGCGCCATTGAAGTTCATCGCGGTAGTTCCGCGAAGTGTTGCGCCCAGTTCTCCGACGACTATTTCGACTGGGTCTATATCGACGGCAACCATCAGTACGACTTTGTTAAACAGGATTTGGAGATGTACCTGCCGAAGGTTAAACGGCACGGCCTGATCGCTGGCGATGATTACGGCACTCCTGGCTGGTGGCAGGATGGCGTGACTCAGGCGGTCGATGAGGCTGTGGGAAGCGGGCGTGTGGAAAGACTCCACATAGAAAATCACCAGTTTCTTCTGAGGAAGGCTTGAGTTTTGTCACGAGGTGTTGTGCCTAGATATGGGCGGGCTTAGCCAGGTTCGAGTCGCGATCTGCATCAGTACCTTCAGGCGCCAGAAACTGGTGCGCGAACTTTTGCAGGGCATCGGCAAGCTAACCTTCTGCAAGGTCCCAGCTCCAGAACTAAGAGTCATTGTGGTGGATACTCCGGACGAATCGGGTAACGCGCGGGAAGCGTGTGAAACTACGAGTCTACCCTGGCCGGTTCGGTACGTAGTCGAGCCGCGGCGGGGACTTACTTACGCGCGAAACCGCGCCGTCGCCGAGTCCGGTGCTGTGGATTTTGTCGCATTCATTGATGACGACGAAATTCCTTCTGCTGAATGGCTCGACGAGCTTCTGTGGACGCAAGCAGAGTTCAAGGCCGATGTTGTGGCGGGGCCCGTTTTTCCCAGATACGCTCCCGAGGTCGCCGGCTGGATTAGAGCGGGAGATTTTTTTACCAGCTTGCCGCGGGCGACCGGCACCCGGTGCAGGAGTTGTGCTACCCATAACGCTCTAGCGGGCACGCAAGTTTTCACAAAGGTGCCCAGCTTCGATGACAGTTTCGCCTTGTCTGGGGCTGAAGATACCGACTTTTTTCTTCGAGTGGCGCGGGCGGGCTACAAGATCGTGTGGTCGCAAGAGGCGATGGTTTTCGAATACGTTTCAGCGGCGCGCGGAACCGTCGCCTGGATACTGCGGCGGGAGTATCAAACGGGCAATGGCTGGGTCTTCTGCGAAGCTGTCCTGGATGGCCGCTTGCGCACTCGTCTCCTTCGGTTCTGCAAGGCTTGCGGACACATTGTGATCGGGTTGGCCACTGCTGTCTGGCGGTCGTTTTTGCTGGATGGCGCAGCTGTTCTCCGCTCTCTTCGCCGAGTCAGCCTGGGAGTGGGTATGCTTGCAGCCCATGCCGGACACAAATTCCTGGCCTATCAGAACCCGGGAATCGAGCAAACCTGACTTTTGACTGCCGACCCATGGCCATCGCTACAGTTCCTCTTGCAGCAGCGCCCCCCGCCACTGCACGCCAGGCTCATTCTTATCGCCCGGATATTGATGGCCTTCGCGCTGTGGCTATCATCTCGGTCGTCGCCTTCCATGCCCACATAGCTCTATTTCGGGGAGGCTTCGTGGGGGTTGACGTCTTCCTGGTAATATCCGGCTACCTGATAGGGTCGCTGGTTTACCGAGATGTATGCGAAGGCAGGTTCAGCTTCAGCCGCTTCTATCAGCGTCGTGTGAAGCGGATTCTTCCAGCTTTGCTGGCGGTTCTTCTTGCTTGCAACATCATAGCATTCGTGCTGCTGTCGCCGCTGGAATTAAGAGATTATTGTGCACAATCATTTGCCGCAGTTACTTCCACCTCGAACATCTTTTACTGGCTGCGGTCGAATTACTTTAATCCGATAACCGCATTGAAGCCACTGCTCATGACCTGGTCCTTGGGCATTGAGGAGCAATTTTACTTACACTTTCCCATCTCTTTGCTGGTGGCGCACAAATTTGCTCGGCGAAGAGTATTTCAGTGCGTGGCGGTGGCCTGCGTACTTTCATTTGCGGGTTGCCTACTTTGTTTGAAAGTCTATCCGGCGGCAGCGTTTTATTTGCTTCCTACGCGTGCCTGGGAGCTCGGCCTCGGCATCCTCATTGCCATTTACGAAGTGCAGTATGCAGGGCCAGTGCGTCTGGGCAGTGTGGCTGCGAATGCTCTCGGGTGGCTCGGCCTTGCGTTAATCGCTATTTCCGTTCTGGCCTATACGGAATCCACTCACTTTCCCGGATTCGCCGCCCTCTTGCCAACCCTGGGAACCGCCTGTCTTATTAACTCGCGGGATAGCTTTGTAAATCGCAAAATGCTCTCGGCGCGGCCGATGGTCTTCGTAGGTCTCGTCTCCTATTCCTGGTATCTCTGGCACTGGCCGCTGATGAGTTTTGCCAGGATTCTGAGCGGAGGCCTGCTCTCCACACCGCGAGCTGTTTTGATCGGCTTTTTCTCGCTGCTTCTCGCCATTCTTTCCTATTACTGCATCGAGCAGCCCTTTCGCCGGTCAGTCACTCCCCCCGCTCGCCTTTTCGCCGGCTATGCGACAGCAGTAGCGCTTTTGGGTATAGCCCCTCTGATTGGTTACAGGCAGGCGGGTTGGCCGAATCGAGTGCCGGGCCTGGTAAAGGCGGAGGTTGCGGTACGTCAAGTGGAGAGAAACGTTTGCCTGGCTGGTTTCGAGGAGTCGAAGCCCTACCGCAGCGCGCCTTGCATATCCGGTGGTTCTGGTCCAAAGGTGGCGTTGCTGGGCGATAGCCACGCTGCTTCCCTGGGGAGCACCGTGCGTCAACTTGCCCTGCGTCACGGCTATGGGTTTGAATTGCTCACCAAAGCAGGCTGCCCACCCCTTCTGGACGTCACCTTGAGATTGCCGTTTCATCCAGGGTTTGAGCGGACGTGCGCAGCTTTTAATGGTGGCGTGCTGCAGCAGATTGCCAGCGATCCTTCCATCAAAGTTGTTTTCCTGGCAGGTTTCTGGTCCAGTCCCTATCTGGCTGGCGGACATTATTTTGAGATGTCAGATACCGGGCAGGAGGACCCCGCCGCAGGCGATTACAACGATCTGCACACCGGCCTCCTGCACGCCATTGTTCTCTTGCGATCAAAAGGCAAGCGCGTGGTGGTCGCAACCGACGTCCCTCGGTTTCGAATTGATCCCATGAGCAGCGTGCGAAACAACCTGATGAAGAAGCGAGGAGAACTGGCCACGCTGGTTTCCTCACATGTCTTCACCCTGGAGCCTGTCTCCGAGGGCCAGCTCATTACCCCGGCCGATGTCAAGTCGAACCAGGTCGTAAGGCGTGCGGCGGCGGAAGGGGGGGCGGAAATCGTGGATTTGGCCCAGAACCTCTGCCCGGCCTCGCATTGCATTTTTTGGAATAATGGTGTGCTGCTATATTCCGATGTGCAGCACATTACTGCCGCCGGCGCGGAGTTCGCGCTTGGCGGACAAGATCCGCTTGCGATCAACTGAGAACTGCGCTTCGTTGTAAACATTTTTGTCTGCTGTCAGGCACGACTTGCGGCGTGTTTCTGCATTCGGGTTCGGTAGTATGAGTTTGGCCACAGTTCCTCTCCCCACTCCGCTCGCCATATCTCTCCTGCTGTTTTTTTCTCTGTTCGCCGGATTTCCGCCCACTGCCCCGTGCGAGGCAGTTCCGCTAACTGTAACCGCGGCGTCCTCTCTCAAGTTCACTGTGACCCAGGGCGGCGAAGCTCTGCATTCCTCCGGGTTCACCGTGCAAAACAGCGGAAAAGAAGCCATACCATGGACCGTCTCTTCGGATCAGGCCTGGCTGAAATTTGAGCCCGCCTCCGGTTCACTTGCCTCGCACGCGACAGCTTCAGTAAGTCTTGTTATTGATCCGCGGGGCTTCTCGCCGGGAATTTATGTGGCCGGGGTGAAGATGGGCGCCCGCGGCCTTCTGCCCCGAACGTTTGAAGTGACCATGACTGAGCAGTCGGCCTTCGCCGGCGATCCCATCACGAATGTCCAGCGGACCTTTCCGCCAGATTCCGGTATGATTAACGTGAAGAGCCAATATGGCGCCAAGGGAGACGGCGTTACCGACGACACAGCGACGATTCAGCGAGCGATCTCTGCCACCGTACATCATCCGGGCATGGGTCCGCGCATCGTTTACTTTCCTGCTGGAACCTATCTGGTTTCGCGGCCGCTGCTGGAGACCGACCTGGCGTCGCGTTGGAGTTCTTTGCTCACGCTTCAAGGCGAGAATCGCGCCACCACCGCCATCCAACTGACTGACAACAACCCTGCTTTTCAGAACGCCCAGGTTCCTTCGGCAGTTTTGTACTTTGCCTCGCAAAACGGCAGGGCGAATGGCGCAGGCAATAGCGCATTCGACAACAACATTTTCGATCTTACGATTGACGTGGGGCGAAGCAATCCAGGGGCTGTCGCTGTGGACTACCTGGGAAATAATGCCTGCGCTTTAAGAAACGTGACGCTGCAATCGAGCGATCCCAATCACGCCGGCGCTGTCGGTCTTTCCATGCTGCGCTATGCGGTGGGCCCCTGCTTCCTGAAAAATGTTCTTATCAACGGCTTTGACTACGGGGTCAGGGTCTCCAACAACGAATATAGCGTCACCTTCGAAGGGTTGACCCTGCTCAATCAGAGATTGTTCGGCATCTACAATGCAAACAATGTGCTCTCGATCCGACACCTGTTTTCCACCAACCGTGTTCCCGCCATACAAAACCAGAACCCGGCCGGCCTGATCACCTTGATCGGAGCTATCTTGCGGGGCGGGTCCTCTGAATACTCGGCGATTCAAAATCAGGGAACTCTCTACGCCCGGGATGTCAGTTCGGCCGGATATGCCTCTGCCTTGCACAGTAACGGCAGCGTTCACCCCGGTTCTTCTATCACCGAATACGATTCAGGGCCGGTCGTGACGCAGTTTGGGGGGCAAAGTTCCTCTTTGAATCTTGCGATGGAAGAGACTCCATGTTTCGAAGACCCCAAGCTGGTCAACTGGAAGAGTGTCATTTCCTATGGCGCAGACCCAGGGGGTATGAGTGACAGTTCCTCTGCCATTCAGGCGGCGATAGATTCCGGGGCTACTACGGTCTATTTTCCAACCGGAGTTTATTTGATCCGCCGCACCATTCTTGTTCGTGGCAAGGTCCGGGTGCTCGAAGGTTTTGACTCGTCGCTCAACCCTTCAGGGCCCTTGTTCCAGGATGTCTCAAACCCCGCGCCACTGTTCAAGATCGAGGCGGGCGAAGTGGAAATCAGCTTCAACCACATGAGAATGGGCGCTTACTATGCTAACCCCGCGCCCGCCGTCGTCACGATTCAACAGGACTCCGCGCGGCCCTTAGTCCTTCGCGACCTGACCGTGGGTGGGCCACCCTCCACTATCGCCTACCAGAACACGAGCCGCGGAACCGGAACGCTGTTCGTGGAGAACGTAGCTGCAAGGCCGTGGCAGATACTGTTCCCCCAAAAGGTCTTTGCCCGCCAAATCAACCCCGAAGGAAACATGACCAAGATAATCAATAAAGGCGGGGTTCTGTGGATTCTGGGGCTCAAAACCGAAGGCGCCGGTACAAACATTGACACGCTGCAAGGCGGGGCCACGGAGGTGCTTGGCGGCCTGATCTATCCGGTGTGGAACATATCCGATGACAGAGCCAATATGATCGTGAGCGATTCCCGGGCCTCTTTCATCTTTGCGGTGAGCAGCTACAAACCTGCCTTCGCCGGCCGCAATTTCAAGTACCAGGTGGCCGAGACCCAGCGTGGCGTCTCGAAGTCACTGCCCACTGCCGCGCTGCCAGCGCGTGGGTTTGGAGCCATGGTAGCGCTCTATTCTTCCGGGAACGCTCCCGCGGAACCCGCAAAAGAACTTCCACCTGCCTCGTCACACTAGCCGCAACCCAGCCGCCCAAGAACCTGCCGGTCGTTTTCGTCCCGCCGCGTCTCTCCGTTTTCTCTTGCTGAAGAACTACAGGCTCGGCCTCCCTCTGGGAGGCGCTCCGGTTCCTCTGCGCATGGCGAAGTGTGGCACCCGGGTACGGTCCGGGCGGGGTGTGCACGCCAGGCAATCGCACACCGACGTGGACTGCGGCCATGTGGCAACCCCTTCGAAACGATAGCCCACACCGCGCACCGTGGTGAGCAAAGTGGGATTAGAGCGGTTCGGTTCAATCTTGTCGCGCAGCCGCCGGATGCAAGCGTCCACGCTCCTCGGCGTCACGAACTGCGTGTCTCCCCACACCGCGTCGAGCAGCACGTCGCGGGTAAAAACATGGCCTCGGTGGCGGGCCAGATAATCCACTAACCGGAATTCCAGGGTTGTGGTTTCGATTTCAGTTCCGCGCACCGATATTTTCATCGCGGCGTTGTCAATCAGGATGTCAGCCTGTTCAAACGACGCTGTGGGTCGCGCCTGAGCCAGGCGCCGCAGAACCGCCTGAACGCGAGCCACGAGTTCACGCGGACTGAAAGGGCTGGCGAGGCAATCGTCGGCGCCCGATTCCAACCCGACGACCCGCCCTTCCTCCGCCTCGCCTGACATAAGAAGCAACAGCGGAGTGTGTTCCAACAGAGGGCTCTGGCGGAATTGACGGCAAAGCCCAACCCCCTCGCCGTTCGGCAGACCGGTAGCAATCAGAATCAGAGAAGGCCGGTATTCCTGCGCCTCGCTGACCGCCTCCTCTGCGCTGCCCATGCGTACAGCATAGCCCGCTTGCTCAAGGCACTGCCGTATGAGCCGGCGATTACAACCCTGGCCTTCCACCACAAAGATCAGTCCTGTCATCTCAATGCTCCAACTCGGCCGCGCCGAACAGAATCATTCCCGGGCAATTCTGATTCGCTCGAATATCAGCATCCAAAATTGTGGAAAAAGAATGGAGTTAGACGCGCAGGAGCACACTGGCATGCCCCTTCGCCGGTAGTAAGCAGCAAAACGGCCTCGGTCATTCTCCAGGCAGAACCTCAGGCTACTCTCAGAGAGCGCCTAAGGGCTTTCGGCCTTCCGCCCGCCGGGCGTCGCCTTCGCGGGAACGCTCCGTCGCAGCTGCCAATCTGGCGGCAAATCGTCTGTTGCCGCCATTCTGGTCGGCTGCGGAGCACACTCAAACAGCGTGTACCCTCGCCTTTGATCTACTTCCCCCTCGATATTTTCAGCTACTCGTACCTGTGCCTTTCCGCTACAAGTTGGCGCGCGAGGATGAGGTGAACCTGAAATGCTCTGATATTGGAAAGGGAGTGTAGGCCGGTTCGCGTTACTCCGTGGTGACTGTCCTGTGAATACTATGTTAATTCCGTGGGTTCCCTGAGGATTTTATGTCGTATAAGGTTTGTATTTGCCTGCAGAGCCAGCCTGGCGTGAAAATGGCGCCTTGGAAGGGTCCACCCGATAGGGGGTGTCTCCTGGGGTTCCTCCGTAACAATATAGGTGGATGAAAACGGGGCGCTCAGCTCCGACAATTATCAATTTTTTTCTCCGGCGAAGGCTCAGCAATCCCTCCTCGCTGCTTTTCTAAATTTCACGAAATTTTCACGAGCGTGTGGTCTCTCCGTCTGCGCCTCCCGCTACGCTGCCAGTCTTGGTTTTTACAGTTTAAGGCGTGCTGAATAGCTTGTGCGAGACCGATTTCTAACAGTCCGGATTTCGACTGCAGGTGGATGGGCCAACCCGTGGACAGCCTTCGGTCTGGCTTGGCTGCTCGCTCTGCTGTTTCTATCCGGCTGTGGCGGAGGGAACAGCGGCAACGGCGCCGGTTCCAGCACTACTTCCTCTTCCGCCACATGGATGACGGGCAACTGGCAGATCACGCTGCAAAAGAGTACAGGCAAGCCCAAGACGGAGTCTGGATTCCTGGCGGAAAGCGACGGCGCGATTACGGGGAGCTTACTGCTTAGCGGCGGCACTTGTTCCGGGGTGGGCAACGTAACCGGCACCACCACGGGAAATTCGGTTTCAATGTCGGTCAATAATGCCGGCCAAACTCTTTCTTTGCAGGGCACTCTGGGGCAAGACCAAGCCTCCATGACCGGCACCTACACGCTTTTGGCGGGAGGGTGCGGCGCTTCAGAGAACGGCATTTGGGTCGCCAACCTGGTGCAACCGCTGGGCGGCGATTTTCAGGGGACCTTCACCGCCGGCAACGGAACCTCGACCCTGGTTTCGGGCAGCCTCAGCCAGGCAGCCACGGCTCAAGTCGCCAGCGCTTCGATCACGGGAAATATCACCGCAGCCGACTCCGCCTGTCTGGCAAGCGCCAACATTTCGGGAGTCGTCAGCGGCACCGCCGTGGTGCTCAACCTTCTGGACGATACCGGAGCGCAGCTAGGGCAGGCGACAGGCACCTTAGATATGCCGGCTTCCACCGCCAGTGCCTCGATTCAGGGAAGCTACACGATTCTGCCCCTGCCGCGGCCCCAGCCTCCGAAAACTCCCTGTCTCTCCGGCCAGAATGGATCTTTCTGCATGGTGACCGGTGCACCCGGCGTCGCCTGCAGTTCCGCCATTCTAATTTCCAGCCTCGACCCCAGCAATCCTGGCGACCCCGTTACGTTTACTGTCACGGTGACTTCGACCGGAACCTTTCCCCCGACCGGCACGGTAACCTTCAAAGATGGCACTACCGCGCTGGGCTCACCCGTACCTTTGACCAACGCCGTGGCCACCATAACCACGAGCAGCCTCGCTTCCGGACTTACGCACTCGATCACTGCGGCATATTCCGGCGATGCCAATTCGGCACCCTGCACTTCAAACGTCGTCGGCCAGGTGGTCAGAACCCCTTAGAGCAGCCGGAGTGGCCGCTCTGACAGGGGGTGCGCCGAACCCACCGCTTTCTTAAGGCTGTTCAGGTAGCAGGTCACCGCTAGTAGGCAGATATACGATTGGGTCGCCGCCCTGCCCCGCCAGCAGCATTGAGCTGATGTCCGTGCCGTCAGGTGGGTTTACGGAGAGCGCGTTAATCAGGGAGCCCAAATCCAGCCGTGCAATCCAGGTTTGATCTGCATTCACCAGCAGGCCGTACATCTTCCGGTTGTAGATGCTCACGTAGGCGGAGATGGCATTGACGTCACTTCCCGTAAGAAACGGATTGCCGTCGGGTGCGGGTGGCATGGCGCCAAAGCCATATAAGAAGGCCCCCAAGTCCGGTGGGCCCGAAACGGCGCCGGCCGGCAGACGCAGCAAGCCTACACAGCTCCCCGAAGCCTGACCGTAGAGAATCACATGGTTCAGCTGTTGGCTTCCGATCCCCACTACCGAGGCGTTCATCGAGAGGGGCGCCGGCGGCATAGCGCACCCGGCGGTGAGAGGTACCACAGTCTCAGAGGCCGCCCAGGTCGTGGGGGTTGGGTTTTGCAGCTCATTCATGTTAAGCAAGACCAGATTTGGGCTATTGATGTCCGCCACCGCAGCAATGGAATTGAATTGGTCGAGTGCGATGGCCCCCGGCGTCGCCGTTCCCAGAGCCGTGTTGGTCGTGACCGTGTTGCTGGTGAGATTGAGAATCTGGACCTCGCCCGAAGCATTCGGGTCCTGGCCATAGGTGGGGCTGTAAACCAGCACCGCATTGGGATCCGCCGGGTTCACGACAAAGCTAGGAGCCGGAAAGGCGGTCGGGACCAGGGGTAGCGGGGTGAAGGTGCCCGCCGTCAGATCCAGCGTGAAATATCCCTGGGCCGTGCTCAATAGCGCCTGGTCGCCGACAGGATTAATCACGACGCCGCAGACTATACAGTTCACGCCGTTGAATGCGGCGCTGAGATGGACGGGCGCGGTGAAGGTCGAAACCACGGTGTTGCTGGCCAGGTCGGTAGGGTCGTTGCTCGCGTCAATAATCTGTACGTCAGGGGAGCTGTAGCTGATCACGACTACCCTGAAGCTGGTCGAGCTCGCCGCGGCGGCGTTCGGCACGTAGCCCACAGGCATGGGGATCGAGGCGATCACCGCCGCCGGTACGGGCAATATCGTGGAGAACTGATCCGCATCCAGATTAATCTCTTCCACGGTATAAAGGCCTTGCGGGTTGGGCGTTTGTGACTGGGGAAAATAGGCCGCATCCACCTGCACGCCTTCAAAGGGCACGGGAAGGAAAGCCATGGTGCTGCTGGCCAAGCCAGTCGTGCTGACTGTCAGTTGGGTAACCCCGACCACGGATCCGAAGCTGGCGTTGATGACGCTGGTGCCCAGTTGTTGCGCCGTGGCCAAACCGGTCGGGTCCACGGTAACGTAGTCGGTTGGGTTGGGCGCGGAAGTCGAACTCCAGGTCACCTGCATGGTCATATCGCGCTTGCTGCCGTCGCTGAACACTCCAGTGGCGATCAGCTGGCGTACGCCGCGCAGGGGAATGACGGAATCGGCGGGGGTTATCTGTATCTTGGCCAAGGCAGGCAATGGCGTACTGCCGCCGCAGCCCGACTCGAATACAAGCCCCACTGCCAGACCCAACGCCACCAAGAAGTTGCGGAGGTTGCCCAGCCTCAGTCTCGACGCTACCCTCAATGCGGTCATCGCTTCTCCTGGGGTTCCGAATCCCGGGTTTCTGAATCCTGGGCTTCTGAATGCTGGGCTTCTGAATGCTGGAGTTCTGAACTGTGGGACTCTGAATTAGCGCTTCTCCCCGCAGATACGGCCTTGGCTGAGGAAAGCGCGGACTCGCCGCCGGCCCGCTCCTCACCTGGGCTGCCGAGCTGCAATTGCTGGGCGATCCATTCTCCCGCTTTACCCCCCGCGAAGGTGCGTGCCAGCTCGGCCTGATGCTCGTAGCGGAAGATCAGCGCCTGGGGCGGGGCGGCAGCCTCCAGCTTGCCTTGAGCTGCGAGCGGCGTCAGGCTTTCCTTAGCATCCCGAATTCGCACATTCGGCGTCCGCAACCCCGGCAGCCATCGCACCGGGTCCAGCGGCGCCGCCTTTGCCAGAAACTCCGCGGTCAGGAAATTCGGGCGTTCCTGCTCGGGGATCCTTGCGGAGCGCGCCATCCAGTCCGGCCAGTCTCCCCAGGGGTTGACCAGGTCCAGCGCCTTGATCCGCGGATCTACCGCGGCGGCCAGAATCGCGATACTCGCTCCTGAGCCTTCCCCGAACATGCCTACGCGCCGCATGTCCAGATCGCCCCGGGTGGTGAGATAGTTCAGGATCATCTGCACATCGTGCGCCGTGTCCGCCAGCGCTTCCGGCAGCTCGCTGACGAACCACTCCCGCATGGGGCGATCGTGGTACCGTTGCCCATCGAGGGCGGCCACAAATCCCACTGCCGCAAAGCCATTCTGAGTCAGCCTGCGGCAGAAATTCTCATCCCGATAGCGGTCATTCTCGGAAGGAAAGCTATACAAGTACAAAATGACTGGCGGCTTGGGAGTTCCCTCTGGCTTCGTAATGTAGAGGTCTATGCCGTCTCCGGGACGCCAGCGGACTCGTACCAGTTCCTGCCTGAATTCTTCATTCTGGTCTTCCTCCAGCTGTATGGCGTCCTCGATTTTGAGCCGGCTACCCTTCAGGGAAGGTGTGGTCCAGTTGTCCAGATTGTCTTCCGGGTGCGAGGCGATGTTTCCTACCGCCCGAAAGCCGCCTTCAACCTGCCTCCCTAACGACTGCAGTGCCGCCGGCTTTACCGGTCCGTTCGCGCCTTGTGCTGCCTTGCCTCCGCTCGCATTCTGCGCTGCGGCGGCCCAAGTGAATAGAAAGAGTGCGATCAGGACGAAAGTTGCTCGCGCCTTCAGGTAGCTCAACCTATGCCTCCCACGAAATGGCTCTTTGCCCGTGAAACAAACTCAATGGAAATCGAAACTGAGGCGGACTGCATCTCCCGCAGTCCGCCTCAGAGAATTTACGTCGTTATGTTTCCAGACAGAGCGAACTTACTGCTTCTGCTGCAGCACGTTCGAACTGCTGACCGGCTGGTTGACCGTTGCGCTGTAGTCTGCGTACGCAGTCGAACCCGAGGCCGTGTTGTGCTTCCCGGGGTTGGTGGAGACGCACAGCAGCTTGTCGGTGGTGGCCACCTGCGTGACCGTAAAGCTGGCGCTGCCGGCGATGGAGAAGTCGGAGACATTGCCAGCCCAGTACGGGTTGAACAGGTCACCGGACTTCCAGGTCACCGCAAAGGAGCCGCTGCAGAGACCGCTGGTTGCGGCTTTACCGGTCGTTGACACCTTACCCGACGAGGTTGCGTCCACGCCGAAGGGGCCCTGGATTGCACCACCCTCGTCGCCACCCTTTTCCGTGCCGCCACCGCGAGTGTTGCCAGCTACAGGCCCGTTGCTGACCTGAGCCGCTGGGATAGGCGCCCGGGTGAAGTGGGAGCGATAGACAGTCAGGCCGTCTGTACCATCACTGGTGTTGAAGGGCACGAAGTCGGCAACCGTGGTGTCCACGGTGTCCTGAGCGGCCTGAGCCAGTGCGGTCGGGCCATACTGATCGTTGCAGTTGGCTACATGGAAGCTGCCGCCGGTGTAGCAGCTATTGTAGTCGGCTGAATCCACCGCCCAGCGATAGACGGACCACACCTTATACTTGCCATCGCGGATATGGGGATAGGAGTTGGGAGTGGTTGAGCTTCCCCACACGGAGTTTATCGAAGGGGAAGAAATGTTGACCGCTGGGCACTGAGTGGTGGTGCAGTTGGGCATACCCTGGCCTGGCCACGCTCCCGGGTTCATGTTCTCCACATCGAACAAGGGATCCACACCATCCACGGTCAGGTAGTTGATTTTGCAATTGGCCCCGGTGGTGCAGGCAAACACCTTCGACACGGCGAAGCTGAAGAAGATGTAGCCGACGGAGTCTGGAGTGGTGTTCACCAGGTCGCGGATTTCGCCGGTCCCGATGCCGCGCACCCGGTTCCCGCCGGTTGTGCAGGGCAGGTTAAGGGGGTTGTTGTTGGTCGCCGTGGGGTCAACCCCGAGCTCCTGGGAGCCGTTGGGATTGTTCTTGGTGCGGAACACACCAAACTCGGTCGTGTTCATGGTTCCGGAGAGCGGTTCGCGCAGGAAAACCGAGATGTTGTTGCCCTGCGGGTCGCCGCCACTGAAGGCGGTGGCATTATCTTTGCAGTTACCACCGGCAAATAGTTTTTCCGCATACTTATTCGTGGTTCCGGTCGAGCCGATATTGCTGATGAGATTCAGCGCGTAAGCATCTCCGCCCGAAGGGTTGCCGGTAGTTGCGTTGTTGGCGATGAATACGATGGGCGCCGCCCCGATGGGAACCGTTACGTACGAACGCACGGCGTGGGTTGGCTTCAGGATCGGGTCATTGCCGCTCAGGGCAAACTTCACCGGCGTGGCCGTGGCACTGCTTCCCGATTTGCCGCTTGCAATTTGAACCCCGATGGTTGGCTTGGCCGAGGCATAGCCGAGGCCGCTCCGGGTGCTGGTCAGCTTGGCCAGTGAACGGGTGGTAGCGAACAACGCGTCTTCCGGCCGGATATCGGTCAGGCCGACGTTGATGTGTACCGGGTTCCAGGTGGTGGAGCCGATCACCCCGCCTCTAATCGCCGTCAGCAGGGTCGTGTTGCCCACGATAGTGGGATCGGTGTTATTGTCCTGCCACAGCGCCTGGGCGATTCCGTTGCCGGAGGCGGAGGCTGTGAGGCTACCCACGATCGCCCCGGATCCGGTTGATTCCTGGGCCATGAACGCGCGCACGCCCACGGTGGAGTCCACCGAAACCATCAGCCAGATATCGGTTACGTTGCTCGCGCCGGAATTGGGGCTGCAGTCCGCGATCCAGACAATCCACGTATTGCCGGGCTCTTGGGGAATGGTGGAGTCGCGTCCATCGGCAATAGTAGCGCTGTTGTTAGTGACCCAGTGATAGGGACACTTGGTGCCGGTCAGGCCTTCGTCAGAAATTTCCTGGATGGCCAGTTTGTCGGCCGCCAGTGCTGCTTCCAGGTACTGCGCCGAAGAACCGGCGCCGATGTAGTGGCATTTGGGAGTCGTAGTGGTGCTGCATGTTTGTACTACCGCCCGTGCGTTTGGGGCCAGGCCCATGATCGCGGCGGCTACCACGGCCGCGAAAATCAATTGAATGCGCTTCATGCGTATCTCCTCTATGGTTGCGGAAGCTATGGTCGGGGGGAGACACGTGCCGGCGCCCGGAAGCTTGCAGCTGCCCGCGATGTGCCAACCCATTTGCCTGGAGCGAGGCTTAACAACTGCCGGGACTATCGCCCGGCTGTGTGACGCAAGAATGACCTCTTAATTAAATTCGAGTGAATTCTCCGGCCGCCAACCGCGAAGCCCTGGAGGGGAAATCTCCGCTGAGGAAAAGGCAAACCACAAGCGCATCGGGCGAGGTCGTGCGAAGGGGAAGTGCTGAGCACGCGGAGGGATCGCTGGCCCGAGACTACCCGCCCTGTAACCCTAATTTAATAATGGTGTCATCTCCCGGCAACAAGGGCGGTGTAGAGCTATTACTCCTGCTGAGTCGCTATCGCCACGGCCGATAGCGATCCGCCACTCAAAGGCTTTGGTTTGTTTTCAGGCGCCATCAAAATCCTGCGGGAGGAACTTGCATCGTGAGGCTTCGTGTCCTGATATCCACCTTGGTCTTATGGGCGGTCGCTGCGAGCATCGCTCCCGCGCAGAACAGCGCGAACCCTACCTCCCCAACTCCTCCTGCTCAAGAAAAAGGGGCCATCACCGGAACGGTCAGCGATCAGAAGGGCGCGGGCATTGGCGGGGCGGTGGTCAAGGTCACCCGTGCGGGCGGCAGCAGTCAGTCGGCAACTACTGACGGTCAAGGACTGTACGCCGTCAGCGACCTGTTGGCCGGAACCTACAACGTGACCGTAACCGTGGGGAGCGACAAAATATTCGAGGCCAACCTCATCTTAAGCCCGGGCCAGGTGTTGACGCTCAGCGTGTCGGGCCCTGCCGCGGCGCAGCAGAGTTCACTGGGTGTGCCTCCGGCGCAGGGTCCGCTGACGCTGCCCGGCGCCGAAGCCGTGGCTGCGTCGGCCCCTGCGCCGGCTGCTTCTCCGCCCCAGGCCGCACCTCCGGCACAAGCCGCTCCCACGGTGACGAGGCAGACTGGCCCGGGAAGCATGGCGGGCGCCGTAAGCGATCAGACGGGTGCGGTCGTAGTTGGCGCCACGGTCAAAATTTCCAACGGCACCAGCATGACCGAGGCGGTAACCACGAGCGCTACAGGTACCTACTCCTTTAAAGATTTGCCCCCAGGCTCCTACACACTCACCGTCAACGCCAAGGGCTTTAAGGATTTCAGCGCCGACCACATCAGCGTGCTGGCGGGAGCGGAGGTTCCGTTGGATGTTTCCCTGGAGCCCGCCGCGGCGGTCAGCGAAGTAAATGTCACGGGCTCCAAGGCAGCCACGGTCGAGACTGAGAACGCGGAAGTTTCCGGCACCATCACCCAGAAGGAAGTCGTCAAACTGCAGCTCAACGGCCGCAACTTTACTCAACTCATCGCCCTGACTCCCGGCGTAAGCAATCAGACCGGCCAGGATGAGGCCAAGGTGGGCGTGCAAGGCAGCGTGAAGTACAGCGTGAATGGCGGCCGTGTGGAGTACAACACCTTTGAGGTGGATGGCAGCGACGTCCTGAATACCACCCTGCCCGAGAGTCAAAGTACGTTAGTGGTTTATCCCAGCCTCGACGCGATCTCCGAGATCAAGGTTCTTACTTCCAACTACGGGGCGGAGTATGGCCGCACCGCCTCGGGTACGGTGCTGGTCACCACCAAGTCGGGTGGAAACGCATGGCATGGCAATGGCTACGAGTTTTTTCGCAATGAAGCTTTTAACGCCCGCAATTATTTCGATCAGACGACGAAAGCGCCCCTCTACCGCAGAAACGACTTCGGGTTTACGCTAGGCGGCCCGCTCTACATTCCTGGGGTGTACAACGAGAAAAAAGACAAGACTTTTGTCTTCTTCTCCGAGGAAGTTCGTTTGGAGAAGTCTCCCAGTGAGCTGGAGCCGAACTTCAACCGCGCGGTTCCCACTCTTGCCGAACGGCAAGGCGACTTCAGCGACGTTTGCCCCAACCCGAATGATCCGCAGGATCTCTCCAAGCTGAGTGGCAGCCCGCTGTCCGGTCGCGTGTTCTTTCCCATCTCCCTATGGCCGGACTGCCCGCGCGTGCCTCCGCAGACCATTCCGGGCTTCGGCCAGCTTTTTGCCCGTCAGCAGCCGGACGGGTCTTTTGTCTATAACACCCTCATCAACCCGCTGGGTAATCCGCAAGCGGGACTCGATCCCAACGCCCTCGCCCTGCTGGGTACCAACCTTATCCCTCTACCCAACTCCTACGGCGGATGCAACTCCAGCCTGGTGGGCCAGTTCGACCATACGACCGGCAAGCTGATCATGCCTTGTTACGACGCAGTCATATCTGAGCCTACGCACTGGCGGGAAGAGCTGCTACGTTTGGACCACACTTTTACCTCGAAGCTCCAGGCCAGTCTTACCTTCATTCATGACGCCTGGGACACCACCGTGCCCACTCCCCAGTGGAGTTCGGAAAATTGGCCGAAAAATTCCTTTCCCACCGTTCAAAACCGCTTTGTGGGGCCCGGCATCAGCGTGGCGGCTCGTTTTACCCAGACGCTTTCCTCTTCTTTGCTGAACGTGGCGGTGGTCAGCTACTCAGATTCGCATATCACGTTGAGCGACGTGAACGGGCCCGGAGGAGCTAATTTTCAACGTCCGGCGGGCCTCGGTGATCCCAGCCAGGTGGGCAATTGTGTCCAATCGCCAACCAGCGTTACCAGTTGCCCGATGGGCTATATCTTCAATAATGGATTTGGCAACAAGGCTCCGGGAATCGTCATCGCGGGCAACAACCTGGAGTACGGGGGCGCGGGCTTCACGGTTGATCCCTCTTACATGCCGTGGGACCATACCAACCCGGTCTTCATAGCGCGCGACGACGTCAGCAAGGTGATCGGCAAGCACACCGTGCAGGTCGGGGTGCAATATGTGTACTCGCAGAAAAACGAAACCAATGGAGCTTTGTCTGCCGCCAGCGGCGACGTGCAAGGCCTGCTGACCTTCAGCAACGTGAATGGAGGGGTCACGAACCTCGGCAATGCGTTCGCAAACTTTCTCTATAACGGGGGTTACCCCAGCATTTCCGGCGGAGGCAACGCCATTCAGAGCTATACCCAGGACAGCACTCAACTCAAGTATTACAACAGCTACCAGATCGTGGAGCCTTACGTTCAGGATGACTGGCGAATCAACTCCCATTTCACCGTGAACCTGGGCGTGCGTCTAAGTATCTTCGGCACCTACCACGAAAAATATATGCAGGAGTTTAACTGGACTGCATCCGCCTTCAGTCCTTCGGTAGCAGCACAGCTCCGCGTGGACCCGAATACCGGTGAGCTGTTCAACAACCCGGGCGCGACGCCCATACACCTGCGCCTCGGCCAGCTTGATCCGCGTATCACCAATGGCTTGGTGCAGTGCGGCAAGAATGGCGTGCCCGATGGTTGCATGACCAATCATCTGCTAAACCCGGCTCCGCGTGTGGGCTTCGCCTGGGACCCCAAGGGAGACGGCAAAACCTCCATCCGCGCCGGTTACGGAATTTTCTTTGAGCACGGCACCGGGGACGAGGCCAACACCGGCTCGCTCGAGGGCAGCGCGCCCAATGTTCTTAGTCTCACTCAGCCTTTTCCTGGCGGTTATGGCTGCATTGGGCTTTATTTGCCGCAGTGCAACCAGAACGTCAGCAACACCAGGCCGGGTGCATTTCCCATCAACGTTACTGCCATCCCTACCAAAGCTGTATGGCCCTACTCTCAACAGTGGAGTTTGAGCGTTCAGCATCAGTTCCCCCATAACTTCGTAGGCACGGTCGCCTACGTCGGAAGCAAGGGGACCGACTTGACCATGGAGCGTCAGCTCAACCAGTTGTATCCGGTCGCGCCCGCGCTTAATCCTTTCGCCGAGCACGAGCCGATTCTGACCGAAATTCCGGGCGCTCCCACGGGAGACTGCACCAATTTTGGAACCATCACCAGCCCCCAGTTCCATCTGCAGAACGGCGTGGTGGTCAGTTCGCAGAACCCCGCCTTCGTGAATCTGGCGGCGGCTTGCCAGGGGGAATCTTCGTCCGCGATCGCCGTTACCAACACCTTTCGCCCCTATCCTGGCCTTGGGCAGATCTTTGCTCTGGTGAATGGCGGGGACTCTTCCTACCACGCCTTCCAGGCTACGGCGCGCCGGACTACAGGGCCCGTAACGATCGGCGTAGCTTACTCCTATAGCCATTCCATTGATGATTCCTCGGATCGCTCTGACGCCACCTTCGTCAATTCCTATGACCCGCGCTCGAATCGCGCCAGTTCCAACTTTGACGAGCGCCACCTGCTGAGCGTCAGCTATGTGTACAATCTCGACCGTATTCTTAGCATGGCTTACGAATGGGCGCACGAGCGCGACGCTGCCGATTCCCCGAGCTTTTCCAATCTTGGCCGGGCGCTCTTCAAAGGCTGGGAGTGGTCAGGCATTACGAGTTTCCAATCAGGCACTCCCTTCAGCGTGATCAACAACGCTGGAGTCTCCGGGGTTTCGGTGCTGGATAACGCCGGCGTGGCCAACGGTGCCGGAGCCGGCTCCTATCCAGACGTAATCCGCGATCCCAAGCTCATTCCGCCGCCACCAAAAGACAACCGGCAAAGCTTCGGACCCCTGCTCGGGAATCCTTCGGTCTTTGTCGCACCCCGCGGGCTCACCTTCGGCGATGCGGGACGCAACGTGCTGAACAACCCCTCCCGCCTCAACTTTGATATGGCCTTGCTGAAACATTTCCCACTCAAGCGGGAAGGCAGCGAGATCGAGTTTCGCGCTGAGGCTTTCAACATCCTGAACCACACTCAGTTCCGCATCTACAATCCAGACCTGGGCAATACGGGAAGCAACACCATCAGCTGCTACGGCGGGCCTAATTATTCGGCCGGATTCGTCATACCAGGTGGCGTAGATTGCGTCACGGGCAATGCGTTCCTGCATCCGGTGGACGCCCATCGCCCCCGCACCATGCAGTTCGCCCTTAAGTACAACTTCTAGCTGGCTGCGGAACAAGGGATGAAAATCTACAGCGTTGTGGAGGCGTGGCGCTTCAGGGCCACGTAACCCGCTTCTGGCGCTTTAGCGCCTGTGGGGAGCAACGGCGGTCGAAGCGACACCTGGGCAGGAGATGCCGCACTCCGAGCCGAGGCCCAAGAAGCCGCAAAGCAGTGAGGGATCTGCTGTTGCAGCTTGAATCGCCACGCAGCGCTAATTCTGCGTCACCGAGAAGGCCGCGCTGTCGAACTGGACCGGGTTTCCGGCCGCGTCAAAGAGCTTGGGGCAGGGGCCCTGCTCAGTGCCGCCGGGCAGCACAGCCCCTAGAAACAAGCTGGCGGGCGTAACCGTCGTGAGCGAAAGATTGCCTGAGGTGCCCGTCACGGTTGCCGGCACCACGCTTGTGCCCAGGGTCCCGATCAGGGTTCCGTCGAATCCAAAGACTGACAGAACTACGTTGCTGCCGCTGATCGTGCCCGTTACGTAGGCGCTGGAGAAGCACGGGTAGTTGCTGGCATTCAGCATGCCTGAAATGGTTGCGTTGCTGGCGCCGATGTTCGAACTCTGGGTGAAGGTGGCCGTTACCGGAATCGGCGGTATCTGGTCTGTGCTCAACCCAGTAGCCAGAGCCATATAGGAAGAATTGGTGATCATCCCGCTGAAACTCCCGTTGAGAGGGGGAACCTGCACCGCGCTCCAGGTGCCGGTGGTTGCCTTGGCGAGGCAGGAACCGCCAGGTCCTTCGTAATCGCCAGACATGCTGCCATCCGATGCCATTACGCCGCTGAATGTCAGCGTCGAGCCGCCTTCGTTAATGGAAAAAGTAACTTGCTGTCCGTTCAGTGTGCCGCTGACAGTGCCAACCCCCGCGCAATTCTGTTGGCCTGAGGCCCCGTCGCCCGGCAGCTCGACGCTGCCCTGAAAGGAATTCTGCGACTGCAGCAGAAATCCAGATACCGACAGCTGAGGCGGGTTCTTGGGGACGCCCTCCTTCAAGACCAGTTGCCAGTTGCCGGAGAGCGCGCCGCCCTGGGCAGCCGGATCAGCCGCTCCGGAGGCGCTGCCTCCGCCGCAGCCCGCCAATATCAGCGTTACGGAAGCAACCCATGCCGCCAGCAGAATTCTCACTGTTCCTCCATACGCTGAACGTAAGTCCCTAATTTCCCGCCCATGGCGCAGTTCCTGCCGGGTGTGAACAAGCCGTAGCAGTGTAGGGCGGGAAGATGTCGGAATGGCTCCAGCCGTATGAATTTCCTGTTACAAAGACGGGCGGAGGCTGCAGCGCTGTGGAAAATCAAGAGCCCGCGCACTGCGCGCGACCCACAGCATCACACTCAGCTCGACAGGAACACCGAGCCAGAAACGCCGGATCTGCTGCTGAGGCAAGTCCCTGGGTGGTACACTGCTGCACTATGCAACAGTTCGTGATTGAACGCGAAATCCAGGGAGCAGGATCGCTTTGAGACGCACAGCTTCGGGAGATATCGCTGCGCTCGCTGGAGACGTTGAACCAGATGGGCCCACAGATCCAATGGCTGCACAGCTA
>Ga0335078_10000831_pt1 | contig 47117 bp, 50 predicted proteins | sample Lox_Sample_32_FD_206711 | JGI IMG/M metagenome (GOLD analysis project Ga0335078, IMG submission 206711) | Soil microbial communities from Loxahatchee National Wildlife Refuge, Florida, United States - Lox_Sample_3.2 | ecosystem: Environmental > Terrestrial > Soil > Wetlands | place: USA... | reverse complement strand
GGAGGGCTTGGTTATGCGGATCCGACAGCGACGGCGGCTGCGTTGGACGGGGGCGGTGAGCCAGGCGGTGTCAACCAGGCCGAACCAACGATGGGCGATGGATTTCGTCAGTGATTGCGTGAGCAGGATGGCGAATGGTCCAACGAACCGGGGCACATCACCGGGGGAGTTGGTGGAGTGAGGATGCAAGCGGCGTAGTTTTCTTGAAGGAGGAACATCGCCCGACTCATCCGGAGGAATACCCCGCAAGATCAGTCACGTTTCCTGCGGCATGCTTCATAAAAATCGTCGGTTTGGACTCCGATCTTCCGTTTCAGGGCGGCCCGGGCAGCACGTGCGGCAATCTTGACGTGCTCAGAATAGGCATAGACTCGAACGTAATAGCGGTGAGCATGATATGCCTCCGTCCATTCCTCGATCGGAAACTCGCCCGCCAATTCTACTTCTTCGACCTGCGGCGGTTTTGGAGCATCAATCCATACCCCAGTTTTCCAGAGCGCGTCGGCCCAAGAATTCCCGAGGCTCGGCTCCAGTAAGAGCAGTTCCTCGCCGATAGCTTGGTCCAAATCGCGTACAATGCTCACTCTCTTACCGCGTTCCTTGAGTCTACGGAATAATCTCTTAACCAGTTTCCCCTCCGCGTGCGAGACTGCGGAGCTAAATCGGTAAACTTCTCTCGGCAAGATTCTAAAGTTAAGCCTGTATGAGGTCTCTTTAATGTCCCTGGATGGGCTGCTTAGGAAGTCGCGGCCGAGTATGGAGGCATCTGTGAAGTCAAGAAAATTGAGTAGCATTCTTTCCTCGGTCATTTTTTCTTGCCGCCAGTAAGAGACGAGCCTGATTAGAAGCTTTTCCAGTAACCCCTCTGCGGCTCTGACCTTTTGATGGTGGTATATGTAGCTAAAAAGCATCATCTTGGAGATGATGATCTGTTCCATCGTATTTGTGGCGCGTGGAGGCAACTTAAGTCGGTAGGCGTCATATGTAGCCAGCTTCAGAGTTCCGGCCGCTCGAGGTTGCGGCGCTACACTCGCCTTCGTTTTTCGGTAAAGTTGCTTCAGCCGAGCGTCCTGATCAACCATGTAGTCCTTCTCTATCGTTACGGTGTACAAGTAGCGTTCCAGGTCATAGCGGAGGGGAAGACCGGTGCTCAGGGCGTCTCTCAATAGATAGTCAAGCTTATCTGCGTCCAGACCTGACGAGATGATGTCCCCGAGGAATTGCAGATACTGATGCCTAGCTGATCCAACTATCATGAGAGCGACATTTGACAAATCCACTTCCCAATGGAGATCAGGAGCGCCTTCTTCGCCCGCAACTTTTTGGCGAGCGCGATCTAGCAGCCCAGAAACCGCTTGCGTGCTTGCGAAGCAGAAAGACAGCACCTCCCCGGCGCCGACTCCTTTCTCCTTAGCGATGAGGTCACTCAGTTCTTCTCCAGCGCGTTTGAGCAATCCAATTTCCGAGTAAACTTTCTCAGACGCATGACTGAAGAGGCTGTGCCCTGTATCGTGCAGCAAGGCTGCCAAGCGCAACTCCTGCTTCAGTTTTGCTAGCGCCGAGACAGTTTTCTTTTCGTCGGCCTCTTTGTGGCCGAAGATCTCGTTAATGATTGTTGCGAGAGTCTTAGAATACCTCTCCGAGAGTGCGTCAAATATTCTAGAGGCAATCGTGACAACTCCCAAAGTGTGCTCGAAACGAGTGTGCTGCGCGGATGGATAAACGTAGTACGCCAGGCCGGTTTGGTGGATGTGACGTAGGCGCTGGATTATAGGTGAGTCAATGAGGGCAAGTTCGCGCCAAGTAAATCTATTGGTCCCCCATAGGGAGTCGTGAACTACTTTGTATGGCTTCAGTGGTGAGTAAGGCCGGCTGGCGCTGTTACCAAAGAACTCCGGGTGCTCCCGGCTCAGGTGGCAGTCCAAAATGGCAACAACGGATCTAAGTTTTGGGGATTCTCTAAGCATTCACTTCTTGCTTCAGGGGAAACTCTTCCTTCGCAATTTCGAGGCCCTGAGCAAGAAAGCTCTTGGACTTTGTGTCCAAGGCACTCCGCTCTTGCTCCCAGTCAGACATTACGTCATCTGGAAGTATCATTTCTTCAAACGACGGATTCGCTACGTCTACGATGCAGGCGGTGTGTAGTCCATGAAGGAACTCTGAAAGCTCCCGACAGCGCGGGTAGCGGGCATCAGAATCGAATCGCAAGTGATCCAAGAACCCGGGGCGGCCTTGTTTAGCTTCTCGTTTTAGGCGATAGAACAGGAGATGCCACGGCGCCTCATCTTTGAATCCTATAGGCAAATTGTTTCTTTTCATCAGAAGAGCGAGCTGACACACTACATCACCAAGGGAAAGTTCGTCGGCCATTTTAAACCTCCAGCGGCGCAAAACCGATCCGTCAAGGTTGAAAAGTGTAACACGATCAGCCGGTCCAGCATGTGATTTGGCATCCGCCTTTTACTCATTGTAACGTTATAATGTATTTTCGTGGCTGAGAATGTCAAGAGATTTTCCAATATGGGAAGACGAAAACGACTACCGGACGATGCTGAACCGATCACTATTTATTTGACGCCCGAAGATCAGATGATCCTTCAAACGATTCGGTTGCGGCGCAAGAAGCGGTCAGCAGGGAGAGAGAGCCCGAGCGAGATAGTTTCCGACGGATTGCGTACAATCTTCACTGACCACGAGCACTTGACGCACGACAGAATCGCAGAGCTGCTAAAAGTTGAAGATGCCGAGACGCCTACCCGGAAAATCAAGATCTTCCCAAAGACCCCATAGCCTTGGCGCTCAGATCCGCATGGGCATTACGATGTAGCGGTATTTGTAGTCTTCGCTTTCGGCGGGGCGGAGTTGGCCGGCGGACTGGGCGTCTTTGAGTTCCAGCTTTACGTCGCCGGCGCCTGCGGCCTTGAGGAAATCAATCATGTATTGGGCGTTGAAGCCGATGGTGAAGGCGTCACCGTTGTAGTCGGTTTCGAGGGAATCTTCGGACTCGCCGCTTTCGGTGGAGGAGGCGGAAAGCTTCAGCTCGCCTTTTTCCAGGCGAATGCGCACGGCGCGGGAGCGCTCGTCGGCGAACTGGGCCACGCGCGAGATTGCGCCGGCGAGTTCATCGCCGTGAAGAGTGATGCTCTTGTTGTTGTCCTTGGGAAGGACGGCCTCGAAGTTGGGGAACTGGCCGGTGAGCTGGCGCGAGGTCAGCAGGCGCGGGCCGATGCGGAAGTAGAGGGTGGACTCGTCCTTGGCAAACTCGATTTCTTCGACGTCGGTGGAATCGAGCAGGGACTTCAGTTCGTCCATTGCCTTTTTCGGGACCAGGGTTTTCAGCTCGCCGGAAACGCCCTCGAACTTCTCGCCGGGGCGCTCTACGTGAGCCAGGCGGTGGCCATCAGTGGCGACCATGGTGATGGATTCGGGCTTCAGCACCATGAGCGCGCCATTGAGGGTGTAGCGCGATTCTTCGTTGGCGATGGCGAAGCCGGTGCGGGCGATCATGCCGCGCAGCACCTGGGCGGGGATCTTCACTACACTCGTGGTTGGGAACACGGGCAGAGTGGGGAAATTTGAGCGCGCCATGCCGACCATCTTCGTGTTCGACCGGCCACAGCGAATGCTGACCCAGTGATTTTCCAGCAGTTTGATGGTGATATCGGCATCGGGCAGCAGTTTGACATAGTCGTGCAGCTTGCGGGCGGGGATGGTGCAAGCGCCTTCTTTTTTTACTTTCGCATTGCAGGAGGTGCGCAGGCTGAGGTCGAGATCGGTGGCGGTAAGCGAGAGTTTGTCGCCCGCAGCTTCAAAAAGGTAATTCGACAGAATCGGGATCGTGGTCTTGCGCTCGACCACGCCCTGGGTTGCCGCCAGTTCGCGCAAGAGCTCGAACTTGCTGACTGTGATCTCCATGGTGCTGGTCCCTACCGCCGCGGTGGCCAAAGCTTCAACCGGCATGACGCCATTCCTCGGAACACTTCTTCTTATATCAAAAGCGAGAGCTCTTAGACCAGCGGCCATGGCCTCTCTTGGCGAACTCTCAGGGCCTCACAACACCAAAACCCTAAACCGCCGAGGACACGGAGAACATCCGAAGAAGGCGCTGAGTCTCAACCGCCCAGTTGCTCGGTCAGCTTGTTGAGCAGGCGGTTCAAATCTTTGTCGTTCTTGCGGACCTCGTCTATTTTCTCGACGGAGTGCAGCACCGTGGTGTGGTGTTTGCCGCCGAACTGCCGGCCAATTTCGGGCAGCGAGGCTTCGGTCAGGTGTTTGGCCAGATACATGGCAATCTGCCGGGGATAGACGATGGCACGCGAATTATTTTTGGCTTTGATCTCCACCAGGCGCAGGCCGAACTGCTCGGCGACGGCTTTTTGAATAGACTCGATGGTCACTTTGCGGGCCTGGGAATCAATGAAATTCTTCAAAACCTGCTGCGCGTAGGGCAGGGTAATTTCTGCGCCGATCAAGGAGGAGTGCGCGACCAGGCGAATCAGCGCACCTTCCAGCTCGCGAACATTGGAGCGAATATTGGAGGCGATGTAGAGCGCGACATCGGTAGGCAGTATGACTTTTTCGTTCTCCGCCTTCTTCTGCAGAATTGCGACCTTGGTTTCGAGATCGGGTGGCTGGATGTCGGCGATCAATCCCCACTCGAATCGGCTGCGCAGGCGGTCTTCGATTTCAGCCAGTTCTTTCGGTGGGCGGTCGCTGGCGATGACGATTTGCTTCAGCGACTCGTGCAGCGCATTGAAGGTATGGAAGAACTCTTCCTGGGTGCGCTCTTTCTGGGTGAGGAACTGAATGTCGTCAATGAGCAGGACGTCCACGTTGCGAAACTTGTCGCGGAAGCTGGTCATCTTGTCATAGCGCAGCGAGTTGATCATGTCATTGGTGAACTTGTCGCTGGATATGTAGCAGATGGCTGCTTGCGGCAACCGGCGCTTGATTTCGTGGCCGATGGCCTGCATCAGGTGGGTCTTGCCCATGCCCACGCTGCCGTAGAGAAAGAGCGGGTTGTAGGCCTTGGAAGGACGTTCGGCTACCGCCTGGCAGGCGGCGTGAGCGAACTGATTGCCGCTGCCGATCACAAATGCGTCGAAGGTGTAACGCGGGTTCAGCTGCGAAGCCCCGTCCCAATCGAAGCGCGATTGCGAAGGGTGGGGAGCGGGAGCGGCAGCGGCGTGAATGGAAAGCCCGCCGTCGTGGCGGACTGGGGTAGCGGCGGGATCGTCATCGGTGAGGAACTGCACATCCTGATATTCCAGCCCCAGATTATCCAGCGCCTCCTGGATGAGGTCGGCGTATTTGTCGCCCACGCTGCGAAACTCGACCGTGGGCACGCGCACGAAGAGGATCCCGCCACTCGAGTGGCTATAACGCGTAGGCTTCAGCCACGTGTCATAGGAGTGGCGATTGATCTTCTTTTCCAGCGCATCCAGGATGCGCATCCACGGATTGGGGGCAAGTGTCGGACCAGAAACAGACATAAGAGATCAATTTGCGGCTGCCGCTCTTGCACAGGCCAGCCAGCTAAAAAGTTGAAGAGAAATTCCCCACACACCAGAAACCCTACAGCGGACAGATTCCCGAGTCTAAAGAAAAATGAAATAACGAATCAGTTCGGCATCGTAGCACAAACTTTTTTTCCTTGAGGAAAATGGCCGACGAAGTTTTTGTTGTGACCTATACGATTCAGAACTCGAAACGCGATTCTGTCAAGTGTTCAAGTTGTAACTGCCGCGCCAGTGGTGCAACCGCGAAGTCCCGCGCTGGAAGAGGGTTTTGCCGAGCCCGGCAAAAACGCTGCGTTTCTCCGATCTGTGAGCTGAAAGCGGCATGGCGACAGTTTGCCCGTCATCACCTGCTCATTTATACTTTGTACTTCACATTGCAGGGCATTCAATAATTTGATCGGGAGCAGCTATTTTTCATGCCTAAACGCACGTTCCAGCCCAACCGGCGCCGCCGCTCGAAGACCCACGGCTTCCGCACGCGTATGAAGACCAAGAGCGGCCGCGCGGTGCTCTCGCGCCGCCGCTCTAAAGGCCGCAAGCGGGTTTCGGTGAAACCCGGCTTTCGTGAATGAGGTTTCCCTTTTACCGGATTCGGCGGGAATGGGCCAGCGCAATTGGCATGGCCGGGCGGTGACCGCTATTGCTCCGAGCAGCAGCGCCGGTGATCCGGCAAACCGTTTTCCACGGAGCGCGCGCCTGCTGCGGCGCGCCGATTTCGAACGCGTGTACAAACAAGGGCGGCGGCACTTCGCGACCCACATGACCGTGTTCTACCTGCGCCGGCCGGAAGGCGAGGGCCCGCGAGTCGGCTTGACCGTCAGTCGGGCTTTGGGAATCGCGGTGCAGCGCAACCGCATGCGGCGCCGGTTGCGCGAGGCAGTACGGTTAGGGCGGTTCGCAGCCGGGCTGCCGGTGGATGTTGTCATCAATCCCAAAAAGTCGCTGCTGACAGCGGAATTTGGCGCCATACGCAATGAAGTGGACCGCGCTGGAGAAGCGATCCGGCGGAAACTGGAAGCGGAAAAGAACACGCTGACCAAGGGGAGTTCCTCGTGAGTTTTTGTGCAGAACATCGGGTGAACGAGGTGCCGGGGGAACAGCCGCGAAAGGCTGCGTTATTCGTTCTTCGCGCCTATAAGTGGGCGATCTCGCCGATGTTTCTTCCGGCGTGCCGCTACCGGCCGACGTGTTCGGAGTACGCCATGGAGGCGATCGATCGTTTCGGAGTGATGCGAGGCGGCGTGATGGCGGTATGGCGCTTGTTGCGTTGTCATCCATTCGTCAACGGCGGATACGATCCTGTGCTCAAACCCGCGGACCGTGGGCAGGCAGCCGAGAGCGGGTCCCACAAACAGTTGAGTTAAAACTTTGCCAGACTTTCCCAATCCCCAACAAGAGCCCGGCATGGAGAAGAGGTTGCTCCTCGTCTTCGCCCTGACTTTTCTGGTGATCGTGATTTTCCAGCCGGTCTTGAAGAAGTATCTGCCGCAGGCGCCTTCCTCGTCGCAAACCCAGAATCAGCAGCCGCCGCCGGCTTCGCAGGCTCCTCCTACGCCCGCGCAAGCTTCGGTGGCGCCGCCGGTGGCCGCGGTTCCCGCGGAAGCGGCTTCTGCTGAGACGGAAACTGTCGTCGAGAACGATCTCTATCGAGTCACCTTTACCAACCGCGGCGCGCAGGTGAAGTCGTGGGTGCTGAAAAAATTCGACGATGAGCACGGCAAGCCGCTTGATATGGTCAATGCAGCAGCGGCTGAAAAATACGGCTACCCGCTCTCGCTGTGGACTTACGATGAGACCCTGCGCAACAAATTAAGCTCGGTGCTGTACGTGTCTTCGCAATCTGGGACAGTCAACGCTCCGGCGTCGATCACTTTTGAGTACGCCGATTCTGACGTCGCAGTCCGCAAGACGTTTAGCTTCGACCACACTTATCTGGTGGACGTGCAGACCTCGGTTTCGATGAAGGGCGCTCCCGTCACCGCGCTCCCCGTCTGGCCCGCGGGTTTCGGGGATCAGGCCAGCCTGGCCTCATACAGTGCTACCCAAATTGAGCACCAACTCGGGGACGATACCCAGCGCCTGGCGATCAAGAAGATCAGTGGGGGCGGCACGCTGCAGGGACCGTTCGACTGGGCGGGCGTGGCCGACCAGTATTTTGCGGCGGTATTTCTGCCCGATGATCCTCGCAGCGCAGTGCTCATAACACTGCGCAACTCCTTGGAAGTCCCCAAAGACTGGCGAAAGCCCGATTCGAAAGAAACCGCTAAGGTGGACGTGCTGGGCGCGGCCGTAGGAATACTCGGTGCGCCGACGTCCGAGCGCATGTTCGTCGGGCCGAAGTCGTTACACGTCCTGGAATCGGTGCGCGTGCCCACGATCAGCGGAGCACCGCCCGATCTGCGCGCGCTGATCAACTTCGGTTTCTTCCACTACATCGCGCGGCCTCTGTTCCTGTGGCTCAAGTGGACGCACGACAAGATGGTGCCCAACTGGGGCTGGGCGATCGTAATTCAGACCCTGATCATTACTGTCGCCCTGGCGCCGCTACGCATTTCCGGCATGCATTCCATGCTGAAGATGCAGCGCATTCAGCCGCAGATGAAGGCCATTCAGGAGAAATACAAGAAGTACGGCATGCGCGATCCGCGCAAGCAGGAAATGAACAAGGAGTTGATGGACTTGCAGCGCCAGGCCGGTGTAAATCCGCTTGGCGGCTGCCTGCCGATGATCATCCAGATTCCGTTTCTATTCGCCTACTACGGGATGCTGGGATCGGCGATTGACCTGCGCCACGCATCCTGGCTGTGGATCCACGACTTATCGGCGGCCGACCCTTACTATATTTTGCCCATCCTGCTCATTGTCACCATGTTCCTAACCCAGCGAATGACGCCGCAGGCCGGAATGGACCCCGCCCAGCAGAAAATGATGAACTACATGATGCCGGTGATGATGGGCTTCATCTTTTTCAACCTGGCAGCTGGTTTGAACTTGTACTACATGGAGAGCAACCTCATTTCTATCGTGCAGCAGGCCATTATGAACCGCACCCGCCTGGGCCGCGAAATGCGCGAGATGGCCGCCAAGCGTGCGAGGAAGAAGGAGAAATAGCTGTTAGCCTTTAGCTCAGCTCTCAGCAAAACCACCGTATCAAAGCGCCTTGAGCTAAAGGCTAAGAGCTACACAAGTAAGAGCTGCACTTATGATTCCCGACAAAATTGCTGCTGCGAACAAAATCAACCAACTGCTTAACGGTATCGTGGCTAAGTCTGGCCTACGGCTGAAATACCGCATCATGGTGGACCCTCCGATCGCGGAAGAGCGCGATTGGGAGCGCCCGGAGATTTTCGTGGAATTTCTCGGCCCTGATACGCCCCTGCTCCTCGCCCGCAGCGCCGAACTGCTGCGCTCGCTCGAACTGCTCGCCATAGAAATGCTGCGGCTTCCGGGCAACGAGCACGAGAAAATCTGTTTCGACAGCCTAAATCACCGTTCCATGCGCCTGGAAGAGCTGCGGGCCGCGGCTGAGGTCGCCGCACAGAAAGTGCGTTCTTCTGGTTCGCCCTATCAGTTCGCGCCTATGTCATCGCGCGAGCGCCGCATCGTGCACCTTGCCCTGCGCGACCACGCCGACCTACGCACGGAGAGCGAAGGCGAAGGATTGCGCCGCTGCCTGGTGGTGTATCCCAAAGACTACAAAGCTGCACCGAAGCCGATGCGCAGATCCATTCCCTAGCGGTAGCGTCGGCGTCCTAGCGGCGATGTTTTGCTACAACTGGGCGACCACGGACTATGCTAAGCTCTACCCGCCAAAAATGCTGTATCTGCCGATCAGCCGCAGCTGGATCGTCTCGCTACTCGCGCAGCGGGTCTACCTTGTCTGCGCTTTGTCCGCCCTGGCACTCCTTGGGATCGTAATCGGAACTCTGATGGCTGTCGCTGCCGCCGGTGGGGACTCTTTCGCTGTCTCACCGTTGGTGGCCCGGGCACTCCGTGTTCTGCTTTGGCCGTGCGTGGTGGGAACCGCTGCCTTGACCATAGCTATGTGGTACTTCTGGTTTAGCTTTGACGACTCGGACTGGCTCAAGAAGAGCCTCTGGTTTGTTCTGCTCTACCTTGTAATTGTGATTGGCCCGGTTCTGTACTACTTCTTCGTGTATCGATCCGGCCGGGCGCTTGATAGGGCTCACTCTGAAGCCTAGCCTTTCTTTTTTACCGAAAACCTTTAGTCGCCCTCGCTGAGAGAGATTTTTCTTGGTCGCGAGCCATGCCGGCGGACGCCAGCGCTACAATCGCCTCGTGAACCTCGACGACACCATCGCAGCTATTACAACCCCACCTGGCCGCGGCGGTATCGGTGTCGTTCGGCTTGCGGGCCCCGACAGTCGTGCGATCGCTATGCCCATGCTGCGCCTCAAGCACAAACTGGAACCGGGGCGAGCTGTGTTCGGCGAACTGATAGAACCATGTGGCGCGGGCACTCCTGCCCGCGGAGGTTGTGAAACCGGGCTTGCCGCGCCAACCCCTTCAACTTCAGCTTCCACTCAGTCCTCAGACACCACAAGAACTGCCGGCCTTTCGCGGGCAGGCGTTCCCGCGCCACATAACCAGAACCCCCAGAACCAGCGCATCGACGAGGTCGTAGTGATCTACTTCGCCAAGCCCCATTCCTACACCACCGATGACATCGTTGAAATTTCCGCTCACGGTTCCCCGGTCGTTCTGCAACACATAGTTGAACTTGCGCTGGGCAGGGGAGCGCGCCTTGCCGAGCCGGGCGAGTTCACCATGCGTGCCTTCCTCAACGGCCGCATTGATCTCACCCAAGCCGAGGCCGTGCGCGATCTCATTGACTCGCAAACGCTCTACCAGGCGAAAGTCGCGGCCCAGCAACTGGAGGGCGCGCTCTCCCGGCGCCTGCAGCCCATCAAACAAAAGCTGGTAGAGCTCATCGCCGTGCTCGAAGCCGGCGTTGACTTCGCGGAAGACGACGTTTCAGTTCTGCCCGCAGTTCAGATCCTGCAGCAGATCGCGGCAGTGCGTGAACCGCTGGAAAATCTGGCGCGCTCGTTCGCTTACGGCCGCATGGTGCATGAAGGTCTCACGCTCGCAATCGTGGGGAGACCAAACGTTGGCAAGTCAAGCCTGTTCAATCGCCTGGTAGAACGCGAGCGGGCCATCGTCACTGCGGCTCCGGGCACGACGCGTGACCTGGTTAGCGAAACCGTCGCTATCGGTGGAATTCCGGTGAAGCTGGTGGATACTGCCGGCATCCGCCGCGCCCTCGACGAAGCCGAAGGCATCGGCATTCGCAAATCTATGGAGACACTCGCCGATGCTGACCTAGTTCTGTTCGTGATTGACGCATCGCAACCGCACAGTCCCGAAGATCGCGAACTGCTCGCGCAACTGGCCGGAAGAACGGCGATTGTCGTTGAAAATAAAATAGATTTGGACGGCTCGCAGCCTTTGTCTCTCGGTGCCGAGCTACCCCGCGCGCAGACTTCAGCTCTCACTGGCGCCGGCATTCCGGAGCTACGCTCGGAGATTCTGCGCCACATCGCCGGCGAAGCGGGAGTTTCCGCGGAATCAGGTTTCCTCACCAACTTGCGGCACCAGGGTCTGGTGCAAGACGCGATGACCGCGCTGGCGGCCGCCCGGAACGCAGTCCAGAACCGGGTGCCTCACGAAATGCTCCTCCTCGACCTCTACAACGCCCTGAAGCCGCTGGATGAGATTATCGGCGCCACCACCACCGATGACATCCTAAGCCTCATCTTCAGCACCTTCTGCATTGGAAAATAGCCGCCGGATTGATACATTCATGAACGGAGGCGGCATGTCTTTGGTGGTCAAGTTGGAGGACGACCTGGGCGAGCGTAGCGACTGGGTCATGCTGCACGGCGTGCTCCCGGCGCGCGAGGAGCGGGATTTTCCCTGCCTGCGCTGCGTTGATCCCTATGGCAAGACGGTCTTCAACCACCTGCAGATGGAGGCCCTGCTGGAAGAATGGGAGCGGATTCACGAACGCGCGCGCGACGAGTCGCAGAAAGAAGCCTGGCAAAAAGTGAAAGAAATGGCTGAAACCTGCCGCGACGACCGCGATCTGTATCTTCGATTTGTAGGGAATTAAGCGTCTAATCACTTAGAAAGTCCTGCCAGCGTCTCGCGAAACATTGCTTCGAAACTTTGCCCTCCGCCGTTTTTCGTCGCCATCATCAGCGCTTTCTCCGCCACCGCACGTTGGTAGCCTAGATTCACAAGGGCCGAAAGCACGTCTTCCTGCACGGGGCTCGCCGTGACAGGAGCAGAAATCTCCACGCCTCCGGCGGGCAGCTTATCGCGAAGTTCCAGCACCATCCGTTCGGCCGTTTTTTTGCCGATGCCGGGAATGCGCGTCAACCGCCCCACATCGTTACCGCGAATCGCCGCGGCGAGGTCATCCGCGGCCATACCGCTCAGAATGGTGATTGCCAGCTTGGGGCCGATGCCACTCACCGTTATCAGCCTTTCAAAAAGACCCTTCTCGGCTGGTTGCAGAAAACCGTAGAGCGCGATCGTATCTTCCCGAACATGCGTGTGGATGTGCAGCCCGAACTCGCTGCCAACAGCCGGCAAGCCGGAGAACGTGGGCACACTGATGGTGACGTCGTAGCCAACGCCGCCCGCCTCAATCACAGCCTGGTTGGGATGTTTCGCCAGCAGCCTTCCACGGAGATGGGCAATCATGCGGTAATTGTAGCGCCAGCGTGCCGCCGGCATTTCTCGCACGTTGGAGAGAACAAGAGTGCACCCACCGAAGACGGTCAGCGGAACGTCGGTGCTGCCTAGAACAGCGAACTCTGCCGCCGGTTGGGAGCGATCCCAAAATGCTCATACGCTAATTGCGTCGCCACGCGTCCTCGCGGGGTGCGGTCGAGGAAGCCAATCTGGATCAGAAACGGCTCGTAAATTTCTTCAATTGCATCTGGCTCTTCCGCCAGCGCCGCCGCCAAGGTGTTCAGGCCCACCGGCCCGCCCTGGTACTTTTCGATAATCGTCAGCAACAGCTTGCGGTCAATTTCGTCGAAGCCGTGCCGGTCCACTTCCAGCATCTGCAAGGCAGCCTGAGCCGTAGGCAGATCAATTTTGCCTGTGCCCCGCACCTGCGCATAATCGCGCACACGCCGCAGCAGCCGGTTAGCAATTCGCGGAGTGCCGCGCGCCCGGCTGGCCAATTCCGCAGCACCGGCGTCATCAATCTCTACCCCCAAAATCTCAGCCGACCGTTCAATAATGATCTGCAAATCCTGGTGACTATAGAACTCCAGACGCAGCACAATCCCGAACCGCGAGCGCAGCGGAGACGAAATCAATCCCGCCCGCGTCGTGGCGCCGATAAACGTAAACGGCTTGATGTCAAGCGTGTGGGTGCGCGCCGCCGGCCCCTGGCCGATGATGATGTCCAGCTTATAGTCTTCGAGCGCCGGGTAAAGAATTTCCTCGAGCGCCGGCTGCATGCGGTGCACTTCATCAATAAACAAAACCTGCTTGTCGCGAACATTTGTGAGGATCGCGGTGAGGTCGCCCTTGATCTGCAGCAAAGGCGCGGCCGTAGGCTGAAAGTAAACGCCCAGTTCGTTGGCAATGATATTGGCCAGCGTGGTCTTGCCGAGGCCGGGAGGGCCGTAGAGCATCACATGGTCCATGGCCTCGCCACGCGAGCGCGCGGCCTCGATGGCGATCGCCAGATTGTCTTTGACCTTGGATTGGCCAATGAATTCCGCCAACCGCTGCGGACGCAGCTTGAGCTCGAATGATGAATCGTCTTCCACCGGGGCGGCGGAAACCAGCCGTTCGCGTTCCTGCGGAATTCTCGGGATGTTCCTGAGCGTCGCCATTGGTCGGATGGTAACAGTTCTTCATCCGCCGCTCCAGACATCAGTTGTGTACATCAATGACCATACTTAAGAGTGTCGCGTACTTGTCATTAGCTGGATTTTCTTCGCGTCCTTCGCGAACCTCGTAGTGTGTGTTCTAACCGCAAAGATTCGTCGCTCTTCACTTCACCATTTCTGCACTGCGTTCAGTTCACAATTGACCACTGTGTGATTTTTTCCTCATGCCTCCACAGGCAAGACCACATCTCCACAAAATCTACACAGCATCGCTTCGCTTTTCTCTTGCGCGGCTCGGCAGACATAGTGCACTCTCTCGTTCGGCATCCCCCATGGTCCCCGCAATCGGAAATCTTCAGCGGACTCAGTTTCTCGACTGGTTTCCTTTCTACGTGCATCGCTTCATGGGCGACGTCCGCTACAGAGCCTTAAAGGATTATCAGCAAGCGTGGTATCTCAACCTGCTGGGGGCTTCGTGGATTTCAGAGCGTCCTGGGTACTTGCCAGACGACGGGCAGTTGTGGCGCCTCGCGAATGCACAGAAACGGTACTTCTTCGAAAAAGAGGCGGAACCGGTGCTGTGCATGTTCGAGCGTGAGGGTTCGACAACTGACGGTGGTGTCTGGATCTACAACCGAACGCTGCTGAAGATCTATGACGAACAATTATTAAAATTCCACAAGAGAAAGAAGAAATCCTCTAAATCCACAGAAGACGAAAACACCTCTTATCTTGATTTTGAAGGTACACTAAAGAAAGAAAATGCAAGAGAGAGATGTGCAATTCATCCGCAGTCGGGTCTCACAGAATGGGGCACCTGTTGGGGATGCTATCGTGACAAATGCGGCGTTCAAACAGGTTGAAGCCGGACCCGTGTGTGCGATCTGTAGTGACACAGGCTGGGTGAGCTCCGGTTCCGACAACCGCATGGCACGTTGCCGCTGTTTTCTGGAGGCTCGCGCCTCACGCCTGATTGCGGCGGCCCGTATTCCCGTCCGTTATGCCCGCTGCGAATTTGCCAACTACCGGACAGAAGGAAACGCCATTCTGTTGGCGGCAAGAATGGCAGCGGAAAAATTCGCGAGCCAGTATCCGCTGGACAAAACAGGCCTAATGTTTGAAGGCTCAATTGGAGTCGGCAAGACACATCTCGCTGTTGCAACCATCCAGAAATTGATGCGCGATAGGGGGATCCCCTGTCTCTTCTATGAATATCGAGAACTCCTTAAGAGCATACAAAATTCCTACAACAACGACGTTCACGCTACGGAACTCGGTCTGCTGCAGCCGGTCTTTGAGACTGAAGTGCTTCTGCTCGATGAACTCGGCGCCACAAAGCCCACCGATTGGGTTTGGGACACAGTGAGTTTCATCCTCAATACTCGCTACAACGACAATCGCACCACAATCGTCACCACCAATCTGATGAACGAACCGGCGCTTGGAACAGGCAATCGCTCTGTGATGCGCACTGATACTTTAGGAGACCGTATCGGCGAACGCATGCGCTCCCGACTCCACGAAATGTGCCGCGTCGTCCGCATGGAAGGCGAGGATTACAGGCAGCACTTCCGCCCGGGCCGCTAACACCTCCCTACCACGCCTTTCCCAAACACTCGCAATAACTTTAAAGATAGCTCCTTCGTGTACCTAGCATCGCTCGTAGTTAATCAGTCTTTTGCAATCCGTGGAATCCGCGTAAATCTCCGGCAAGAAGTTCTTCGCCCCGTGCCCGACCGATCCACACTAGAATGACCTCGTGCTGCTTCAGCGTCTGGAATTCGTCCCCGAGCGCGATGGCGAGACCTTCGCGGCGATCCCTGCTGCGCCAGCCGTTTTCCTACTCCGCAGCGCTGACCCTGCTGCTGAACCCTACGTCAGCAAAACCGCCAACCTCAGGCGCCGCCTGCAGCGCCTGCTGGGGCCTGTCACCGAGCAGAGCAGGAAGCTGAACCTGCGCGGCGTGGTCCATTGGATCGAATACACGCCCACCGGCTCAGACTTCGAGTCCGGACTCCAGCTTTACAAGGTCCTGCGCGCAAACTTTCCCAAAGGTTACGCAAGCCGGCTTCGTCTGCGGTTTGCACCGCTCGTCAAGCTGCATCTGGAAAACGAATACCCTCGCGCATCCATCACTGCCCGTCTGGGACGCCTGAACGGCCGCAACCTTTATTACGGCCCATTCCCTTCCCGCACCGCCGCGGAAAAGTTCACCAGCGACTCATTGGACTTTTTCAAGATGCGCCGCTGCGTAGACGATCTTCACCCTGACCCGAAATTCCCCGGCTGTATCTATTCCGAAATGAAGATGTGCCTCGCTCCCTGCTTTCAAGGCTGCACCGATCAGGAATACAGCGCCGAGGTCAGTCGCGTGCAGGCCTATTACGATAGCAGCGGCGATTCGCTGGTCCGCGAAATTTCCGCGGCCCGCGAACAGGCCTCAGCCAATCTCGCATTTGAGGACGCCGCCGCCCAGCACGCCCGCCTCGACAAGCTCAAGCCTTTGCTCAGCCAACTGCCCGAAATCGTCCGCCGCGTTGATCAACTTACAGCAGTCATGGTGCAAAGTAGCGCCGAGCTGGGCTGTGTCGCCTTTTTCAGAATTCATGCTGGATGCATTTCCGGCCCGGTCAACTTCTCCATCCAATCGGCAGAGCACACCAAGTCGCAATCCATGGAGTCGCGCGTAGAGCAAGCACTGGCGCCGTTTGAAGACGCGGCCGCGAGAAGCACCCTCGAAACCATGGAGCACCTCGCGCTGCTCAAGCGCTGGTACTATCGCGGCAATCGCGCGGGAGAAATCTTTTTCGCAGACGCGAGAGGGACTCTGCCCATGCGCCGCCTGGTGCGCGGAATCTCGCGGGTGTACCGTGGCGAAAAACCAGAAACGCCTCACCAACTTGAGGCCGGGAGCACGTTATGAAACTTGATCAAGACAAATCTCTCCGCCAACACATTCTCTACCTGCTGCAAGGCGGTGGAGCGCATGCGAAGTTCGAGGAAGTCATCAGCAGAGTCCCGGCGAAGCTGCGCGGAACCAGGCCCCAAGGCTTGCCGCACTCGCCTTGGATGTTGCTGGAGCACATGCGCCTAGCCCAGTGGGACATCCTCGAGTTCAGCAGCAACGCGAAGCACGTCTCCCCCGACTGGCCAGAGGGCTATTGGCCGCAGGCTGACGCCCCACCCAGCACGGCAGCGTGGAGCCAAAGCGTTAAGAGCTTTCAAAAGGACTCGAAGGCAATGCAGTCCCTGGTAGCGGCTCCCAAGACGGACCTCTTCACCAAAATTCTCTGGGGCGATGGACAGACCGTCCTGCGCGAAGCCCTGCTGGTCGCCGACCACAACGCTTATCACCTGGGGCAGCTGGTCGACGTGCTGCGTGCTCTGGGTGCGTGGGAATAGAACTCATCAAGTCATGTCTTCAAGCGGAGAGCGGCAAAACCCGCCGCTCCCTGCTTCGGGTTAGATCTGTCGGCCGTTTCCGAAACACCACCCGCACCCCTTCGCGCCAGTGCTCATCTACCGCCGCCAGGGTCCACTCGATCTTCGAGGAGATGTAGCGCAGCAGCGTGTCGGTTGCGGGATGAATCCTTAGCGCCGGCGCAACCAGAAACAACAACGGCGCCGCCACCGACAACTCCCGCCCGCGAAAATATCCGAAGCGCTGGAATTCCCCGCGCGTATGATGCCACGAAACCCGTGACCAATAATCCAGCCCCTGCAACGGCAGGTGAATATCTTCCTCCGCCTTGAGCTCGATTACGGCCAGCCGTCCCTCGCGTGTGGCGCTCAATACATCAATCATGGCGCGGTCAGCGGCAGAAAACGCGGGCACCTGCGAATACAAGCAACTTGCGTCCAGGTGCTCATCTACCGCACCGATATTCTTAGCCACCAGCGACTCCAGCCAGCGCTCCGACCGCAGCCTCCACAGCGGATGATCGCGCGGCCCTTGCGCATGGCGCACTTCGCCAATACTCCGCACCAACCGGACGAACCCCTCAACATTTTTCTCGCACAAAATTCTCTCTTCCGCGCCCACCCCAAAAACAATCTGCGGCCCGCTGCGAAATGATCCTGGCTCATGCTCCAGCCGTGCGCGGGCAAATTCCAGTCCATGCCACCGAAAAGCGATCTCCGCCGCCGAAAGCACCACCACTTCCACCTCCGGCATCAACTGATGCACATACGTGATCGCCTCGGCAAACCGCTCCTGCAGACTGGCCTCATCGGGCGCCTGCACCATTCGAGTGCAGAGGTTGCCGCGGTCGGAAAGGTCTAGCTCCCGCAATTCGTCCTGGTTCTCGTCGAGTTCGTAAATGTGCCACTTGGCGGCTGCACTCTCCAGCAGCGCCGCCCGCTCCCGCAGCACGGCGCAACATCGGGGTGGCGCGAACAGCTTCAATCCCTCCACCAGAGCTTTTCCGGCGTAGGTTTGCCGGCAATGGTCAAGCCATAAGACTCCAAAAGTCAGCGCCGCATCAATCGAAGCCTGTGTCTCCTGCGCATTCACCCCCAACACGGCAAACGCCGACTGACCGCGCTGCAGAAGCCCCCGCGCATAGATCGGCCCAAACGATCGCTCCAAGTCCATGGACGTGCGCAACTGCACCGTCTTGTATCCGCTGAGGCGCCGCTCCAGCACTCGCTGCAGCGTTCTTTGGTACGCCATGCGCGCCGCTCGCCTCGCCGTGGGCGCCCGGCGGTCGCGTTGCCGGCAGATTTCCAGTTTGCTCGGCCGCGTCTGGCCAAGCCGCTGCACCTGCAGCCGGAGAACGTCCTGCTTGGTTTCCAGGTCCAGAATCCGCCGCACAATATTTCGTTGTTCCGACCACACATGCAGCAGGCACTTGTTGTACTCCCCTGAAATGGAATACTTGGCTTGCGCCAGGTCGAAGGCCACCGCTCCATCTTCCAGAACGACCGCATCGCTCGCGCCGGCCAGAAAGCCATCAAGCGTGCTGGCCAAAGATTCAGGAGTCATCAGGCTATTGTGTCAGGCTGCTACGGGTTCGTCTGTGACGAGTGAACATTACTGCGGAAGAAATTCTGTGCACGGAGCAGCGTGCGGCGGGACGAAGCCGAAGAGAATACCGGCGCGTTCTCGGGAAACTGAGAAAAGGAGAACTTACAACTACACCGCAACCTCAATCAAAGGTCTGGTACGTTCCAGCACTTGCCCGATTTCGACCACCGGTACGTCGGCGGCACCCAGGGCCGCAGCGAGCCCGGCGGCCTTTGCTTCCGCCACGAAAATCAGCAGCCCGCCCGCGGTTTGCGGATCAAACAGAATCGTCTTCAGATCTTCTGCCACGCCATCTTGCCAACCCACCACGCACTCCGCGAACTCACGATTGGCCACCAGGCCTGCGGGGATATGTCCAGCATGAACGCAGTCCAACGCGCCTTGCAGCAGAGGAATCTTCCCCACGAACAGGCGCAGGGAAACATTCGAGGCCAGCGCAACTTCCCGTGCGTGAGCGATAAGGCCAAAACCGGTAACGTCCGTCATGGCATGAACCGCGTCTGGGCCGGCCTTGCCGATGGCCTCTGCTGCTGTCTTGTTCAGCGTCGTCATCGCACGGATCGCTGCCTCCACCCAAGCCTGCTTTGCCGCACCCTTCTTTATGGCAGTCGTGATCACGCCCGTGCCCAGGGCCTTGGTAAACAGCACACGGTCACCAGGCTTGGCACCCGCGTTCGCCAACACCTTGCTGGGATCAATCAACCCAGTCACCGAATAACCAAACTTCATCTCCTCGTCGCGCACGCTGTGCCCGCCGATCACCGCGCAACCCGCCTCCATCATTTTGGAAAGCCCGCCCGCCATGACTTGCCCCAACACGGCCGTATCACCCCCCGCCGGAAAGCAAACATGGGCCAGCGCCGTAATCGGCCGCCCGCCCATGGCATAAACGTCGCTTAGCGCATTGGTCGCGGCGATCTGCCCGAAGGTGTAGGGATCGTCCACCATGGGCGTGAAAAAATCCACCGTCTGTACCAACGCCATGCCAGGGCCAAGTTGATACACGCCGGCATCATCCGCGTGGTCAAAGCCCACCAGAACATTGGGATCGCTCTGTTTTGGCAGCTGGCCAAGCACCGCCTCCAGCACCGCTGGGCTGAGCTTCGAAGCACAACCCCCGGCTTTCACAGTTGCAGTCAGGCGAACTGGCGAGGATTCAGGCATGGGCACATTGTAGAAGATTCGCCAGCGAATGGAGACGCGCTCTCACGGACGCAGGAAGGCTACCGCTGGTTCGAGAAGGTGGCCGCATTTGGCCGCAGAGCCGCCTATGTCCGGCAGCAATTATTTGACCGCAACATCAACCACCCGCAGCTCAGGATAAGCCTGGTTCCAGTCAGCGCTGATATGCTCGAAAGTCAACCGGAACTGTTTGCTCTGGCCGGGCGCAAGTGGAGAAAGCCGCAGGCTCGCCGTATCGTCATAGGGCCCGCCGGTCTGCAGTACCTGGAGGGGAACGTCTTCAGCCTGGGCAATCTGTCCCATGGAGTCGCTGAAAACCACGTGCACGGTGGCGCCAATCACGGTCTCGCCGCCGGTGTTCGTCAGCGTTCCGTCAATGTAGGTCACCGATGCGCCCACGAAATTCTGCGCCACGCTCATTTTCACGTCAGAGATTTTGAGGTTGGCGGCGTAAGCCGGAGGGATTGAAGGCGGTTTCGGCGTGCTGCGGAGCAACAGTGCAACAATCCCCACCACGGCGACCACCAGCACGACCCCAATCAGAATGGGCCGCCAGAGGGACTCGCGCTCTTCGCTCAGCGGCGATTGCTCAATCAGCCCGCCCATGAGGAGATTGTACTGTGAATTGGGTAATTAGGTGATTCTGGATTTGTAATTTACTAATCGGCCAATCTGTAACTTGAGCTCCAGCGCGTTTGGTTTTCAAATTACAAATTACCGATTACCAAATTACAAATCCCCTCATTCGCCGCCGACAGTCAGCCCATCAATCCGGATCGTCGGGCAGGCCACTGAGCCGCGAAACTCCAAATCATTGGCAATCTCAGAGATCTTCAGGAACATCTCTTTGAGATTTCCCGCCACCGTGATTTCTTCCACCGGATAGGTGAGTTCTCCGCCGGAAATCCAGAGGCCGGAAGCACCACGCGAATAATCCCCAGTCACCAGGTTGGCCCCATGGCCAAGAAATTCTGTGACGTAGAGCCCGTCCTTAATTTCCCCAATCACCTGTTGCGGCGTTTTGTTTCCCGGCTGCAGGAAGTAATTGCCCAGCCCAATGCCCGGCGTTCCAGCCAAGCCCCACGAGGCATTTGCCGTAGTCTGTAGGCCGAGTTTCTTCGCGGTATAGGTGTTGAGTAAATAAGACTTCAGAATTCCGTTTTCAATCACCACCGTCCGCCGTGTAGGCACGCCCTCGCCATCAAACGGGCTGGTGCCAAAGCCCCCCGGCATCGTGCCATCATCAATCACATTGACGTGGTCCGCTGCGATCTTCTGCCCGAGCTTTCCCGCTAGAAAAGAAGCCCCGCGATATACCGAGTCCCCATTCACTCCCTCAAAAATGTGCCCAAGAATCGAGGTTGCGACCATCGGTTCAAACACAATGGGCACGTGCGCGGTCTTCCCCTTGCGCGCCCCCAGGCGCCGCAGCGTGCGCTGCGCCGCGATCTTGCCAATCTCTTCCGGCGACTCCAACCGGCTCAAGCTGCGTGCCACCGAAAACCAATAATCCCGCTGCATCGCGCCATCCTCGGCTTGCGCAATAGGGACTGCGGCCACCGAGCAATACGACCGTTGGTACTCGCCCACAAACCCATGCGAGTTAGCCAGGATCTTGTGGCCGGTGGCCGCATCGAACGAGCCGCCTTCGGAATTCTTAATGCGCGCGTCAAAATCAAGCGCCGCTTTCTCGCAGCGCCGCGCATAGTTGATGCGCTCTTCTCCGGGCAAGGAGTAAACATCAGCCGAGTAAAGATCGAGATCGCCGGCAATTGAGCCAAGCTGCGCAGCCTCAGGAATTCCAGAGCAGGGATCTTCCGACGTAATCTTCGCCAGTTCCAGCGCCGACTTGAGCATTCTGTCCAGCCCGTCACGCGAGAAATCGCTGGAATGGGTGCTGGCCGAGCGCTGCCCATAAAACACGCGCACGCCGATGGCCCGCGAGCCGGCCTCTTTCAAAGTCTCCACCTGGCCCAGGCGCACCAATGTAGAAAACTCATCCCCCTCGCGAACCACGCATTCGGCGGCAGTAGCCCCGCCGGCCATAGCGCGTCGCACAAGGTCCTGGGCAAGTTGGCGGAGGTCGGTTTCAAGTTTGGGACTGCCGGTTTCAACTAAAGACATAGGGTCATTATCCCAGCAAAGGCTTTGATTTGTCCCGATGACTCAGTACGGCTTTTGCACCAAGTGATTGTCAAAGGCCGAAACTTTGCCGAGTAATGCCATTTTACCTTACAATATTGATGTTGGGTTGCGAAGGAAATGGCCATTTTGACCGTAACCACAAGGGGGCAGGTGACATTCCGAAAAACAGTGCTGCAACATTTGGGCATAAAACCGGGAGACAAGATCGAACTGGATCTTCTTCCTGATGGCCGGGGAATATTGCGCGCGGCCCGGCCCAATGGAAAGATCGCGGACTTCTTTGGTGTGCTGGCGGGCAAGACCAGGAAGATCGCGACGATTGAAGAGATGAATGAGGCGGCGGCCCGGGGCTGGGCGGGGAAGGTCCGGGTTGGCAGGAAATGAAGATAGCCGTAGATACCAACGTCCTGGTGCGCGCGGCTGTGCGTGATGACCTCAAGCAGGCCGAGGCCGCGACCAGACTGATGGCTCGAGCCGAAATGGTGGCCGTCGCCTTGCCCTGCCTCTGCGAGTTTGTTTGGGTGCTTCGCAGCGCTTATCGCTTTCGTCCCACCGATATAGCGAAGGCGATTCGAACCTTGCTTGCTGCGGAAAATGTGGAAGCCAATCGCCCGGCAGTTGAAGCCGGTCTAGCCATGCTCGAAGCAGGTGGCGATTTCGCCGACGGCGCAATCGCCTACGAAGGCCGCTGGGTCGGCGGGGAAACATTCGTTTCGTTTGACGCGAAAGTAGTGGAACTGCTAAGAACGCAGGGTGAATACGCAAGGCTGCTGTAACGTCTATGGATTTCTAGTCACGCCTAGCTAACGAGGCATGGCGCACCTAGCGCGACGACCAAGCCATGAGGAAGCCATTCAACCGCCAGCGTGCTAAGACACCAATAACAGCCAGAGTTATTTTCTTGCGTCCCGCAACCTGTCGATCCACCTTCGTCAGAGGGAGCCACTGGCGTGTCTAGGTCGATCTTTATTTCATGCGGGCAGTTCAACGATAAAGAGAAGCAACTGGGTAGCGGGATCGTCGCTCTCGTCAACCAGATTCCGGAAATGGAAGCATACTTCGCGGAGGAGGTTCAGGATCTCACTGGTCTGGAGTCGAACATTTTAACTCGGCTGCACGACTGCGACGGGTTTATCACTGTTCTGCATCCGCGGGGACAGATCACCCGCCCGAATGCTCCACTGCTCACCCGCGCGTCAGTCTGGATCGAGCAGGAGATTGCCGTCGTGACTTACATTCGCCAGGTCGAGAAGCGGCGGATTCCTGTAATCGCATTCAAGCACAAATCGGTCGGCTTGGAGGGAATCAGGGGCTTGATTCAACTCAACCCACTTGAGTTTAGCGAGGAGGCGGAAGTGCTAGCTCAGCTTCCTGCGTTGCTTGCGCGTTGGAAAGTACCGTCCGAGACCAAACTAGGCGGTAAGATCGCAAGCTCAGAGGTGACGAAACGCCAGGATGAACATGAGATTCGTGAGTTGAGATTTTCGTTGATAAATGACACTCATAAGCGGATCAGTGACATCGCTGGTGAGATTAGGATTCCCGAACCGCTTCTCTCGCACTGGTCAGCGAAGTACGGCCAGCACAATTATCGTTCGCCCGATGGCCGCTATCGCATCTTTCGCTTCGACGAACACAACGTTCCTGCACTTCAGCCTCACAGCAGCTTCCCCATAGGAAGCTTTGAATACTGCAAGCAATGCGCTATCGAGAAATCGGGAGAGTCCGGGATGCTTGGCGGCGCTATCGTAGATGAGTACACTGTGGGGCTAAAGTTTTGGGCCGAGGGAAGGGAGTACCACTTCTCGAAAACCCTCAAGCAGCTGTTAATTGAGGTTGACGGCAGACAAGGAAGGTAACGCACTGAGTGCGTTTGGATGAGGATCGCTTCCTGCTGGTTCTTCGGCGCCCTCACTGCATGAACCCGCCCACATCTTTCTTCGCAGTCCCGCCCACCGTCAGCCGGTCAATCTTAATGGTCGGAATTCCCACGCCCACCGGCACGGCCTGCCCATCCTTGCCGCAAGTGCCCACGCCTTCGTCGAGTTTCAGATCGTTGCCGACCATCGAAACCCGCGTGAGCACATCCGGCCCGTTGCCGATCAGCGTCGCCCCCTTGATCGGTGCCGTGACCTTGCCGTCTTCAATCATGTAAGCTTCCGACGCCGAGAACACGAACTTGCCGTTGGTAATGTCTACCTGCCCGCCACCGAAGTTCACCGCGTAAATGCCGTGCTTCACCGATCGCAAAATGTCCTGCGGATCATCTTCGCCCGGCAACATGTAGGTATTGGTCATGCGCGGCATCGGAATGTGCTCATAACTCTCGCGCCGGCCATTGCCGGTATTGCCCATGCCCATCAACCGCGCGGAAAGTTTGTCGCTCAGGTAGCCTTTCAGAATTCCCTTCTCGATCAGCACCGTCTCCCGAGTAGCATTGCCCTCATCATCCACGTTGAGCGAGCCGCGCCGCCACGGCATAGTGCCATTGTCCACCACCGTGCACTTCGCGCTGGCCACCGCCTTGCCGATCAACCCGGCAAACGCCGAAGTCTTCTTCCGGTTGAAGTCGGCTTCCAGCCCGTGTCCCACGGCCTCGTGCAACAGCACGCCCGGCCAGCCCGGTCCCAGCACCACTTCCATATCTCCCGCCGGAGCCTCACGCGCACCAAGTTGCAGGATCGCCTGCCGCGAGGCTTCCTTGGCAAAAAATTCCGGAGTCTTCTCCCCAAAGAAAAAGTCGAGCGCCACGCGCCCGCCGCCGCCCGAGCTGCCCCGCGCCGAAGTAGTTTCGGTCTTCGCGATGCAGGAAACATTCATTCGCGCCAGCGGCTGCGAATCCTCGGCGAACGTCCCGTCAGACCCAATCACCAGAATATTCCGCAATTCATCCGAATAGCTGGCCCGCACTTCCTTAATTCGCGGGTCGTAGGCCCGCGCCGCCTGGTCGCCGCGCATCACCAGCTCAACTTTGGCCGTGATCTCCGCATCCACCGAAGGCAGGGTCACTGGATACAGACTCCGCGCCGCCTTCTCCTGGAATCCCACCGTCGGTGTTTTCGCCGGCCCGCTGGCAATCAAAGCCGCAGTCCGTGCCGCGTGCAGAATGCGCTGCGGCGAAAGGTCGTCGGTATAGGCATAGCCGGTGCGCTCCCCGGAAATCACTCGAATGCCGCAACCAGCCGAGATTCCCTGCGAGGCCGACTTCACCATGGATTCATCCACCATCAGCGAAGTTGACGAAAGATACTCAAAATAAAGGTCGGCATACTCCCCGCCCGCAGAAAGCGCCGCCGCCAGGTAGCGTTCCAGATCGCGCTCGGCTAGCCCGTAGTGCTCAAAAAAGAAATGATTTTTGTCCACGATAATTCGATGCCCCCGCGCTGCAAACGACTCCAACCGCGCCGGATTCATTATCCCACAAGGCCCAGACACAACTGCCCCGCCCACCCAACCACCAGCCAAACGTTAGTACCGTTTTCCTGGCAGCGTCTTCAGCAGCTTTCGCGGTTAAAGCCCTTGAAGCAGGATTCGCGATGGACCTCAAAAAGGGGAGCAAGAAAAAGTCTCAAACTCCGCTTCCCGTGTGCCTCGCGCTGTGATAACCTCCCTCGGCTAACCCTTCGGCGAGCGCCGCTCACACCAAGTAATGCAGGAGGCACCATGTCCATTGGCGGACTGGGTCTAAGCTCAGCACCACCCAGAACCAACGTAGCCCGCGATCTCACCGTCATGCGCGTCCGCGCCGAACAAATTGTGAAATCCGGTGCGGGCTGGTTCATCTGGATCGCCGCCCTGTCGCTGATCAATTCCCTGGTAACGATCTTCAACGGCAATTTCCATTTCATTCTCGGCCTCGGCGTCACCGAAATTGTTGACGCCTTCGCCCACGGCGCCGGCCCGGCCGCAGCCATCCCCGGCTTGATAATCAACCTGTTTGTCGGCGGCGTCTTCGTACTTTTCTGGCAGTTCGGCCGCAAGGGGCAAACCTGGGCGTTCATCGTTGGCATGGTTCTGTACGGCCTCGACGGCGTACTGCTCCTCCTGTTCCGCGACATCCTTAGCGTGGCCTTTCACGCCTACGCCCTGTTCATGCTTTATCGCGGCCTGACCGGCATTTCCATGCTGCGCAAATGCGAGCAAGCCGAACTCCTCAGTGCGGTCGCCATACAACCCAATTGAGAAGCCAAGCTCCGCCCGGCCGCGTGTGCCTTTGCATCCTTGGCGACCTTTGCGGTTAAGCCTCTTACGCGCCTAGATCGCGGCCGCCCGAAAACCGCATGGAGTTTTTGCCGCCAACGGGGGTAGAATGTCACCGGACGTGGCGCACTCTGTACTCCGGAAAGGTGGCCACCTTGTTCAAGCACGCACTGATCATTCTCTCGTTGTTCTCTTTTGGGTCCTTCGCTTTCGCCCAGGAACACCCAACCCCGCCCGCCCCGGCTGCTCCCGCGCCTTATACGATTCCGGCCGAAGCAGCGCATCAACCTAATCCAGTTCCCGCAAGTCTCGAGTCACTCGCGGCAGGCAAGAAGTGGTACGGATACGATTGCGCCATGTGCCATGGCTCCAACGGCGATGGCAAGGGTGACATGGCCGCCGACATGAAGGGAAAGGTCCGCGACCTCACCGATCCCGCCACTCTCAAGCCACGAACCGACGGTGAGCTCTTCTACATCATCAAGAACGGCAAGGGCGAAATGCCGGGCGAAGGCACGCGCCTGAAACCAAACGATCTCTGGAACCTGGTGAACTATATTCGTTCCTTGCCCAAGAAGAAGGCCTCACCAGAAGGCAAAGACCAAACCGAAGACAAGCCCCAGTCGGACGAAAAGCCCCAACACTGAACGGCAAATTTCGAAGGGCAAATTCGAAGAGCGCCGCGTTCCACTACTCCTACTTTGAAGGCGGGCTCGCCGCTGGCCGCACAAAAAACTGCTCCTTGCTCATCCCCGCCGGAATAGCGACATCAAAGAACCCGACCATCATCTCGTTGTAAGTCTGATCTCCCCACGTCACCGTCGCATCCGGATCTGGATTATGCGGATTATTCCGCGAATTGTCATACCAGGCCACCGCCCGCAAAACCGTGCCTGCCTTTAGTTCCCGCGGCTGCGCCAGCCGGTAACTCAACTGCCAGTGGAAGTGATAATTCACCCGCAGCAGCGGCTCAATCGTGCCGTCCGGATGCACGATGTCGTATTCAAACCGCTTGCCGCGCAAATGCATATGCGGAAAGAAACTCAGCAGCGTGGCATCGTTGGGCAGCGAGCCCTGGACCTCAACGCGAAAATCATCAGCGCCCGGCGGAATGATCAGGGCGTGATCGTTAAGCTGCAAAGTAACCACGCGCCCTTTGGGCGTCCGTTTCGCAAACACCAGCCCAATGCCGGTCTGGTCACTGGCGGCTTTGCCATTCGTCGTGTAGTGCATTTGAAACACCAGGTCAGAGCCGGCAGGAACCAACTTCGCCATGTCCTCCGGCCATTGGTCGGGCGAACTGCCCGGCGCGTAGACCAGCAGCAGATCGCTGGTAGTTCCATGAGCATCGCGGCGGTCCTGCGGATCGCTCAGCATGGAAGCCGTAAACGGCGCGCCCGCCGGCGCATGCCGCAGCCAATTCGACTCCGGCGGACGAATATACACGACAGCATGATGCACGTGCTCCGGGCTCGACGGCCGCAACTCCGACATTCGCACCCAATGGTCCTCGCTAAAGTGCGTGGGCACAATCTCGTACGTATATTCAATATCGCCGTGCGCCGGAATCGTCACCGGCTCGGGCATCTGCACCACGAGATCGGGATTAGGAATGTTCCACCCCCGCGTCCAATCAGGCGGCGGAGGCGCATCGTGCGGATCGCCGGCCGGCGCTCCCGCATCCACCCACGCAGTGATCGCTGCGATCTGTTCCGGCCTCAGCGAGATATCGTTCGCGAAGTGCCCGATGGCGGGGTCGGCAAACCATGGCGGCATCATGCGCATTCCCACCGCATGTTTGATCTGCCTGGCAACCGCCTTCGTCTGTTCGTAAGTCACCAGCGGCATGGGCGCAGGCTCATCCTCACGATGGCAACTCTGGCAATGCTGCTGCAATATGGGCAGAACGTCCTTATAGAACGTAGGAGTTGCCGAGGACCCGTCGTTTGCCCGAGCACTGCCAGCCGAGAGGCAGACAATCACAACCGAACCCAGGACCGAAACTGTTCCTCGCAAATGCAAATTCCTCCACTTTGGGCCGGTCGCCGTCCCACGCCATGAAGGCGCAATGACGCGAGCCACCCTATGTCTAAGCGTCCTTTGTGGTTAACTCAAGACTAAAATCATGAACACACGGAAACACGCGCAGGTTCTGAGCACAAAGCAAAGGCGCGACCCATAGGCCGCGCCCTCGCGCCTCCATTTATAATATGATTATAGCATATAGGAATAGGAAAAAGTCTCAAGTTAGCCGAAATATATTGGTGATTATGCACTTGACACACAACTAATCTTCCGCTACAGTGTTCCTAGTTACAGAGGGAACGCTGATGAACCTGATTGATGTTAACAAAAAGCTCCAAACCGAAGACCAGTGCTTGGATTTTCTGGAGAAAGTGCGCTGGCCGGACGGCATTGTGCGGTGCCCGGAATGCGGCAACGAGAAAGTCTCCCGGATCACGCGCACGGTTGACGAAACCAAGAGCCGCAAAGACAAAAAGCAGAACAAACGCACTCGGCTTTACGCCTGCCTAGAACCAACCTGCAAGTACCGTTTCACTCCCACAGTCGGAACCATGTTTCACGATTCCCATCTGCCGCTGGCCAAGTGGTTTGCGGCAGTGGCGCTCATCGTGCACGCCAAGAAGGGCATGAGCGCTCTGCAAATGCAGCGTCACCTGGGAGTGAATTACCGCACGGCGTGGTACATGGGCCATCGCATTCGCAAGGCCATGGCAGAACCGAGCGGAATCACGGTGCGGGAGCTACTTCCCCGCCCAAAACTCTCAGGCATCGTGGAAGTGGATGAGACCTACGTCGGCGGCAAGCAGAAGGGCAAGGGCGTCTATTACGGCAAGAAGCAGAAGGCAGTCGTAATCGGCATCCGCGAGCGCGGCGGGGATTTGCGTTTTATCCATACCAGCGATGCCAAAGCCAACAGCGTGCAGCCCGTAGTCACGGCCAACGTCAGCCCGGACGTAAGGGCGATCATGACCGACGAAGCCCAGATTTACCCGTGGATTCTCCGGCGCACTGGACTCGAAGACCGGCACGCCGTCATCGAACACAAATTCAACAAGTACGTCAGCGGCGAAGTCCACACCAACACAGTGGAATCTGCATTCTCGCTGTTTAAGCGCGGCATCGTTGGCTCGTTCCACAAGGTTTCGCATAAGCACCTGCATCGCTACCTGTCGGAATTCGAGTACAGGTTCAATGGACGGGAAGAGCCGGATTTGTTCGGCAGCACCGTGGCCCGGATGGTGGGCAGCAAGGAAATGAAGTATGCGGAGTTGGTAGCGGAATAAACGCACGAAGAGCGCGGACTGCGAATCCGCGCCCTTCGCAAAACTGAGGTGACCATAGTGAGCATAACGCATGCTCGGAAAAAATCAAAGCCTATTGACCAATGGCTTGCACTTGCTGGTATCGCCGTGGGGATAATCCTTTTCCTAGTGCCTAAAACGCCCGCGATTGTTGTAGTGTGCTGTGCCACGATTTTTGTGCTGTTGGTTCATCCTCTTTGGAATTTTTGGTGGATTGAGGAATCTGCGATACGCCGTTACGTTGCAATAGGGGTTTTAACTATCGGGCTTGGCAGCCTTGCATTTTGGACATGGCCAACTGACGAATTAGCGTCACAACTGTGTCTGCACCCAGCAACGTTTAGTATCGAAGAGCACTCAGATTACTCCGTTGAGATTAGTATTCGTAAGGGCTGGTTCGGTAAGCCTCTGTCTGCAATCGTGGTTCATTCAAGACGAATGCTACAGTTGGCCCATGTTGAGAATCCGGCAACTGCTAGCGTTGCATCCGAAGGATGGGGGTACGGCAGTGCTTCGCTGGAACTTGTTAATCCAGTCCCAGTTTCGGAATGGAAGATCGCTGTCCCGGCAAACCCACTGGTCATCTGCGTAGACCGCGAACGCTAGACTTTCTTGCGGTTGCGCTCCATCGCCGGGAACACTGGCAAGTATCTGGGATCGCGCTCCGGGTTGCGCCGCTTCTCTACATTCTTCCGCGTCACCGGCCCCGTGTTCACCATCTTGCGGATCACATCGGTGAACGCCCTTTCGTCCACGGCGGGGATGGGATTCGGAACCTTCGGTGTGTTCTTTTTGGTCTTGCTCATTTTCGCCACATGATTACCGCCCGGTTCAGTGACCACGTTTCCCCATCGGGACTCACGTGCAACTTTCCGTCCATGGAAAGTCTTTGTAGTGAGTCCATGATCTCATCCAGAGTTCGCCCGAGAGCAGCAGCAAGGTTCGGGGCTGTCTCGGCATACGTCCCTGGATGAATGATAAACCACCATAAGAGTCTCGAATCCAGCTTGAGAAGTTCTTCCTGTTTTTTTCGCTTGCGGTAGTCGAAGATCGCCAACAAGCCAATCGCGGCCAGGATGGCAGTCGAAATTGCCGTGATCCAATCTGGAGCGAAAGGGTGGCTACTTGGCGAATCGAACAACCAGAGCAACAACAAGCACGGCGATCCAAACGGCAGCACTGCAAGCGAGAAAGACATGGAAAGGTTTCATCATTTCATCCTAGATTGGCTCTGTGTGTCAACTGCATAATCACCAATATATTTGCCGTCAATTCAGTCGGATAGGCGAAATTTAATACTTTCTACCCTATTGACAGCTTTCCAGCCCCAGGCAATCCCGCGTGCTATAATTTTCCATCTCATCGGCACTGTAATTCTGGGAGGAATGTATCGACAAGCGTTTTATCCGCATCAACGAGCGCATTCGGGCGCGGGAAATCCGCGTAATTGACGATGAGGGCCAGCAGATAGGCATCCTGCCCCCCTTCGAAGCGCTCAAGAAAGCCCGCGAAAAGAACCTGGACCTGGTTGAGATCTCGCCTACCGCGAACCCGCCCGTGTGCCGCATCATGGACTACGGGAAATTTCTCTATCAGCAAGAAAAAAAAGAACGCGAGGCCAAGAAGCACCAGAAGACGATTACCGTCAAGGAAGTGAAGTTTCGCATCAACGTGGACGACCACGATTACGAGACCAAGAAGAACCACGTGCTGCGGTTTTTGGATGAAGGCGACAAGGTAAAAGCCACGATTTTCTTCCGCGGGCGCGAAATGACGCGCACCAGCCTGGGACGGCAAATTCTGGAGCGGCTGATCAAGGACGTGGAAGAGAAGAGCATCGTGGAATTCCGCCCGCGGCAGGAAGGCAATACGCTGCACGCCATCCTGGCGCCGAAGAAAGACGCGGGAGCCAAGCCGACGCACGCGAAGACACCGCCCACGCCGCAGCCGCAACCGCCTAACGTGAAGCAGGCGTGAGAAATCCAGCATTTAGCACTTAGCCTTTGGCATTTAGCCAAGCTAGGTTTTTTGCAGGCCGCCTAAGGGCCAAGTGCTTAAGTGCCAAGTGCTAACTGCTGACTTTGAGGATTTATGCCGAAACTGAAGACTCATAAGGGCGCTGCCAAGCGCTTCAAGAAGACCGGGACTGGGAAAGTAAAGCGCGGGCATTCAGGTTTGCGCCATATGCTTACCTCCAAAGCCAAGAAGCGCAAGCGCAAACTGGGCAAAGCTGCGCTGGTGAGTGATGGCGACTTACTCAAAGTCAAGCGGATGATTCCGTACTAATTTCGTGTGGCGCGCACACTCTTGTGCGCGCAGCCGCGGGCAAGAAGTGCCGCGTCACACCGGCGAGTGAAGAGGCTTTTAGACCTTCGGTCTCCTGCCTCCAGCCGCCGATAAAACGAAGCCAAAAAGGAGCAGACCATGCCTCGTGTAAAACGCGGGACGAAACGCCGCGCGAAACGAAAAAAGATACTTGAGCGCGCCAGCGGCTATTACCTTACAAAATCAAAACTTTACCGTTCGGCGAAGGAAGCGGTCGAGCGCGGGCTGAAGTTCGCCTATTCTGGCCGCAAACAGAAAAAACGCCAGTACCGCTCGCTGTGGATTGTACGCATCGGCGCCGCCGCCAAGCTGAATGGCTTGAGCTACAGCCGGTTCGTCAATGGCTTGAAGAAGGCCGGCGTGGAACTGGACCGCAAGATTCTGGCGGATCTGGCGGTGAACGATCCAGGCGCCTTTAAAAGCCTCGCCGAGCAGGCGAAGGGCGCGCTCGGCGGGGCCCCGTAGGAAGCTCTCAGCCGTCAGCATTTCTTCCATTTTGCCGGCGGAGACGCAGCAAGCTGCGTCTCTACCGAGAGTCGTAGCTGTAAAGACGTTGCTTGCAACGTCTCGCCCGTAGCAGCGAATGCCTTACACAGTCCCCAAATTGAAAGACTTCTCGTCGGCGGCGCTGGAGAAAGCTGCCGAGAAGCTGCTGGCTGCTCTGGAGAAAGAAGCCGCGGCGGTTAAGAACGAAGCTGACTATAAAGAATTTCGTGACCGCTGGATGGGGCGTAAGGACGGCGTGCTCACGCAAGTCAACGAGCTGTGGCTGAAAGCCGCGCCAAAAGAGAGCAAGCGCGATGTCGGCCAGAGCGTTAACCAATTGAAAGCGGCTGTCGAGCTGACCGTGGGCGCCACGCTCGAGCGCCTGCAGAACCGCGCGGCTGATTCCAAGCTCACTGCCGAACGAATTGACATCACCCTGCCTGGCATTCACCGCCCCATTGGTGCGGAGCATCCCGTGGTCAAGACCACCAACGAACTGGTGGCCGTTTTCCGCAACCTTGGTTACTCGGTGGAAGAAGGCCCAGTAATCGAGACCGACTACTATAACTTCGAGTCATTGAACTTCCCGCCGAACCATCCCGCACGCGACACCCAGGACACGCTGTTCATCGCCCGCCAGGAATCGAAGCCGCCGCGCGAGCGCCTGCTGCTGCGCACCCACACATCGCCGGTGCAGATCCGCACCATGGAGAAGATGAAGCCGCCGCTGCGGATTGTAATTCCCGGCAAGGTGCACCGCAACGATCCGCCGGACGCCAGTCACTCGCCGATGTTTCACCAGATCGAGGGCCTGGCGGTGGACACCAACATCACCTTCAGCGATTTGAAGGGCACGCTTGATCACGCCATGAAAATGTTTTTTGGGTCGAGCGTGAAGACCAGCTTCCGGCCGTCGTTTTTTCCCTTCACTGAACCGAGCGCGGAGATGATGGTCAGTTGCTTCATCTGCGGCGGCAGCGGCAAACGGGGGTCGGAGCCTTGCCGGCCGTGCAAGCAGACCGGCTGGATTGAAATTCTGGGCTGCGGCATGGTGGACCCGAACGTGTTCGAGTTTGTGAAGCACAACGGTTACGACCCGAAGAAAGTTTCCGGCTTTGCCTTCGGCATGGGCGCGGACCGCATCGCGCTGCTGAAGTATGGGGTGGATGATATCCAGTTGTTTTTCCAGGGGGATGTTAGGTTCCTGCAGCAGTTTGGGTAGAAGCTGTTAGCTATTAGCCTTTAGCTCTTAGCTGTGAATTCCTGCGATTGGGCGTGATGTGGCGAGAATCAAGAATGTTCGCGCCTTTCGCGAAACGAGGTCGAGCTAAAAGCTGAATCATGAAACTTTCTCCACAATGGCTCCGCGACTTTGTTGATCTCAAGGTGGATGACCGCCGCCTTGCGGAAGACCTTACTGCGGTTGGGATCGCGGTTGAGGGCATTAGCGGCTCGGGTGCGGATACGGTCTTCGAGATGGAGATTACTACCAACCGGCCTGACGCCATGAATCACTATGGCGTGGCGCGGGAGGCGGCGGCGATTTATGACTTGCCGCTGAAGCGGATTGAGCCCCGGTTGTCCTCGGCGGCCAAAGCCGCCGCATCGGGCGGCGCGCACCGCACGGCTTCAGCCGTGCCCTCTCACAACGCGGCCTGGCAAAATCCGCCGGTTCCCGGCATGTCTGCTCAGATCGCGGCATTTTCGATTGAAATCACCGAGCCTGATCTTTGCCCTCGTTTCACGGGGCGCGTGATTCGGAATGTTCACATTCGGCCATCGCCGGTACACGTCACACATCGGCTGGGGTTGCTGGAGCAGCGGCCCATCAACAATGCTGTGGATGCTACCAATTACGTTCTGTGGGAGATGGGCAAACCGACGCACGTGTTTGATCTCGATTTGCTTGAAGGCGGCAGGATCATTGTGCGGCGCGCCAAGGAAGGCGAGTTGCTCAAGACGCTTGACGGAGTGGAGCGCAAACTTACCGCCGAGGATGTCGTGGTTGCCGATGCGCGCAAGCCGGTGGCGCTGGGCGGGGTGATGGGCGGCTACGACACCATGATCACCGAGAAGACGCGCAACATTCTGATCGAATCGGCGTGGTGGGACCCGGTGACGGTGCGCAAGTCTTCGCGGCGGCATGGCATTCACACCGACGCTTCCCATCGTTTCGAGCGGGGCGCGGATTTTGAGTCAACCGTTCTCTCCTGCGATCGCGTGGCCGAGCTGATTCTTGAAACCGGCGGCGAGTTGCCGGGCGGCGTGGTGGATGTGATCGCCAAGCATCTCGACCTGGCGCCCATCGCGCTGCACGTTTCCGAGGTCCATCGCATTCTCGGGAAGGAAGTGGACACGCACCGCATTTACCGCATCCTGCAGAAGCTGGGTTTCGAGGTGTTGCCGGAGCGGGGCGGTGATCCGGACTTCACGGTGCGCGTGCCCAGCTGGCGCCTGGATGTGGAACGTGAAATTGACCTGATCGAGGAAGTCGCGCGCCTGTACGGCTACGACAAATTTCCCAACACGCTGCCGGCGTTCGCGGGGGCGGTGATCGAGCTGCCGGACGCCGCCAAGGACCGGGTGCTGCGTACTTCGCTGTTAGCTCTGGGCTATAATGAAGCCGTTTCGCTGAGTTTTATTTCCCATGGAGATGCGGAAACATTTTCCGTCTCGCCGGTGATCGAGCTGGCCAACCCGCTCAGCGACGAGGCTTCGGTGATGCGCACTTCGATGGTTCCGGGCATGCTCGATATGCTGGCCTTCAACCTGAACCGCGGCGTTAGCGACGTGCGGCTGTTCGAAGCGGGCAGCGTGTTCGAGTTGACAGGTCCCCAGAGCCGTGCGGCCCAAGCCGAGGAACTCAAGCGGATCTGCGTGGGCGCCACCGGCAACGCGGTGCCCGGAGGGGTCCACGAGGCGGCGCGGGCGTATTCTTTCTTCGATTTGAAAGGCGATGTTGAAACGTTGCTGCGGCAGTTCGACTGCGCCAATCTGTATTTCGATGCCCACGGCGCGGAGTACAATCATCCCGGCCGCTCGGCGCGGGCGGTGATGGATGGCACGACGGTCGCGCAGTTCGGGCAGATTCACCCCGAGGTGGCGGCGCGGCGCAAGCTGCGCCAGGAAGTTTTCGTGGCGGAGTTGTTTCTGGACCGGCTTTACCGGCGCGGCTTGCGTCAAGTGCAGTATCAGTTGCTGCCGAAGTATCCGGCGGTGGAGCGGGATTTTTCCTTTGTGTTCGGGGATGAGGTCACGTTCGATAAAATTCAGCAGGCGGTGGCCGGGCTTGGCCTCGCGGATTTGCGCAGGTTTGTTCCAGCGGAAGTTTTCCGTGGCGGTAAGGTCCCGGCGGGAAAGTATTCAATTCTTCTGCGCGTCACGTTTCAGTCGGGCGAGCGCACGTTGCGGGAAGAAGAAGTGGCGCAGTGGTCGGCGTCCATCGTAGAGGCGCTGGAAGGTCTGGGCGGCAAACTGCGGGCGTAGTCACGGCGGATCGCATGTTTCGCACTATCACGGTCGAGCGTGAGTTCGGATGCGGGGCGGCGGAAATTGCCCGCCAGCTCGCCAGCCGACTCGGCTGGAAGCTCTGGGACACAACCCTTACCCAGGAGATTGCCAAACTCGCGGGCGTGGATCCCAAAGCTGTGGCGCGCTGCGACGAGCATGTGGACAGCACCTTTCACCGCCTGGGCAAAGTGTTCTGGCGCGGCAGCTACGAGCGCAGCCTTCCGGTGCGGGGAATTGAGGCGTTCGACACCGACCGCATGGTGACCCTGATCGAGGACGTCATCAAGAATGCGGCGGCAGTAGGCAATTGCGTGATCGTCGGCCGGGGCGCGCCTTACTTCCTGCGCGAGCACGGCGATGCATTTCACGTGTTTCTCTATGCTCCCCGGGCTGAGAAACTGCGGCGCATTATCGCTGGGGGCCACAGCGAAGCCGAAGCAGAAGAATTGCTCAATACCGTGGACCGCGACCGCATCGCCTTCGTCAAACACTATTTCAAGGCTGACTGGCCTACGCGCGCTCTTTACCACATGATGATTAATACTGCGATTGGAGATGAGCAGGTGATTTCGCTCATCACGGACACGATACATATGCTGGAAGGGGTGCCGAAGTGAGGCGCGAGGAGCGGGCGTCCGTGAGGCAAAGGTTCTGACCGCGATCTTCTTTCATGCATTTTCGGAGTTTGCATGGCATCGCTTCTTACATCCCGGATTGCACTCGTAACTGGCGCCAACGGCGGCTTGGGTGTGCATGTCACCAATGCTTTGCTGGAGGCGGGCGCGACCGTTGTTGGACTGGCGCCGAAAATCGCGGCTGCGGAATTCCAGCACCCTTCGTTTGTTCCGCTTCCCGCGACCATCTCCAGCCTCGCCGATGCCGGCCAGGCTGTAGCCACGGTGATTGCGCGCTTTGGACGGATTGACGTGCTTGCCCACCTCGTCGGTGGATTCGCTGGAGGAACGCCGGTGGCCGAAACCGGGGATGAGACCATGCGGCAAATGTTCGCGCTGAATTTCGACAGCGCGTTTTATATGCTGAGCGCGGTTGTGCCTCACATGCGGCAAGCGAAGAGTGGATGCATTATCGCCATCGGCAGCCGCGCCGCTGAAGATCCAGGGCCTGGGGTGGGCGCCTACAGCGCGTCGAAAGCCGCGCTGGTTTCGTTGGTGCGCACCGTGGCCGCTGAAAATTCCGGTGCCGGCATCACTGCCAACGTGCTCCTGCCTGGCACCATGGACACTCCCGCCAACCGCGGCGCGATGCCGAAGGAAGATTTTTCCAAGTGGGTGCAACCGGCCTCGGTTGCGTCATTGATCGTGTGGCTGGCGGGCGATGGGGGCAAGGACGTAAATGGAGCAGTCATTCCCGTCTACGGACGCCAGTCGTGACGGCGAAGGTAACTGTCGCGACATTAACACCTCAGTAATATTCCACGTCTATCATAAGATTGAGCTTGAGAACTTCTTTGCCGCGGATTTACGCAGATCAACGCGGACTGAGAAAGATCTTCACGTTGATTCGTGAAAATCCGTGTCAATCCGCGGCAGAGAAGTTGTCGCAATCAGGTGCGATTCGCACTAAGCTGGCAGGAGTTGATGCCGAACCGGAGCCCGCGACAATCCGCCCTGCCGCTGCAGACCGCTGCCGTCTGCTATCGCCGCCGCGGTTCGTCGGTTGAATTTCTTCTGGTCAACACCAATGGCGGGCGCAAGTGGACCTTTCCCAAGGGCGACCCCATGCCCAACCTTTCGCATAGCCAGGCGGCTGAGCAGGAAGCGTGGGAAGAGGCAGGGGCCCGAGGGCACATTGAGCCGCGGCATTTTCATCTCTACATACATTCGAAAGGCGTCTTCTGGAAGCCGCCGGGAGTGCAGGAATACGTGGTCAAGGCTTTCCTGATGGAAGTGGAACGCGCCGGCCCGTCGCCCGAGCCGATGCGCAATCCTACGTGGTTTTCGCCGGAGGAAGCGAAGAAGATTCTGGCCAAAGGGCGCGAGGTGAAGTATGCGCATGAACTGCAATCGGTGGTGGATCGGGCGATGGAGAGGATTCATTCGCCGGTTATCGGTGTTCAATCGTCAGGGCAGTAATTGCGATTGCTGCATCCCGATTAACGTCATCCCCCGAGCCTGTTGCTAACGACTGACAACCGACGACTGCCTATTCGTAGCGTAGCGCTTCTACCGGATCTAGCTTCGAGGCGCGCAGCGCCGGCACCAGGCCGCTGATTACGCCTACCACCAGCAGAACCATGGTTGAGAGCATCACGGTGCCCAGCGAGATTTTGAGATGGATGTCGCCCTTGCCGGAATTGTCTTCGAACAGTGGGCCCATCAGCGGCAGCGTGCCTACGGCGGCGGCAATGGCGTAGGAAATCAGCACTCCGATCGCCCCTCCGAGCAGCATAATCATCAGAGTTTCGGCAAGGAATTGGAGTTTGATGTGCCGCTTGCGCGCGCCCAGGGCCCGCCGCAGGCCGATTTCGCGGATTCGCTCGTCCACCGAAACCAGCATGATGTTCATCACGCCTACGCCGCCAATGCCCAGCGTGAGCGTACCCACGAAGGTGAGAAGAACCTGCAGCCCAATCGTGAGCGCGTCAATCACGGGGCGGAATTCGTCGCGGCCGAACATTTGTATGGCCTTAGGATCGGTCGGCGAAAATTGCTGGCGCGTGGCTACTGCCGCCAGTACTTGAGCCATCGCTTCCTTCTCAAACCGCGGCTCGATGGGCTCAAACACCATGACCGCGGCATACTTGGTGTTCCACAAATCTCCGGCCGCGGAATACGGGATCCAAACAGAATCGTCGTCGCTGGAGAAATAATTGCTGAGCTGGATTTTGCGCGCCATGGTGCCGATCACGGTGAACCGGACGCCGCCGATAGCGACCTCTTCGCCCACCGCCGGCCGGCCGCTGAAAAGTTGCTCGCGAATGCGCCCCCCGAGGAAACACACGCGGCGGCGCTCCAGTTCGTCACTGGAGCTGATCCAGCGCCCTTCTGCGGGCACCTCGTTGCGCATCTCGCCGTATTCCGGGCAGACGCCGCGCACCGCCGCCGTGCCCACCATGCGGTCGCCATAGCTGATGCCCGGCCGCCGCACCGTTTCCAGACAGACGTGCTTCACCAGCGGGGCGGTTTCTTTCACCATGTCGAGATCGGCCTGCTCGAAGACGACTTTCTGCCCCGCCCTTTGGCCGCCGGGTTGCTCGCTGGTTTGCTGCGGCCAGCAGATGACCACGCTTTTGCCGAAGGCGTCAAAGCCGCTGACCAGAATGTGCCGGAAGCTGCTGCCGTACGCGATGAGCAGGGTGACGGTTGCGATACCCCACACAATTCCGAGCATGGTGAGGAACGTGCGCGTGATGTTGCGCTTCAGCGCGATCCAGGCTTCGAAAATGATTTCGAGCAGCATTTCAGTGTTTAGTCGTTGGCCGTTAGCCTTTGGCCGTTAGCAAATCAGCTCTCAGCAGCTGACGACCGACGACTACTATCCTCCGGCCTCGTAGCGCAGGGCCTCAATCGGATCTACTGACGCTGCACGCCTTGCTGGATAGAGCGATGACAGCACCGCTATCGTTCCCAGGAGTCCAGTGGCCAGTAATCCGGTTTTCCAGGTGGGCAGCAGACCGGCGAAGAAGTCGGGCATGGGGAGCAGGTTCACCAGCCAGCAAATCCCGTAAGCCACGCTCAGGCCCATTGCGCCGCTAAACAAGGCGATAAGCAGCGCCTCAAAGAAAAACTGCCGCAGGATCGTTCCCGCGGGCGCGCCAATGGCTTTGCGCACACCGATTTCGCGAGTGCGCTCGCGCACTGCCACCATCATCACGTTCATGACGCCGATGCCGCCGAGGAACAGGGTGACGATCCCCACCGCGCCCAGAAAATATTTCATGCCATCGGTCATCTGCCGGAAGGCTTTCGCCTCCTGCACCGTGTCCCAGATGGGGCACGCCTCTTTGTCGCTGGGATCGTAGCGGTGCATTCGAGCCAGCGCATGCCGTATCTCGCCTTTGCAGGCCTCGTGCTGCTCCACCGACTTGGGGGTCACCAGCAATTGATCGAAGGTAGTCGGCGTGCCCGGAGGCTTATCAGGAAAATCGCGCCGCATCGCGCTGAAGGGAACGAAAACTTTGTTGACGTCCCAGCCGTCGTAGCTGGAGTCTTGTTTCTTCTTCGCCATCACTCCGATCACGGTGAAGGGCGAGTTGTTCAAATAGACCGTGTTGTTGAGCGCGTTGCCCATGGGAAAAAGCTGTTTTGCAGCATCGCTGCCGAGGAAAGCTACGCGCCGGCCTTCACGCTGATCGTCCCAGTTGTAGAAGCGCCCCTCTCCCACCCCTATGCTGCGCACTTCGCCGAATTCCGGATATGAGCCGGTCACGGTAAACGCGGCGTTGTTGTAATTGCTGTGGATCTGGACGTCGTTTTGCTCCAGTTCAGGAAGCACATACTGGCAGTCGGGAGATTCCGCCCGGGCAACGGGAACGTCGGGATCCTCCCAGTGCACGACGCGACCGGCGCGGGTTCCGCCTGCCTGCAGGCTGGTGCGGCCGTGGAAGACGATCATGACGTCCTTGCCCAGGGTTTCCGATTGCACTTGCTGGCCTTTGCGCAGGCCCTCGCCCGCCGCCACCATGAGCACGATAGAGACAATCCCCCAGGCGATGCCGAACATGGTCAGAAACGTGCGCAGCTTGTGCGACCAGAGGGTACGGAAGACATCGCCGATGAGATCGCGGAGGACCATGGCGGCCTAACAGTTGGACGCAGGGGCACGCCGAACGTAAGCTCGGGCCGTGCGTCTCTGCTCGGGTATACGTAGGATCGGGCGGGTTTGTTCAGGAAGTTCGATTGGAATGCGGGCAAGGGGCGCCCCTTGGACTTTGCGCAGGGCTGGCTCTCGCCCGTGAGGGAATGCCACGAAATTCTGGGCCTGATCCTCAGGCGCGGGACGCACGGGCGGGGACGCCCGCGCCTACATTCAGCCACGTCTCGAAGCGCTGCAGCGCCAGCTCACACTGCAGGCGGTGGCGCTCCTTGCGGTCTCGCACCTTCTTCTCCAGAGGCGGAAGCAAGTCAAAGGTGATATTCGCCGGCTGGAAGTTTTTCGGGTCGGCATGGGTGATGTAGTGGGTCAACGAGCCGAAGGCGGTTTCGCGCGCCGGCGCAACCGGCGCTGCGCCGGCTGCCAGCGCGGCAGCGTGCACTCCCGCCATCAAGCCCGTGGCAATGGACTCCACATATCCCTCCACGCCGCAAATCTGCCCGGCGAAAAGAACATTGGGATGCTGCTTCATCTGTAGAGTTTCGTTCAGCAGCGCGGGGGCGTTGATGTAGGTATTGCGATGAATCTGTCCGTAGCGCAGGAAGCGGGCGTTTTCGAGCCCCGGAATCAGCCGCAGCACACGCGCCTGCTCGGCAAACTTTAAGTGGTTCTGAAATCCCACCAAATTATAGGAATCGGCCCGCAGATTTTCCTGGCGCAACTGCACCACCGCGTAAGGCTGCTTACCGCTGCGCGGATCTCTCAGCCCCACCGGTTTCATGGGCCCGAAGCGTAGCGTGTCGCGGCCGCGCCGGGCAATTTCTTCAATGGGGAGGCAGCCTTCGAAGTAATTCAGCTTCTCCCAATCACGCTCTTCGACAGATTGCGCCGCGAGCAGCGCGTCGAGAAATGCGCCGTATTCTTCCGCCGACATCGGGCAGTTGATGTAATCTGGAGTGCCTTTGTCATAGCGCGCCGCCAGATAGACCTTGGACATATCAATCGAATCAGCCTCTACAATCGGGCTGATCGAATCGAAAAAGTACAGGTTGTGCGGAGCCGACGCCCCGTTCGGCAAGCTTAGGGCTGGCGCTGTCGGCGAGGCGTCCGCAGTCCCGGCCAGGCGCGCAATCTCTTCAGACAATCGCTCCGAGGTCAACGGCCCCGTTGCGATAATGGTGATCACGTCTTCATCAATCACAGTGACTTCTTCCCGCCGCACCGAGATCAAAGGCTCCCCCGAGATGGTCTCTGTTACCCGCGCCGCAAAGGCAACGCGGTCCACTGCCAATGCATGTCCCGCCGGCACCGCACATGCGCGCGCGATTTCCATCAGCAGCGATCCCGCCCGCCGCATTTCCTCTTTCAGCAGCCACGGTGCGGTGTTTTCGCTGTCAGATTTTAGGGAATTTGAGCACACCAGTTCGGCGAAGTCGCCCGTCTGGTGCGCCGGCGTCGAGCGAATCGGACGCATTTCGAACAGCTCCACCGCCACGCCACGCCGCCCACACTGCCACGCCGCCTCCGAGCCCGCCAGCCCAGCGCCGATGATGCGCACCGCCTGCTGCACCGTCACCGGAGATTCTCCGCCATGCGAAGCATTGCCTCTCTGCGCAAGGCGAAGACCTTGCGATCGTCAAGCAGTTCGGCCCCAAGGTTTCGATAAAACTCGATGGCCGGTGCATTCCAGTCCAGCACCTGCCAGCGCACACTGGAGTAGTTCTCCTTTACGGCGAGCGCGGCCAGATGGGCGATCACGGCTCTGCCAATGCCCTTTCCGCGATGTGAACTGCGGACGTACACGTCCTCGAGATAGATTGCAGTACAGCCGTCAAAACTAGAGTAGGACTCGAAAAACATCGCGTAGCCGATCGCGGTTCCATTCCATTCAGTTATCAGGGCGTGAAACTTCGGCTGGGGACCAAACCCGTCGCGCAGCAAGTCTTCTCGGGTCACTTTGACGGGAAGCCGCTCGAATTCGGCGAATTCGTGGATCAAGGTCAGCAGCAGAGACGCATCACGGGCATCGGCTTGGCGAATGGAAAGCACGGCAGAACTGCTCTCGGAGAGCTAGACATTTCGATTATAGATTCAGATTTCGCGGCCGATGGCGGATCACTCCGCCGCAGCCTGCAGCGCGTCCCCCAGCAGCATGGCGGCCTTCCATTCATTCAGAAATTCCGCGCCCCATTGCTTGTAGAACTCGATCGCTGGAGTGTTCCAGTCGAGCACTTCCCAGCGCATGCAGAAATATTCTTCCTCCCAGGCAACGGCCGCGACTCGTTTAAATAATGCTTTGCCGATACCCTGCTTGCGGAATTGCGCGCGCACGAAAATATCTTCTAGAAACAATCCCGCGCGGCCCTGAAAGGTGGAATAGAAATCGAAATGCAGGGCGTAACCCGCCAACTGCCCGTCCCATTCCGCAATGAGGGCGCGAAATTTCGGACTCGGCCCGAAGCCGTCGCGCAAAATATCTTCCTCGGTCACAATGGTTTCATGGACCAGGCGCTCGTACTCCGCCAGTTCGTGAATCAAGGTGTTGAGCAGGGGCGCGTCGTTAGCGGTGGCGGCGCGAATCGTCAGCATAGGAAGAGATCTCCGAAGCAGGACTTAAGTCAGGCAGCTATTATATAAGCGCCTTCATGGAGGACTCATGACACGCATCGCGCTGATCGAACCCGAGCAGGCATCGCCTGAAGTCAAGGAAATCTATGAGCAGAAGCTGCGCGGCAAACCGGGCAACGCGCAGAAGGCGCTGGCGCACCGCCCTGAGTTGCTGAAGAATTTTCTTCCCTTCTATGCCAGCGTCGGCCGCAGCCTCGACCGCAAGCTCTACGAGTTGGTTTACATCCGGGTTTCGATTATCAACAATTGCCACTATTGCCTGCAGCACCACCTGGCGTCGTCTAAGCGGGCGGGAGTTGTGCATGAGGATTGGACCGCCCTGAAAGCCGGCAACTATAGCAGCTTTTCCGAGAAGGAACGCGCCGCGCTGACCTATGCCGATGAATTGACCCGCGCTCCGGGGGAAATTGACGACGAGGATTTTGTGTCCCTGAAAGAGCAGTTTTCCGATGCCGAGATCCTCGACCTGCATCTGTTGGTGGGAGTGGCCAATCTCACCAACCGCTTTACCGGCCCGCTGGGCCTGGAAGTGGAATTCCCGGAAGAAAAAATCTAAAAGCCCTGCGGCTACCTTCGTGCAACCTCGTGTCCTTGGCGGTTGCGTTGGGTTTTTCGTCCTCCCCAACGCAAAGCAACCACAAAGTACACGAAGAGGGCACGAAGGACTGGGCCGCTAATTCCCTGAATCCTGACAGCCTCAACTGAAATCTCATTTGCTTACTCAGCAGACGGCGTTCCTATGCCCACCATCTACCAAGCGATCCAGAAAATGATAAGCGGCGAATCTCCGGGGGCGCCGGTTGGCCGTTTGATCGGTTTTCACGTGGTCGCCGCCAAGCCTGGAGAAGCCACCGTGGAGCTAGACGCCGGGCCGCAGCACACCAACCCCATGGGAACGCTGCATGGGGGCGTGTTGTGCGACATCGCCGACGCGGCCATGGGCATCGCTTACGCCTGCGCGCTGGGGGAAGACGAATCATTCACCACGCTGGAGCTGAAAATCAATTTTCTTCGCCCTGTGTGGAAAGGAACTTTGCGGGCGATGGGCCGGGTGGTGAAGAACGGGACCACCATCGGGCTGGTGGAATGCGACGTCTTCGATGATCAGAAACGGCTGATTGCCCGCGCCAGCAGCACCTGCATGACCTTGCGGGGAAAGCAGGCGCACGGCCGCTAAGCCGGGCGCGGCGAATCACATGATGATTCGCTCGTTTCCCACTCGGCGCGTCACGCGTTCGCGGTCAAGGTGTTCCAGCAGAGGAATAGCGTACTTCCGGCTCACTCCAGTCAGTTCCTTGAAGCGGGCCACATCGAGCCTGGGCGATTTGGCTTTCTCAGCCGCCAGCCGGCGCCGCAGATCGTCGAGCGCGTCGCGGTGAAATACCAGTTCATCGGCAATCTTCACCAGCACTTTGTCGCGCAGCAGCAGGGTGACGATTTTCTGAGCACGGACTCTATCTACCTTCACCCCAGCCAGGACCTGATACAGCGCCGGAACTTTCAACCCGGCCGAGGCAAATGCGCTCTCGATAAGTTTTTTCGACTCGGCTTCCTCATCTTTCATCGCCACGCCGCGCCCGGGCAGGCGCAGCAGGTCGGCGGCAATTTCCAGCTTTTTCTCGGTGGCGAGTTGATTCACCACGGCGGCGAAGATATCCGGCTCCACGCGCAGCTGCTCTCGCAGCACCTCGCGACCGATGCCCGGAACCAGGGCATTCTTATCGTGGAAGGCGGCTATTGCGGCCAGCGCGTCTGCGCTGAGCGCGCGGAACGTTTCGGCGGAAAGCATGACTTCATCCGCGAGCAACACGCTTCGCGCCGCCGTTAGCTCGGCCCACACGGCAAGCACTTGCCCGCGCCTCCATCCCGTTTCGGCGATGGCCGCGGAAATCGTGAGGCCTTGCCTTCCACGGCGTGCGATGCGGGCTTCGAGGATCTCCGGCGGCGTGCCACTGACCACCTTTCGAAGAAATGCAACTTCATTCAAGACGGGCAACTTCTTCGGCAGCGGCGACGCGTCCAGCACAACCCCGCCCCCGATTGTCACCACCGGTGAAAATTGCCGGACGATGAAGCGGTCGCCAGGGAGAAGCAGCGTGGCGTCGGCCAGGCGAAGTTGGGCGAACCCGCTTTCGCCCGGCTTGAGCTGAGTTCTTCCGAGCAATGCGACTTCTGCGATCGTTTCCCAGGTGTAGGCATGAAGATGGACGCGGGCGCGGTTCTTCAGGGTCTTGGCAGTAGTGAGCAGCGATAACGAAACATCGAGCCGGAGCGTTGATTGAAAGCTGGAAGGCGGGGCGAGCACCATGCCCCGTGCCAGATCGTCCTTTTGCATGCCTGCCAGGTTCAGCGCGGTGCGCTGCCCGGCGGTAGCTTGCTCGGATGTCCGCCCGTGGACCTGCACGCCGCGTACGCGGACTCTTTGCGCACTGGGGAAGACTTCCAGCTCTTCGTCGGTGCGAATGGTGCCCGCGATCAGCGTCCCGGTCACAACGGTCCCGAAGCCTTTCATGCTGAAGACGCGGTCAATGGGTAGCCGCGCCAGAGCCGCTGCATCTTTCGCGGGAGTTTCCGCCGCCAGCTTGGCCAGGGCTTGCTTAAGCTCTTCGAGCCCGTCCCCGGTAAGCGAACTCACTGGGATGACGGGAAACGTAGATGTGGGGCTGGCACTTATGCCCGCCTCGGCCGGCACCGGCAGTTGCGACTGGTTCGTGGCGCTCCATGGGCCGGGCAAGAGTGCCCGCCCGACACTCAGAAATTCCTCAACCTCCATTTTCACCACGTCCAGAGTTTCGCGATCTACCAGGTCCGACTTGGTCAGCGCCACGATTCCGCGTTTTACCGCCAGCAGCCGGCAAATATCGAAATGCTCGCGCGTTTGCGGTTTGATGGATTCGTCCGCCGCAATCACCAGCAACACCAGATCAATGCCGCCCACACCCGCCAGCATGTTGCGCACGAAGCGCTCGTGCCCGGGAACATCCACGAACCCGAGGCGCAGCCTTTCACCGTCGGGCCCGGGCAGTTCGAGGTGGGCGAAGCCAATGTCAATGGTGATGCCGCGGCGCTTTTCCTCTTCCAGGCGGTCGGCGTCAATGCCAGTCAGGGCTTTCACCAGGGCGGTCTTGCCGTGGTCAATGTGTCCAGCCGTGCCGACGATGACGGACTTCATGGGGGAACAGTATAGCCAGCAGGGCCGACCGGCGTCTCACTGCGAGACAAAATGTGCCGATATTTCGGCAGCGAACTTGGCGCTTATGGCTTAAAGTAAACCTCGCGTTTAAATGGATTTTGAGACCCGGGCTGGGCCCTCGGTGACCTTCGGGGCCATCCGAACCAAGAAAATCGCCTATAAGCCAGCCCAGCGCAATCCAGTGGCATTCTGGAGAAGGTTCTGGATCCGTCGGTTCGGTCGTGTCCAAGATCGTCCGATCTGCACTATCAATAACTTGCAGCTAACTCATTGAAAAGGCAAGGCGATTTCTTTGCGAACTTTGCGTTCTTTGCGGTTAAGCGGAGTCAAATATATTTATTGCCAGACCTTTTAACCGCAAAGGACGCAAAGTTCGCAAAGAGGCCCAGCCTCTCCAAGATTTCAACAGGTTTTTCCCTACCCCGCTGCCGCTGTGAAATGCGACAATAAACCCATCTCCCCATGTCTGCCTCCCTAGCCCCAGCCATCAGCCCTGAGCTTCTTCGGGACCATGGCATTACGCCTGAAGAGTACGAGAAAATCCAGCGGCTGCTGGGCCGCCGCGAGCCAACGCTCACCGAATTGGGCATTTTCAGCGTGATGTGGAGCGAGCATTGCTCCTACAAGTCTTCACGCGTGCATTTGAAGCGTTTGCCTACGCGCAGCCGACTGGTGGTGCAGGGGCCGGGGGAAAATGCGGGAATCATTGACATCGGCGACGGCTGGGCTTGCGCGTTCAAGATTGAATCGCACAATCATCCCTCGTTTATCGAGCCGTTTCAGGGAGCGGCGACTGGTGTGGGAGGAATTCTCCGCGATATTTTTACTATGGGCGCGCGGCCGGCAGCTGTGATGGATTCGCTGCGTTTCGGGCCTGTCTCTGCCGGTGTGGGGCGGGCGCCCTCGCCCGCCAATCGATCGTCCACG
>Ga0335078_10000830_pt1 | contig 47117 bp, 46 predicted proteins | sample Lox_Sample_32_FD_206711 | JGI IMG/M metagenome (GOLD analysis project Ga0335078, IMG submission 206711) | Soil microbial communities from Loxahatchee National Wildlife Refuge, Florida, United States - Lox_Sample_3.2 | ecosystem: Environmental > Terrestrial > Soil > Wetlands | place: USA... | reverse complement strand
CCGGCTTTCGTAGCCTCTTCGTGGTGCTCGCGAAAGTTCCCAGCGGTGTGAAAGAACTTCTTGGGGATGATCGGCGCCTTCCATTTCACGTCGCCCGCCGAGTAAACAATCATCTCGCCCGCAGGCCCGACCACGTCTCCCGTCTCGCGCACATGGTCGAGGGCTTTCTGAGCCGCTTCCAGACTCGTGTCGCCGCCGTCGAACAGCGCCAGCATATTTGGCGGAACCAGGGCGTCGGCGAGACGGTAAAAAGCATTTTCATGCTCGATGTCGCGCAGGTAAAGCGCGCACGCGGAGTTGAGATCCACGATCCGATTGTCGGCTGTGACCGCACCAATCCGCGATCGCCGTGCAAAATCTTCAAAGGTTACCAGGCGCATAGAGGCAGTACGAGTGTATTGAGGGATGGGAACAGTTGTCCAGACGGGCAATCCTCAACTCGCGCTTCAGCGTAGCTGCAAACTATCCAACATTTTTTGGAAAGTCGGCTGCAGTTTGGCGAAGTCGCTTTCGGTCGCCGTGAACACCAGATAAAACAATCCGCCGGAAGGTGGCGCCACTGTCACCAGCCAATTGCGTTCCGGCAACGGATGCCCATCCTGCTGGATCGGTGAGTTGCCCTCCAGCATGGTAGAACGGCCTTCCGCCCGTGCCACTTGGATTTTCTGGGAACTGTTGTAGATGCGAAGCCCGGCGTTGGTATCTTGCAAATTCTTGATCAGATCCTGCGTGGCTCGATCGATCGAGCTTACATCGGCATTTGGGGCGATCGCGATAATCACTCCATACGCGACAGCATTTTGCCCAACGCCCGCCGCTGGCGCAATCGTCGCCGAGTTCGTGCCAGTCGCCACCTCCCAATTCGCCGGGTAGGAGATGCCGAAAGCATTGGTATTGAAATTCTTGAAGTCTCCTGCCGGCCTGATCTGGTCATAGCTGACGTTCGTAATGGTCGCCACTGGTTCCTGTCCGCCCGCACCCTGCATACCAGGCGGAACTGCGCCAGACTTGCGGTTTTGCTCCGCCCATTGACCGCTCTTGGCACCATCCGCTATTTGCTGCGCATTGTAGGACTTGATCGACTTGCTCTCTTGCTTCGCCTGCTCAAAAGCGGGACTATCCTGGGCGTAATTCTTCGGACGCCAATTCGCGATCTCTTTTTCGACCGCCTCTACTCGATTGCCCGGATTCGGGTGATCGCTCAAGAACTGCGGTCCGCCGTTGCCGGCCAGTTTCTCCAGTTTGGCAAAGAACTCGGCCATCGCTTTGGGATTGTAGCCGTTTTTGTACATGATGATCGCGCCAACGGCATCAGCCTGAGCTTCATCCTGCCGCGAATATCTCATCAGCAACGTTCCTGCACCAAATTGAATGCCAGCCTGCGCCAGGTCCCCTGCCGTACCTCCCAGCAGGCCCCCGAGCGCTCCAAGAATGTTCGCCCACTGCTGCTTCGGAGCTTGCTTTGCGGAGTGTTGCATGTACACATGAGACATTTCGTGCGACATCACGCCCGCAAGTTCTGCTTCATTATCGGCAGCACCAATCGTGCCGACGTTGATGAAAATGGGTCCGCCCGGAAGAGCAAACGCATTGATGTCGCTTTGCTGGATCACGTGAAACTGATAGGGCCAGGAATGTTCGGGAGGGATGACTGTAACCAATTTCCTCCCAAGCTGCTGGACATATTGGGCCACCGGATCGGAATCCGGCAAAACCGGCATTTGCTTATAGACCTCGGCAGCAGTCTTCAACCCGAGTTGTTGCTGTTGCTCACGAGACATGCCAGGGTTGCCCGGGTCGGGCAGTTGCGGCTCAATCGTGGCAATCGCCGACCAGACCGGCAGGGCAATTGCCGCCGCCAACATTCCCACCAGAAACCGATTCGAAACTCGCCACCTCATCAGGAATATTCTCCGCAAAAACATTGAGATTACAAGGACGCTCCCCCGGTGCTCAGATGGCCTGAACAGTTCGGCGGATGTCCGGTGAATCCTCCTGCCCTCGTGCGAATCCAATCCCACCAGAGTTGTTTGTCCGATCCCAGGAGCTGCCATGGTGCTGCAGACAGTCTTAAAACGGTTTGAGCAACCAGACGAGATCCGCACATTCGAAAAAGGAAAGTTCGAGGTGGTTCATATTGGCGGCATGACGATTGGCCGCGCTACCTACGAGCCGGGATGGAAATGGTCGCTGCACCTCGGCCCCAGTGTGGGTGCATCGCGCTGTAATGTCGAGCACGTTGGCATGGTTCTCTCTGGATGTGCGACCGCCGCGATGGAGGATGGTACGATTCACGAACTCCGCGAAGGCATGCTGTTCTACATTCCACCCGGACCTCCCGGCCATGACAGTTGGGTGGTAGGAAACAAACCATACGTGTCGCTGCATTTCATGGGTGCCGCTCATTACGCGCACAAATAGGAACTGCGATGAGTACGCTATTGCCAAGTTTTCGCGCACCCACGGCCGGCGAACGATTTTTTAATCGCGTGTTCGGTCTTCTGGTCGGATTGGGCCTGGGATTTTCCTACAACAATCTACTGCAAGTGCGCGGACGAAAAAGCGGGAAAACCTATTCCACTCCCATCAATCTCTTGGAGCTGAACGGCGTGAAATATCTCGTCGCTCCGCGAGGTCACACGCAATGGGTTCGGAATGCCGAGGCCGCCAACGAGATCACGCTCAAGAGAGGCTCTCAGCGACAAATCTACAAATTGCGCGCACTCTCGGACGCAGAAAAACCTCCGATTCTGAAAGCCTACCTGGATCAGTTCAAGCGAGAAGTCCAGCGATACTTTCCCGTCCCAACGGGTTCGCCGCCGGAAGCTTTTCGCGAAATCGCGCAGAGCTATCCCGCATTCGAGTTGATTTCGAAATAGCCGCGGACGAGAATGTCCGCTCCACACAAAATTTATTCGAGTACGCTGTCGTCCAGCTTCTTCTTGCCCCAATCGTTGGCCGCTTGAACGAAAGCAATGATGAGTGGGTGAGGTTTGTCGGGTGTCGAGGAGAGTTGCGGCTGGAACAGAGTTCCAATAAAAAATCGATGCGTGGGTGACTCGATTGCACGAATTTCGCCATTCGGCCCGCGAGCCACCACTGGAAAACCTGCTTCCATCGCGGCCCACTCATAATCAGGATTCACTTCATAATTGCAATAGAACTCTTCCGTGATGGTTTCCTGCATGTAGAACGAATGCAGGTAGGAACCCGGGCGCAGCTTGATCTCGGGAACCGGACCCGACAATTTGGGCGCATTCTTCCCTCGTTTCGGTACCTCACACGCTACCGGATAAATGATGATGTTTTTTGACGCAGAATTATTCTCCGCGGTATCTGCATCCTTGATTCCTAGAACATTGCGCGCGCACTCGATCAAGGTGTACTGAAAACCGCCGCAGGTTCCGAGAAAGGGCCAATCGCGCCGCCTGGCAAATTCGATCCCTTTAAGCATCCCTTCGAAGCTTTTGTACGGGCCTCCAGGCGAAGCCCAGATACCGTCAAAACCTTCGAGCTTCTTGATCGTTGCGGGCGCGTCGAGTTCTGGCGTCGAGATCCACTGCGACTCCAGCGGCATTTTCAGCTGCTCGGCCGCATGCTTTAACGATTTTTCAATCGCAGGCAGGGTCGGGGATTTCGGATCGTAGTCCCCAATGATCGCGATGCGGATAGCGTCAGCCACGGGGCAATTTTAATTGAGAAGCGCGAGCTATGTGATGTCCAACGGTGAGAACGTTGGTAACCTTACCGGGCAGCACCAAAGCTCATCTGTACCGGCGTCTTCTCGGAATCTTCCACTTTGAACATCGTACGCGGCTGTAAATTCATGAAAGCCGCAATGAAGGTATCCGGGATCTGCTGGATACGGGTGTTCAGTGTATTCACTGAGTCGTTGTAATATTCGCGGCGGTCGGCGATTTCGTTTTCTAATTCGGTAATCCGGTTCTGTAACCTCAGGAAATTCTGGTTTGCCTTCAAATCCGGGTAATTTTCTGCCACGGCGAACAACCCCCTCAACGCCGACGTGGTGCTTTGATCCGCCTGTGCCTTCTGATCTACCGACACCGCCTGTTGAAATTGGCTGCGGGCCTGCGCGATTTTCACCAGCGTGTCATGCTCGTAATTCATGTAGCCCTTGCAGACTTCTACCAGGTTCGGCAATTCATCGTGGCGCTGCTTGAGGAGAATGTCGATATTCGCCCAGGCCTTGCCCACGTCGTTCTTCAACGAAATCAGCCCATTGAAGATCATGACGACGTAAACGCCTAAGCCGACCACAAGGAACAGAAATGCCAGGTTGAGAATGTTATTCATTGCCGATTACCACCCGTAGTGTGAAGCCAGTATATAGATACACAGCAAGGTCAGCGCCGGGCCTCCCCAAATCATTGCCGCCGATTTCCAGCCCAAGGACTGCAGCACTTCGCGCTGGCTGCGCCATGAGATGAAGAATGTTGAATTGTGATCGCCCCGCATCAACACTGTCGGCGGATGCGAATCGAACTGCTCTGGAGCAGGTGCCGCTGCCGCTGCCGCACTGCTGGTAGCTGCTTTCATCGAGGTCGCTGCCGGACCTTGCTCGATTCCCGCTGCCGCCCATGCCATCGGATTGTTAATGCCCGCCTTTGTCAGCGCAGCCGCAATTTTCGCCTGCTCAGCCGGATCGAGATGCCTCTTCGGAGTTGATGGCGCGAGACTCGTCGAAGCCAAGTCTCGCCCTAAACTCATGTTCAAAGAGAGACCGCCAAAGCCTGGGATTTGCAAAGCCGCGCTGCGGTGATCGACATTCACGCTGCGAACCGGTATGGAACTGACCGTCAATCCCGGATTATGCGCCAGTGTCCCCAGCACGAACAACGCGTTTTTCGGCTTGATGCAATACTCCTCCAGCTTGATTTTGCAGTCCGTCGAAACTCCGTGCCGGATGAGAAACCCAGTTACATTCGCAGGAAGCCCCAGGCTGCTCGAGAACAGCGACTGGCTGAACTCATCTTTAAAGTCCCGGTGGATCTCCATCTCCGCCCCTTGCGGATCCACCAGGACGCGGCCCGTATTATCGTCAAGGAAAAATGGCAGATGATAGCTTTCATCCGCAGCCTTTACCCACTTGCTGCTCTTCCCTTCCCGCCTCCATTGCCAGGCCATGGTGCGGTAGTAGTAACAGGGAAACCCTGTGATCGGCGCCGTGATCGTATACGGACCCCAAGCGAGACCGCTGGTTTCCACCAGGCCCATCGCAGCACTGCGGATCTTCGACAGCGGCGTGTTCATGATGAGACGCTTCCGCTGCAGCAGTCGGAACCCGCGGTAGAAGAGATACACACCCACTGCCGCTCCGAGCGCCAGCCAAAACCAGGGAAACGACTGGCTCCGCCGAAAGTAAATAAACAGGATTGCTTGGAAATAGGGCATCTGTCGCGCCGAGTCTAATACGCAAAGGCTTGCGAGCCTAGACGGAAAACCCTGCCCGGCTTACGGTCGTAATACCCGGATTCGGGAATTCCAGAGAGATGCATCTAAATAGTTGACTTAGTCAATTATTTCCTAATATCCTTTCTCTCATGGGAGCTCAGCCCCATTCCGTCGCCGCCGTTCGCGACTTCAATCGCTTCTATACGCGTCAAATTGGCCTGCTCAACGACCGTCTGTATGACACCGAGTTCTCCCTGACCGAAGTCCGGGTGATCTACGAACTCGCCCACCGAAAAGGCGGCTCGGCCTCCGGCCTCGTCCAGGACCTGGGAATTGACCCCGGGTACCTCAGTCGAATGCTTTCCCGCTTCGAAAAGCAAGGTTTGCTCGAGCGCACCCCTGCGCAACAGGACCGCAGACATTTGATTTTGAATCTCACTCCGCGCGGCCGGGAACTCTTCGCAAAAATGGACAAGGCATCCGCCCGCGAGATCAGTTCCCTTCTCGACAAACTTTCAAGTCAACAGCAGAAATCGCTTGTCGGCGATATGTCGCAGATTCGAGCCCTTCTGGGAGAACAGCCGAAACCACCGGTTCCCTTTACCTTGCGCACGCACCGCCCCGGCGACATGGGATGGATCATCCAGCTTCACGGCATGCTTTATTGGGAGGAATACCACTACGACGAACGTTTCGAAGCACTGGTCGCCGAAATTGCCGCCCATTTCATCCAGCACTTCGATCCCGGCCGCGAACGCTGCTGGATTGCAGAGCGAAACGCCGAGAACGTCGGCTGCGTGATGCTGGTGAAAAAATCGAAGACAGTCGCAAAGCTGCGACTCTTGCTCGTTGAACCCTCTGCCCGAGGCTTGGGCATTGGCAAGCGCCTGGTCGATGAATGTGTGAGCTTCGCTCGATCCTGCGGTTACAAGAAGATCGTTCTATGGACGCAAAGCGAGTTGGGCAGCGCCCGGCACATTTATCAATCCGCCGGATTTCGGCTCGTCGGCAAACAATCTCATAGCAGTTGGAGCCGCGACAATTTGGAATCCGAGACCTGGAAACTAACTCTCTGATTCTCTAACCAGCCGCAACCATCCGCTCTTTCAGGATTTCTTCCACAGCCCTGATGCCGGTCTCAATCTCAGCATCCGTATTGTAGAAGTGAGGCGACATTCGCACGCCGGCTTTCGGCCGCCAATCCACCATGATCTCGCGTTTCAACAGTTCCTTGCAGACTTCCTGCGAATCCGGCATGTCTATCGACACCGTTCCACCACGCTTCTCCGGATCGCGCGGCGTATTCACACGCCAGCCATACTTGTCCGCCAGCTCGATGAGTCGCGCAGTCTGGCGTTTCGACTTCTCGCGAATGCGGGGAAGGCTCACTTCGGCAATGATCTTCAGTCCCGGTATTGCGGCTTCGAGCGATGGAATATGTGTGGTTCCATTCATGAAACGGAACGGCGGATCCGCGTAATGAATTGGCCCGGGTTCGAACCCCATCGAATTCTGATCTGCAAACCAGCCGGTCAACTTCGGTTCAAGCTTCGCTCCTAAATCCGGACGAATGTACAAGTACCCAACGCCCGGTCCCCCGCACAGCCATTTCAAGACTCCGCCGCAAGCGAAATCGGTGTTCAACGCTTGCACGTCTACCGGCACCGTGCCGAGCGACTGGAACGTATCCAGCACAACATGCGCGCCGACTTTGTGGGCCTTTTCGATGATCGCCTTCGCGTCGTTGATATAGGCACTGCGGAAAACCACGTGGGAAATTGGCACCAGCAGCGTGGTCTCATCGATCGCATCCAGAAGGCGCTCGGTCGGGACGGTGATTCCATCGTCAGTCTTCACCATGTGAACGCGAGCACCCAGCGGGCGCTGCGCCTCCCAGAAGTACATCACTGACGGAAAATTCATATCGCTGTAAACGATCTTGTTTCGTTTGCCTGAAAAATCGAAGCAGGATGCCACCACCGCCTGGCAGGTGGTCACGTTCTGATGGGTCGAAACCGACCCCTTCGGCGCGTTCATGAGCGCGCCGATCTGATCGCCCACTTCGGCCGCCAGCATCCACCAGCGCTCTTCCCAAGCGCGAACTCCCCGAGTCGCCCAGGTATCGGCGTAGCCTTTCAACGTCTCGTATACGCCGCGCGGCATCGCGCCCAGCGAGTTGCTGATGAGGTAAGTCGTGCGGTCAAGGATGGGGAACTCAGATCGATAACGAAGTAGCTCGTCTGCCATGCATTCATTGTACGCGAGCAAGATCGGCAACCGCGCGAAGGGAGCCAGTTCCGGCTTATTCGGCGGACTTCTGCTGTTTGGGCCTGATCAGAAAGTAGGCGATGGTCAATCCGACCAGCAGCGTCACGCCGCTGATCAAATTCACCCGCGAATCGTACCAGCCCTTAAGAACCGTGCCGGAGATCAGAATGAAACCCAGCACCGATCCTGCCCCGCCGAGCGGCGACTTCATGATCAACTTCGAAACTCCATATGGCGCGATGCGCCGCCGGAAGGAAACATGCGCCGCCAGCGAAACCAGCCATGACAGCATCATCCCGAAGAAGGCTCCGCGCAGGATGTATTCGAAGGCATATCCGGGCGCCCATCGCTCGAGTACAAGCGCAACCACGATCCCATAAGATGACGCCAGCAGCGCCCAATTCGGCGAGCCGGCGGCATTCAAGTGCCCGAACGCCTTCGGTGCCCACCCTGTCCGGCCAAGCGAGAAAAGCATCCGAGATGAGATGTATAACGCCGCATTCGATCCGGACAGCGCCGCGGTCAGCACGACGAAGTTCATCAGGTGTCCTGCAGCCGGGATCTTCACCGATCGAAACACCGTCACGAACGGGCTTTCAGTGACTCCGGCCATCGTCCAGGGCATGACGCCAGCCAATACAATGATCGCCCCCAGGTAGATCAGGGTCAGCATGATAAACGTGATCTTCGTCGCTTTAACCACTTCTTCGGCCGAGCGCGATTCGCCCGATGTCACCGCCACAAACTCAATACCACCGAACGTATAAATCGAAAACGTCATGGCCAGCAGCGGCGCCCAAACGCCGCGTGGAAAGAATCCGCCGTGTGCCGTGTACTGGGCCGGCACGCGCCCGCCAAACAGCAGCGCCGCCCCCAGCACCACAAACGCTGCGATGGTCACCACTTTGATCATGGCGAACCAGAATTCGAAGCGCCCATAGCGTCCGACATCCCAGAAATTAACCAGCAGCAATAGCGCCGAAAAGAGCACAACCCAGACCAGTGCCGGGACCTTAGGGAACCAGAACGCCATATACGTCGCCGCCGCGATCAACTCCGCGCCAATCGAAATCGCAATGGCCGCCCAATATCCGGCACGCGCGATGAACCCCGCCCAATCGTTCAGATACAGGTCGCCATAAACACCGAACGATCCCGCCGCCGGATGCATGCTGGACAGCTCGCCCAGTGCCATCGCCACCGTCCAGTTCACAAATGCTGCGAAAACAAAGCTTAGGATCACCGCCGGCCCGGCGATCTGCATGGCCACAGAGGATCCCAGTAGCAGACCGGTCCCGATCGATCCTCCAACGGCCACCATCGCCATTTGTCCGGCATTGAGCTGGTGATGGAGCCCTCGCTCCTGCGCGACTTCGTCCGCTTTGGGCATCCGGCACGTATACCAGAAACTGCCTCAGGTTCAAAGACTTGCTCTGGTTCGGGTGACTATCGTAACCATCCACAGGCTTACTTGATTGCTGCTGAGGTACGCCAAACCTAGAATTTCAGAGGGTAGGTCTGCGAAGCCGCCTGTTTTTCCATGTCAGAGACTTTCCGAAAGATGGACCGCAGCGAAATTACAAAACGGGTGGAGCGCGCCGAAAAGCTTCTGCAGAAAGGGAAAACTGCCGAAGCGCTCGAAGAGTACATGCAGGTTTTGGCGGCCGACCCTGGAAACGACACCATCACCCAGATGGCTGCCGATTTGAGCCTTTCCCTGCAACGAATTCCGCAAGCCGTCAAGTTGCTCGGCGGGATGTTCGAACGACAGATTCAGGCCGGTGACGCTACCCGCGCTAGCCTCACTTACAAGAAGCTTGCCAGGTTTGTAAACCCCACCTGGGAACAGAAAATTCGCTTCGGCGAACTGCTCGAGAACTCCAATCGCAAGCTCGCCATCGAGACCTACGAAAACGCCTTTCAGGAGCTCACGAAGCAGGGCCGTAAGCAGGATTCCCTGGGCGTACTGCAGAGAATTTTGCGGCTCGACGCCGGCGAAAAGAACCTCTTGCGCCTCGGTGAACTCTCTTCGGAACTCAAGGACGGCAAGGGTGCGGCCGCCGCATTCATCAAGCTTGCCGAGCTGACCAGAGCTGCCGGTGGGAACGCCTCGCAACACATCGAACGTGCTTACTCCGAAGATCCGTCCGATCCTCAAATCGCGCTGGCTTACAGCAAGGGCTTGTTGGATCAGGGGCAAGCCGGGGCAGCAATCTTCGTCCTCGAATCACAGGTCAATGCCGGCGGAGCTTCGGAGGAAATGCGCGATACCTATGGCAAAGCGCTCCTCGCCGCCAGCCGCCTCAGCGACGCCGAACCGGTCCTGTGGCGCTTGTTCGAAGACAATCCAACCCGCTCCCACGATATTTCCCGACTTGTCGGACTTTATGTCGATGCGGAGCAGGACAAGGAAGCCGTAGTCCTGGCTCGCAAGCTGTCGGAATACCTACAGCGCAAAGGCGACCGCCGCAGTTTCCTGATGATGATGCAGGAAGTTGTCGGCAGCCACCGTTCGTCGGCGGAAATGCTCGAATTCATGGCCCAGCAGTACAACGCGGCCAACCGGGAAACCGACTATTGCCAGACCCTGCTCAAGCTCTTCGATCTGCACTGCAACGCGGGAAATTACGAGAAGGCAGCCGAGTTCCTGGATCGCGCCGCGGAAGTGGACGCTTACGAGCACGGCCATCACAAACGCCTGCAGATGCTTCGTGGCAAGATCGATGAAAAGCGTTATCAAGCTATCGCATCGCGCTTCTCGGGGATGGCGGATTCGGTCGCAACCCCCGTGCAGTCCGACGAGAGCCTTCTCGGCGCAGCTGCGTTGCAGGATCTGATGCTGCAAGCAGAAATTCTCGTTCAGTACGGCATGCGCTCCAAGGCTCTGGAGCGCTTGCAGCGCATTCAGCAACTTTTTCCGCACGAAGAAGAGCGCAACCACGCTCTCCAGCAGCTCTACATGAGCGCTGGGTTGGTGCCGACCTACGCTGGAAGTGAGCAGCCCCGGGCTGCTGTCGAACCTCCGCGCTCCGCTCCGCAACCGGCGGCTGCGCCTCCTCAATCCAACGGGGACTTGAGCAGCTTTACCAAAGTCGCCGAGATCACCCGCAAGATTTATCGCCAGAACAATGCGGATGCAGTCATGACCACCGCGGCCAACGAAATCGGATCGCAATGGAAAGCCGCCCGCTGCATCATTGCCATGCGCAAGCCGGGCCTACGCCCCACCAGCACCAAAGAATATTGCGTTCAAGGAACTCAAGCAGCCGCCGGCGAGGCTCTCGAAAAAGTTCTGCAGCTCACTCACGATCTGACGATTCAGCGCGGCGGAACCCTGAGTTTCGGCAACGTTCAACTGGCTTCCGAATTGCAATCCATTCGCCCCGCTTTCGATTCCCTCGGGATCGCTTCCCTGCTCGCGCTCGCCTTGGTCGATGGCACCGAGCCAGTCGGAGTTCTTCTACTTACTCAAAGTTCGCCGCTGGCCTGGAATTCGAACGAACTCATGGTTCTGAAAACGATCTGCGACCAGATCGTAATCGCCTTGAATAACGCCGGATTGCGGCGGCTGGTGAAGAGTCTCTCGGTCACCGACGAACGCTCCGGCCTGCTGAAGCGTTCCTCATACTTCGATCTCATGATGGCGGAGGCGCGCCGCAACACGCAGCAGAGCACGCCCATGTCGGTCCTGCTCGTTCAATTCGGCGAACGCGGACCCATGCTCAAGGAATTCGGCGAAGCCGCTGTCGAGACTATGATGCAGCAGGTTGGCCAGCTCTTTAAGACCAACATCCGTCAGAATGATCTGGCATTCCGGTACGAAACCACCGCGATCGCAATCGTTCTTGGTGAGACTGCCGAAAAAGAAGGCGTGCTTGCCGCCGAAAAGTTACAACGCCTCGTCAGTCAGATTAAGATGCCAGAAAAGCAGGATGGCGTCCGCTTCAATGCTGGACTGGCAGAAGCCGTTTTGCGGGCGGAATACGATCCAGTCGACATCGTCACCGAGGTCGCGAATCGTGCGGAACAGGCTCTGCAAGCGGCAGTCGGCCAGGGGCCGAATAAAACTGTCGCCCTCGCGCCATCCATCGCAGCCGCCGCCGTGGCCTAACCGCCCTCTGAAGTCTTCTTGCTCTTCACTGTTGCTTTCAGCGATCCCTTTGCCAGCCGGGCGGAAATTTCATCACCCGCTTCAACCTTCAAAGCATCTTTCACCAATTTCCCCGACGCGTCGAACACCAGCGCATAACCACGATCCAGGATCGCTAAAGGCGAAAGCGCTTGCAGCGCGGTTTCCATCCGCTCCAGCTTGACTCGCCGCTCCAACAGCGAATTGCGAAACGCCCCCAGAAGGGCGGTGCTCTGCGTCTCAAGATCTTTCCGCACACCGGCGAGAACTCGCCGCACATCGTAATGCCGAACCGCAGCAGCCAAGGTTTCAAAACGTCGCCGCTGTTTTTCGAGGATCCTCCGCTCTGACTCCACCGCTCGATGCACTAAATCATCCAACCGCTGCTGCCGCCGGTGAATCACCTCCATCATCCGCGCAAACGCGCCATGCTGTGCCAGTTCCATCAACTTCTGACGCGAGATCAGCAACCGGTACCGCACCGCTTTCTCCAACCTGCCATGCAGCCCTTCGAGCTGCTCTTGGATTTCTTGCCGCGATCGGATCACCAACTCCGCAGCCGCCGATGGCGTCGGTGCACGCAGGTCAGCGACGAAATCCGTGATGGTGAAATCGGTCTCGTGCCCGACGGCCGAAATCACTGGGATCATCGACGAAGAAATCGTTCGCGCCAACCCTTCGTGGTTGAAGGCAGCGAGATCTTCAGCCGATCCTCCGCCCCTAGCCACAATGATCACGTCGACCGCACGAGCTTTGTTGAAATAACGAATTCCCGCACCGACTTCGAGCGCAGCCATGTCTCCCTGCACTTGCGCCGGAAAGATAAGGACACTTGTTCCGTGATGCCTTCTTCGCAGAATGTTCAGGATGTCGCGGAGCGCCGCCGCCTGTGGCGACGTCACGATGCCGATCTTGCGCGGCAAATTCGGAATCGGCTTCTTGCGGCTGGACTCGAACAGGCCTTCAGCTTCCAGCTTGGCTTTCAGTTGCTCGAAAGCAATCTGCAGGCTGCCGGCGCCCTTTGGCTCGAGATACTCGGCAGAAATCTGCAGTTCGCCCCGGTCTTCATAAATGGTCACCCGGCCGCGTGCCACCACCTGCATCCCGTTCTCCGGGCGAAAGCGCAGCAGCCGCGCCGAAGACCGGAACATCACTACCCGGATCTGGGCGCTGTCATCCTTCAGTGTGAAGTAGAGGTGTCCCGAATCGTGCGCCCGGAAATTGGAGATCTCGCCCTCAATCCATGTGTCGGTATATTCCCGCTCCAAATGAGTCCGGACGGCCGCCACCAGATCGCGCACGGTCCAGGTGCGCCGGGTCGGAGCACTAAAGGTCAAGCCGAGCTGATCAGAGGACGCCACTGCAGAAAAGTCTACAGCAGATAGCGATTGCCAATTGGCATTTAGCATCCGGCGAAACGGCCAAATGCCAATTGCAAACTGCGGATTGTCGACCGCTATCTCCTGAACCTTCCAATCACGTACAACAACACCGAAAGCACGATGCTGAGCAGGATCGATGTGGCCAGCGGGAAATAAAATGACGTATTTTTGCCGCGGTACACAATGTCTCCCGGCAAACGGCCCAACGGCAGGTTCGTGCGCCCGAGCAGCATCAGGATCACGCCGAGAAAAATGACCCCGATTCCGAGAAAAACCAGCAGCTTGCCAAAATCCGCCACGGACAAATTCTAGCTGTTTTGTGATGATGCAGGGCCATCGCCTGTCGAAAGCCGCGATAAGCAGCTGGGGATCGCCTGCTAGAATTCGAACATGAGATTAACTCTCGTCCTGGGGCTCATGGCACTTGCCATGACCGTCTCGGCGCAAACAAAGACACCCAAACAAAACCTTTCCGAAGTCGAAATCACCTCCGAACCCAGTCATCACCTCGCATTTCAGAATGCTTATGTCCGGGCCTTTCAGGTTGAAGTTGGACCCCACGCCTCGACCTTGATGCATGTCCACCGGCACGACTATATCTTCGTGACGCTCGGCCCTTCCGAGGTTTCGAACGAGGTAAAGGGAAAAGCCCCGGTCACTCTCAAATTGCAGGATGGCGAAACCAACTTCACCTCCGCGGAATTTGCCCACGTCGCGAAGAATCTCGCTGACACGTCTTTCCGCAATGTGACCATCGAACTGTTGAAGCATCCAGCGGCAACGGCGAAATGGGATGAAGATCGCAGTCTGCACATCCTTCACGGAGGCACCGAGCAGATTCTCTTTGTGAAGGATGGCGTCCGCGTTTCTGAAATCGAATTGCAAACGGCGGGGGTTCTGCCCAAACATCACCACAGCGGCCCGCAGTTGGTCGTCGCGGTCAGCGATCTCACCTTCCGCAACGATGAAGTTGGAAAAGCTGCATCCAACTTGGAAATGAAGTCTGGAGATGTGCGTTGGGAAGCCGCGGGCATCACCCACACCGTGACCAATGTTGGCAAAGGAACCGCAAAGCTGGTAATCCTGGAATTCCAATGAGCCCGCGCGGCGCCAGCTTTCGTTCGACGATGCCATGGCGCCCACTCATGCCGCTCAAAGTCATCGTCGCAGCGACGCTTGCGCTCTTAAGCATTCCGCTCTGGGCGGCCGACCCATCGACCGCCGACCTGATTCGCGACGGACACTACAAGCGCGCTTTCGTCATCCTGCAGGAACGCCTAAATACAAATTCGAACGACGCTCGATCTCACACCGAAATGTCCAAAGTGGCGGCGGCGTTCCAGCGCTGGGATGATGCCGTGAGCCACGCCGAAAAGGCGGTGGCGATCGATGGCAAGAATGCCGACTTTCATTCCGCCCTCGCCGACGCCCTGGGCTCCAAGCTTTCCGGCGCGCAACTCGGCAGCTTTGAGAAGCTTTCTCTCGCTCGCAGGTTCAAGAAAGAAGCCGAACTGACCCTGCAAATGGATCCCAACAACGTCGAGGCCAATGAAGACTTGATGCAGTTTCACCTCGACGCTCCCGGCCTCCTCGGTGGTGACAAACAAAAAGCCGAGGAGATGGCGAACCGCATGGTTACGATCAGCCCAGCCCAAGGCTATCTCATGAAAATTGAGTTCGCCACGCACGAAAAACATATTGCGGAATTAGACAGCCTTTTCCAGCACGCGCTGGATGCCGATCCCAAAAACTGTTTCGCACACGTCCAGGCGGCCAACTACTACCTCGAACGCGGCGGACCCAATCTCACCCGCGCCGAAGACCTCGCGAAACAGGCGATTCAAATCAATCCTTCCCGAGTTGGCGGGTACACAGCACTTGCCACTCTTTATGCGCAGCAAGGTCGCTGGAAGGAACTCGATTCGGTTCTCGCCGATTCCAAACGCGAAGTGCCGGACGACTTCTCTCCCCACTACCAGGCCGCCAAAGCCATCCTCACCAGCAATCATGAGGACCACTTGCCCGCAGCAGAGCAATATTTACAGGTTTACCTGAGCCAGCCACCGGAGGGAAATGAGCCCAGCCTCAGCGCGGCCCACTGGCGTCTCGGCCTGATCCTCGAGAAAGAAGGCCGCAAGCCTCAGGCCAAAGAGGAATTGCAACAGGCCGTCACCCTCGACCACAATTTCGAGCCGGCAAAGAAAGACCTTAAGCGGTTGCAATAGCCGGAACTTAGCAACCAACAGGCTCAACTTTGACCGCAAGTTTTCCCGGCCGAGGCATTCTCTACAGAGAAGTTGAGGAACATTCGCGGGTACTTTCGTGCTTTCAAACCACGGATTCTCCTCTGCTACAATTTGGAGTTGATTTTGGCGCCATCCATTCTTGGCGTGGAACCGGAGAAGGCTTTCTAAAATGTTGAGTGGTAAGAAGAAACTTCAGATTCTAGGCGCCTTCCTCATGCTGCTGTTGTTTGCCGCCGTCGTGGGCTGCAACGGCTTCTTTGTGAATCCCACTTTGACTTCGATTGCCGTTGGCCCCACCGCGACCATTCAGCAAAACGGCACGGTGCAGATGAGTGCAGTCGGAACTTATAACGACGGCAGCACTTCTTCCCTGAGCAATGTCCTGTGGAGCACTTCCGACACCTCGACCGCGACCATCAGCACGGCCGGCTTGGTTACCGGCGTCGCTCCGGGGACGGCAACCATCACCGGTTCGTCAGGTACGGTGAGTGGCACTGCGACCATCACGGTGGCCCTGAACAACGTCACCGGGATCACGATCGATCCGACGAGCGCAAATGCCATCATGAATGGTGGCACAGCGCAATTTACCGCCAAGGCTACGATCTCGGGCGGAAGCCCGGTAGACATTACCGACACGGCAACGTGGTCGATCAGCGCCGTTTCGGGTGGGACTGGCAGCACTTCGGATTTCGCCGTGAGCCAGGGTCAGAACCCGGCAGTTGTCACAGTCGAATCCACAGCTACCATCGGCGAGGTCGCCACGGTGACCGTCAGCTACACGAGCGGTTCGAATATTTTCACGGCAAATGCGAAGTTGACAGTGATTCAGTAAGCGCCTTTATGTCGAACGTTCGCTGCATCGGTATCTGCACCGGGGGCGGCGATGCCCCTGGACTCAACGCGGTCATTCGTGCGGCAGTCAAAGCCGCCATCCTTAAGTACAAATGGAAGGTCATCGGAATCCCTGACGGTTTCGATGGCCTGATCTGGCCAGAAAAATCGCGCGAACTCACGCTCAAAGACGTCAGCGGAATCCTTCCCCGCGGCGGCACCATTCTGGGTACCACGAATCGCGGCAATCCTTTTCACTACAAAACTTGCGAGAACGGCAAGGAAGTCATTCGCGACATCTCTGACGAAGTTATCGCGAACTCTCACAAGCTCGGTATCGATGCCGTCATCAGCATCGGCGGCGATGGCTCCCAGAAAATCGCGCAAGAACTTTTCGAAAAAGGCCTGAAGATCGTCGGCGTTCCCAAGACCATCGACAACGACCTTTCCGCCACCGAAATCACATTCGGCTTCGACACCGCCCTTCACACCGCGACCGACGCCATCGACAAGATCCATACCACCGCCGAATCTCATCATCGCGTCATGGTGATTGAGGTCATGGGTCGGGACGCCGGCTGGATCGCCCTCGAAGCTGGCATTGCCGGCGGCGCTCACGTCATCCTGATTCCTGAGATCCATTTCACTCTCGAGAACATTTGTAACTACGTCGCGGCCCGCGAAGGTTATGGCAAGCGCTTCACCATCGTTGTCGTGGCCGAGGGAATCAAGCTGCCGGCCGAACTTCGGCAACTGGCACGCGGCGGATCAGTCGGCAACCTTATCGGCGACGGCATCGCCCTCACCGCTCACAAAGAAGTCCGCGTCAGCGTTCTCGGCCATATTCAGCGCGGCGGATCGCCATCGCCGTTCGATCGCATTCTCGGGACACGTTTCGGCGTGGCCGCCGCCGATCTGATCGCCCAGGGCGGTTTCGGCAAGATGGTCTGCCTGCGCAACGCCAAGATTGAGTGCGTCACCATCGCAGACGCCGTCGGCCAGCTCCGGACTGTCGACCCTGAAGGCGAAATGGTTCGGACCGCTCGCGCGATCGGCATCTGCTTCGGCGATTGATTTCAGCCGATACCATTCCTCTAAACATCCGGCGCGCCTTGCTGCGCTACTATGACCTTGTGATCCCTGTCAGAACCGGCCGCCTCTTGCTGATTGTGCTCATCGCGGCCCTATCGTTTTCTGGTTGCCGCGGTCGGAAGAAAGCCCTGGAGATCGATTACGTCTCCGCACCGCAAGCCTTTCTTCGTGACCGCGTAGCTGCCGTCTACAACAAAACTGGAAACGTAAAGAACGGCGACCGCGTGCAGGTACTGGAACGCGAGCGGCGCTTCGTCCGAGTGAAAACCGATGGTGGCGACGAAGGTTGGATTGAGCAGCGTTACCTCGTCCCCCAGCAGGTCTACGACAGCTTTCAGAAACTGGCCCAGCTGGAACAAAGTGATCCCCTGCAGGCCACCGGGACCACTCGCAACGACACCAATATTCACCTCGAGCCGGGCCGCGAGACCGATCACCTTTACCAACTCATCCAGGGCACCAAAGTTTCAATCTTCAAGCGCGCGAGCGCCGAAAAAGTTTTGCCCGGCGCTGCTCCTTCCAAGCCAGCCAATGGGGAGCCAACCCAAAACGTGATTGTGGAAGATTGGTGGCTGATTCGCGACCCGCAGGGTCACACGGGATGGGTGCTCTCGCGAATGATTGACCTGGATGTGCCTCTGGAAATCGCGCAGTATGCCGAAGGCCAGCGGATCGTGGCATTCTCCGTGCTCGATCAGGTCACCGACGGAGACAAGAAAGTCCCGCAATACCTCGTCGCACTAACCGAACCGAAAGATGGCATGCCCTTCGACTACAACCAAATTCGGGTCTTCACCTGGAATGTGAAGCGGCATCGTTATGAAACGGCCTATCGCGAGCGCAACTTGAATGGGGTGTTGCCGATCACTACTTCACAGGAAAACTTCGACAAGGAAGGCATGTTGCCCGTTTTCGTCATCCACGTCAAAGATGACGCCGGGAACGTCAGCGAGCGGAAGTACAAACTGAATACCCCGCTCGTGCGCCGGGTGCTCGCTCCGGGAGAAGAACCGGCTAAGCCCGCTGGTCGCAAGCGAAAGTAGCCGCTAGGCCTGCGCGATTACCTGGGCAAATTTATCCAGATCGATATTCCCGCCCGAGACAATCGCTACGACTTTTCCTGATCCGGCTCGTCCTGACAATGCCGCCGCGATCGCGCACGCCGACGCGCCTTCCACGATGACCCGGTTGCGTTCGGCAACGAGTTTCATCGCCTTCGCCGCTTCTCTCAGGCTCACGACGATCGATCCGTCCAGCAATTGCCGGGCTCGTTCAAACATGCTCGGGAACACCATCTTGCCGCCGATGCCATCAACAAACGAAGTCTGATATTCAACCATCTTCGGTTCCCCCGCTGCCAACGACGGCGCTAGCGGCGCAGCCGTTTCGATCTCGGCTGCAAAAATGCGCACCTTCGGAACCCTCGCCCGAAGCACTGACGCGATCCCGCACGACAGCCCGCCTCCGCCCCACGGAATCACTACCGCCTCCAGGTCCGGCAAATCCTCCAGTATTTCCAGAGCAATAGTTCCGTTCCCGGCCATCACGTGCGGATCATCGAAAGCATGGATAAACGTCGCGTCCACACCAGGGAACGAACGCGTCTCGAATGTTTGCCACCATTGAGCAAACGGAACCTGGATTACGCGGCCGCCCATGCGCTCGACAGCTTGAATCTTCGTCATCGGCGCAGTATCCGGAGCAACAATCGTTGCGGGCACTCCGATGCTCTTTGCGCAGAACGCCACGCCTTGTGCCATGTTTCCCGCCGATGCAGTCAGCACACCGCGAGATAACTTTTCCCGTGGCGTCAGCGCCATCACATTCGCCGCGCCTCGCAGCTTGAAGGATCCAATCGGCTGCAGATTTTCCAGCTTCAGGAACAGATCGCAGGGACCTTCTGCATTACAGCGAACCAGCGGCGTTCGGGTGATCACTGGCTGAATATTGCGCCGCGCTTCTTCGGCCTCGGCGATCGTCACTGGCTTGTTCGGCATGATGTTCTGATAAATCAGGCGTTCTCAGCGGCTCAGAACTGCATTTCGATTTTCGGTAACGCAGGAACAGGAGTCGCACGCTGCATCGCTTCCCGCCATTCTTCCAAAGATCGCAACAGCGGAGCCAGATCGATCCCGCAAACATCCCTACGATGCTGACAGATGTTTTTCACTCCGCGCTCCATGACGGATTTCATTCCCGTCCGATTGCCAGTGGAATAGTGATGAAAAGCGACCGCCAGTTGCACCACTCCTTGCAGAAATTTCTTTTGCTCGGCGGGAGCACCGCGCCAGACGTCTTCCAAAACCTCATGCGCGTCGAAGAACTCTCCTCGATTGAACAGTTCGATGCCCTTCCGCAGGTGCTCCAAATTCACATGCCCGGGCTGGCTCATCTTCCAAACATCGGATAATGACTCGCCGCTCCCATGAAAAACAGCAGCGGCAGCGATAAGAATGCATTCGTCCGCGACGCTACGAATGCCATCCGCGTCATGCGCTTGGCCTTTTCCGGCATCGGAGTGCCATTGGCCGCGCTTTCCTTCGTCCACTGAATGATTCGCTTCTGGATGCGCCAGATAATGCCCCACACATTCAGCATCATCATCCAGCCGATTCCGCCCCCAATTCCGATGGACAGTAACCGGTTACTCTCCCAGCCGTGAGCATTCAAACTGAGAAAACACCACGCAGCCGCGACTACGAGCACGATGTCGATGACTGCCAACACAGGCCATTTATCCAGCACGCCCTTTCCAGGAATGAGAATGGCGTACATCAAGGCCCACGTGACCGTCCAGATCCCGAAGAAACTTCCCATCACTGCTCCGGACGAAGCTCCCCCGTTGCGTGCATCTGCGGCCACTATGTTGCCGAAATAAAGCAATCCCGCCAGCACCGTTATCACGGCTGACATGCGGAACCACCATAAGGCTCGCGGCATCAGCGCAGGCACCACTTTGCCCTTCGTCGGGGCGTCGATTTCCTTCATAAACGGAACATTGACCAGGTTGAAGAAGTACAACAACCCAATCCACGTGATTCCGGCCATGAAATGGATCCAGCGAAACAGGATCAGTACGGTGGCGTTGGTGTCGGGGAGAACGATATGCGGAGCGGAGAACATTCCCCACAAGCTTGGGTGTGGCACGACTCCTCCAGCGGCAAAGTTCAATGTGAATTTACGATTCCCGGATTGTACAGCAATCAATTCTTGCAGTTGAAAACTGGCCGGTAACCCCGTATTGTACGGGTGTCGCTCAAGCGTCCGGCTAGCGCGCCAAGCCGGGCATGCGAGCTTTCCCCCTCCTTGTGACCGGCTTACCCCGGGCGTGAGGACTGATCGATTGGCATTGCAGAAAGCTCTGGCCACCTCAAGAGCTAAGGAGATCGGCATGGAAACCAAGCCGGCACAAAATATTCAGGATTCCTTCCTCAACACTGCCCGCAAAGAACGAATGAATGTGACCATCTACCTCCTGAGTGGGGTGAAGCTCACTGGCCGCATTCGGTCGTTCGATAAATATTCGGTCGTACTCGAGACGAATAATCAGGAGCAGCTGATTTTTAAACACGCAATTTCTACGGTGGCCATGGGCCGCGCCGCGCATCACGGCGAAAAGCCTACAATTGTGCCGGCAGCCTCCGAAGCTAATTCGGCTCCTAGCGCTTCGGGAACCGAAGGATAAAAATAAAAATTCGCAAGCTCGTCGCGTTGGTCGGAAGGCGCGTAAGTCTTGTTGGTGAAAGAACGGGAACCTCTCCTTGAGCGGTAAATCAAGAACCTTTCGGACCAGCCATGATGCTGCGGGTCATAGGGTCAGCAAGCCGGACCCGCAGGAGCGCGCTTTTCTCGTCGGCATTGAATACCGGGTCCGGTCGCGCCCAAAATCCGGTGCGTCGGCAGGCAGAGGCTCGCTCACCAGCGGAGCGCAGGCTGCGCGCGATAGCGCCGCCATCCTTACAGCAGCCTCGCAAACTCCCAGTGCCCCGCAGTTCAGCGCTGAGGAATCCCTCGAAGAACTCCGCGGCCTCGCGCTAAGCGCAGGTGCGCGCGTCGTCGGCGAATTTCTACAGCATCGCGACAAGCCGGATCCCGCCACCCTGATCGGCAGCGGCAAACTCGAGGAAATCGCTGGAGCGGCCGCCTCCGTCTCAGCCGACTTGCTTCTGTTCGACCACGATCTCACTTCCTCGCAGCAGCGCAACATAGAAAAAATCGTCGACACGCGCGTCATTGATCGAACCCAACTCATCCTCGACATCTTCGCCAGGCACGCCCGCACGCGTGAAGGTCAACTGCAAGTGGAACTGGCGCAGCTTGAATACCTGCTGCCAAGGCTTGGTGGTCGCGGTATTGAAATGTCGCAACTCGGCGGCGGGATCGGCACGCGCGGGCCCGGTGAAACGCAGCTCGAAACCGATCGCCGGAAAATTTACCGCCGCATCCGGCACGTCAAAGAGCAGATCGAGAACGTCCGCCGAATTCGCGCTCAACAGCGGCAACGCCGCGAGTCCGTACCGGTCGCCACGGTTGCTCTGGTCGGCTACACCAATGCCGGCAAATCCACTCTGTTTAACGCGCTCACGAATGCCGCGGTGCTGCAATCGCCGAAGATGTTTGCCACTCTCGATCCCACCATCCGAGCGGTCACTCTGCCTTCGCGTCGCAAAGCTTTGCTATCCGACACCGTCGGATTTATCCGCAACCTGCCGCACACCTTGGTTTCAGCTTTCCGCGCCACTCTCGAAGAGGTTCAGCGAGCCGCGCTCATCCTGCATGTTTCCGATGCGAGTAGCCCGCTTTCCGCCGAGCAGGACGCTCAAGTAGAAAAAGTTCTCAAGGAACTGGATGCCGACAAAAAGCCGCGCCTCCGCGTGATGAATAAAGTCGACCTTCTGCCGCCCCAGCAGCGCGACAGCTTAAGAGACGATCCCCAGACTATTCATGTTTCCGCAGCCAAAGGGATCGGCATGAGCACGCTGCTCGATCGTATCGACCAAATGCTTTCCGAAGACGCAATCAGCCGCGTCCGCCTGCGAGTTCCGCAAAAGGAAGGAAAAGCCCTGGCGATGTTGGAGGCCAAGTCGCGCATCTACTCTCGTGCTTATAAAGATGGCTTGGTGGAACTCGAAGCCGAGGCACCAGAATCCGTAGTCAGAAGATTAAAAGAATGGATCGTAGCCGAGAACCCTTAACCAATTAAAATGGGCCGACGACCAAGAAGCGGTGACTTTCCTTGGCTACCGGCCCATTCGATCCTGAATTGGATCGGAGGTGATAGTTTTATGGTAGACCCTCTTGCCCAGATGTCAAGCATTCTTTCCATAGAAATACGGCCCATTTCGAGGACAATTACTGCCCCAAATTGAGACACCCTCTCGGCCGCCGCATTCTCCAAATCTTGCCGCCGTTCTTGCGACACTCGCGTTGACACTAACCCTAGTAAGATGTTAGGTTTGATGGTTTTATAGCCCTCTTTCGGTCAATTTTTTTACCAGCTCAAACAATATGGATCAGACGCTTCGACAAGTAGGGGAATTACTGCTCGGCTCCATCCCCACCATTATTTTCATGCTCCTGCTGTGGGGTTGCTACGCCGTGCTGGTGCACAAACCCCTGACCCGGGTGCTGGCAGAACGTCGAAGTAAGACCCAGGGTGCGATCGAAAAAGCTCGCGCCGATGTTGCTGCTGCTGAAGCCCGCACCGCGGAATACGAACAAAGAATGCGAGAAGCCCGAGTCGCCTTGTTCAAGTCCCAGGAGGCCCGCAGGCAAAAAGCTGCGCAACGACGGGCCGAACTCGTGGCCGAGGCTCGGACTCATGCCCAAGCTCAGATCGAGCAGGCCAAAGCTGCTATCGAACGTGACAAGGTTGCAGCTCAGGAAAAGCTCCAAGCCGAAAGCTCACGGCTGGCAACAGAGATCGTTCGAGTCGTTCTCGAACCCGGCACATCATCCATCCCGGCAGGTAGCCGATGAGAAAGTCACGCCAGATCGCCTCATCTTTAGCGCTACTCGTGATTCTCTCCGCGCTGTTTTTCGCTCCGGCTCGGGCCGCGTTCGCGCAGGAACCCGCCGGATCCCAAGGTCGCGAGTCGATGGGCCAGGAACTCGCCAAGCAGACCCGGGAAGCTGCCGGTGAAGACAGCAACGAACAGTTCAAGCACTCGAGTTCGGTCCGACTTATTTCCCGGATCACTGGACTCGACCTCGAACACGCGTACTGGCTCGCAATGAGCACGAACTTTGTCGTGGTCGCCGGCGTGATCTTCTGGATTAGCAAGAAAAGCTTCCCAACTATGTTTCGCAACCGCACCGCAATGATCCAGAAGCAAATGGAGGAAGCGCGGCGCGCCAGCGAAGATGCTAATCGGCGCCTGTCAGATATTGAGTCGCGACTCTCCCGCCTCGATACCGACCTTGCCCAGATGCGGGCTGATGCCGAGAAAGATGCTGTCGCGGAAGAACAAAGAATTGAGGCTGTCGCCAAAAACGATGCTGCCAAAATTTTGGCCTCGGTCGAGGAAGAAGTTTCTACCGCGGTTCGCAGTGCCCGCCGCGAGTTGAAGGCGTACGCCGTCGATCTTGCGGTCTCATTGGCAGAAAAACAGATTCACGTGGACCCGGCGACCGATCAGAACCTGGTCAACCAGTTTGCGCAGCAACTCTCGAACCCGGAGGGCGGTCCGAGGACCCAGTAGATGGCATCCGTCACCAACACTTACGCGCGGGCTTTCGCCGAGGCGATTTTGGACATGCGTCTCGATCCCGCCAAGACCTTTATGGAAGCGCAGGCCCTCGCCGGATTGGTTGGTCAAAGTAAGGAATTACGCGAGGTTTGGGAGACGCCGTCCATCTCCGCGGAGCAAAAGCGCGCCGTCCTCGATGCCATCGTGAAACGGGAAGGCTTTTCGCAAGCCGTCCGAAATTTTGTCGCAGTCTTGATTGACCATCGCCGGACCAACTTCCTTGGCCCGATCATAAAACAGCTCGAACTGGAACTTGATCGTCGGCTCGGATTCGCCGAAGCAGAAATCACCAGCGTACGCGACTTGAGCGACTCGGAAAAACGTACCCTGGAAGCGAAAGTTGAAAAGCTCACCGCCAGGAAGGTTCGCGCCCGCTATTTCCGCGACGCATCGCTTCTTGGCGGCGCTGTCGTTAGAATTGGCAGTACGATCTACGACGGCTCGGTCAAAGGACAATTAGAAAGAATCCGGGAAACACTCAGCACTTAGTCGGATCAATCGGTTCGTCGAACTAAGCTAACTTGAAACCGGGAACTCGAAACTGAATTTATGGCCCAAATTAAAGCAGACGAAATTACACAACTGATTCGGCAACAGATCGAGAACTACGAATCGAAGATCGCTGTCGATGAAGTAGGCACCGTCGTCACCCTCGGTGACGGTATTGCACGCGTCCACGGCCTCGATAAGGTTATGGCCGGAGAACTTCTCTCCTTTCCGCACGATATCGCCGGAATCGCCATGAACCTCGAAGAAGACCAGGTCGGCGTCGTATTGCTTGGCGACTACACCGAGATCAAGGAAGGCGATGAAGTCAAGCGCACTGGCCGCATTATGAGCGTGCCCGTGGGTCAAGCGATGGTCGGCCGCGTCGTGAATTCGCTCGGCCAGGCGATCGACGACAAAGGGCCAATCTCCACCGATCAGTTCATCGCTCTCGAACGCCTCGCTCCAGGTGTGATCGACCGTCAACCCGTGCGCGAACCGATGGCCACCGGATTGAAGGCCATCGACAGCATGATTCCGATCGGCCGTGGCCAGCGCGAGTTGATCATCGGCGACCGCCAAACCGGCAAAACCGCCATTGCCATCGACACCATCATCAACAACAAGGGCGGCGATCTGATCTGTATTTACTGCGCCATTGGTCAGAAGCGTTCTTCGATCGCACAGGTCGTGAAGCTTCTCGCCGATTACGGCGCGATGGATTACACGATCGTCGTGGCCGCGTCTGCCTCTGAACCCGCGCCCATGCAGTACATCGCTCCTTACGCTGCGTGCGCGATGGGCGAGTATTTCCGCGACAACGGCAAGCACGCGCTGGTGATCTACGACGATCTTTCCAAGCACGCCGCTTCATATCGCGAAATTTCGTTGCTGTTGCGCCGTCCACCAGGACGCGAGGCGTATCCCGGCGACGTTTTTTATCTCCATTCTCGTTTGCTGGAGCGTGCCGCCAAAATGAGCGACAAAAAAGGCGGCGGGTCGTTGACCGCGCTGCCGGTCATCGAGACCCAGGCCGGCGACGTCTCCGCTTACATTCCGACCAATGTGATTTCGATCACCGACGGTCAGATCTATCTCGAAACCGATCTCTTCAACCAGGGCGTTCGTCCTGCGGTGAACGTTGGTCTGTCTGTCAGCCGCGTCGGCGGCAGCGCCCAGATTAAAGCTATGCGACAAGTCGCAGGCAGTTTGAAACTTGACCTTGCGCAGTACCGCGAACTGGCCGCATTTGCGCAGTTCGGCAGCGACCTCGACAAAGCCACGCAAGCTCAGCTCAATCGAGGACAGCGGCTCGTCGAGGTCTTAAAGCAGAAGCAATTCTCGCCGCTGCCGTTCTCGAAACAGATTTTGATGATCTTCGCCGGTACGAATGGCTTCATCGACGATCTTCCAGTCGATCAGGTGCGCGACTTCGAAGCCGAGCTGTACAAGTATGCCGACACCACGAATCCCGGCCTGCTTCGGTCAATCATGGAAAAGAAAATTCTCGACGATAGTTTAAAAGCCGAGATGACCAAGCTGATCAAGCAATGCAAAGAAACGTTCTTCGCGGAAAGGCAAGCGGTAGCAAAGTAGGAATCGCCAGTTAGCTTTTGGCATTTAGCAAAGCGTCAGAAACCTTGCAGGACTGAGCGCCAAAAGCCAATTGCCAAGTGCTGGTTCTAAGTTATGGCCAACATTCTTGATATCCGCCGGCGCATTCGCAGCGTGACCAACACGCGGCAGATCACCAAAGCCATGAAGATGGTTTCGGCGGCCAAGCTGCGCCGAGCTCAAGAACGCGCTCTTGCAGCCCGTCCTTACGCGCAGATGTTGACCAACGTTCTCAAATCGCTTGTGTCCCGCGCGGAAATTTACGACCCGGAAACCGGCGAGCCCAAGCATCCTTTGCTGGCCGAGCGGGCAGAGAACAACATCCAACTCATCGTGGTCAGTGGCGACAAAGGTCTCGCGGGTGCGTTCAACACCAACATCTTGAAAGCCGCTATGCGGTTTCTCGGATCGAAGGGTGGCAAGAATATCGAGATCGAAGCCATCGGACGCAAGGGTCGTGACTTCCTTCGTCGACGTTACCCGACAGCACAACCCCGAAGTGCCGCATCTTCCGAAGCGGGCCGGATCGCTCTTATTCGTGAGCATGTAGGTGTGCTGAATAAGATTGACTACGAAATGGCCAAAGAAATCGCCGGCCGGGTCATCGACCGATATTCAAATGCTGAAATCGATGCGGTTTATCTCGTCTACAACGAATTCAAGTCCGTCATTTCGCAACGGTTGATCGTAGAAAGAGTCCTGCCCATCGAACATATCGGTGAGGCGGACGTTGCTCAGTCCGAAGGCATGTCTCCCGAAGAGCGCAAGAAGGCGCTGGACGCGGCAAAGGGCACCGGCGTTGGTTTGCGGCCCGCCGACACTCACGAGGTAGACGCGGAGGCCGCTAAATTCGCAACCGCTCAAGTGGATTACATCTACGAGCAAAGCCCGGAAGAATTGTTCGCTTCCCTGCTCCCGAAGTATGTCGGAATTCAGATTTTCCGCGCGTTGCTGGAATCGGTTGCCGCCGAGCATGCGGCCCGAATGACTGCCATGGATGCAGCCACCAACAATGCAAGCGACATGATCGATTCGCTGACGCTGGTTATGAATCGCGCCCGTCAGGCGAAGATCACGAAAGAGATTATCGAAATCGTCAGTGGAGCAGCAGCGCTGTCGTAGCATTTAGCAACTAGCGATTTGCCAAATGCTAATCGCTAAATGCAAAATGCCGCTCGCTGAAGAGCTTAGGTGAGAATTTAAAAATCTTATGCCCGAAAATTTTGGACAAGTCATTCAGATTGCTGGTCCCGCCGTAGACGTGCAGTTCGAAGAAGCCAAAATGCCGCCCATCTATGAGGCGCTCCGCGTCGTCAGCGACGGCTTCAACGTCCCCGTCCCAATCAAAGTCATTCTCGAAGTGCAGCAGCACCTCGGCGAAGGCCGTGTGCGCTGTGTAGCCATGGAGCCCACTGACGGCATGGTGCGCGGCATGAAAGCCATCGATCTCGGTGGCCCGATCTCCGTCCCCGTAGGCCCCGGCACGCTCGGCCGCGTCATGAACGTGATCGGCGAACCTGTCGATCAGCTCGGCCCCATTCAGCACACCGAGACTAAGCCGATCCACCGTCCCGCTCCGCTCTTTGACGAGCAGGCAACTACCGCCGAGATGTTTGAAACCGGTGTAAAGGTCGTCGATCTCATCCAGCCCTTCTTGAAGGGCGGCAAGATCGGTCTCTTCGGCGGCGCCGGCGTCGGCAAGACCGTCGTCATCATGGAGTTGATTAACAACGTCGCCAAACAGCACGGCGGATTCTCCGTGTTTGCCGGCGTTGGCGAGCGTACCCGCGAAGGAAACGACCTCTGGCTTGAAATGAGCGAGTCCGGCGTCATCAAGCCGGGCGATCCTTCGAAATCCAAGGCTGCCTTAATCTACGGTCAAATGACCGAACCGCCAGGGGCGCGCCTTCGCGTCGCGCTGACCGGTTTGACCGTCGCCGAATTTTTCCGTGACGAAGAAGGCGCCGACACGCTGCTCTTCATCGACAACATTTTCCGATTCACGCAGGCCGGTTCCGAAGTATCGGCGCTGCTCGGCCGTATGCCGAGCGCCGTGGGTTATCAGCCGAATCTTGCCACCGAAATGGGTGAATTACAGGAGCGCATCACTTCCACAAAAAAAGGCTCCGTCACTTCGGTGCAGGCGATTTACGTTCCCGCCGACGACTTGACCGATCCGGCTCCGGCAACGACATTTGCTCACCTCGATGCAACGACGGTTCTTTCCCGAGCACTGACCGAAATCGGAATTTATCCGGCGGTCGATCCGCTGGCCTCGACTTCGCGCATTCTCGATCCGCGTATCGTCGGCCAGGAGCACTACGATGTCGCCCAGTCAGTCAAGAAGACCCTGCAGAGCTACAAAGATCTGCAGGACATCATCGCGATTCTCGGTATCGACGAACTGAGTGAAGACCAGAAATTGACAGTGGCGCGCGCCCGCAAGATGCAGCGCTTCCTGTCGCAACCGTTCCACGTCGCCGAGCAGTTCACCGGCGCTCCGGGACGCTATGTAAAGATTGCTGACACGGTGAAAGGCTTCAAGGAGATCGTCGAAGGCAAATACGACGACATCCCGGAGCAGGCGTTTTATATGAAGGGCACGATCGACGAAGTGCTCGAAGCCGCAGAAAAGTTAAAAGCGGCAGCATAGATCGAGCATTTGGCATTTAGCAGCTTGCTATGACCGGGTTTATGGATAGCGGCAATGGCCTCTGGTGCGTAAATACTAACTGCTGAATGCTAAGTGCTGGGGCTGCACCGCAGCCGATACCTGAACGAGACACATGGCCGACACGTTCCAACTCGAAATCGTCACTCCTGAGAAGATGGTGGTCCGCGACGTCGCGGAAGAGATGCAAATTCCCGGCAAGAATGGCTATCTCGGCATTCTGCCAGGTCATGCTCCACTCATCAGCGAATTGGCCGTAGGCGAGATCACCTATCGCAACGCGAACGTCACCCACCATCTCTCCGTCGCCTGGGGATTCGCCGAAGTGCTTCCGGACAAAGTCACCATCCTCGCAGAAACTGCCGAGCGAGCCGATGAGGTCGATGTGAATCGCGCCCGCAACGCCAAAGGCCGCGCCGAGGAAAATCTGGCCACCTGCAACACCGAAGAAGAATTCAAGAAGGTCAGCGGCGATTTAAAGCGCGCCGAGACCCGCCTGGAAGTTGCCGAGAAAAAGCAGTAGCGTAGGAGCGAACTGCTTATCAGGTTTTCCCCATGGATCACAGCTTCATCCCGGTTGAATCAAATCTAAAATCGCAGAATGATCTGCTGGATCACGGCTTCACTCGTCAGCCTCTCCGGCTCGATCAGGACATCGCACGCACTCTCGACACATTGGCTCACGCGGCGTGGTCCATTCCTCGGGACAAGTATTACGAAGGTGGCGACCGCTTTCGTTCTCTAAACCGATTGAGAGCCGAAATTGTCGAAGGCGGCGTCCACGTATCGCCGGTCGAAGACAACACTCCCTACGTGCAACTCGAGAAATACAACACCACGCTCGGCGGCCAGAAGCGCGAGTACGCTCCGCTACCATGGGAAATCGCCGACTCAACCGGCGTGCGTAAGCTGATCGCCTACCATCTTCGCTACCTGCCGCTCTCCAAGATCGGCGCCAAATATATCGTGAACCTGCATGTGATCCGTTTCGCGGCTACTCCTGGCCGCCCGTGCGATACGAGTCCGCCCGGCTTGCACAAAGACGGAGAGAAATACATCGCCACGCACCTGCTCGGCCGTTGCGGCGTTCAGGGCGGCGAGGTCGTCATCACCGACAACCACAAGCATGAGCTCGATCGCTTCATCATGCATGAATCCGGCGAGTGCTACGTCTTCGATGATGATCGCGTCTGGCATATGTTGACGCCGGTCTCGGTGATGCAGGGCAACCAGTACGCCTATCGCGACACGCTCGCGTTCGACATGCTCCCCGACGGCTGGGAACCGGAGAAGTAGGTGGGCTGTAGGAGCTCTACCCCACTCTGCGAAACATCCGTTGCCACCGTGTCTCATCAAAAAAGTGAAATATGGTCTGCGCCGTCAATTGCAAACGGTCCTGGAGTGACGTCGCCATGTACTGCTCTTCCGTTGCCTCGAAAGACCAGTAAATAAACATGGGCCGGCCGATCACATTCTCGCGCGGAATGAATCCCCAGTAACGGCTGTCGAGGCTCACGCCTCGATGGTCGCCCATTCCGAAATAAGAATTCGGCGGAACGACGATATCGTTGCCGTCGATATAGGACGGAAGCTTCGACCGCCACTTGTCGAAAATATTCGAATCGTAGTCTGGCGCTGGCACGGCTGGAAAATTGTCGCGGTACACATCGGTTGGGTAGTCCCGGTCATGCAGCACATAGGGTTCTTCAAGCCTTTGACCATTCCGGTAAACCACCCCATTTCGTAGGTGGATTCGATCTCCGGGAACCCCGATGACCCGCTTCACCACGTGAAGCCCCGGCGTTCGAGGGGAGAGAAATACAATGACGTCTCCACGGTGAATGTCGTCATAGGGAAGCAGCGTCCCCACCCACGAGGACTTGGGAGCGAATTGCATACGGTTCACGAAAACATGGTCGCCGACCAACAATGTGTTTTCCATTGAACTGGAAGGAACCGCAAAGGCCTGCATCACAAAGGTGATGATGAACAAGCCAGTCGCCAGTACACCCGCCAACGAAGCTAAGAATTCGACCTTAGTTTCTTTGGCTCTTTCCGGTGCAACCTTCTTAGTCCCACGATTTCTCTTCATGATTGGTGCCATCCGATGGATTGGATTGTACGGCTTGCTCACGACCAGTGGGAAGCGCCAGACAAAGCGCCCGCGTTCTCACCGCGGCCCATAACCAATCGCGATACTTCCCATAAATTCTTTCGATTTCCGTGAGCCTCGTCCTGCCAGTACAGTCATCATCTTGAAATCGACTTCGTTCGTTGGGGGCAGCGGGAATTTCATGGGAAAGATCTTCTTCGCCAAGTCCGCAATTCTCTCCCTCCTACTTCTAGCTCTCGCTCCAATCCTCACGGCCCAGACGGCGGCCTCGGCCGAAGCGCGTATCGCCAAGCTCGAGCAGCAGGTCGCCGAGGCGAAGAGTTCCGGCGACAACGCCTGGATGTTAACTAGCTCAGCCCTCGTTTTGATGATGACCGGCCCCGGCCTTGCCCTGTTCTACGGCGGCCTGGTTCGCAAGAAAAATGTTCTCGGCACCATGATGCAAAGCTTCGCCATGATGGCGATCATCACCGTGCTCTGGGCCATCTTTGGCTACAGCCTTTGCTTCGGATCAGGCAATAGTTTCCTCGGCGGGCTGCACCATCTTTTTCTCCATGGCGTGGGCGCCGACCCCGACGCCGATTATGCCGCCACTATCCCTCAACAAACCTTTATGGTTTATCAGTTGATGTTCGCCGTGATCACGCCGGCGCTCATCACCGGAGCCTTTGCCGAGCGCATGAAATTCAGCGCCATGGCTCTGTTCATGATTCTTTGGTCGGTGCTGGTTTACGATCCCATGGCGCATATGGTCTGGGGCAAAGGCGGATTGCTGAATGCCTCGTTGGGAGGCCGCTTCCCGACTCTCGACTTTGCCGGCGGCACCGTCGTGCACATCACTTCGGGCGTTTCAGCCTTGGTTTGCGCGCTTTATCTCGGACATCGTCTCGGCTATCCCCGTCAGCCGATGCCGCCACATAGCGTCGTTCTCAGCTTCATTGGCGCCTGCATGTTGTGGGTCGGATGGTTCGGCTTCAATGCCGGAAGCGCTCTCGCCGCAGGAAGTCTCGCCACCAGCGCGTTCGTTGCCACCCATTTCGCGGCAGCAGCCGCCGTCATCGGTTGGGGCGGCGCCGAATGGTTCCGCAACGGGAAGCCGAGCGCCCTCGGCGCGATCTCCGGCTGCGTCGCGGGATTGGTGGCCATCACTCCCGCGGCTGGTTTCGTCGGCCCGATGCAGGCTCTGCTCATCGGCCTGATCGCCGGCGCCTTTTGCTACTTCATGGTGGTGAAGGTCAAAAGCATCTTCGGCTACGACGACTCCCTTGACGCGTTCGGCGTGCACGGAGCGGGTGGGACATTAGGTGCGATACTGACCGGCATCTGCGCGGTCAGCACCGTCAATCCGATGTTCAAAGATGCTCAGGGCAACACGCTTCCCTCGGGTTTAATCGAGGGTAACGCGCATCAGTTGCTGAATCAATTCGTCGGAGTGCTCATCGCCTGGGGGCTCGCGATCGTCGGAACGCTAGTCATTCTCAAGATCGTCGACGTTACGGTTGGCCTGCGCGTCAGCGAAGAACACGAGATTCAAGGTCTCGATCTTTCGCAGCACGGCGAAGAAGGTTATTACTGGGAGGTCCCGGCATAGCAAGTGTCCCCCACCGATGAAAGTGAATATTCATGACAAAGGTTGAAGCGATTATTCAGAACTCGAAGTTGGATGCAGTCAAAGATGCGCTGCATGAGATCGGTGTGGAAGGCATGACCGTGCTCGAAGTCCGCGGCCACGGCCGCCAGAAAGGCCATACCGAGTTTTATCGTGGCCGCGAATACACGGTCGATCTGATCCCCAAGATCAAGCTCGAACTCGTCCTCCCCGACAAAATGGTCGAGAAAGTGGTCCAGACCATCGCCGGCGCCGCGCGAACCGGAAAAATTGGCGACGGCAAAATTTTTCTAACTCGGGTCGACGAAGCAATTCGCATTCGTAACGACGAACGTGGGGAAGGAGCGCTCTAAGCTGAGCCACCGTGGCCCATGGGCACGACATCTCTAAGCAACGAATTGCGGAGTCTCTATGCGGATGAGTCGGCGCGCATTCAGCGTGATTTCGCGTCCGATGGTAACGGTCGCGCTGTCGTCGCCAAGCGAACCGCTCTCCTTGAAAACATCACCCGCTCCCTCTGGCATGAGTACATCAGCTCCGAAGCAGCGGAACCCCCGAAGTTCGCCCTGGTCGCCATCGGCGGGTTTGGCCGCGCTTGGCTTTTCCCTCATTCCGACATCGATCTCCTCTTTCTTCACGAAAGCCACCAGACGGAAGAAAGCTCCAAGGATGCCGTCCGCCGCTTCACTCAGGAACTTTGGGACCTGCGGCTCAAGCTCAGTCCGGTAACCCGCACTTTGGCCGAGTGCGACCGCCTCGATCCCAATAATCCGGAATTCACGCTAGCCCTGCTCGATTGCCGCTTTCTTATCGGCCATGAAGCCATCTACTCACGCCTGCGCGACAACGTACTTCCTGGCCTGATCGCGCGCGAATCCCAGGTCATGCTGCAGCGCTTGGCCGATATTACTCGCCAGCGCCATGCCAAGTTCGGCGAAACTGTTTTTCATCTGGAACCCAATATCAAAGACGCTCCCGGCGGTCTGCGCGACTACAACGTCGCCTGCTGGCTCGCTCTCATCTCAGCGATGGATAAGTTGGGACACTTGTCCGACCCCAATTCTCTTCTCCCCGCATCCGCGCGTCGCCAACTCGAGCCCGCACTCGAATTTCTGATGTCTCTCCGTTGCTTCCTGCACTACCGGCATGGCCGCGACGACAATGCGCTGAACTGGAACGATCAGGATGAAGCCGCAGCGCAGAAAATCGGCGCGCCTGAAGTCATGATCCCGGCCGATTGGATGCGCCTCTATTTTGGCCATGCACGCTCTGTCCATCGAGTGTCTACGCGACTGCTGGAGGAAATCCCCGCGCCATGGTCTTCCCTGTCACGTCATTTTCAGAATTGGCGGCAGCGCGTTTCTAACTCCGAGTTTTCCGTCGTCGATGGGCTGATTTTTCTCCAGCAAACCACTAAAGTTGAAGACCCTCAAGCCCTCCTTCGAATGTTCGATTTCATGGCCCAACATGGGTTGAAGTTGAGCACCGACACGGAGTATCGCATCGAGCAGGCTCTCCCCTCCATCGCACCCACACCACCTCTCGGGGCTGAACTCTGGCAATCGTTGCAAGTGATTTTGCTCGAGCCTTACGCCGCCGAGGCGCTGCGTGCCATGCACTCGTTGCAGCTCTTAAACCGGTTATTACCCGAACTCCGCGGCATCGATTCCCTCGTGGTTCGTGATTTCTATCACCGCTATACGGTTGACGAGCATTCTTTTCGCGCCATCGAAAACCTGCATCAGTTAAGCCAATCGAAGTCCGAGTGGGACCAGCGCTATGGCGAACTTTTCGCTGAATTGGAGCGCCCCGAACTTCTTTTTCTGTCGTTGCTCCTTCACGACACCGGAAAAAGCATCTCCGACAGCGATCACGTCACCACTAGCCTCGAGATCGCCACGCGATGCCTCGAGCGCCTGGACCTCGATATTCCCGATCGCGAAATTGTTCTTTTCTTGATCGCTAATCACCTCGAAGTCTCCGCCGTTCTGCGCCGCGACATCTTCGATACCTCGACTATTCGCACCTTCGCGGAAAAGCTTGGGAATCCTGAGCGCCTGAAGATGCTCTGCCTGATGACCTACACGGACATAAAATCGGTGAACCCGGAAGCGCTAACTCCATGGAAGGCTGAAAACATCTGGCAGGTTTACATAGCCACCGCAAACATCCTGAACCGAACCGCCGATCAGCCCTTGCACGCTGACACCGACGACGAAAATCTCGACCGTCTGCACACGCTCGCACCGATCGCTGGCAAAAAGATCAAGACATTTCTGGAAGGATTCCCGGTTCGCTACGTACGCAGCTATCCTGCCGAGGAGGTCCTTCGCCACTTCGACATGGCCCAGAGGCTCGACAACGATCCCGTGCAGACCACCCTGAAACGGGGCCGTCACTGGTACGAGGTGACCGTCATCACCAGCGACCGTCCATCCTTATTCGCGACCATCGCCGGAACCCTCGCGGCGTGGGGCATGAATATCGTTAAAGCCGACGCGTTTTCCGATCAGGCCGGCGTCGTCGTCGACACTTTTTATTTCACTGATCGCTTTCGTACCTTGGAACTCAATCTGCCCGAGTGGGAGCGCTTTCAACAAAACCTCTCGGATGTGATCATTGGTAAGGCCGATCTCGCGCGGATGTTACGCGACCGGCTGCGTTCCGAGCAGAACGTCTCCCCCAAAATCAAAGTCGACACCCGGATCGAATTCGACGACACGTGCTCCGCTCACAGCAGCCTGCTCCAGGTGATTGCGCAAGACCGTCCCGGCCTCCTGCACCGGATCAGTGCCCAGCTCTCGCAGCACAAGTGCAACATCGAAATTGCATTGATCGATACCGAAGGCCAGATGGCCATCGACGTTTTCTACCTCACCTCGAACCACGCTAAGCTTCCAACCGATCAGCAGAAAGCTCTAAAAGCTATCCTCCTCGAAGAACTGAAAACTAACTAAAACTCCGAAGTTTCGCGCAAGATCCGGATGGCCGGCACCGAGCGAATTTGCCACACTACTAGCATGCCTCCCAAAGAAACGATCGAAACCCGGTTAGCCAAGCTGGATTGGCGACCCATCCGTCAGTCTCTATTCGAATTTGGCTACGCCCTGACACCCGCCATTCTCACCCAAGAGGAATGCGCGAGCCTTGTCAACACGTACGCCGACGAATCCGCCTTTCGCAGCCACATCGTCATGGCGCGCTATCGATTTGGCCGCGGCGATTACAAATATTTCAACTATCCGCTGCCCCAAGTCGTTCAGGAATTGCGCGAGCACAGCTTTTCATATCTCGCTCCCATCGCAAATGAATGGACCGGCGAACTCGGCCTGACCGACAGATTCCCTGGTACACATTCTGAATTCATCACGGTTTGCAAAAAGAAGGGACAAACTCGCGCCACGCCTTTGCTGCTGCATTACGAAACTGGTGATTTCAACTGCTTGCACCAGGATCTATACGGCGCAATCGCGTTCCCGCTCCAGATGACGTGCTTTCTGAGTCAGCCGGGCGTCGACTACGAAGGTGGAGAATTCGTCCTCGTTGAGCAGCAACCCCGAGCCCAATCCAAAGCGGAAGTCATCGCACCCACTCAGGGGCAACTAGTCATCTTCACTACGCGCTACCGTCCTGTGAAGGGCAGCCGCGGCTACTATCGCGTGAACCTGCGGCATGGCGTAAGCCGGGTGAAGCAGGGTACCCGATTCACTCTAGGCATCATCTATCACGACGCCGAGTGATAAATATCAAGCCGCCGAGTGACAAAGCATCCCTCCTCCGTCGCATCCAAGGTTCAGGAGAACAAATGCCACGAGCACGGAAAAGCCCAGGTCACACGCGGGACAATCAGGCGCAACTGGATGAACTCGGGACAGATCCCGGCCAGGTAGGCCCAGACAGCGCAGGGCAGTCCGGCGATTCACAAGAACTTTCCCCGACTGAGGACGCGAACGAGGAAAGTGTCGAAGAACTCGCTGACACGGATCAGGCCTTCGAAGCTGCAGCGGTCGAAGGAGTGGAGGACGCCGAGGATCATCCCGAGCGTCCAGTCCACACGCACAACGAATACGGGCGCCCCGACGATCTTCCGCCGGAGCGAGGATCCGAATAGAAATCTACCAGTAGCTGAAATTCATCCAGTCGAGCCATACGGAGTACGGCTCCTGCAGGGCGTTGCCGTCTTGCTGATAATTAATCGTAATGCCGTACCAATTCGTGGCAGTCGGCGACTCCTGATAATTCAGTGTGGCCGTCTGCCCATTCAAAGTGATCGATTGGAAGAGCAACTGATCATCCGACGTTCGTTGCACCTGTATCACTAGATTGTTCCAGGAATTGCTGACGGGATTGCACGCAATTCCGGTGGGTTTCCATGCTTGCGCCTGATCGTTCCAAATGTCCCACTCGTTGCCACCTGCAATCCGGCACTCGTGGCCCCAAATGAACGACTTCCCGTCCACGAACTGATTGATGTCGAATTCCAGTGCCTGCGACTTCCAGATCGCCGGAACGAAAAATGAAACTTCATAAGTGAAGTTGTGGACGCTCGGCACGATCTTCTTTGCCTCGTCCTCCATCCCCGGGGCGGCAAAATCACCGACCAGGTGGTTGTTCCATAGCACGTCGGAATACAGCGTCTGTCCGCCAATATTGAATTCCGTGGAATTTCCACTCAAGGAAGGAGACGTGGCGCCTTGCTGCATCGACCACGTCACCTGCGGACCGCCAGCCACGCAGGAGGAGCAGATAGCGTAACCCGGAGGCAGCAGGCCATAGCCTGTCCAACCCGATTGCTGATGAACATTCCAGATGGTTGTTTTGCTGGAAGCGTTGGGCGAATTCGTGGAGTTGCTGGATCCCGAACCACTCGAGCCGGAGTTGCTCGAGCCCGAATTCCCGTTACTTGAGCTCGAACCACTTCCAGAGTTGGTTCCAGAGCCCCCGGAGCTGCTCGAGCTTCCATTCGAACTGCCGGAGGTTCCAGACCCGCTTGAATTATTTCCCGCGTTCGACGGGCTGCCAGCCGGCAAAAGCGGAGACTGGCTGGCCGCCCGGGCGGTCGGTCCTCCACCGCAATTTAGCGAGGCAAGCGCAAAAACGAGAGTAACCGGAAGGATGACAACATGGGGGCTCTTCATTACAGAAATCCTTGAATAGAGTCTTGTGGTGAAACTGTGCTGATGTGGGTTGCTGTAATTTTCAGTTACCCCGGCCCGGGCTGCAAGGTCTGAGAAGGGCAGGGTTTGCTGGCCAGAGTAGCGGGATTGACGCCCCCCGGAAGCTTGCTTTCCGGCAGGTACTCACAATCAAGCGTGACGCCGGTCACTGATCAGAAGTGCTTATTCCGGCGATAACCGATATCGTCCATGGCAGTTTGCAACATGGGCTGTGGAGAGTTACCACAAGTTCAGTGACAGGAGAGGACCGGAATTGCGCACTCATCATAATTTTTAGCTAGTCGGGGTTCAGTGCCGAAAGTCCGGTTCCTACATCTCCTCTCTTTCACTGGTTTGCCCACCTCTCCGCGACCAGTGACCTCATGGACAAAGAAATTCAGGTTTGCCTCGAGCCCATCCGGATGGCTCGAACTCAGGAAGGCACACATGTCCAAGCAGCAAACGATAGCTGAACACCTGGAAGCCTCGGGCGTCTCCCGCCGAAGCTTTGTCCAACTTTGCGGTATGTTGATGGCCACCGCCCCCGTGGGGCTCAGCCTCACCAGTAAGGCCTCCGCGCTACAGATTGCCGAAGCCGTCGGGAAAGCCAAGCGCCCCTCGGTGATCTGGTTGCACTTTCAAGACTGCACCGGTTGCACCGAGACTCTGCTCCGTACTTCCGCTCCTGACGCAGCAAGCCTGATCCTGGACGTAATTTCTCTCGACTATCACGAGACCTTGATGGCTGCCTCAGGCGCCCAAGCGGAAGCCGCGCTGCGCACTGCGGTACAGGAGAATGCTGGCAAGTTCGTGTTGGTGGTAGAAGGCGCGATTCCCACGAATAATGATGGTCTTTATTTTGAGCTTGGCGGAAGGCCAGGCATCCAGGTGTTGCGCGAAGTCGCCGCGAAATCAGCTGCCATCATCTCCATGGGATCTTGCGCCTCCTGGGGCGGAGTTCCCTCCGCGGATCCGAATCCAACCGGCGCGGTCGGCGTCGACTCCGTCATTTCCGGCAAGCCGATCGTGAACATTCCCGGCTGCCCACCCAACCCGTACAACCTGCTCGCAGTAGTCCTTGAATACGTAACCATGGGCAAGTTGCCGGCGCTCGATGAACTTGGTCGGCCTAAATTCGCGTACGACCGTGTGATTCATGAGAATTGCCCTCGGCGCGCTCACTTCGACGCGGGACGCTTTGCAACATCCTTCGGTGATGACGGTCACAGGAAAGGGTGGTGTCTCTACAAACTCGGTTGCAAGGGTCCGGTCACGCATGCCGCGTGCGCCACTCGCCACTTCAACGAGGTTCCGGGCGTATGGCCGATTGGAACCGGCACTCCTTGCGTGGGGTGCACAGAAAAAGGGGTGGTCTGGCGGATGGGAACTTTCGAGACAGTTCCAATCCACCTCGCAACTCCGCCCGACACCTATCCTCCGGTTTACAGCCCAGCCGGCCAACTGAAGGTCGGTGCTGCTGCTTTGGTTGGAGCCGTGGCAGGAGCGCTGGGCGGCGCCACCTGGGTCGCATCGCAGCGTTTCCGCAGCAGTAACGAAGTTGGAGCGGAGCGTTTAGCGGTCGATATCGCTCACTCGGAAAAACCCAAAACTGCGACTGAGAAGAAAACGAAAGAGGACTGACGTGGCCATCACTCGGCGAGAGTTAATCACGACCATTGCAAAGACCGGAGTGCCGGCTGCTGCTGTGGCGGTCACCGCGGGCGCTCAAACTCTGCATGCGGAGGAGATTCCAGTCCCCAGCGCAGCAGTGGGTCTCCTTTATGACGCAACCAAGTGCATCGGTTGCAAATCCTGTGTCGCCGCCTGCGCGCAGGCCAACGACACTCCTCCGGACACCCGCAAGGACAGTCTGCACCAGGCTCCATCCGATTTGAACGATCTCACCCGGAACATCATCAAGCTCTACAAGAGCAAAGATGGTTCGACGTATTCGTTCGTGAAGCGTCAATGCATGCACTGCCTGGATCCAGCCTGCGCGGCCGGGTGTCCATTCCAGGCCCTGAGCAAAGATCCGCAAAGCGGCATCGTCACGTGGACACCCGAAAAGTGCATTGGCTGCCGCTATTGCACGATTACCTGTCCGTATCACATCCCGCGCTTCCAGTGGGCAGGATTCAATCCTCGCGTCACCAAGTGCGAATTGTGCAAGGACCGACTGGCTCAGGGACTCAAACCCGGTTGCACCAGTGTTTGCCCGACCGGCGCGGTGATCTATGGTCCACGCACAGTGCTGCTGCTTGAAGCCAAGCGCCGAATCCAAAGCAGTCCCGGACGTTATTACCAGGATCGCGTGTATGGCGAGACCGATAACGGCGGCACGCAGTCTCTGTACCTGTCGCATTTGCCGTTCGAAGATCTCGGCCTGCCGGAGATCGGGCCCGAGTCCGTGCCTGCCAAGACTCTTCGTTGGCAGCGGCGTTTTTATCAATACTTCATCCTGCCCGCCGTTTTGTACGGAGGCTTGGTGCAGGTCATTCGCAAGAACCTCAAGGGACATGAAGACGAGGCCAGGGAACGCGAAAAAGAAACTGGATTGAGGGCGCAACTATGAGCAGCGCAGCAAGAAACATCAGCCGCGGTGTAGAGACCAGCAACCGTTGGGAGCGGGCCGTACCCGTTTATGGATTCCCGGTGGTCAACGGATTCTTCATATTCCTTTGCGCCCTGACCGTGATCGCATTCGTCCTCACCGGCTATCGCGAATTGGCGGGCCTGGGCCCAGTCAGCGGCATGAATGACGCCTACGGCTGGGGAATCTGGAAGACCTTTAACGTGATGGTCCTCACCGCGCTCGGTTCGGGCGCATTCGCGGTCGGCATCGCCGCGTGGGTCTTCCGCCGTAAACGCATGCACTCCCTTATGCGCATGGCCCTCCTCACCAGCTTCCTGGCTTACGCGTGCGGTCTTCTTCTATTAGGCATCGACGCCGGCCGTCCCTGGAACTTCTACTGGATGCTCTTTCCCTGGAAATGGAACCTGCATTCGCCGCTCGCCGAAGTGGCCATCTGCATGTCGATCTACGCGATGATTCCATTGGCAGTCGAGAACATCCCGCCAGTGCTCGAGCGCTTGTGGTATTTCGATTCCCGTCTCCGTCCAGGTGTGGAGCGCTTTGAGCACCGGTTACACTCTGTGTTCCCATACGTCGTCGCCGCTGCTTATCTACTGCCGGGTATGCACCAGTCGTCGCTGGGAGCGTTGATGTTGCTCGCCGGTGCGCGCGTCCATCCCTTGTGGCAGACGCCGTTTCTGCCTCTGCTTTATCTCGGGGCCGCGTGTTTCATGTCTTTCGGTTGCGTCGCGGGCACCACGATGCTCTGCAGCCTGGTCTGGAAGCGCACTATGGACATGGAAGTTCTGGACGACGCCGCCCAAACTACCTCTTGGTTGATCTACGGCTGGCTGGGCCTTCGTTTCCTCGACATCTTGTTCCGTGGCGCACTGTTGACGGCGTTCCGCTTTGATCGCTTCGCCGGCGTCTTCTGGCTCGAAACCTTTCTGATCGCCTTCGGGGCATTTCTCTTACAGCGATCGCTTCGGAGCCACGACAAGCGCGATATGTTCGTCGGTTATTGCCTAAGTTCTCTAGGGGGCGTGATCTACCGCTTCGCGCCGACAACTTTGGCATTTCGTCCGAATCCGGAGGCGCTCTACTTCCCAGCCACGATCGAGATCCTTGTAGCACTCGGCTTCGTGGCCATGGGCATCGCTGGCTTCCTCTTAATTGTGAAGCGATTTGCCATTCTTCCCGGTTCTCTTCATGAGTGGCATGACATGGCAAGTTATTTCCGGTTCCGGCGGCCGTACATCCGCTGGACTGGATATTTTGATCGTGGGTACTTCGGCGATGAGAACGCCGAAACAGCAAACTTTGATTGATGGCAGGTCATAATGGCAAAGCGAATCACTATCGATCCAATCACCAGAATTGAAGGACACCTCCGCGTTGATGTTGAGGTCGACAACAACTCCGTCAGCAATGCATGGGCGTCCTGCACCATGTGGCGAGGGATCGAAAAGATCCTCCGTGGCCGCGATCCGCGTGATGCCTGGTTATTTACCCAGCGTTTCTGCGGCGTCTGTACCACCGTGCATGCCATGGCCAGCGTTCGCTCGGTTGAAGATGCGCTCAAGCTGGAAGTGCCGCTCAATGCGCAGTACATCCGCAATCTGATCTTGATTGCCCACGCGTTGCACGACCACATCGTGCACTTCTATCAACTCTCCGCCCTCGATTGGGTTGATATCCTGCAAATCCCCAAGGCCGATCCGGAAAAGACCGCCAAGCTGGCGGAAAGCATCTCCCCTTGGACCCGCAACTCCCGCGAAGAATTCAAAGCCGCACAAGACAAAGTAAAAGGCGTTGCCGCTAGCGGACAACTCGGCATCTTCATGAACGGCTACTGGGGCCATCCCGCGATGCGGCTCTCGCCCGAAGTCAACCTCCTCGCATTCACCCACTATGTGCAGGCGCTCGAGTATCAGCGCAAGGCGCTGCAGGTTGTCGGCATTCTCGGATCGAAGACGCCCCACGTGCAGACTTTGACCGTCGGCGGCGTCACCAACGCCATCGACCTCGATAGTCAGAGCGCCCTCGGAATGGACAAGCTGGAAATGATCCGCGAGCTGCTCGCCGATGTTTCCCGTTTCATTCACGAGGTCTACTTCGTCGATGTTTGTGCCGTCGCTGCGATGTATCCCGAGTGGTTCAAGATTGGCAAGGGCGTCACGAATTATCTCGCCGTTCCCGATCTCCCACTCGATACTCGCGCCGGCGCCTATGACCTTCCCGGTGGCTACATCATGAACGGGAACATCGGCGGCGTGCACGCTTTCCAGACCGCTTCCGACAACGAGTTCCGCGAGTCCGTTACCGAAGATGTCACCCACGCGTACTATCAGGGTGACAAGCCTCTCCATCCTTGGGTTGGCGAAACCGAGCCCCAGTTCACCGGATGGAACGGCGATCAGAAATACTCCTGGGTTAAAGGCCCCCGCTTCAAGAACGAACCCATGCAGGTCGGCCCGCTTGCGCAAGTCCTGATCGGCTATGCGCAGGGGCATCCGCTGACTCGCAAATACGCGGATATGGCGCTCTCGCGCGTTTCCGCCATCGCCGGCGTCCACGCCACTCCCGACATGCTTCACTCAACGCTTGGCCGTCATGCTGCCCGCGCTATCCGCGCCGCGATGTTAGCCGATCTCGCCGAGAAGCACTGGCAACTGCTAGTCGGCAACATTTCGAAGGGCGACTTCTCGGTTTACAATCCGCCGGTCTTCAACGGTCACGAAGTGGAAGGCGTCGGCACGCACGAGGCTCCACGCGGCACGCTGTCGCATTGGGTCGTCGTAAAAGACGGCAAGATCAAGAACTATCAAGCCGTCGTTCCATCGACCTGGAATGCTAGCCCGCGTGACAAATCCGGTGCCCACGGCCCGTACGAAGCCTCACTGCTGAATACGCCGCTGGCCCGCCCGGAAGAACCACTCGAAGTTCTGCGCACGATTCACTCGTTCGATCCCTGCATGGCCTGCGCGTGTCACACATTCGATCCGTCCGGCCGGCAGATCGCAAAAGTGAAGGTTTTATGAAAGTCCTTATCGGCGGAATCGGAAACGTCTTACTGGGGGATGATGGCGTCGGTCCGTACATTGTGCGGCTACTGACCGCCTGCTACGAGTTCGAGGAAGGCGTCGAACTCGTCGACGTGGGAACCCCGGCGCTCGACCTGATCGATCAGATCTCCGGAAAAGACGCTGTCATCCTGATCGATTCCATTAAGAGTGATTCCGCCCCAGGCACAATTCAGCTCTATCGCAAAGAAGAGATCGTTCGCTATCGCCCCGAAGTGCGCATGGATCCACACTCTCCAGCGTTGGTGGAAACCCTGCTCAGCGCTGACTTCTGGGGGATGTCTCCGGGTGATCTGCTATTGGTTGGTGTCGTCGGCGAAAGCTATGAGCCCAATTGCGATCTGAGTCCCGCGGTCAAACATTCCATCACTCTGGCCATCGAAGAGACACTCGGCGAACTCGACCGTCTCGGCGTCCACTATCAACGCCGCAAAGAACCTCTCGATCCCGATATCTGGTGGAGTGAAGCACAGTTGCTAGCCGAACAGAGCTCCCACGCTCGCTGGTAGTCCCCTTGGTTGAGACGTCGTTAAACGACGGCGCGTACACGCAGAATCTCTAGCCTACCTGCGCCACCGTCTTCACCGCTCTCCTCTTCCGCTCCAGCCACATCAGCCACTCATGCAAGCCGTTCCCGGTCAGGTTGGAAACTTTCACAATCTCCATGCCCGGATGGACTCGCCGCGCATTGTCCGCGGCGGCATCGATATCAAAAGGTACGTAGGGCAGCAGGTCCGTCTTTGTCAAAACGAGCAATTCCGATTTGAAGAAGATCGATGGATACTTCAGAGGCTTGTCTTCGCCTTCGGTGACGCTCAGCAACACGATTTTAGCCGCCTCGCCTAGGTCATAACTCGACGGGCATACCAAATTGCCGACATTTTCAATCAGCAGCAGATCAAGATTCTCCAGCGGCCAGTCTTCCAGATGCCGCTCGATCATACGGGCGTCGAGATGACAGGTGCCGCCGGTCGTAATCTGCTTGACCGGAAAACGGAACCGGCGCAGGCGTGCGGCATCGTTATCCGTCTGTATGTCGCCAGTGAGCACAGCGACACGCTCGCCACGCGGCAGGCTCTCCAAGGTTCGCTCCAGCAGACTGGTTTTGCCCGAGCCGGGCGAACTGATGATGTTCAGGCAGAGCACGCCATGTTCTCGAAAACGTTCCCGTAGCCCCGCGGCCAAACGGTCATTCTCGCTAAGTACTTTTCGCTCCAACGGTACTCGTTCCATATTCTTCCACCTCGAGAAAAGCCAGTTCCAGCTCATCACCACTCACAAATTTTGTTTCCAGGCTCGCGCATTGCGGACACCGCGTCTCGTAGTCGCGCACCACAAATTCTTTGTCGCAGTTCGAGCATCGAAAGCGAAACGGCGAAATCTCAATCTCGAGCCGCAGCGATTCAAACTCGGTCTCGCGAGTGATCGCCTCAAAACAAAACCGCAACGCATCCTGATCGACCGCCGCCATTTCTCCGATCCGCACGCCCACTTTCGTTGCGTACGTTCCCCGATGAAGTGCCAATTCCTTCTGCACCGCTTGCAGCACCGAGTTGGCGATTCCCATTTCGTGCATCGTTAGCAAATCCTCGGCAACTGATCGCCCGCCAGCATATCGACCACCCGGGTCGTGCCCAACGGCGTCCTCATCGTCACCAGCCCCGGATTCTCCTTCTTCACGGTGCCGATCATTCGTGCATCCCGACCCAATGGGTGCTGCTGCATCGCTTTCAGAACATCCTCGGCAGCATCCGCCGCCACAATCGCCACCAGCTTTCCTTCATTTGCTACATACAGCGGATCCAATCCCAGCAGTTCGCATGCCCCTCGCACTTCCTCGCGAACCGGGATTGCCTTTTCTTCAATCTCAATCCCTACTCGCGATTGCTGCGCAATCTCGTTCAGCGTGCTCGAGACGCCGCCTCGCGTGGGATCCCGCATACACCTTATTTCCGTACTCGCTCCGAGCATTTGAGCCACCAGCGTGTGCAGAGCAGCACTATCGCTTGTGATCTCGCTTTCAAACTCCAGGCCTTCGCGTTGCGCCAAAATCGCGATCCCGTGTTCACCAATCGAACCGCTCAAAAGAACTTTGTCCCCGGGACGCGCTCGGTCCGCCGACAGATCCAACCCCTCCGGCACAACTCCTATTCCGGTCGTATTGATAAAAATTCCGTCGCCTTTTCCTCTCTCCACCACTTTCGTATCGCCGGTGACCACCTGCACCCCAGCCGCCGCTGCCGCACGATGCATCGACGCCACAATGCTCCGCAGCATCTCGATCGAGAATCCTTCTTCCAGGATGAACGCCGCGCTCAGGAACAGCGGCTTCGCACCGCCCATCGCGAGATCATTCACCGTCCCGTGCACCGCTAGGGATCCAATGTCTCCGCCGGGAAAGAAAAGAGGTTTCACCACGAAGGAATCTGTGGTCATCGCCAATCGCTGCCCGCCAACATTCACCACCGCCTGATCATCGAGCCGCGCCAGCACTGCATTACTCAGCGAGGGAAGGAATACGTCCCGAACCAGTTCCGCGCTCAATTTCCCACCGCTTCCGTGCCCCAACAGGATTGTGTCTTTCGCTGCCAGAGGCGCTGGACAGCTCAACTCGGCAATGCTTCTAGCCGACATGCGCTTCCTCCCGATCGCGAACCGCATGTCGCCGGTAGTGGTAATACGCCGCACACGCGCCTTCGGTAGAGACCATCGGCGCGCCCAGCGGGTTCTCCGGCGTGCATCGCATCCCAAACGCTGGACAATCCGGTGGCTTCTTCAAACCCTGCAGCACCTGCGCGCTGATGCATTCGGCCGGTTCGTCCACCGTCAACTCGCCCACGTCAAAAATCCGGTTCGCATCAAATGCCGCATATTCGTCGCGCAGCCGCAAACCGCTCTGCGGGATCATCCCAATACCGCGCCACTTCTGGTCCGCAATCTCGAAAACTTCGCCCACGATCTTCTGGGCAGGTACGTTTCCCTGGTAACTCACCGACCTCACATACTGATTCTCCAACTTGGCTTCGCCTGCCTCAAGTTGCTTCACTAGCATGAGAATTGCTTCCAGGAGATCCACCGGCTCAAATCCTCCGACCACAATCGGTACTCGAAAGTCTCGCACTAGCGCTTCGTATTCTCCGCAGCCCACAACGGTGCAGACATGTCCGGGCGCGATGAACGCCTGCACTCGATTACTCTCCGAAACCATCAACGCCCGAATCGCCGGTGGAACGAGAACGTGCGACACCAGCATCGACAAGTTGTTCAGTCCTTCCCGTTTGGCCTGCCATGCTGCCATCGCATTCGCCGGAGCCGTGGTCTCGAAACCAATCGCCAGAAACACAACTTTCTTCTCGGGATTGGCGCGGGCTATCTTGACCGCTTCCGTCGAGGAGTACGCGATCCGCACATCTCCCCCTTGCGCCTTCGCCCGAAACAGGTCCGATCGCGATCCCGGCACCCGCAGCATGTCGCCGTAAGAGACCAGAATTACATCGGGGCGTGTTGCCAGCGCGATTGCTTTATCGATCGTCTCCAATGGCGTGACGCATACCGGGCAGCCTGGGCCATGCACTAGTTCCATGCCGCGTGGAAGTAATTCATCAATCCCGTAGCGCATCAGCGTGTGCGTCTGACCCCCGCAAATCTCCATCAACACCCACGAACGGGTCACGCGTTGGCCGATCTCCGCCGCCAGCGCC
>Ga0335078_10000829_pt1 | contig 47121 bp, 37 predicted proteins | sample Lox_Sample_32_FD_206711 | JGI IMG/M metagenome (GOLD analysis project Ga0335078, IMG submission 206711) | Soil microbial communities from Loxahatchee National Wildlife Refuge, Florida, United States - Lox_Sample_3.2 | ecosystem: Environmental > Terrestrial > Soil > Wetlands | place: USA... | reverse complement strand
TTACGATGTTTGGCTGGTTCCAGTACGCCGTCGCGCCCGACAATCGCCTACTCGTAAACTCATTGCCGGCTAATACGTCGTCCCCTCTGACGCTGCTCTCAGATTGGGAAACAAAACTTAACCATCCATAAAGTCACACCGCCATCCTGAGTCCGGTTGGTCGGCTACTCGGAAGTAATTCCCGCCAGGACCCACGGGACCTGCTTGCGCCAGAGCGCCCCCAGCGCATCAATATATAGAAATGCGCTTTACGCGCGACCTGACGGACGAACAGTGGAGGACCCTCGATCCGCTAATCTCGAAGCCAGGAAGACGACATGATGGCCGAGGACGGCCTTGGAAAAGTCGCCGATCCGTCCTGAACGGCGTCCTGTGGGTGTTACGGACTGGTGCGCCTCGGGCGGATCTTCCCTACCGATATCCCTCGTTCCAGACCTGCCATAGGCGCTTTCAGCAATGGGTTCGCTTCGGCGTGATGACTGGGATCATGCCTGCTCTTGCGCACGAGCTCAGCCTTCGAGGAGCAATAGACCTCCGCGAAGCATTTATCGACACGAGTTTCGCACCCGCGAAAAAAGGGGACGCAAAGTCGGAAAAACGAAACGTGGCAAGGGAACAAAGACCATGGCGGTCGCAGATCGTAACGGACTGCCAGTCTCTGTTTGTGCCGAGAGTGCCACTCTCCACGAAGTGACGCTGGCCCTACCCACCTTGCTGCAGATGGTTGTTCCGGAGGCTCCGCAAAACCTGATTGGTGACAACGCCTACGACTCCGACCGCCTCGATGCTGAACTGAGATTTTACGGCATTGAGGTCATTGCTCCACATCGTCGAAACCGAAGGAATTCAACTCAAGATGGACGTCGGCTGAAGCGATACCGACGAAGGGGGAAGATCGAGAGGATGTTTGCCTGGCTGCAGAACTTCCGGCGTCTGGTCATTAGATACGAACGTCACGCCGAGAACTTTCTCGGAATGCTCCCACTTGCCTCGTCTCTGATTCTGCTGAGGCATTTATGAGATGGGTTCTAGTCTCTTTTTTGGGTTTCGTTCTTCTGCCGGAACTGCCGTAGCGCCAGCTTACGAATGGTTTCAGAGACCTCTTTATTAGACGCGAGATTCTTAAGGTCGTTCACCATCAGGTTCTTCATCAGCCCCAGAGACAAGTCGATCGGCGTTCGCGGATTGAACACTAAATTCCGCACGACGTTGTAATTTTTCATGAAGCGGCGTTTCAGAGGTATGGCCCGCAGCACAGCTTCAAGCACATTTTTTTGACTGGCAAATTTCTCAACTTCTCCATCGCTGACCTTAGGTGATTCCAGTACCGCCAGCGCGACGATTTTCGTGCCGTCGCGAATCAACAGCGCTCGTTCTTCCTTGGTTCCTTTCATCGCCAGCTGAATACGGCCCGTAATGTCGAGCTTCGAGATTTTCTGCAGCGCACTGCCTCGCTGCTCTTCTGCGGTCAGCACGGACTTTTTCGTGGATGTGGGTGCCTTGGCCGGGGCGGCGGTGGCATCAGCCTCTGAAACTGGTACCGCGGGTTTCGCATCCACAGCCTGCGCAGGGGCCGGCTCAGCTTGTGCCTCTTCGTGAATTCCACCGATTGGCTGGAAACTCTTTTCGCCTTCAGCTGAAATTTCTCCGGCATGTTCATTCAGGAAAGCCTTCACTTCCGCATCATGGTGATCGGGCAGTTCGATATCGATGGTGCCCGGGCTCTTTCCGGCGGGCATTTCGACCGTTCCACCGGAGGTAGTAGCGGCCGCGGCCCTGGCTTTCGTCTCTGGATTCAACTGCGAGATTCTCTCTTCTATCTGCGCGGACTGAATTCCTGAGAGGTTGGGGTTGGATGCGAGCGCACTAAGTACAACCCGCGACTTGCCTGCTCGTTCACTCGCTAGAAAGGTATCCGCGTCTTCTCGCGATACCGCACCACCCAAGGCAGCGAGCGTTTCTTCGGAGATGGCGGGATTGGCCAGGAGTAAAGGCAGCAGAGCTGGACGGAGATTTCCAGAAGAAGCAAAGTACTCGATCACTTCTCTGCTTGTCGCAGGATTGGCGGCTGCGGCCTTTGCAGATGTTTCGTCCCACGCAGCCAGCGTCAGTGCGGCCTGCTGAGCGAAAGCGCTGTTGTGTTTTGCGAGATGCACGAGAATCTCGATCATCTCCGGCGCAGGAATGGAAAGCGAACCTCGCGCGGCAGACTGCATGAGGTTCGGCGGCACCGCCGCAGCGCGGATGAGATCAATCATTCGAGGCATATGTCTGAACAATCAAGAATGACGCGGAACCGGAGGGTCTGCCAAGATTTTCTGGCACAGTAACGTTACGAACGGAACCGGGCGAAGCGGCTGGATGGGGGTGCGCCGCTTTCAGAAAATAAGCTCTGTGTCTCTGCGGGTGAGGGTGAACGCTTTACTTGGCGCTCTCAAACTGCGTCCACGGCTCCGAATCCATGTCCTTGAGCAGATCCTTCTGCCACAAGAACTCAGGATGCTGCTGCAAATGCTTCGCAGCCTTGAAGTCAATTCCGCAAGCGTGACCGGCTGAGGCTACCAACTGCATCCTCGCGGCCATCGCCGCGGTAGTCGCTTTGTTTTGCACTGTGCCGGCAATTCCGTAGGGCCCCTGCCATGGCTCCGATCCGCGCGGCGAAAGGTCAATGTGTCCGCACAGGCTGCGCTCATCCGGGTCAACTTTCTTTTCGTAAGTGTCGTAATGATCGGACTCGAACCGCTCGGCCGCCGTGAGATCGATTTTTCCCTTGTTCTCCGCCATCAACTGCTCCCACCGGATGTGGCGCGCGTTTGCGCTTTTGCCAGGATCGGTGACGTCGAAATCGGTTTCTTCGCGAGTGAGCTTCTCATTGATAGGAAAATTCGAGCTGACGAAATACCCGTCCTTCTTGCGTTCGAGCGTGACGTTCTTCAGGCCCAGCTCGAGGCTGGCGATCTCGTTGTTCTTGATGTCCCCAACCAGCCAGTCGTTCGCGTAGCCGCCGTTGTTCCCTTCTTCCATGATCCGCGCAAAATCGTCAACCGAAGCCGAATATTGCATCGCTTTGCGCGCGCGTACGAACTCCGGAATTGCATTGGCGTCGTACCCGTGAAATCCGCTGATTGTGGTTTCGGTAATGATGATTCCCGCCGAATTAACTCCGAAATCGTCGCCGCTGTGGATCACACCGGGCGCCCCGTCCATCAACATCCGATAACCCTTTGCCGGAACAATGTCGAAGATGACCGTCCAGCGCTCACCATCAAGGTAGTTGCTCCAGTTGTTGTGCGCGATCACAATCTTGCCATCTTTGGTGTAGCTGCCGGTCGCGACGAAGGCGCTGCAATGCTCAGGGGCAGCCAGGTTCGCTTCTGACTTGATACCGTGATCTTTGTCATATTGATCGACGTAGTAACTCCACTCTTCGGTGGCGTTCAAGCCCACGATGTCCCAGACATCAACCCTTACCCCCGCCGCGTTGGCCCCGTCGGCAATTCCCTGCAGCTCTTCGCGATACTCCTGCTCAATATGCGGCCACATCATGTTCTGCGCGGCATCGCGGAAAAACTGCCAGTCTTTCTTGCTGTTGTGCGTCTGCTGCAGCTCGACCACTTTCAGCAGATCGTCGATCTCCGGCGCAAGCAGATACCCGTTCTGATAACCGATTTCAGCCGGCGTTCCCTCCAGATGAACGTAGGTCCAGCCGTTTTCTGCAGGACGCCGGAACGCGCCCTTCATCCGCGCGTCGTTCGCCCCGCTCTGTGCGGCTTTGGCCGCACCCGTCTTTGCATGATTGACGGCAGCCGCGATCGTCATGTCTGGTAGGCAAACGGCGATTACAGCAGTAAGAACTGCGGTCAGAGCGGCATTTTTGCGCATTTGAGGCCCCCACTTGAACTCGGGATATGTTAGCAAAAAAGTCTTTCTTTGAGCAGATTCCCCGGCGCCTTCACTTAAACCAGTGATATCCAACGATGAACTCGATGCCGTTAAACTCGGGATTGCGATTGCCCAGGTTAGCGTTCGATATATGTGACCAGCGGCAGCCGATGTCGAGCGCACGGCGCCGCCCTTTCGCTACGAGATAGATTCCCCCACCTCCGCGCGCACTGAAGTTGAAATTCGATGTGTCCCCCGCAGGCAAATTTTCACTGGTTACCACTCCGCCGCCTGCCAGTTCGATGTAAGGCTCGACGGGGCCGGCGTGCAAGCTTGAGTTCCATCGCAGAATCACAGGCGTAAATGCGATTCCATGCTCGATGTTTGGTGCGGTTTGAATGAAAAGAGGCGCAACATCGGCGCCATATTCGAGACTACCCTGCCACCAGCTTCGACCTTTCTCGTCCGTAAGTCGCCTGCCAATTAAGACCCCAGCCGACCAAATCTGCGCCTGGGTGAGCGAGTTTGTAGTCTCTTCTCCGGTTTCGCCGGCAGCCCAGACGCTGAAATCCCAGGTGTGATCCTGAGTGGCCACAGTGTTCTGCGCCCGACACATGGGAGCCGTCCCCCCCAACAAAAGGAGCGCGCCGGCAACGTGCCTCAGCATGTCTTGCTTTCTGAACAAGGAAGAACTTAGATTAACTGCTTTGTCCAGTGGTTGCTGAATGCCTAACGTGCTCAGGGACGCGGGGCTGCTGCGGGTGCCGAGCCGGAGCCGGTAACGTGATGCTCGATCTCGACCATGCGTGAGTCACGCGACAAGCGGTACCACGGCTTGTTTCCATGCAGAATGTTGGCGCCGCTGCGGATGGGATTGAAGGCACACCGAACCGTATCGACGATAATACGATTCCTGGTCTTGTTCTCCACTCGGCGCACAAGGTTCTTGTCAAGCCAGTCTTCTCCAACCAGCCAGCCTAGACCGCCGATCGGCGTCATCACCAGGTCAATCTGCCCGACCCCCGTGTAGCAGTTCTTCGTGGTGCACGGCCAGCTGCCGTCCTGGTTCCACGGCGGACGTGCTTTCGCGCCGTACTTTTCTACTGTCATCTCGCTGATCGGCCCTATGTTCCATTGTGTGCTATAGACCGCATTCCAGATCGTGGCTTTTAGCCGGCTGCGCCAATATTGCTTGGTGTTCGAAAACTCCAGATACTCGCTCCTGGGATCGTTCTGAATCTGAATGTACGCAGTCATTGCACCCTGGATCGGATGCCCGACGTACCCGTACAAGTTCGGATCACCATCATTCCACCCTGAGTGAATCCATGCATTAAGTGACTGTTTGTAATCCCGCCAGTAGTGATTAAAAGGAATGCCGTTCTCGGCCACGACCCAGCGGTAATCTTCGTGTACAACGTACGCCTGCTCGATCGTCAAAAACGTCAGCGATTCCTCTAGAGCGCGTTTCCAGTGAAATTTTTGGGCGGGTGTTTCGGATGGAGCGACCAGGCTGCCGGCGCCCAACGCGCTGTCCGAAGGGACATTTTCTTTCTGAGGTGAAGGTGCTTCCGGAGAAGCTCCCTGCCCTGCCGAAGCCGCAGACTCCTGCACGGGATGCTCCTGGCTCTTTGCAAAATCGTGAAAGAAGGCGAGTTGCGCGCGAGAAGAAATCGGAAGCAGCGGCGGCAGAAGGACCGTTATTAACAGCGCCACTTTTCGAGTGAACACACCACTTCCGGCAAAACCCAATGAGCAAAATGGCAAAACTCTGTTCCAGGACGCGACGAGTCTAGCACACGCAACTAACCCAAGCCCTTGAACTAAGTTGCGGGGTCAGCGTTCGTCAATCAGCGTGTAGTGTTGTGGATACGATGGCCCGACATAATCGGCGCGGGGGCGGATCAGCCGGTTATCGTGCAACTGCTCGATGACGTGCGCGGTCCAGCCGCTAATGCGGGAAACCGCGAATACCGGCGTGAACAGGTCAACGTCGATACCGAGCGTGTGATACGTGGAGGCGGAATAGAAATCCACATTCGCGTTTAGGCCTTTATCGGCCTTTACGAATTCTTCGATGGCGCTCGAATACTGGAACCATTTGGGCTGGCCACTCGTATTTCCTAAGTCCCGCGACATTTTGCGCAGGTGCGTGGCTCGGGGGTCTTCGGTGTGATAGACGCGGTGGCCGAATCCGGGAATCTTCTTCTTCTGCGCCAGCATGGCGCGAACGTAATCAACCGGGTCGGCGCCAGAATGATCAATCCCCTGCAGAATATGAAACACGGCTTCATTGGCGCCGCCATGGAGAGGTCCTTTCAAGCAGCCGACCGCTGAAGTGATTGCCGAATGCATGTCCGACAAAGTCGCGGCGGTGACGCGGGCCGCAAAAGTGGAGGCATTCAGTTCGTGATCCGCATGCAGAATTAAAGCGATCTCGAACGCCCGTTCCGCCGTTTTTGAAGGATATTCGCCATTAAGCATCAAGAGAAAGTTAGCGGCGTGAGAGAGCGATCGGTCGGGCTCCACGACCTGCTTGCCTTTGCGAATGCGATCATATGCAGCGACAATCATCGCCACTTGCGAGGTCAGCCGAATCGCCTTGTGCAAATTGGCTTCTCGATCGTTGCTCTTCTCCTCTGGATCGAAGAAAGAAAGTGTAGAAACCATTGTCCGCAGCACGTCCATCGGTAGCGCATGCTTGGGCACGAGGCTCATGCGGTGATAAATCGAAGCATCCAGCTTGCGCTCTTCCGCCATACGGTCGGTCAGGTGGCGCAGTTCGTCGCGCGTAGGCAGCTTGCCGAACCACAGCAGGTAGCAGGTCTCCTCGAATGTAGAATTGTCCGCAAGCTCGTGAATATCAATGCCGCGGTAGGCTAAAACTCCCTGATCGCCGTCTATGTAGCAGATGCTGGAAGTGGTCGCGACCACGCCCTCCAATCCCTTGGGAGCGTGCGTGGCAGTCAGGCTGGACATGGAACCTCGCTGAGCAAACTTGAAGTGCGTCGTGACCGCACGGGAAGAAACGCGCGCCGGGTCGCAACTCTTTTTTATACGCTAAAACCGTTGAACTTTCCAAGCGCACCTGATACCGAAAGTGCGCGAATATGCAGTAACTCAGGTCATGCCGCTTAAACCGTGATCGGGCGCGGAGGAGGGTTTTGAAACTGTCCCGCTGGGGAAGCGTACCCTGGAACTGCAAGGCGGGCACGTTACTCCGAATTTACGTCGGCTTTTTTCTCGGAGTATATTGAAGAGTTTGTCAAATCAGGTGCGTTTCCTTCTATCTCTCTAATCCGGAGGTTTCCGCCATGAAACGCCTTTTCGCTTTTTTCATGCTTGTTTGTTTTTGCTTCAGCGCTTCCTTCGCTCTTGCCGATGAGGGCATGTGGCTGTTCAATGCCTTTCCGAAAGAGAAGGTGAAGGCGAAATACGGATTCGAGCCCACGCAACAGTGGCTGGACCACGTGAGGCTGGGATCGGTGCGCTTTGATAACGGCGGCTCGGGATCGTTTGTTTCCGCCGACGGACTGACCTTTACCAACCATCACGTCGGAGCGGACTGCATTCAGAAGCTTTCCACGAACGGCAAGGATTACATGAAGACCGGGTTCTACGCCCCTACGACAGCCGAAGAAGCCAAGTGTCCCGATCTTGAACTGGACCAACTGATGGGCATCGAAGATGTCACATCGAAGGTAAATGCTGCAGTGAAACCAGGAATGGCTCCGGCCGATGCAGCAAGGGCACAACGTGCCGCGATTGCCGGGGTTGAAAAGGAGTGCTCCGATTCTACCGGCCTGCGCTGCGATGTGGTCACTCTCTACGCTGGCGGCGTCTACAACCTTTACAAATACAAGAAGTACACCGACGTGCGTCTGGTGTTTGCTCCGGAGTTCGATATGGCTTTCTTCGGCGGCGATCCAGATAACTTTACCTATCCCCGTTACGACCTTGACATCACATTCTTCCGCGTCTACGAAAACGACAAGCCTGTCCATCTCGACAGTTACCTGCGCTGGTCGAAAACCGGTGTCAAGGATGATGAGCTGGTTTTTGTCTCCGGCAATCCTGGATCGACCGGGCGGCTGCGCACCATGGCCCAACTGGAGTTTCTGCGCGACGTGGATTATCCCTCTCGTTTGAAGCGTTATGACGAACGAATCGATGTTCTCAAGAGATTCAGCGCGGAATCAGCTGAGAACGCGCGCATTGCTCAGGAGCTGCTGTTCGGGTATCAGAACTCGTTCAAGGCTCTCACCGGGTATGAGGAGGGATTGAAAGACGAATCGCTGATGGCAAAGAAAGCGGCTGACGAAAAGAAATTGCAACAACAGGTGGAATCGGATCCGAAAGAGAAAGCGGAGTACGACGACCCCTGGACGGCGATCGCGAAGGCGATGGACGTACAGAAGGCGATTTATCTGCCTCTCACGTATATCGAACGGCGGCGCGGGGGATTTGATTCCGATCTGGCTAATATTGCGCGCGTGCTCGTCCGGGCAGCCGAAGAGAAGGCAAAGCCAAATGGTGAGCGGTTGCCGGAATATCGCGATTCTGCTTTGCCGTCGCTCGAAGAACAACTATTTTCGACCGCGCCGATCTACAAAACGCTCGAAATTACAACTCTGGGCGAATCGATGGCGCAAATGCAGCAAGCGCTTGGATCGGATAATCCTGTGGTCCAGAAGTGCCTCGATGGAAAAACACCCCAGCAGGTGGCCAAGCTCTTGATTGACGGGACTCATCTTGAAGATGTGGCCCTGCGCAAACAACTGTACCAGGGTGGCGAGGCTGCAATTCAGGCATCCACAGATCCATTGATCGTTTTCATGCGCACCATCGAGCCTGACGCTCGTTCTATCCGCAAACAATATGACGACCAGGTCGAAGCGGTGGAACGAGCAGAGGGAGCAAAGATCGCCAAAGTGCAATTCTCCCAGACCGGATTTACCCAGCCCCCTGACGCGACTTTCACCTTGCGATTGAGCTACGGAGCCGTCAAGGGATACGAGGAAAATGGAAAACATATTTCTTACTTCACCGATATTGGCGGGGCATTTCAGCATGCCGCTGAGCATGGCGACAAGCCGCCTTATGAACTGCCGCCGAGCTGGATGAAGGCCAAATCGAAGTTGAATTTATCGACCCCGCTGAATTTTGTTTCGACTGCAGACATTATTGGCGGAAACTCGGGAAGTCCAACGATCGATAAAGCGGGCGACGTGGTGGGCATCATCTTTGACGGAGACATTCAGTCCTTGCAATGGAATTTCTTCTACAGCGACAAACAGGGACGGGCCGTGAGTGTGGATTCGCGTGGCATCATCCAAGCTCTGCGGAAGGTTTACGGAGCCGGTGCGCTGGCGGATGAACTTGAGGGTCGGCCGGCGCCGCATGTTTCTCCCAAAGCGCATCACGGGTTGAGAACCCTACCGCCGGCTACGCCGGGTGAGTAGTGAGAATTCGAATCGACTCTGCTCTCAAACCACGGAACCACAGAGGCGCACCATGATTGTCGTGCTCGCAAGACAGTCGAACTCGCGCGTTCCAGGGCAGTGGGCCTGCCATCAACCCATGTACTAACGATACGCGTGCCCCAGCTCTCATGAGCCAATTCTGGTCAGTTCGCGTTTACAATCGTGGCATGCGTCGGGGATTGCTGACAGCCATTTTGTGCGTCTCACTGGCCGCAGTTAGCGCCGCTGAAGGACCAGACGCTAAGCAACAGTCAAACGTCCAGCCGGGGATACTCCTAGCCCCTTGCGCGCCCGGATCGATTGAAACCGGGTGCAATCCATCGAAATCCGATCTCAAGAAAGCAAAGACGGCCTTTCAAAAAGCGCTTCGGCTGGAAAAAGAAAAACACCCCGAACAGGCCCTCGACGAATTTGAAACGGCAGTCCGCCTGGATCCTCGAGATATTGAGTACGCAACTTCCCTCGCGCTGGTACGCCAGGAATTGGTTTTCCAGCATGTGCAAAGGGGCAATGCTGCTCTGCTGAAAGGAGATCAAATAACCGCACAGGCGGAATTCGGCAACGCGCTGAAGCTCGACCCGCAGAATGATTTTGCGCAACAGCGGCTTAAGGAATCACTGAATGAGTGGCCAACGACGCAGGATTCTGCCCTGAGCATCGTCCCGGAATATGCCAGTGAGGTCGCGGTCAAGCCCAGCCCGGCACTCCACGATTTTCAATTTCGCGGCGATGGGCGCGAGTTGCTGACCCAGGTCGCAAAAGCTTACGGCATCATCGTCAGCTTTGACGACAAGCTGGTGACCCGCCATGTGCGCTTCGACCTGCAAAATGTTGACTTTTATGCGGCCATGCGGGCGGCTTGCGATGTGACGCGGACCTTTTGGGCGCCCATGTCTGAAAATCAGATCATCGTGGCCGGCGAATCCCCTGACAATCATCGGCAATATGATCGCATGTCGATGAGAACCTTTCACATAGAAGGTGCGAACACCCCGCAGGAGTTGACCGAAGTTACCAACCTGCTCAGAACCGTTTTTGAAATCAGATTTCTGAACCAGAATACACAGGCCTACACGATCACGGTGAGAGCTCCACAGGGCGTGCTGGACGCCGCAACCACGCTGCTTGAGCACCTGCCGAAAACCCGGCCGCAAGTCATGCTGGACATGGAACTTTATCAAGTCAGCAATACCATGACGCGCGCCCTGGGCATACATATTCCCAATAATTTCACGCTGTTTAACATACCCGCCGCGGCACTACTCGCTCTCGGCGGACAGAATATTTCGAGTCTAATCAATCAGCTGATTTCAAGTGGCGGAATCAATCAAGCGGGTTCGAGCAGCCTCTCGGCTTTGCTCAGCCAGTTGACCGGCCAGCAGAATTCGCTGTTCAGCCAGCCGGTTGCGACCTTCGGCGGCGGGCTGACGATGATGGGATTGACGCTCGACCAGGTCATGGCACAACTATCATTGAATCAGAGCCAGGTGAAGACACTCGACCATGCCAGCTTTCGCGTCGGCCAGGGAAATTCGGCCACATTCAAGGTCGGGGCACGCTATCCAATCATCAACGCCAGCTTTGCGCCGATCTTCAATACGTCAGCCATCTCCCAGGTATTGCAGAATGGCAGCTTTCAGGCCCCGATTCCTTCAGTCAGTTACGAAGATGTCGGGTTGGATGTGAAGGCCAAGCCGGTGGTGGACAGCGATTCGAATGTCACGCTTGAACTTGAGATGCAGTTGCGCGCGATCGAGTCGGAATCGCTCAATGGCGTACCGGTGATCGGCAATCGCGAATACAAAGGAAGCATTATCTTGAAAGATGGCGAACCAGCGGTAGTTGCCAGCGAGGTGGACGCAACGGAAATCAGAACCATGACCGGGATACCAGGCCTTGGTCTAATACCGATTCTCAACAAGGCGTTGACAACCAACTCATTTGAAAACGACTACGACGAAATGCTGCTGGTAATCACCCCTCATATTCTCAGCGCACCCAACCGGGAGAGAGATTCGGTTGTCTGGTTACCGCAGCAGTGAGCATATCGGTTACGGACGATGTCCCTACTTCTGCTGTTTCGCCGCGAAATCCACCAGCTTCTGCAGAACTTCGATCGGAAGTCCGCCCGGGCTGATTTTCCGCCCATTGATGAAGATAGTTGGCGTGCTGTTTACGTCGAGAGACTTGCCCAACTCAATGGACTGCTGCACACGGCTGGTGGTTTCCGGTTTCTCGGCACATATGGCAACATCAGCTCCTTTCGCGCCAGCCTCATCAGCAAGTGCTTTCAGCTTGTCATCTGCGTTGGCTGACGTGATCTCGCTCTGCGAAGCATAGACGCTCTCGACAAATTTCCAGAATGCATCGTTGGAGGTTCGGCCGATGCACTCCGCATAAGACGCCGCTTTCGCTGCCCAATCATGTGCGGGCAAAGGAAAGTTTTCGAACACCAGCCGCATGTTCTTGTCATCTTCTATAAGTTTGTCCAGCGTGGGTTGCTCTTCTTTGCAGTGCGGGCATTGCAGATCACTGAATTCGACTATGGTAACGGGAGCGCTGGCAGGCCCGCGGGAGGGTCCGTGTGCTTCGCGATCTAGCACTTTGCGGTCAGCTTCGAACGGGTGCACACCAAACGGAAAGACATCTCCCACTAAGGCATGCCTTCCGTCGGGAGTGACATAAAATTTCTGGCCCTGCGGCCCTTGCGGCCCCTGCAGAAGAACATCGACCTCGGCGAGTCCCTCAGCTTCGGATGGCTTGATGCTGAGGATTTTCCAGCTCAGAGAACTGTCGTAACCGAACATCTGCTCGAGGAAGCCATTGACAGTTTCTTCTGACGGTAGATTAACGGCCGGCATTGAAGCCGGATGCGCTTTCACTGCAGTCTTTTCCTGTGCAGTGGCGAGACAAACCAGAAACACAAGAAGCAGCAACAAGTTGAGGCGAACGACCATGTTTCCCTTTCTGATGTGCGCAAAAAGAAAAGACTGGGAGACGCGTCTCTTCCCGATTGATTGCAAATTAAGAGTTTACACGTCCGCCTTGGCTGCGATGGGAAATCGGCGGCCATAGCCGAATGCCTTGGCGGAAATTTTGAGACCGATCGCAGCTTGCTGGCGTTTGTACTCGCTGCGCTCAACCATGCGGATCACCCGCCGGACAAGTTCGAGATCGAAGCCGTGCTCAGCTGCAATCTGCTCTGCAGAATGCGATTCTTCGACGTAGTCCTCGAGGATCGGATCGAGAACGTCGTATTCCGGCAGGCTGTCGGTATCTCTTTGGTTGGGACGGAGCTCCGCCGAAGGGGGCTTCTCGAGCGTCGCCTCCGGAATGACGGGACGCAACGAGTTTACATAACGGCTTACGTTATAAACCATTGTCTTCGATAAATCGGAAATTACCGCCAGCCCGCCCACCATATCGCCATAAAGCGTACAGTAGCCTACGCCGAGTTCGCTCTTGTTGCCGGTGCTGAGCACAATAGCTCCAAACTTGTTGGAAAGTGCCATGAGCAGCGACCCGCGAATGCGGGACTGAATATTTTCCTCGGTAACGTCTTCTTTCCTCCCGGCGAACACAACCGAGAGCGCGTTGCGATACTTTCCGAAAATGTCGCTGACACAGATTATTTCGAACCGAATTCCAAGGTTAGATGCGAGTGCGCGGGCATCATCGATCGATCCCGGTGACGAATAAGGGCCGGGCAATCCCACGCCGATTACGTTTTCAGCCCCTACCGCTTCGGTGGCGACCGCAGCGGTTAGGGCGGAATCAATTCCGCCGCTTAGGCCGATGATGACTTGCTTGAAGCCGCATTTGCGGACGTAGTCGCGCGTACCGAGTACCAGCGCCGCATAAATCGCTGGATCGCCTGCGTCAAGCTGATTGTGCACTTCCCCGGTGAGCCGGTCTGAGTCGAAGTAAACGATATCTTCCTCGAAAGATTTCCCCTGCGCGATGACGTCGCCGCTTGGACTGAACACAACGCTTGAGCCATCGAACACCAGGCTGTCATTTCCCCCGACCTGGTTCACCATCACGACGGGAACCGTGTATTGTCTTGCAATGGCGGCGAGCATTTCCCGGCGCAGTTGACGCTTTCCGACCCAGAATGGAGACGCGGAGATGTTCAGCACAAAATTTCCGCCTTCGTGCATGAGAGCTTCGACCGGATCGAATGTGTAGAGCCGCCGGTTCCAGAATTGCTTGTCGTTCCAGGCGTCCTCGCAGATGGTGAGTGCCATCCGCTTACCGCAGAATGGGAACAAGGCCTGAGATTTGGCGGCAGCAAAGTTGCGCATCTCATCGAAAACGTCGTATGTGGGCAAAAGCATTTTTGACTGTATGAAAGCGACGCGGCCCTCCTTGAGGAGCGCTGCCGAATTCATGACGGATTTTCCGGTCTCCGCGTGGGCGGGAGTGACGAGGCCGCAGATCACCGCAATACCGCGGGTTTCCGCGGCAATACGATCGACTGCTTCTCGGTTATGGGCAACGAAAGAAGAGCGCTCGACGAGATCCCGGGGCGGGTACCCGCAAACCGAAAGTTCCGGAAAGAGAATCAGGCCCGCGCCTTGCGCCTGGGCGCGGTGGGAGAAGTCGATTATTTTGGCGGCGTTGCCGCTGAAATCGCCGACCGTTGGGTTGACCTGCCCTAAAGCAATCTTCACTATTCAAGTGTAAAGTGCGGTGCAGAGACTCGCCAAATAACGCCTAATGAACGAGCCTGGCCGAGGCCCACTGGTCGGGTCCGCCTTGCGGCGTCTGATCCGGTGGAGGCGGGATAGGCACGGGCAGAGGCGAGGATGCAGGGACACTATTCGGATTGGCTTGCGGCAGTTCCTCGCCGGGGCGACGGAGGCTCGGCGCATTGCCTGGCTTCGCTTCTTCCGACTTGGCGACTTGCGGCTGCTCGGTGTTGACTTCTTTTTGCGTGCGGACGATCTTCTCGCCGTCAATCTTCATGGTCTCGACGCGCACGACTTCGTCCCCAACAAAGCGCACAAAATCCACGTCCGCAGGTGGTTCGCCGTAAATCCAGTCTTCGTGCTCAACCTCGCCATCTTTCTCGCGGATCTTCTTCGGCGGTCGGCCTTTTGAATAGATCACCATTTCGCGATCCATTCCTACCAGCACGCGGTGCTCTTTGATAGCCGCTTTGACATTCGGCGGGACGGTCTCAAGAAATGCTTCAAGCGCGGATTTTGAGTTGAAGTCAAATACCGGCCAAAGCAGGTCTTTTAATTGTTTTGGGCTCAGCTCAGGAACGTACTTGTCAAAGACCAGATCGACCGACGACCCGCGAGGATTGGCATTGGCATCACTCGGAACGATGGGGCCGCCCCCACCCATGGGGCCGGCCATCTCGATACGCTGATACCACTTCTGCTTCTTGATCGGTCCCCCGTTGACTTCGAAGTGAATGCGGTCGGGCTTGATGTGAATGTCGGTGATGCGCACCTGATCGCCGGCTTTCACCGCAGGCCCCCACATGGCGAGCATTTGCTGGAGTTCTGTGCCGGCGGGAGAGAGCTTGCCGTCTTTGAGGGTGAGCCCTCTCTTTCCCATCGGAAAAGAAGTGCGGATGTAAACCAGCTCTGACATGAAGCCATGGATCAGGTCTTCACGCGTCTTCTTGGTCATCCGTGACGAGCTTGCTGATGAATTCTGCGCGAGGGTTGGCAGGGTGAGGCAGAATACCGCGGCGACAAAGACAATCCGCGAAAAATGCTGCTTCATAACCACCCCGAGCCGGCTGTGTGGATTATACCGCCGAAGTGATGGTCGGAGCTGGCCGTCGAGATCTTACAGAAGAAAATAAGGGGCATGCCCAGGAGGAGGAGAGCCATGCCCCGTCAGTGGGCTTGCAGAACTCACTGATATGTGAAATTAAGCTCATCCAGATAGACCGTGTAACCTTGCTGCTTCGAGTTGCCGTCGATCTGGTAGTTGATGGTTATCCCATACCAACTGGTTGAGGTTGAGCTGTCGTAGCGATTTAACGTGTTGGTTACCCCGTTCAGCGTGATGCTCTGGAACAGCAGCTGATCACTCGAGGTACGCTGGACTTGGATGGTCAGATGGTTCCATCCGACTATCGGATAGCATCCGATTCCGCTTTTGACCCAGTACTTCCCGGGATTGTTCCAGGTGTCCCATTCGTTGCCGCCAGCCACTCGGCATTCATGACCCCAGATGAACGACTTGCCGTTTTCGAACTGGTTAATGTCAAATTCCAGCGCTTGTGGCAGGGTGTTATTGGACAGATAGAACCAGACATCGTACGTGAAGTCATGCAGGCTGGGTACGATTGTATGGTTCGTATCCGGCATGCCCTGCGAGGAGAAATCGCCGATGAGATGGTTATTCCAGAGAACGTCGGAATACGCTTCATCTCCTCCGATCGTCGTCTCGGTCGATTTCCCGTCCATGGATGGATCGCTTACATTCGGCGTCCATGACCAGGTGACATTCGGGCCGCTTGACTTACAGGACGTGCAGATTTGATAAGAGGGAGGTAACAGGCCATATCCTGTCCATCCGGCGGTGTCGGTCTGCAGGCTATAGAATGTGCTGCCGCCTCCTCCACCGCTGGAGCCGGTGACCGTAATCGTGATCGGCACTTTCGCGGAGCCGCCACAGTTGTCCCAATCCTGAACCGTGGTGTTGTAGGTGCCATTGGCAAGGGTAAGGTAGGTGTCGAGACTCGCGCCGTTCACCACATAAGCGAGCACATCGTCACCCGTGTAGATACCCATCGACGCCACGCCCTTCGAGCAGCTGGTGGTTGCGCTGGCTACATAGTGCACTGGCGAGGTGACAGTGCTGTTATTCGCAGGAGACGTGACCACAACTCCATAGCCGCCGCTGGTAACAGTGATCGAAACCGGAGCGGTCGCCGACCCACCGCAGTTGTCCCACTCCTGCACCGTGGTGTTGTAGTTTCCCGGACTTAAAGAAAGGTTGGTGTTGAGGCTGGCGCCCGGCGTGGTGTAAGCGAGCTTATATGGAGCGGTATAAATTCCCATGGATGCAACGCCCTTGTCGCAATTTGTGGTGGCGCTGGCAACGTATTGAGTCGGTGAGGTGACCTGACTGTTGTTCTGCGGTGTGCTTACGGTTACGCCCGGGCCTCCGCTGCCCACGGTGATGGTGATCGGTTCAGTGCTTGCTCCGCCACAGTTGTCCCATTCTTCGACGGTGGTGTTGTAGGTGCCCGGGCTTAACGTGAGATTGGTATTAAGGCTGGCGCCGTTTACGACGTACGCTAATTTATTAGGAGCGGTATAAATTCCCATCGAAGCCACACCTTTGGAACAACTGGAAGTGGCGGTTGCTACATATTGAACTGGTGAGGTTACGCTCGAATTATTCTTCGGCGCGGTAACCGTAACTCCGGCAAAAGCCGACGTCGCCCACGTCGCAAGAATGCACAAAAAGAGATTTCTTCGCCTCATCTCTTAATCTCCAATGGTTTTTGTTTATTGATCGCGTGGCGCGGCGATGTAAGTGGAATGACTGGATTCTAGGGAACGAGGCTGTTGAACAGCAAGAAAATAAGTAGCTACTTACACTCAAAAGTACATCGATGGCTAGGTGTTTTGCCTTAGAGCCTCAACCAGATACGCACGAGGTACGGCGTCACGGCAAGTGGCATATTGACGCTCAAACTACCGTCGGCTGGCCGATTTCCAGCAGCGCCGTAGTGAAGGCGCCCAGGGCAAAATCGATCTGCTGTTTCGTGATAACGAGCGGCGGCTGAAAGCGAATCACGTTTCCGTGGACGCCCCCGACGCCCACCAGGACGCCATTGTTCAGCAATGACTCGCGGATCGCGTCGGCTTCGGCTGCCGCAGGCGTAAGCGTTTCGTCCTTTACGAGTTCGACACCAATCATCAGACCCAGGCCGCGAACATCGCCGATCAGCTGGTTCTGGGCCTGCAGCTCTCTCAATTTTCCCATCGCATACTCCCCGATTTCGGCTGATTTGGCGGGAAGATTTTCGCCTTGCATGAACTCTATATTCGCCAGCGACGCCGCACAGGAAACCGGATTTCCACCAAAAGTGGAGAGGTGGTCGCCGGGCCTAAATGCTTCGGCGATTTCTGCGCGTGTGGTAAAGGCGCTTAGCGGAAATCCGTCCGCGATGCCTTTGGCGGTGACGAGAATGTCGGGCGCAACGTCATAGTGCTCGATCGCAAACATCCTTCCCGTTCTTCCGAATCCAGATTGCACTTCGTCGGCGATGAAAAGAATGTTGTGCTTGTCGAGAACCTTCTTTACTTCAGAGAAGTAATTGGCCGGAGGAACGATGATGCCGCCCTCGCCCATGACAGGCTCGGCAATAAATGCAGCTACGTCGCCGGAGGTAGCAAAGCGAATCACATCTTCGATCGATTGGGCACATTGCCGGCCGCATTCCTCGGGATCATCTCGCCATTGCGAGCGATAAACGTAAGGCGCGGGGGCAAAGGCAATGCCTGAAGCGTACGGGCCACCGCGTTTTTTGCGGCCCTGATTGCCGGTAATGCTGAGCGTGCCCCAACTGCGGCCGTGAAAACTGGCGTGAAGTGAGATGAATTCGTGTTTACCGGTGTAAAGGCGGGCTAGCTTGAGCGCGCCTTCAATTGCCTCGGCGCCGCCGTTACCGAAGAATGTCTTTGTCAATCCGCTGGGAGCGATGCGGGCAAGTTTTTCCGCAAGCTCTCCCACCGGCGGAGCGTGATAGATGTACGACCCGCAATGAACCAGCTTATCCAGCTGAGCCTTTGCAGCGGCAATAACGTGAGGATTGCAGTGCCCTGCGTTGACCACGGAGATGCCCGAGAAACAATCGAGATAGTCCCGTCCCTTTACGTCGGTAACGGTGCAGCCGCTGGCATGATCAACGACGATGGGCACAACGGATTTCATGAAGCCGGTGATGACGTAGTCTTTGTACTGCTGGAGTGTGTCAGGCATAGTGACTCCCTTTGATGCGTCCATCGCGAAGCACGGCGGAGACGGAATTCAGAATTTGCGCGAGTGCTCTTTCGCCCAGCGCTCGATTACGATTTTCTTTTCTGTGTAAAACTCGACTGCATCGCGGCCCTGCGCGTGCATAATGCCGAAGAAACTATCCTTCCAGCCGCTGAACGGAAAATAAGCCATGGGCGCGGCAACTCCGATATTTATCCCGATGTTCCCTGCCGGTGCTTCGTAACGAAACCGGCGCGCCGCCGCGCCGCTCGACGTAAATAACGATGCCTGGTTGCCGTAAGCGCTGCGTTCGAGGAAGGCAAGCGCTTCGTCAATATCGTCGGCGTGAACAAGGCTGAGCACCGGGCCAAAAATTTCTGTATCGGTGAGCTCGCTGCTTAAAGGAACGCCGTCGAGAACGGTCGGTTTCACAAAGTTTCCTGATTCGCAGCGCGGAATTCTCGCGCTTCGGCCGTCGAGCAGAACCTTGGCGCCCTGTTTCTGACCTGTTTCAATGAGCGATTCGATCCGAGACTTGCTTTGCGGAGTGATCACCGGACCCATCTGCACACCTTCGTCCAGCCCGTCGCCTACTTTCAGCCTCGCCGCCGCATCGGCAATCGCATGGGAAAAACTTGTCTGCGCCTCTCCTACTGTCACGGCGACTGAAACCGCCAGGCAGCGCTGGCCTGCGCAGCCGAACGCGCTATCACCGATGATCTGCGTGGCCATGTTCATGTCGGCATCGGGCAATAGGACCACGTGATTTTTTGCGCCCCCTTGGCATTGGGCGCGCTTGCCATTCGCTCCTGCGCGCGCATACACGTACTTCGCAACCGGAGTAGAGCCTACGAAACTAATCGCGCGAACCTTCGGATGGTCGAGTAGCGCATCAACCGCCGCCCTGCCACCATTGACTAAATTCGCTACACCTTTTGGCAGGCCAGTTTGCTCAAGCAGTTCGAAGGCGTGTCGCATGGTAAGGGGAACCCGCTCGGAGGGTTTTAAAATGAACGTGTTGCCGCATGCAATTGCGTACGGCAGAAACCAGAACGGAATCATCCCCGGGAAATTAAAAGGCGTGATTGCCGCCACAACCCCCAGCGGCTGACGGACCATGGTTTCATCAATTCCGCGGGCAACGTCTTCCAGGTTGTAGCCTTGCATCATCATCGGAATTCCGCAGGCTACCTCCACATTTTCAATCGCACGGCGCAGTTCGGCCTTGCTTTCGGCGAGGGTCTTGCCGTTTTCTCGCGTGATAATGCGGGCCAGATCGTCAATGTGCTCTTCAAGCAGATGTTTCAGCTTAAACAGCGGCTGGATGCGATCTTCAGGAGGGGTACTCCGCCATTCAGGAAATGCCTTTACAGCGGCTTCGATGGCCTGGTTCACCTCAGCCGCATTCGCGAGGGGGACCTTGGCAAGAATTTCGCCGGTTGCGGGATTGACGACTTCAACCCAATCTGCGGAAAGTGATTCGACCCATTCCCCATTGATGTAATGAGGGACTGAAGCGATGGGAGGAGCGGATAGGGTCATACACTCACGCCCGCGTCTTTCTTTCGCGAGATTCCCCGTCCGCATACAGCTTCGAACGCGGACTCCAACACGTTCAATGCTTCATCCATCTGGTCGTCTGTAATCACCAGCGGAACCAGCACGCGAAGCACATTGGAATACGACCCTGCGGTGATCGTAATCAGTCCATGCTCGTAGCAGTACTTTGTGATCTCTTTTGTCTCTTCAGGTGCAGGTTCGCGGGTGTCGGGCGATCGGACAAGTTCAAGCGCCTGCATTCCACCGAGGCCTCGAACATCTCCAATCATCGGCCACACCTCTCGCCATTCGTGCGCCCGCTTCTGAAAACGCTGGCCGATTTCATTTGAGCGCGCCAGAAGAGTTTCGCGTTCGAAAAGATCGAGCACTGCGAGCGCTGCGGCGCATGACACAGGATTTCCGGCAAAAGTACCCCCGAGCCCGCCTGGGCCAGGGGCGTCCATGATCTCGGCGCGGCCGGTGATTGCGGCCAACGGCAGTCCTCCTCCGATCGATTTCGCGCTGACAAGTATGTCCGGCTCAATTCCATAGTGTTCGCAGGCAAAAAGCTTTCCCGTGCGGCCAAAACCGCTCTGCACTTCATCTGCGATGAAAAGAACGCCGCGCTTGTGGCAGATGTCGATCAGAGTTTGGAAATAATCTTTAGGAGGAACTACAAAACCACCTTCTCCGAGCACCGGCTCGGCGATTACAGCAGCGACGTCTTCCGAAGCGACAATCCGCTTGAACGTGTCCTCCAAATGCCCCGCGCAATACAGCTCACATGAGGGGTAAGTCAGTGAATACGAGCAGCGGTAGCAGTAGGCATAGGGAATTCGATAAACATCGCCCGGAAACGGCGCGAACCCGGCTTTATAAGGATGCGTCTTGCTGGTGAGGGCGAGCGTCATCATGGTGCGCCCGTGGAAGGCATCTTCGAATGCGATAATGCCGCTGCGTCCGGTGTGCGCGCGGGCGATCTTTACCGCATTTTCTACTGCCTCTGCCCCGCTGTTAACCAAAAGAGTTTTCTTGGGAAACCTCCCCGGAGTGACCTCATTCATCCGCTCTGCCAGACGAACATATGATTCATATGGTGTAACTTGTATGCAAGTGTGAAGGAAAAAGTTTAACTGCTCCCGTATCGCGGCCAGCACAGGTTCGCGGCGATGCCCGACGTTCAAACAACCGATGCCGCCGGCGAAATCAATGAAGTGATTGCCATCTACATCTTCGAGCAAGGCATCTGTGGCTTTCGCAACATAAACCGGCGTTGCGTGCGAGAGTCCGCGAGGCACCGCGTTCTCACGACGCGCAGCAAGAGCCTGCGACTTAGGCCCAGGGATACGTGTTCTGAGTTGAATTGTGCCCATATCAGTACCAGCCAATAGGAGCTTCATTCAGGTTGATGTGCACCTGCTTGGTTTCGAGATACTCTTCAATTCCCCATGGGCCGAGCTCGCGGCCGAAACCAGACTGTTTGTAGCCTCCCCATGGGGCTTCAACGTAGGTCGGCTGCATGTGATTCACCCATACGATGCCCGCTCGCAGTAGCTTCACTACGCGAAATGCTTTGAAAATGTCGCGTGTCCAAACGGCGGCTGCAAGCCCGTAGGGTGAGTCATTGGCGATTTTCAGTGCGTCTTTTTCGTCTTCAAACGGGATGACGGCTGCAACGGGTCCAAAGATTTCTTCACGAGCTATCCGCGCGGAGTTATCAACGTCATAAAAGATGGTTGGGGCAACGTAGTATCCTTTGGCAAATTTCTCCGCGCGGTCTCCGCCGACAGCAACTTTGGCTTCTTTCTTTCCGATTTCCTGGTATGACCGAACGCGGTCATATTGGTCTTTGCTGACAACCGGCCCCATCTTCGTTTCGCGATCGAGCGGAGGACCAAGCTTGATCTTCTTTGATTTCTCCGTCATCGCTTCAACGAACCTCTTGTAAATCGGCTTCTGCACCAGAATCCGGCTGCCGGCAGAGCAGACTTCGCCTTGATTGATAAACACTCCGAAAAGGGCGCCGTCAATAGCCGCTTCGAAATCCGCGTCAGCAAAAAAGATGTTGGGCGATTTGCCGCCGAGTTCGAGCGTCACCCGCTTCACGGTGTCGGCGGCTTGCTTGACGATGACCTTGCCTACGGTGGCGCTGCCGGTGAAGGCGATTTTGTTCACATCAGGATGTTGCACCAGAGGCGCCCCGCAGGTCTCGCCGAAGCCGGTGATGATGTTGACCACCCCCGGTGGAAGTCCAACGTCGCTGAACCATTTCGCCATTTCGAGTGCCGTCAGCGGCGTTTGTTCAGCAGGCTTCAGCACGCATGTGCAACCGGCAGCCAGCGCTGGTGCGAGCTTCCACGCTGCCATAAGCAGCGGATAATTCCACGGTATGATCTGCCCGGCCACGCCGACTGGTTCTTTCAATGAGAGGCTCATGGCGTTGTCGGGAACAGGATTCACATATCCAAGAATTTTCGTTGCCAGACCGCCGTAGTACTCGAAGCAGGTCGAAACATCGGCGATATCGAATTCCGCCTCGACGATCGGCTTGCCGCTGTTGCGGCTTTCGAGTTCGGCGAGCATGGCCGCGTTCTGGCGAATTTTGTCGGCGAGGCGAAACAAGATCCGGCCGCGCTCTTGAGCGGTGGTCGAAGCCCAGGGGCCATCTTCAAAAGCGGCTTTCGCGGCTGCGACGGCGCGGTTCACCTCCTCAGCGTGGCAATCCGCAACCTGCGCGATCACTTCTTCGGTCGAAGGATCGTAAACTGGGAACGTCTGCCCGGTCTCACTCTCGATCCACTCGCCATTGACGTATGCCTTATAAGTGTGAACCTCGGTCTTGATCCCGCTGGGCATAGCTAACTCCTGTTCTCAGCTGGCTGCCGCAGCTGGTCCGCGCTCGCCGGCACCTCACCAATCGCGTTCGCAGACTTCAGCCGGCTGTATCCATAAAAGAAGAAAACTGCTAATGCAATGAAGCCGAAAGTGATGCCGAACATCGTGACTTCATATTTCCACAAGGAGGTGATCTGCTTCGCGGGAAAGAAGGCTACAATGATCGCCAATATTGTGGTTACCAACCCCGCGACTCCGGCAAACAACAACTTCCCCCTGCCATATACGCCTCCTGCAAGCTGACGCGCGGCCGCGAACTTAATGAGCGCGGCAAAAACATAAATGAACGGGATCAACTGCAGCACAACCGCGGCAGACAGCATTTTCTGAAAGGCCTCTTGCACGCCGCCGGACGCGGTGAAGTTTATGACAATCAGCACGAGAGACACGAGGCCCTGAACGATAAGCGCAACGTGAGGAGTGGCGTACTTGGGGTGAACCTTGCCCATGGCAGCTGGCATATAAGAGTCGAGTCCAGCCACAAATGGGATGCGTGCCGAACCTCCCATCCATGCCGACCCGATGCCTGCAATCGATAGGCTCAGCAGCACCGCGAAGGGCGCGATGATCCATCCCACGCCCACCCTGGCGGACATGTGGCTGACAGCCTGCACAATGCCCTGCAGTACATTAATGTCGTTTTTGCTGATCGCAACCAGAAGCGTCAATGTAACCAGGACATAAAGCGTGCCGGAAATTGCGCCGCCCCAGGCAACTGCTCCGGGAAGCGTCCTGCGGGGGTCGCGTATTTCATCCCCCATCACCGACGCGAGCTCCAGCCCGACAAGTCCGAAACAAATTACCCCGAATGAATTGAGAACGAACTTGGGATCAGCGGGAATGCTGAAGTCGTGGGCAGAGACGGTAGTTCCAAACCGGCTGCACACGATCACACCCAGGCCAATCAGCACCGCGGCAGCGACAAATGTGCCGATGGCGCCGATATTGTTCAGCCACTTCCCTACCCCAAGGCCGATAACATTGAGCAAGGTGAGAAACCCCAACAATCCGATGGAGGTGAGCATTGCAAAATTCTTGTCGTCTCCCAAAGCCGCGTGACCGGGACCCATCGCGAAAACTGACACCCCCACGAAGTAAAGCATCACCGTGGGCACGTACAGCATGTTGTTCGTCCAATAGCACCAGCCGGAGAGAAATCCGTGAAAATCGCCGAACACCTCCTTGGCCCAGAGGTAAACTCCGCCTTCACCGGGATAACGATGGGCAAGCTCGATCACAGCAATGCCCTGTGGCCAGAAGAATAGGAACAAGGCTACAAGCCAGAGCCACACGGTGACGCCGCCGTTCGCTGCTATAGACGGAACAACGTTCAGGTTGAAAACCGCCACGACGAACAGCAACACCAGATCCCAGCGTCCGAGAACGCGCTTGAGGTGAGGGACGGATTGGTCTGCTGAGGTCAATTTGCACTTTGCCCTGGTGAGCTGGGCAGGTGAGGACACCCGCTCAATACGCAAATTATCCGATAACCATCTCGGCCGTGCGCTCCTGCTGCGCCTTGGCTAAAGCCGGGGCAACATCTTCAAACGCCGCAAGGTGCTTATCAATGTCAGCTTCCGTGTGCTGCACGGAAATGGTCCACTGCTCATCCCACCAGTAAGGCTGTGCCATGACTCCGCGGTTCACCATGCCGAACCAGTAATGACGCCACAGGTCGATGTCGATCGTGGTCCAGTCACGATAGTTGCGGATTTCTTTGGGGTAAAGCATGAGTGCTCCGTTTACTCCCGCGCTCGCCACATAGGCTTGCAGTCCAGTCTTGCCGATGGTTTTTCGATATCCCTCTTCTAATTTTTTGCTGAGCTTGCCAACGTGGGCGTAGTTTGCGTGCGTGAGAACTTCGCGGAAGGTTGCGAGCCCGGCGGCCATAGAAACCGGATTGGTGTTGTAAGTTCCGCCGTGGAAAACCTTATGTTGCGAAATCAGGTCCATCACCTGCCTGCTGGCGCCGAACGCGGCCAACGGCAAGCCACCTCCGATGGATTTGGCCAGGCAAATCATGTCTGGCTTTACCCCAAAATATTCCGACGCCCCGCCCCACCCCAGTTTTGCGCCGGTCTTTACCTCGTCGAAGATCAGCAAAGTGCCATGCTTATCGCACAACTCACGCAGCCCCTTCAGGAAGCCGGGTTCAGGCATGCACAACCCAACGTTCATCATGATTGGCTCGAGGATCACTGCGGCGATCTCACCCCGATTCTGCTCGAATCGCAACTCCACGCTGGCAAGATCGTTGAAGGTTGCAATCGGCACATTCGCGATGCTTGCCTTAGGGACGCCAAGACCTCCGGAAACCGCCGTGGGCGCCTTAACGTCACCGAATTCGGGGGCATGGGGCTTGACGCTGACGAGAGCGGAGTCGTGCAAGCCGTGATATCCGCCTTCAAATTTGATGATCTTGTCGCGGCCAGTCGCGGCGCGGGCAAGGCGAATGGAATGCATGGTCGCTTCCGTGCCGCTTGAGCCGAAACGCACCATCTCAACCGGAAAGCGAGCGCAAATTTCTTCCGCGAGTTGCCACTCCATGTCGTGCGGCATGCCAAACATGGTGCCGGTGGTCAGCCGTGCGCCAACAGCTTTCATGACCGCAGGATGGCAGTGCCCTGCCATCAACGCCCCAAAGCAGAGGTTGTGATCGATATAGTCGTTGCCGTCGAGATCGCGGAAATGCGAACCCTGACCTTCCTTCACAAAAATCGGATACGGATCGTAAGCGCGGTAGTTGCTGGCAACTCCCAGCGGAATGCGTTTCAGGTTCTTCTTGTGGGCTTCGGCGGACTTCGGCGTCCGGCGCTCAAACGTCGCCAGTTCCTTTTCCAATTCGGGGTACATCGTGATCTCCAGGGATCGCAAGCCGCATGGCGGCCATTAGAGTGAGCCGGGCGGTATGGCCGCCCGGATTGGGGCTAGTAATAGAATTTTAAAGCAAACTGCACCAGGCGCGGGTCTTGAGCCTGCGTAATTCTTCCGAATTCCTGTTGCCCGTCGGAGAAATGACCGTCCGGGTTATAGAAGTTCGTATGGTTAAAAATGTTGAAAATCTCGCCGCGGAACTGGAGATACTTGCTCTCCGTGATCGCAATCTTCTTGTGAACCGCAAAGTCCCATTGTTCAAGTCCCGGGCCGCAGCAGATTGATCGCTGGGTGCCGATGTTGAATTGTCCCAGCGGCGGGTCCTGAAAATCATTTGGGTTGAACCAATATCCACCATTATTTTTGGGATTTAGCTTTTGAAACGGCGCCACCAATTGCGGTGCTTCGGTTCCCAGAAAAAATGTGCTAGCGATCAGTTCTGTGTCATCTTCTGTGTCAAGGCGAATGGGGAATCCGCTCTGGAATTGGGTGATACCGGAAACGGCCCAATCGTTCACCAGCTTGCCCATCATACCGTCATGTTTTGGGATGGGCAGTTCCCAGTCATAGCTGATCACAAAACGTTGTTTGGAGTTGAAAAGCGAGAGCGCCCGGCTCCTGGCGAAGTCGAAAGGATCGAGTGTTTCTTCGAAAGTTGATCCGTCGTCCAGAGACTTGCTGAAAGTATAGGAGGCTTGAAACTGCAGGCCATGCGAAAAGCGCTTTTCCAGCATCGCTTCCAGCGCGTTGTAACTTGAGTTTGCAATCGTGTCTTCGGCGAAAATGTCAGCAAAAACCGGAATGCCATCTACGGGACAGCCGGCACCGGTGAAGGGATTGCAGGTAGGCGAGGAATAAGGACGCAAGCCAACCAAATCCAATCCTCCCGGAGCGACAGACCCGATCGAGGTTCCGGCTGGAATCACCGTGGCTCCCTTGGGACCGTAGGGAACGTGAAAACCACCCGGCGGAGCGACGGCGGTAGCTGGAATGATGTACTGTGCATCTTCATCGGTCGGCAGGCATGTGCCGGCGCCCATCACCGTGTTGATGTCCAGGCAGGTTTGCGGGATAGAAGGATTGATATCATGCGAGGCCAGCAGGCGATGGCCCTGTGATCCGACATAGCCAATCTGAAGCATCAGATCTCTTGCCAGTTCCCGCTGAATGGTGAGGTTATATTGCGCAGTGTATTGGGTTCGCAGGTGGGGCTGGAATTCTCCATAAAGGAGGAGAGGCCGAAATAACGAGTAATCGACCGCTTGTCCGGGACCTGGGGTAATGACGCCATTAAAGGGATTCGGCGCGGGTGCCCCTCCGGCTTGATAAACGAAAGGCGTATTGAAGAAAGTATCGTAGAGAGCAGAGCTTCCGCCAAACGGCGGCTCGGCGCCGAACTGCGCGAGTACAAGCTCTTCAATGGGATTGTAGAAAAGCCCCCAACCCGCCCGAATGCTGGTTTTTCCGTTGTCGCCGAAAATCTTAGCCAAAGGTCCGCTACTGAAGTTCGGGCTATAAGCCAAACCGATGCGTGGCGCAAAGGCGTGATAATAAGTTGAGGTCATTGCCGGAGGAACGCCCGCGTCACCGGGAACGACGAGACCAGTGGGAGTCACACCAGTATTTGCACAATCAGGATTAGCTACGCCCCATTGGGTCTGGAAATACGTAATACTGGCTGCGCTCAGCTGGCACGGGTGCACAGTAGAGTTCTGGCCCGGCCGGAACGTTTCTACGTGCCCGCTGATGTCCGTGGGCGGTGTATCAAGTTCCCAACGGAGGCCATAATTAAGCGTGATGTTGGGCTTGATCTTCCAGCTATCTTGCGCAAACGGGTACACCGAAGTACTGCGAACATCTTCGCGCTGCCCGGATCCTTGCACGTAGTCGTCCGCCAGACCCAGCAGGAATTCCGCATACTGATCACCATCTCCGGGCACAATGCCATTGGGTCCGCTGTTATCAAAGGTGTACTCGCCGTTCACGTCGAAGTAATAGTACTGGTCAAAACGGGCGCGGCGGATATCGGCTCCGAACTTGAAGGTGTGGTTGCCCTTCACCCATGTCAGATCATCCGACCACTGAAAGCTGTTGCCGACCTGCGGCAAAAACCCTTCGAAGTTGTTGCCAATCTCCGCCCCGCCGCTGATATCGATGAAAGGAACGCCGGTTAAGCTGGATGGCAAACCCGTGGTAATTCCAGCTTTGGAGTTTGGAATGCCGAAGCTGCTCACCAATGAGTTGATCGCGGCGGAATCCGAAGTACCTGTGAAGCAGAACGCGGCCGCCGCCCCGCTGCAGGAATCCGTCACAGCGTTGTTGGTTTGGGGTTGCAGAAATCCCAGCTGACCTTCACGCATGTAGGTAAATCGCGCTTCGTTGACTACGGCGTTGCTGATCGTCCAGGTGTGGCTCAGGTTCCATTGCTGGAAGCGATTGTTGTTGAGATTACCGAAGCCGGGAATGTTGGCGCCAGCCTGCTCAAACTCGTTATACGGCTGAAACTCGCGGAGATCGTTGAAGTAGTAATACGCGGTGAAATTCTGGTGGTCGGTGATGCGGTGATCGAGACGCACGGTGAACTGATCTTCATTGTCCGTACTCACCGGTACCAGCTGGTTCAGACCCGCTCCGACGTTGGGACCGGGTATGAATCTCTGCATCAGATTGGAGGCAACAGGATCCTGACAAGCGGTGGGAATGACGCCCGTAGGGAAAATCGATGACCACTGAACTCCGGCGGCCGGGGCTGTTCCGCCCAAGGCACTGATGGCGGAGCCGCACCCGGTTCTGCCGTTCAGCGTATCTGCTACAAACTGATCATTGATTCCCCCGCCTCCCGCGAAGCCCCCGACTCCGGAAAAATCGCCGCCTCTCTGGGCTGACGTCGGCACGTTCACAACCTGGCCCGGAATACCTTCCCTTACCCGTCGTCCCTCATAAGAAAGAAAGAAAAATGTGCGGTCTTTCTTTATTGGACCACCAAACGTTCCACCGAACTGATTTTGATTCCACTGCGGCCGGGTGGTGTTGAAGTAACCTTGCGCGTCAAGAACGGTATTGCGGAAATACTCGTAGACGTCGCCGTGGAAGTTATTGCCGCCCGACTTGGTAATAACGTTAACCACCGATCCTGAGTTGCGGCCATATTCGGCGTCAAAGCTGTTGGTAATCACGCGGAATTCCTCGACACTGTCGGGCGTCGGTTGCACCGTGGGAAGGTTCACGAATTGATCGTTGGCATCTCCACCGTTCACGCTGAAATTATTTGCCCGGGTGCGCCCGCCGTTTACCGAGACTGAACCGGTATCCTGCGAGCCATAAAAAAGACTGCCATTTCCGTTCCCGAGCTGTGCCTGAACTCCGGGCTGAAGCTGAAGAAACTGGTATGTGTCGCGAGTGTTGAGAGGCAGCTCGTTTACCGAACGATTGTTGATGACCGCCCCTAATTGCGTGCTCGTCGTATCGACCTGAGGAGCTTCCGAGGTGACTTCCACCACTTCCTGCGTGGCACCTATCTGGAGGGTCGAATTGAGCGTTATCACCTGATTGACGTCCACGATTACGCTGTTCTGAACATTCTTCTTAAACCCGGTCAGCTCGAACTGGACTTGATAGGTCCCGGGCGCTACCTCGACGAAACTGTAATCGCCGCTTTCATTGGTCTGCGCGTCCCGAGCAACCCCTGTAGCGGCGTTGGTGAGAGTGACCTTTACGCCTGCCAGAACCGCTCCGGTCGGGTCGGCGACCCGGCCGATGATTCGGCCGGTTGTGGTCTGCGCCACAGGGTTAATGGGGGCTGCGATCAAGGCAAGGATTGCGAGCGAAACGGCAAGGGTACACCGAGACGGGTGCATAGAGCGCCTCCAGATTCAAGCAAAACGCATCTTCATTAATTTAAGCGTTGTACAAAAACAGAACCTTGCTATAATCGCGCAAGGTTAGACGGGTACTCTGCACGCTGTCAAGCAAAAAGTACATGATCGCCAGCCAGCGCGAGGCTCCCAAAGCATGCGGCCCTCCAATCGTGCTTACCTGAAAATCGGTGAAGTCTCCCGATTGGCGGGCGTGTCTGCCTCCATGATTCGCGCCTGGGAGAGTCTCGGGCTCACCCGCCCGCAGCGGACAGCCAGCAAGTACCGTTTATATACATCCGAAGACGTGAAGCTTCTGAAACGCGCGCGCTTCCTGCGCAAAGTGCGCGGGCTGAACGGGCCGGCGATCGTGCAAGTTCTCAAGCGCGACGGCCTGGTCGGACATCGGGCGAATGCATCCAACGGAACTCTGGGCTCCCACCTTCGCCAGCTGCGCCTGGGCCGCAAGCTTTCACTCGCCCAGGTCGCGAAAGAAATCGGTATCTCGGTCGGATTTCTGAGCGCACTCGAGCGCTCCCACATGAGCGCTTCCGTCGCCACGCTGCGGAAGTTGGCTCGCTTCTATAAGACCAGTATTCTTGGCTTCTTTGAAGCGTCAAAGTCGAACGGACCAATTGTCGCGGCTGGAAATCGCAAGGTCCTGGAGGCTGGCCCCGGCGTGCGTATGGAGCTTCTTGCCGACGGGAACACTGTGATGGAGCCACATTTGTTTCGCATTGCTCCAAACGCCGGAAGTGGCGAATCTTACGCCCATGAAGGTGAGGAGTTCCTTTACATTCTTCGAGGAGGTCTGAAAATCCGGCTGCACGAAGTCGAATACCGGCTGAAAGCAGGCGACAGCTTTTATTTTGAAAGCGCCACGCCCCATCAGTGGCAGAATCCAGGCCGCAAGGAGACGGTTGTGCTATGGGTGAATACACCGCCGACATTCTAGGAGATCTGTTTGAAAGTTTCTAAGCTTCTGTTGGCTCTTGCATTCACTCTGTGCGCATTCGCCTGCGCGAAGAAAACCCCTACTCTCAATCTGCTGGTGTGGGAAGGCTATGCCGATTCCTCATTCGTTCGCGGCTTTGAGGAACAGAACCATTGCAAGGTCTCGGCATCGTACATGGGCTCGAGTGATGAGCTGGTCGCCAAGCTCCGTGGCGGCAGCGCGGGAAACTACGACGTCATTTCTCCTTCGAGCGATGTCGCCACTTCCATAGCAACCTCGGGCCTGGCTGAACCGCTCGATTTGTCACGTATTCCTAGCTACCAGCAACTTTCACCGCAGCTCACTTCCCTCCCCTTGGTTCGTACGAACGGCAAAGTCTTTGGTGTGCCGTTTATGTGGGGGCCAAATCCTATGATCTATGACACAATCGCCTTTCCGCAGCCGCCTGATAGCTGGAATGTGTTTTGGGATCCGAAGTACCGCGGCAAAATATCCGTTTGGGATGATCTTTCAACGGTGTATATGGCGGCGCAGGTGCTCGGCTATGATCAGCCTGATCCTACGCAACTCTATAACCTGAGTGATGAGCAGCTCGAGGCGGTCAAGAAGAAACTGCTGGAATTGAAGCCGAACATTCGCAAGATGTGGTCAACCGGCGGCGAGCTGACAAACTTATTCCAGAACCACGAAATCATCGCAGCGATGGGCTGGCCATTGATGACGAATCAACTCCGAAAGAGTAATTTCCCGGTCGGCGAGGTCATCCCTAGGGAAAACACGACCGGCTGGATTGATCACCTGATGATCACCTCCGGCAGCGAGAATAAGGATCTGGCCTATAAGTTTCTCGAGTACATGGCCGAAGCTCAAACCCAAAAACACGTGACCGATGTTACGGGTTATACGCCGGCGAATCCCCGGGCTGCGCAATTCATGACGCCGGAGCAGATCAAGGGACTGCATCTTGACGATGTGGACAATTATCAGAAACATATCTATTTCTGGCAGAATGTGCCGCGCCGCGCCAAGTACAACGAGATCTGGAATGAAGTGAAGGCGGCACAATAATTCCTGATGTCAACCACCTCGACGCAAAGCATCATTGCTGACACCGCCAGGGCTGTTCCGCAGACCCTGCTCTCGATTCGCAATCTGGCAAAGTCGTTCGGCAATACCTCGGTGCTTTCCGATATTTCGCTGGATATTTCCGAGGGCGAGTTTCTGACCGTGCTGGGGGAGAGCGGATCGGGAAAAACCACGTTGCTGCGCATCGTAGCGGGGTTTGAGAGCGCTGACTCGGGCGAAGTGATTATGGCTGGCGAGCGGCTGGATTGTTTGCCTCCGTATCGCCGCCGCGTGAACACGGTCTTTCAGCACTATGCATTATTTCCGCACTTGACGGTGGAGCAGAATATCGCATACGGGCTTCGCGTGGCCCATGTTCCGAGCGACGAAATCAGTGTGCGCGTTGCACAGGCGCTTGACATGGTTCAGATGTCTGCTTACGCCCGCTCGAAGCCCGCAAAGATCAGCGGCGGACAGCAACAGCGCGTGGCACTCGCCCGCGCTCTGGTCAACCGGCCGCGTTTGCTCCTGCTCGACGAGCCGCTCTCCGCGCTCGATGCGAACCTCCGCCGTCAGATGCAACTTGAGCTGAAATCACTGCAACGCGAGATTGGAATCACTTTTATTTTTGTTACGCATGATCAGGAAGAAGCCATGGTCATGTCCGACCGCATCGCATTGCTGCGCAGGGGTGAACTGGAACAGGTTGCTTCGCCACGCGAAATCTATTCCCGTCCAGCCACCGCCTATGCCGCTCAATTTATAGGGCATACAAACCTGCTGCGAGGAAGCGTTAGAAATGGAGTCGTGCAATCTGGCCCGCTTTCCTGGCGGGTAAACCTGCCAGACGGGCAAGCGGCATTCTCCTTACGGCCAGAGAATGTTCGGCCGTATGCTGCCGGTGATTCAGCCGTCCAGGTTACCGGTAAAGTTGTGCACCGCGCGTTTCATGGAGCGACGGAGTTGCTGCAAGTGGAATGCGCCCAGGGACTGATCCTCTCGGTTCGCCTGTCCAGCGCGGACACTTGCCAGGGCGAGCTCCGGCTCGAGTTTTCTCCCGAAGACGCTGCTCCGGTTCGCGATTCGCAGGAGAAGCCCTGATGTTCTCACGCGCATACCGCGCTGCGATCACACTCCCACCCTTATTATGGGTCGCCCTCTTTCTTCTTCTCCCCTATGCGCTGCTTTCATCATCGCAAACGATCGTTCACTCCTGGACGCTCCAGAATTACCGCGAACTGCTACGCGTCAATGTGTACTTGCAGACGCTGTTCCGCTCGATGTGGATTGCCGCACGGGTGATGATTTTCTCGCTGCTGCTCGGTTATCCGCTCGCCTACTATCTCTCATTTCACGCGGGCAAGCGCAAGGAACTCTTTTATCAGCTGGTCATTATTCCGTTGTGGGTGAGCTATCTGGTGCGAGCTTACGCGTGGAAGACCATCCTCGGCACTGATGGCGTCCTGAACACCATGCTGCAATACCTGCATTTAACGCGGCACCCCCTCGAATTCCTGCTTTATAGCCCCTTCGCCGTGGTGCTGACGCTCACGCATATCTATACGCCATTCGCATTTCTGCCGATCTACGCCTCGCTTGAGCACATTCCGAGAAATCTGATCGAGGCTTCGCACGATCTCGGAGCCTCGCCCCGGCAGACATTCTGGAGAGTCATCTTCCCGCTTTCGATTCCCGGCCTTCTTGCTGGCGCAACATTCGCCTTCGTGCTCAGCCTCGGCGATTTTCTCGCTCCCCTTCTATTAGGAGGACCGAGCGGCATCATGATCTCGAACATTGTCGTCAGCCTTTTCGGCGCTGCCTACAACTGGCCGCTAGGAGCTGCAATTTCCTTCTGCTTGTTGGGTATGGTGATCAGCTTGCTTTTTCTGTCCGAAAGCTTGGAAAAGAAATGGAGCTTTCGATGAGTGGGCCGCGCTCGCGCTGGCTGCCCTTGCACGCGCTGCTGGTTTTCGGATTTCTTTACCTCCCAATCGTCACCTTGATTATCTATTCATTTAACGGTGCCGGAGTGGGCGGATTTCCTCCTCGCAATTTAACTTTGGATTGGTACAGAACGTTGTTCGCAGACGACGCACTTTGGCAGTCGGTGCTGAACAGCCTTGTAGTCGCAATCGCTGCGATGACCATTTCACTCGCTTTGGGCATCCCAGCTGCCCTGGCGCTCGATCGAGCTGATTTCCCGGGCAAAGCTCTTTTCCGTCGATTAGTCCTGCTCCCGCTGATTCTCCCGGGAATCATCACCGGATTATCGCTTTTGATGCTCTTCCGCGAAACGGATGTGAAGCTCAGCTTGTTGACCATAGTCTTAGGACATGGGACAGCGTTGATTTCCGTGGCAACAACGGAAGTATTCGCCGGATTGCAGAAGCTCGATCGCGCGCAGGAGGAAGCGTCTTTGGATCTCGGTGCGGACTATTGGCAGACATTTTGGAGGATCACGATTCCGAATCTGAAGCTGTCGATCATCGGCGCAGCCCTGCTCATCTTCACACTCTCGATGGACGAGATCGCGGTGAGCTTCTTTCTAATCGGCCGCGACAACACTCTCCCACTTGAAATCTGGGGCCGTTTGCGCCGCGGCATCACGCCAGAGATCAATGCCATCTCGACCATCATCTTCTTCTTTTCGCTGATTGCGATCGTGATCTGGTATCGGTTGCGGACGGAAAGCGACGGAGAGGTCAGAGCTGGGAGCGAGATCTCCGCAGCTGCGGAGCCATAAGCATTCGGATCACATAATTAAAGTGCGTGTTGAAGCGTGCAATGGTTCCTTTGGGCCCGACCGCCCATCCCTGCTGGCCTTCGAAGCTCACCGCGTTCAGGTTTAGGTGATCAGCGTGCGTCCAGTGAATGCCCTTGTCGTGGCTAATATCGGTTCCACTTGGCCCGACGGCGGCAAAATCACCGTAAGAACATGATCCTACTGCCGAGCGGTAACCGCCTGGTTGCTGCGCGGCAAGATGCCAGGACGCACCTGCATCATCCGAGTAGATAGCCACGCCATTTGCCTGGTTCGGTTGCTGGTAATCTCCGCCCACCGCAACCAGATCATCGGATCCTTCGCAAGCGATGCTGAAAATTCCAGCGGAGGCTTTTCCGCTCATCATGGGAGTTTCAACCACTTGCCAAGATTTCCCCTGGTCAAAGGAACGAAATATCCGCGCTTTCGGGCCGCCAGTGCCAAAGTAAACGCCGCCACCCTCGCAGATGGCAATTGCAGTACCGCTGGCGGCGAATGCGCCTTCTTTGGGTAGCGCCGGCGGCATCTTGTCCCGTGGTAACTCCATCCAGTGCTCGCCGTCATCGGTGCGCAACACCAGAAATTCCCCGTCTACCGGATCACTTAAGGCAAAGCAGTGGGTTTTCGAATCGCAGGCAATCGAGTCGAGAAAAAATCCTGCCCGCTTGTCCGAATATTGCAGCGTCCAGGTTTTACCGCCGTCCCTGGTCTTGTAAATGCGCGATTTATCTCCATCCCCGCTGGACATCACATAGGCTGTCTCGGCATTGAATGCTTCAATGTCACGAAAGTCGAGGCTTCCGCCACCCCTCACCGGCAGCTGCACCCATGTCTCGCCTTCGTTGGTGGAACGCAGCACCACTCCGTCTGAACCCGATGCCCAGACCACATAGTGATATTTTTTCGTGCTGGCATCGAACTGAACGCTTGCGCCGCGAAGGTTGGCATCCACGCCGCTGACTTGCGGAGACCACCACGGACCGGAATAGACATTAGACGCCAACAGAAGCAGGAGCAAGAACACGCCGCGATTGTAGACGATCTGCATCGGCTTCAGTAGAGTGGAGATAGGGCTCAGGCAGAAGACAGGGCAGGAAAATCATTGAATTCAATTCGCAATATCGCCATCATCGCGCACGTGGACCACGGCAAGACCACGCTGGTTGACGCCATGCTCAAGCAGAGCGGAACTTTTCGTTCGAACGAGCAGGTTGTGGAACGAGTGATGGACTCGAACGACCTGGAACGGGAGCGAGGAATCACCATTCTCGCCAAGAACACGGCCATCTTCTACAACGACGTGAAGATCAACATCGTTGATACCCCCGGCCACAGCGACTTCGGCGGCGAGGTGGAACGCGCTTTGAAGATGGTGGACGGGGTAATGTTGCTCGTAGATGCCAGCGAAGGGCCGCTGCCGCAAACTCGCTATGTTTTGAGCAAAGCGCTCGAGGCGAAGCTGCCGCCGATTCTGGTTATTAACAAGATTGACCGCTCTGATGCGCGTCCTCAGGAGGTCCTGAACGAGGTTTACGACCTCTTTATTGATCTGGACGCAAAGGAAGATCAAATTGATTTCCCGGTGCTTTATACCAACGCGAAAACCGGAACCGCTTCACGGGATATAAAGGTCCAGGGCGAGAACCTCCAGCCCCTGTTTGAGACTATTGTCACAACCATTCCCGAGCCGAAAGGCGATCCCGCGGGACCTCTGCAAATCCTGGTTGCCAACCTCGATTACAGCGATTATCTCGGCCGCCTGGCCATCGCCCGCGTGTTCAATGGAACCATGCGGACAGGGGAAGATGTTGCCATCGCCAAGCTGGATGGTTCGGTTCAGCAAACGCGCATTACGAAGTTGTTTTCATTTTCCGGGCTGAAGCGTACTGACATCATGGAAACTGCACTCGGAGATATCGTCGCTGTCGCCGGCGTTGAAGGGATCACCATCGGTGAGACCATCACCGACGCAGAGAATCCGTCGCCACTGCCGCCAATCACCATTGACGAGCCCACCATAGCCATGCAATTCACGGTGAATACGTCGCCATTCGCTGGGCGGGAAGGCACCTTCGTGACCTCGCGAAATCTGCGCGAGCGGCTCCAAAAAGAGCTGCTGACTAACGTTTCCCTGCGCGTCGAAGATACCGGCAGCACGGATGCTTTCACGGTGATGGGTCGTGGCGAGCTGCAGCTTTCAATTCTGATCGAAATGATGCGCCGCGAAGGTTACGAACTCATGGTCGGCAAGCCTGAAATCGTGACCAAGCGAGCCGATGGCAAGCTGATGGAGCCTGTCGAGCACCTCTCGGTCGATATCCCCGAGGAATTTGTTGGCGTCGTTATGGAGCAGCTCGGCGCGCGCAAGAGCGAAGTCAGGAACATGCACAATCACGGCTACGGCCGTGTGCGCATCGAGTTCCGCGTGCCGAGCCGTGGGCTGATCGGTTTGCGCAGTCAGCTGCTCACTGACACTCGCGGAACTATCGTGATGAATTCACTTTTCGACGGCTATACCGAATGGCAGGGCGAAATTCCTCATCGTCCCACTGGCGCGCTGACCGCGGATCGGCCCGGAGTTACCACATCTTACGCGCTCTGGAACCTGCAAGAGCGTGGCGAGCTTTTTGTCGGACCTGGAATCGACGTGTACGAGGGCATGATCATTGGCGAAAATGCCAAAGACAACGATCTGGACGTGAACGTCGTTCGTGAAAAGAAACTAACGAACATGCGGGCCTCGACCGCTGACGAAGCGATCAGGCTTGTTCCCTTCCGGCAGTTGAATCTGGAGCAGGCAATCGAGTTCATCGCTGATGATGAATTTGTAGAGATCACGCCAAAGTCTCTGCGCCTGCGGAAGAAAATCCTGCAGGCAAACAAACGCAAGAAGAGTGCGATGGCAGTCGCTGAAGAGGTATGAAAGTTTAGCGGACACGCTGCTTTTTCCGTTCAGAGAAGCGTCTGCCGGTCAGCCTGGGACTTGCACCGGGATGCCGGTTATAGGTGTAAATCCAACAGACCATTTCTTTTCCGCCCGCGAGGCTCACAGGGTGTCTCTTCCTTACAAAAAGACTATGCTTCGGGCGGGCGGGGTCGAAGCCCTCATACTCGTCTAGCTTCTCCAGAACTTCGGGATCATCCGGAAGTTCAGAAATTTGGCCAAGTATCACTGGACCAGTCTTGCTGAGCACGGCACCAGGGTATTCGCCCAAATCGTACAGGCGTCCGCGTACCCGCCCTCTACCGATTCGCCGTAGGCGTCGAACCACGGGCGCTATCTCCGGAGGTGCGGCTTCAGGTAAAAGCGTGCCGTATGAAAAAAGATAACGTCTCATAAAGCTTCTGACTGATCCAAAAATAACCTGGTTCGCAGACACTTGAATCCCTTAGTGGGGTTTCGAACGTAACCTGCGGTCTCTGGGTGTTTAATCAGTGAATTCGGGATCTTCACGTTCAACCATCCGAACTAGCTCAAGTTGCTTCGTAGCAGCGTCCGGGTCCGTGGCTTCGAAATTGAGAATCCTACATTGCGGCGACAAGCAATCGGAGGTTGGGGAATGGGATGTAGACTTAAGAGTGAGTCATGGCCGCTCCCGATATCAAAGTTTATTTGATCCCTTGCAGCTGCGGGACGACATTCGCTGTCGCAGAGAAGTACGATCAATCCGGCACCGGCTTACGCCGATATCTTAAGTGTCCGAACTGCGGCAAAAGGCACGATCCCAAGAATCGCGTCCTGCGGCTTGGATATCAAAAAGAAGGGTATTGGAAAGCAGATGGGTGCTGAGAACTCGATTTCTGAACCGATGGAAAGCGCACGCACCATTCCCACGCGTGTGGCGATTATCGGGGTCGGTAATGTTGGAGCGACTTTCGCCTACACGCTCCTGCTGAGTGGCTTGGCATCGGAGATCGTTCTTATCGATGCAAATCACGCACGTGCCGAAGGCGAGGCGATGGATCTCAACCACGCGGTTCCGTTCACACACCCAACAAAAATCTGGGCCGGCGATTATGCCGATTGTGCATCCGCCACGGTAATAGTGCTTGCTGCCGGGGCAAACCAAAAACCCGGGGAAACTCGCCTTGATCTGGTCAAGAAAAACGCAGTCATCTGGCGTGAGATCATCCCCAAAATCACTGCTCATGCTTCCCTCGCCATTCTTCTCATCGCAACCAACCCGGTAGATGTGCTCACCTACGCCGCCTGGAAATTTTCTGGTTTGCCGCATGCGCGCGTTATCGGCTCGGGCACCATTCTTGACACAGCGCGATTTCGCTATCTTCTCAGCCAGCATTTCGGAGTCGATGCGAGCAGCGTTCACGCCTTCATCATCGGTGAGCATGGAGACAGCGAAGTGCCCGTTTGGTCGTTGGCCAACATTGCCGGCTTGCGGATGCCGGAATTCTGCCGGGTTCAGGATCTTGTTTACGATCAGCACGTGATGGACGGGATTTTCCGCGAGACTCGCGATGCTGCCTACCAGATCATCGAGCGCAAGGGGGCAACCTACTATGCCGTAGCCGCCGGAATTATGCGCATTACCCGGGCCATTCTGCGAAACCAGCGCACGGTACTGTCCGTGTCAAGCCTGATCCGGAACTACTACGGCATCAGTGATGTTTGCTTCAGTTTACCCACCGTAATTGATCGAGGTGGCGTGGAGCGGGTTCTGCATCTCGAACTCAGTGCGGATGAACGGGCGAAACTGAATCATTCTGCTGGACTTCTGCGGCAAACCATCCGAACACTGGATTTGATCTGAGGTTCAGCTGTTCCAAAAACCGCTGTTGTATGCATTGGGACTTGCCCCAATCCGAGAACCTGCTATACTTCGTCCGCATTTGACTGTTCGCCAACTTTGGCACATTTCCTTCGTAGTTCGGGCCCCTGATCTTCCGCCGAAGTACGCGCACTCAGATAGCTCAAAAAGAGGCGATCGCGTGAAGAACATTTTCGTTGGCAACCTTGATTTCAATTCAACTGAAGACGACTTACGACGTCTATTCGAAACCTACGGCCAGGTGGACCGTGTGAGCATTATGACTGACCGGGATACGGGACGGTCCCGTGGTTTTGGTTTTGTAGAGATGACCAATACCGAGGAAGGCGATAAAGCGATTGCGGCGCTCAATGGCAGCCAGCTCGGCGGCCGCACACTAAATGTCAATGAAGCTCGCCCCAAGACGGACCGGCAGGGCGGGCGTGACCGCGATCGTGGCCGCGCTCAGGGTGGCGGACGAAACCGCTGGTAATCATGATTTCAAGATCATCCGCTTCGTTGATGAGGCCGACGTGTCTATGTAAACTGAGATAAAAGCGCGCCCGTAGCTCAGCTGGATAGAGCGATTGCCTCCGGAGCAATAGGTCGGGAGTTCGAATCTCTCCGGGCGCGCCAGTTGTCTTCCCTCGCATCAACCTTGCCATCACGCCCATTCATCACACGCATAAGGCTCAGCGCTCACTGACAGTCCACAGTCTTTGTGTTTATGCTCAATGCCGTTTATCAATCACCGTTCGACCGGACACCCCTCGGGGCGCCTGGCCAACATACCTGAAAGGAGAACTTTATGTTTGCCCGGATCCTTGAATTCGTTCCGAAGGCGGAGAAGAAAGAAGAACTGATCAACGTGGTTAGAAACGAAATTCTGCCCATTCTGAAAAAACAGAATGGCTTCCTCGAAGTCCTGCCGTTCACTCCCGAGATGAAGAACGAGAAGTATGTCTTCATCAGTCTCTGGACAGAGAAGCGGCATTCCGAAGCCTATGCGCGCGAGTGGTTCCCGAGGGTCGAGCAGATCATCAAACCCTATATCACCACCCCGATTACCTATAACAATTACGCCGTCGAGACTGCTCTATGCGAGCACTTCGAGAAAGCGATGGTCGCATAAGGGCAATTTAAGTTCGCATGCCGGAGTGGAGAATTCCATTCCGGCATTTCTGTCGAAGAGTTCTTAAATCGTCCGATCACCTTTGTACCTAGCGGGGCAACTGAGGCTATCAGGCGCGAATCGAACCGTTGCAGTTCAATAGGAGGTTCTTTTGAAGGCTCCTTTTCTGATCGGTCGCCTGATTTTTGGGGGCTTTTTTCTTTACAACGGCATCAATCATATTCGTCAGGCAGAGACTCTCGCCAAATACAGCGAGTCGAAAAATGTTCCTCTTCCGCGCCTGGCGGTAACCGCGTCCGGCATCACCCTGATCATCGGCGGGACCAGCATCCTCTTGGGAGTGAAACCTAAAATCGGCGCAGCGGCCATTCTCGGTTTCCTCGCCGCCGTATCGCCCGTCATGCATGATTTTTGGCGGCAGGAGTCGCCAGAGCAGCGCATGAACGAGATGATCAACTTCACCAAGAATCTCGCGCTTGCGGGTGGGGCATTGGCGCTGATGGCCGTTGAAGAACCCTGGCCGGTAAGCGTGCCGGTCGCTCAACCGAGTAAACTGCAGCAGTTGCGCAAGATTGGACGGCGCGCCATCGCCGCCTAGCTGAAAGAACTACTCGATCTCGATATCGCCCGATCCGGTTTCTACATCCACCGGAACACCGCCGCCGTGAACTTTTCCGCGCAGCTCTTTGCGCGATACCGTGCCCTGCACCGTCACCGGCTGACGGACAGAAATTTCTCCCGAACTCGTCCGCGCGTTCAGATCGAAAGCCGCATCGGAAGTAAGCTTCAAACGCACGCTGCCCGAACCCGTATGCACCGCCCAGTTCCCCGTCGGATTTCCCTCGGCGCGCACATCACCACTACCGGCCGTCGCCTCTAATGAGCCCTGAACCCCGCGCAACTCCATTCCCCCCGAGCCTGTTTCCGCACGTACCGAACCGGGAGCGCTTTGCTCTAATACGATGTGACCGCTGCCGGTATGGGCGTCAAAACTTCCGGCCACATCGGTGGCGCGAATGGAACCGCTGCCTGTTCTGGCGCGGACTTCGCCTTTGATCTGCTGAAGAGTAATGTTGCCGGAACCAGCCTCAGCCCGAACCGAACTTCCAATGTCCGTGACCTTCAACTCGCCCGACCCGGATTCAACTTCGACCGTGTCACGAAGACCGTCAATGTCCTGGTCACCGGAGCCAGTGTGCGAATGCAATCGCGTCTGAGGAGGCACAGCAACCTCATAGCTGATAGAGATATTGTGAAAGAACTCTGCGTCGTTCACCTTGCCAATGCGAACGTCATTCCCGCTCTGCTGAATGGGTGGGTTATCGATAATCTGCTTTATCCGCTCTTCCGCATTGCCGAACCAGCTCGTGAGCTTGATATGGCCTGTGATTTGCACCTGGTTCGCGCTGCCGGTACGCACCTGAACGTTGCCTGAACCGGTCTGCAGATCGAGATTCACAGGCCCGGTGACCTGGAGAGTACGTTGAAATGTACCCTCAGCCAGAGCGAATGCGCGCGGCAGAGGCAGAGCCAGGACCACGATCACGAAAAAAACAGACAACGTAGATAAGCGATTCCATCTCATATTTCTCACCTATTGCAGCACAACTTCGTCGCCTTCTTTCAGACCTGACAGAACCTCGGTCTTGGCTCCATTCGAAATGCCGATGTTTACCGCAATCTTTTTCTTGCCGTCTTTTTCCTTCGGATCAGGAATCTCCACCGACGCTTTCTTATCCTTGTCGTAGATCAATGCGCCTTCCGGAATCTGCAAAACGTTCTTGTGCTCTTCGAGGATAATCTCCGCATTGGCGGTCATTTCCGCTTTCAACTCGCCGCCGGGATTATTGATGGAGACGCGCACCTCGAATGTGGTCACGTTGTCTTTCTCTACGCCCATCGGAGAGATCTTGGTCACCTTGCCGTAAAATGTCTTGTCCTTAAACGATTCCACCTTGATTCGCGCCGGCTGCCCCAGATAAACCTTGCCGATGTCACTCTCATCTACCTTGCCCTTGACATAAACCTGGCTGGTATCGCCGAGGGTCATTACGAGAGTCGCCGAAGAACCGAGGACTAGAATTGAGCTGACCGCATCGCCAATCTCGACGTCGCGCGAGAGGACGATCCCGTCAATGGGCGAGATGATGTCTGTGTAGCTGAGCTGCTCTTCGAGCTGGGCAAGATTGGCTTTATCACGCGCCAGGTCGGCCTGCGATTGTGCGATCTTGGCTTTCAGAACGAGCACCTGCGCCTTGGCTACGTTTTGCTTGTTCAACGCCATCTTGTAACCTCGATCGGCGTCATCGAGGGCTGACTCGGATACCACCCCATCTTTCGCCATCTGTAGCGCGCGGTCATAAGCCCGTTTGAGCAATGGAACATCCGGCCCCTCAGCATCTACTTTGGCGCGCTCGTAATCGGCCTGCGAACTGGCCAAATTCGCTTGCGAGGCCTGCAGCGCCGCCCGCGACTGATCTACCTGCGCCTGGATCTCGTCTTTGTCCAGCTGAGCGAGCAGCTGGCCTTTGTGCACCTTGTCGCCGTATTCGACATAAAGCTTCTTGACGATGCCGCTGGCCTTCGATTTGATCTCTACTTTCGTAATCGGCTCGACCTTGCCGGTCGCCACCACGCTCTTAGCCAGATCACCTTTTTCAACTTTGGCGAGCTTTGAAGGATCGATCTTCGTCCCGCCGCGGGTCGCGTAAACCACCCCAACACAGATAAGAACCAGGACCACAACAATGCTGGCGATGATTATCCGTCTGCGGCGTTTTTTCTTTGCGTTATTGTTGCCGTTCACAGCCACCTCCGCGGCGCGCCGGCCGCTCTCAATGATTATTACGGAAGCCGCTTAAGTTTTGTTCCTAAGAAGATAAGTGTAACTGGTTGGTCAGCAAACCGCTGTTGCATCCATCACATTAGACCGGGATTTTGACAAAATGTGAGCAGAGGAGCGAGGGGACCTATGTGATGCTCACTTCTGTATACGTACCATAGACTTGCCTGAGTGCGTCACAGACCTCGCCTACCGTGGCATAGGCGCGAACGGCGTCAATAATGTAAGGCATCGTATTAGCCGGGGAGACATTGCCGTTCGACCCGCTGGTCGTTTCCTTCGCCGCAGCTTTTTTCAGGGCATCAAGCCGCCGCTGCACCTCTTCATTCGATCGGCGCTGGCGTAAAGCCTTCAGCTTGCTCGACTGCTGGCGGGCGACGGATTCGCCTATATAAAGGATATTCGGCGGCTCTTCCTCGACGGTGAATTCGTTCACCCCTACAATGACCTTCTCTTTTGCCTCGACGGCCCGCTGATACTGGTAGGCCGATTCCGCAATCTCTTTCTGCGGATAGCCGCGCTCGATGCCCTTAACCATTCCGCCCATGGAATCCAGTTTCCCGAAATAATCGAACGCGCCTTGCTCCATTTGCAGCGTGAGATTTTCGAGGAAGTAGGAACCGCCGAGCGGATCGACAGTTTGGGTCACACCGGACTCGTACGCAATGATCTGCTGCGTGCGTAGTGCGATACGCGCGGCTTCTTCTGTAGGAAGCGCAAGCGCCTCGTCATACGAATCAGTGTGCAGCGATTGCGTGCCTCCTAATACCGCCGCCAGCGCCTGAATGGCCACCCGGGCGATGTTGTTCATCGGCTGCTGCGCCGGCAATGAAACCCCGGCAGTCTGCGTATGAAAGCGCAAAAGCCAGGTGCGCTGGTTCTTAGCTCCGAAGCGGTCTTTCATGACTTGGAACCAGATCTTGCGCGCAGCGCGATATTTCGCAATTTCTTCAAAAAAGTCATTGTGAGCATTAAAGAAGAAGCTCAGGCGAGGACCAAATTCATCGATATCCAATCCCCGGCGGCGCGCCCATTCGACATATTCCACGCCGTCATACAGCGTGAATGCCAGCTCCTGCAGCGCGGTCGAGCCTGCCTCGCGAATGTGATACCCGCTGATGGAAATCGTGTTGAAGCGGGGGGTAAATTTTGAACCGAACTCGAATGTATCCACCACCAGTCGCATCGATGGCGCGGGCGGATAAATGTACTCCTTCTGGGCGATGTATTCCTTCAGAATGTCGTTCTGAATCGTGCCCGAAATCTTCTTCCAGTCGGCGCCCTGGTTCTCGGCAACGGCCAGATACATCGCCCACAGCACGGATGCCGGAGAATTGATGGTCATTGAAACCGTGGTCTTTTCCAGGTCAATTCCACTGAACAGGATTTCCATATCCTCCAGCGAATCGATGGCCACGCCGCACTTTCCTACTTCGCCTTCGCTCGCCGGATGGTCGGAGTCATAACCCATCAATGTCGGAAGATCGAACGCGACTGACAATCCTCCGCCGCCGTGTTCGAGCAGATACTTGTAACGTTTATTGGTCTCCTCGGGCGAGGCAAAGCCCGAGAACTGGCGCATGGTGAACAGCTTGCCGCGGTATCCAGTGGCATGAATGCCACGCGTGTAAGGCGGCTGGCCGGGATAGCCCAGATATTTTTCAACCTTCCAATCCTCGGGAAGGTCGGCATACGTATACAGCCGCCGGATGGGCACGCCGGAGATCGTCGTAAACCGTGCATCGCCGTTTTCATCCAGATTTACGCCGGTCGCCGCGCCGATTGGCTTTTCCGGCGCCTTCTCAAGGGCGGGAGCAAGCGTCTTCTCTGCCCAGCGCTTCTCGCTTTCGGAAGGATTGCGCCCCTCAAATACATCAGAAATGGGACTTTCCTCGACCTGCGGCTTGGTAGGCTTCTGCTCGGCCATGCTCACCCCGTATCGCTTTGATGATAGAGGAGCAACTGGCGCAGGGGCAAGGAGCTTACTCGGCCCGTCCCAGGCACCCCGCGCGGAACGACCGATCATCCAGTCGATGCAGGTTCTTTGCTACTTTGGCCGTGATCAGCGGGTAATGATGAACCGTAAAAAGATATTTGGCAATAAACCAGAGCGGCTGATCGGTGGTCATCCAATCATTATTATCGAAGCGCCTTAGGTTCACCGGTCGCGAGAACGTCCTCAATGAGCGCTCGCGTCGCAGGTTGAAATACACCTCAAAATAACTGAGCGCCAGTTCGCGTAAGGAGCGGTAAACCGGCTCTCTGTATCTGCATCCCGTGAAATTGGATTTCGCAACCGCACCCCAGTGGCCATCCACGCGATAGATTGCAACCACGTGATCCGTGTCGTTCTCCGCTTCGAGGTCGAAAATCAAAGGCGGATATCCATTTGCGCGCAACGCTGCTGCTGCGAACATCGCTCCTTCAAAGCAATGGGCAGTATTCTTTGCCAGCACACGCCGCGGCGACCAGGCCGTGTCGGCGAGATGATAGGGCATTTCGTCGAGAAAACGCTGTATCCCGTAAGGATTTTTCAGACTGCGCAGTTTTCGAAGCTCACGCGGGGTAAAACCGGTTTCGGGATTGCTCATGCCTGAAAGAAGTTTAGCGGAGGTTTGCCCAGGAGGTGTTGACCTGCAAGATCACTTGTCGTCTTGAAGCACTTTCGCTAGCTCCCCTGGTGTGTCCACTAGGACATCCGGCCGGGCGCTAACAAACGTGTGCGGCGCGAATCCATACGTCACCCCGCAAGTCAAGGTTCCGGCGTTGCGGCCTGTGACCACATCCACCGAAGAGTCCCCAATCATGAGCGTCTCCTCGGGCAGGGTTCCCGTTTCCTTCAGCACTGCCCGAACTCCCTCCGGATCGGGTTTTTTCGTCGCAAAGCTGTTGCCGCCATAAACCTGAATGAAAAACCCGCTGATACCGAGCGCCTCCACGATCGCGCGGGACGGAACAACCGGCTTGTTGGAAATCACCGCCATCTTTCGCACATCACCATTGGAGCTCTGCACGGCGGCGAGCATCTCCTTCACCCCGCCATAAAGTTTGGTGTGGTCGAGTTTGTGAATGCGGTAGTACCCCAAAAAGAATTCCAGCCCCTGCTTGAGAAAAGCTTCGTCCTGAGGATCGCCAAAAGCGCGGCGCATTAGCATGGGCGCGCCATCGCCTACATAAGAGGCGATCACCTCGTCCGATAGCTCCTGCCTCCCAAAATTACGCAGCGTTGCATTAACCGAATGGACTAAATCCAGCCGCGAGTCAATAAGTGTGCCATCCAGGTCAAAGATCAGCAGCTTGATGTGAGCGGGGTCGAACTGGCGATGAAACTGAACCACGATTTATTCTAAATGGCGAAACTCGCGCCAATCGCCCGGGAGGATGTGAAATACCAGTTACAATAAGAAGTCTTAATCTGTGGGGACTCAAACTGGATGGCAACCAAAGCGAACTCAAAAGTGTCCGCTGTAGCTGACCGCGAGCCGGCCAAAACCTACGAGGGGCTTTCCCGCGAACAACTGATTGAAGCTTACCGGCTTATGTATATGTCGCGGCATATAGATGACCGCGAAATTCTGCTCAAGCGCCAGCAGAAGATCTTTTTCCAGATTTCTGGCGCAGGACATGAAGCCATCGGCGTAGCTGCCGGGATGGCGATGAAGTCTGCCTACGATTGGTTTTATCCTTATTATCGCGATCGCGCGCTTTGCCTCGCCCTCGGCGCAACTCCTTACGACATGTTTCTTGAGGCGGTCGGTGCCGCCGATGACCCCAACTCCGGCGGCCGCCAGATGCCTTCTCATTGGAGCTATTCGCGGTTAAACGTAGTTACACAGTCGTCGCCCACCGGATCGCAAATCTTGCAGGCTGTAGGTTGCGCGGAAGCCGGGCGCTATTTCTCGACGCACCCGGACGCCGCTAAGAAAGCTACGGGTGATTACCGGCAGTTCAAAGATGTTCAATTCCATGGCGATGAAGTGACCTACGTTTCTCTTGGCGACGGCACTACCAGCGAAGGTGAATTTTGGGAAGCCCTCAATACCGCCGCCAACCGCAAACTCCCGGTTGTGTTTGTCGTGCAGGACAATGAATACGCGATTTCAGTCCCGGTC
>Ga0335078_10000828_pt1 | contig 47239 bp, 47 predicted proteins | sample Lox_Sample_32_FD_206711 | JGI IMG/M metagenome (GOLD analysis project Ga0335078, IMG submission 206711) | Soil microbial communities from Loxahatchee National Wildlife Refuge, Florida, United States - Lox_Sample_3.2 | ecosystem: Environmental > Terrestrial > Soil > Wetlands | place: USA... | reverse complement strand
AGGAGACGTTATGGCTGACGACCTTGAAGAAGAATCCCACTTCCTGGATGGCCTACGACAATCTGGCCATGTATTACTTTCAACAGGGAAAAAAAACAGACGCCATCGCCGCCTGGCGGAAATCGATAGGGATGCGTCCCAACGACGACGGCAACCGGCTCAATTTAGGCGGGGCCTTGCTCCAGAGCGGGCAGGTGGACGAGGCCATCGAGCAACTCCAAAAGGCGCTGGCCATCAATCCAAACAACGAGGTCGCCTGTAACAACCTGGGTTACGCCTTCGAAATCAAACAACAATTCGATGAAGCGATCCGGTGTTACTATCGGGCAATCCAGATCCGGCCCGGGTACGCCAGTCCGTACTATAACCTGGGAAACGTCTTTGCCGAGACCGGCCATTGGGACCAGGCGGTTGAAAATTTTCGAAAGGCGGTTCAGTTGGATAACCGTTACGTTCCGGCCCGCATCCATCTGGCCATTGCCCTGGCGCATCAAGGCAAGCGGGACGAAGCCATCCAGGAATATCAGGCGGCCTTGCAGTTGAATCCCCATAACCCGGAAGTTCTGCAGCAAATCCATGCCCTGGAGGCAGCGACGCATTGACTGGGCCGGGGGTGTTTTCTAGGCTGGATTCATGGCCAAACCCGTTGTCGGGCGGACGCAATCCGCCGGTTCCCGGAGCAGGAAAGGCGCGCGCCCCGATGACTCTGTTTCGGCGCTGCTGCGTTCTTCCTGGCTGTGGGGTTTGGTTTTGTTGGGAGCCATCGCCCTGGTCTATTGGCCGGCCGGCCAGGGGGGATTTATCTGGGACGACGACGAGTATGTGACCAACAATGCGCTGTTGCAGAGCTGGGACGGGTTGCGCCGGATCTGGTTTACGCAGGAGTCCCCTTCGCAATATTTTCCGCTGACCTACACGGTCTTTTTCATCGAGCGCTGGTTCTGGGGATTGAATGCCGGCGGTTATCACTGGTTGAACATTCTCCTGCACGGCGGCAATGCGCTGCTGGTCTGGCGGCTGTTGCAGCGGCTGGCGGTGCCCGGGGCCTGGCTGGGGGCGGCGCTCTTTGCGTTGCATCCGGTGCAGGTTGAGACGGTGGCCTGGGTCACCGAACTCAAGAGCGTGATGTCGTTGAGCTGGATGCTGCTGGCGTTGCTGGGGTGGGTGGAATATGTGGAAGACAGCCAGAAGCATCGGCGATGGTACTGGTGGGCAATCATCTGTTATACGCTGGGGCTGTTGAGCAAGACGACCGCCTGCACGCTGCCGGCGGCGCTGGTGTTGATTTTGTGGTTGAAAGGAAAGCCGCTGGGCTGGCGGCGGTGGATGGGGATCCTGCCGTTTGTGGCGCTGGGCATCGGGATGGGGTTGGTGACGGTGTGGTGGGAACGTTATCACCAGGGCACGCAGGGCAGGGAATTTTCGATGGGACTGCTCGAACGGGTGTTGGTGGCGGGCCGGGCGGTGTGGTTTTACCTGGGCAAACTGATCTGGCCGGCGGATTTGATGTTCAGTTATCCGCGGTGGAAAATCGATCCGTCTGATCCGCTGGAATATGGCTGGCTGGCGGGGCTGGTGGTGTTGGCGGGAGTCATTTACGGATTGCGCCGGCGGCTGGGCCGGGGTCCGGAAGTGGGGATGATATATTACGTGGCGACGTTGAGTCCGCTGCTGGGGTTGATCATGTTGTATACCTTCCGGTACACGTTTGTGGCTGATCATTATCAATATGCGGCGTGTGTGGGGCCGCTGGGGCTGGTGGGAGCGGGATGGGCGGTGGGCTTGAGGAAGCGGCCGGAGTTGAGGGCGGTGATGGGAGGGACATTGGTGCTGCTGCTGGGGATATTGAGCTGGCGCCAGTGCGGGATGTACCACGACCAGGAGACGTTATGGCTGACGACCTTGAAGAAGAATCCCACTTCCTGGATGGCCTACGACAATCTGGCCATGTATTACTTTCAACAGGGAAAAAAAACAGACGCCATCGCCGCCTGGCGGAAATCTCTGGACCTGCGGCCGGATGATGAAGGCACCCGGTTAAATCTGGGCGGCGCTTTTCTGCAAAGCAGACAAATCGACCAGGCCCAGGAGCAATACCAAAAGGCGCTGGCCATCAATCCGACCAATGAAATGATCTGTAACAATCTCGGTTACACGTTTGCCGCCCAACAGCGGTTTGACGAAGCGGTGAAATATTACCGGCAAGCCATTCAGCTCAAACCTGATTTTGTCAGCCCCTATTATAATCTCGGCAACGCCCTGGCGGCGGAAGGCCAATGGAATCAGGCCATCGAAAGCTATCGCAAGGCACTGCAACTTCAATCGAACCACGTCCCTTCTCATGTCCACCTGGGCATGGCGCTGGAACACGAAGGCAGGCGGGACGAAGCCCGCCAGGAATTTCAGGCGGCCTTGCGGTTGAAACCCGGCGATCCCGAGGCTCTTCAGCAACTGCGCACGCTGGAATAAACGCCGGTCCGCGCGTTCACTGCGACAGCACATGGCCCGGGAACGAACACGTCGGCAGCACGCCTACGGCATTGATCGTGTACGTGCCGCCGGACGGGCAGACCGGAAACAGCCCGGACGGGAAATACGGCAGGAGATCCTGAGCGGTGGGCACCGCATTGGCCGAGCGGTTGTTTTCCAGCGCCCACTGCTGCTTGGCGGCGTCGATTTGCCGGAGATTGTTGATGCAGGCGTTGGCGGCGGCGGCGGCATCGCCAGAGGCGTCGGGAGCGGAATTGGCCTGCTGGCTCTCCGTCTGCATTTCCTGCAATTGCTGCTGCTGTTGTTGTGTCGTGGCATGAGCGTTTTCCAATTGCTGCGTTAACTGCTGGTTCACGCCCTGCAGCCGCCCGTTTTCGGTTTGCAGCTGGGCGTTTTTCTGGGAGCAATTCTGATTTTCCGCCCGCAGCCGGGAATTTTCCGCGTTCAATACCGCCACACTCGAGCTTTTAAGCTGATCCACCTGGCCCTGGAGCTGAGTCACCTGAGTCTGGGCCTCGCGCAACTGGACCAGCACGGCGCTTTTTTGGCGATTAGCCGAGAACAGTAAAATCTCGGTGACAATGAAGCCGACCAGGCACAACCACAGCAGCCAGTCCTTTAATTTCATGGGCATGGCTACTTTTGGTCCTTTCGCGGCCCGCCGTCAAACACGAAATCGCGTCCGACGCCCGGAACGGAGGGCATCGAACCGCGTTGCCGCCGCGCTCAATCCGCAGTTCCAGGCCGGCAAACCGCCGGCCGCCATCGCCGGTTTGCCTTCACCGACAAGTTGTTCGTTTTCAGGAGTTCCGGGTTCAAAACCTGCAAAACACCTCTTCCCGCGCGGCTGTCAACATTGCGGAAAATCAGGTAGTGTCCTGATTTCATCGGCAGGGCCGAACGTCCCGCCCAGGACCATGACCTTTGGCCCATTTAATCCGTGACTTCGGGGTCTGTTCGCTCAATCGCCATCTCCGGCAGAATGGCGGTGTTATGGGGAGCGGCGGCGCGGTCGCCAACCCGATACGAACCTGAAATCAAAACATGCCGCCCCGGCGGCGATAAATGAAAGAGCGATTATGAAAACATTATTCTATTCCATTCTGGCCATCGTCGTCATCGGCAGCGGCATCGCCTGGCACGCCAGCCGGCAAACCGGCCCAACAACTTCGCCCGGACCGGTTCAAACGGTGCCGGCATCCCCTCCAGCCACGGAAGAAGTTCCGGTTCCGCCACCGCTCGCAACGGGCCCGGCGGCGCCCGCCGCGGCCCAACCGCTCCCGACCGACATGGCCACGGCGCCATCGCCGGCCACGCCGATGGCGTCCGCGACAGATTCCGGCGTCCAACCGGCCGTCACCCGCCTGTTGTCAGAACGGCTGACCCACGATCAGCGGCGAGACATTTTAAAGCAACTGGTCCAGTCCGGCAAAATTGACCAGGCCATCGGCGAACTTCAGCAGCAGGCGGCCAGTCAACCGAAAAACGCCGATGCGATGACGGCGCTGGGGCAGGCCTACCTCGAAAAAGGCGTCGCCATGGACGACGGAAATCCCGACAAAGTGATCCTCGTGATGGAGGCCATGAAAAGTTTTGACGCCGCCCTGGGTGACGATCCCGGCAACTGGGAGGCGCGTTTCACCCGGACCGCCCTCATGTCCTATTACCCGGCGGAGATGAACCGGGGGCAGGAAGTCATTGACCAGTTCTCGCAGTTGATCGATCAGCAGGAACAGCAGGCCCCGCAGCCGCAATTCGCCAAAACCTATGTGTTGATGGGCGACCAATACAAGAAGCTTGGAAAAAGCGATTATGCCCTGGCTACCTGGCAGGCCGGCGCCGCCCTGTTTCCCAACGATTCAACCCTCCGCAAACGGCTGGCCAGCCAATGAAAAACCATTGGTGATCGAGCCCGATTTAACCATACTGATACCGCCATCCCGGAAAATAATATGGACTCAACACTCACACCAGGGTCCGCCGGCTTCAAAACCGCCTTCCCGCGCGGTTTCTATCTGCTGGTTCACGTGATCATTCTCACGGCGTTGGGGCTAACCGTTTACGCGCACTGGCGACACGACAAAGCAATGCATGGTCCAGCCGATATCGTCCTCGTCGGCCTGGTGGCGGTCCAGGTCCTGCTTTACCTGTTCTTCTTCGCCTTGCCCACGGTCATCTGCTGGCCGGACTGGCCATGGTTTCGAAGTCTTGATAAAGCCGCCACCAGCAGTCTGTGGTGGGCCTACATCGGAGTGAGCGTGGCCATCGTGCTGGCGGAATCCCGCATCGACCGGTCGTTTCAGTGGTTTCTGTTTCCCTACCTGTGCCATATCTTTGTAAGGCCATTCCAAATTTCCCTGCCGGCCGCTCTCGTCGTCATAACGGCTTTCCTGATAAACCTGATCGGCTGGGACAAGCCCGCCCGATGGGATATGGAAGACTGGTTTTCCGTGTCTTTCACGGCGATGGCCTGGGTCTTTCTGGCGTTCCTGTTCGCCCGGACGATCGTTACCAGCGTCCAGCGCGGGCGGCTGATCCTTGAATTGCAGGCGGCCAAATGCGAACTCGAAGCGGCCCGGGAACGCGAAATTGAACTGGCCACGCTCCACGAACGGGAACGCCTGGCGCGCGACCTGCACGATACGCTCGGCCATGCGCTGGTCACCCTGACCGTGCAGTTGGAAGCCGCCCAGCGGTTGCAGGCCACCGACCCGACGCGGGCGGCGGCGCTGCTCGCGGAGTTGCAGAAGCTCACTCGCGCCGGTACGGAAGACCTGCGCCGGTCGCTGGCCAACCTGCGGACGGCGGGTCTCGGCGGCCGCCCGCTCGCCGAATCACTGCAAACCTTGTGCGCGGAATCCGGCCAACGATTGGGAGTGACCGTGGAGTGCCGGATTGCCGATGGTGCCGACACCCTGCCGCCGGCGGTGGCGGAAGTCGTCTGGCGGCTGGCGCAGGAGGGATTGACGAACATCGAGAAACACGCCCATGCTCATCGCGTGGAAGTCAAACTGGCCAGGCAACCCAGGGAAATTGTGATGCGCGTCAGTGATGACGGCATTGGTCTTCCGCCGGGTGCCGGGGAAAAACCGGGTCACTACGGCCTGCGCGGGCTGCGCGAACGCGTGGAAGGAGTCGGCGGCACGTTCACCGTCGGAGCGGCGGGCACCGGCGGCACGGTCATCGAAGCGCATATACCGGTGATTGCCTGATGAAGCCCATCCGGATATTGCTGGCCGAGGACCAAACGCTGATGCGTCAGGGATTGAAAACCATTCTCGAACTGGAGAACGGGTTCGAAGTCGCCGGAGAAGCCGAAGACGGCAAAGCCGCCGTGAAACTCGCCCAGCAGTTGCGTCCTGACGTCATCCTCATGGATGTGCAGATGCCGCTGATGAACGGCGTGGAAGCCACCGCCGCCATCTGCCGGGCCTGGCCGGAGGCCCAAATCATCATCCTGACCACATTCGATCGCGACGACTATGTCTTTCAGGGCGTGCGCGCCGGCGCGGTCGGCTATTTGCTGAAGGATTTGCCGGCGCCCAAACTCTTCGAGACCATCCGGCGCGTCCATGACGGCGAAATCTTCATCCAGCCGGAAATCGCGTCGCGCACGCTGCGCGCGGCGTTGCATTCACCCGGCGATTTGGTAGAGCCGCTGTCCGAGCGCGAGCGCGAGGTGCTGGTGATGCTGGCCCAGGGCATTCCCAACAAGGAGATCGCCGACAAGCTGCATCTGGCCGAAGGCACGGTCAAAAACCACGTGTCCAACATTCTTGGCAAACTGCAGGCGCAGAACCGGACTGAAGCCGCCGACATCGCGCGCCGGCGGGGACTGATTTAGCGCGAGCGCATCCGGCTGTCCCCACCCCCATCAGTACCGCCGTCGTTGTTCCGGTTTGAAGTGTGAATCTATCATATCAGACAGCTCAAGGAGCGATGAAACGGCAGCAACGATGCCAACCAATCGCTCCGCAAAACTTCTGAATTTCCAAAGAATGAATACGCTCCAAACAGCGGGCAGGCATAAAATCGCTACGGGCACAGCTACCTGACCGCCATCAAACCCAATCTGCTGCATCGCAATAATAATGAGCAACACAACAACAAGAAGGTGAACCGCCACTGTCCCGCCGAGCAATGCGAGCCATCTGAGGCTTCTCGCGGAAGCAGGAGTTTTACTGGTATTTAAATTCTACTGTAACAACTGACCCCGCCCAACAATGGTTTGGTTACACTGGATTCGGATTGATTTATAATTTCACCGGCAACGCGCAAATCTTTGCTGGAATTGGATTCGGCCTGACTTCATTATCCTACGATTACAATCCACGCTGCGGTTTTGTCTGGCGCTTTTAGGAAAATGGGCGAGCCGATTGAGTGTCAGAACCAACCGAACCGTTTGACGACGTTGACGGTTCAGTGACTCCAAGCGAAACCAAGTTCGCCGCCAAGATAAAGACGGCCCACGATACAATTGTGAAATACTTAGCGCATAAAGGCAATGCCTCCTAACCTCGCGCCGGAAATAACAGCCCGCAATTCCAGTTTAAGCCGGGACACGAATCGAGTTAGCGGATTTCGCATTCCCGCAATGCTGCATCGTTCGTCAGCAACATCGCCAGAACAAAACCGTGCCCCATTGGTTTGTCTGGGTTATTCAAAACCTGAGACAACGACATGGTGCCATACTCGTAGGCGTCAAAGTCCATCAGATACAGGGTGTTCTCCGGGTCGGGTTTTATTTCCTCCTCCCAGACCTTTTTCAGCCCTTGGAAAAACGGCCGCTTGACCACCTGCTCAACATACAGGGGGACAACCCAATTTCCGACGACATGAGAGGGCTGATTAAAAAAGCGGATTACCCCAAGTTCATTCAAATTTTACACGGAAAGAAAACTGGTGCGCGAGGCGGGAGTCGAACCCACAACCTTCGGCTCCGGAGGCCGACGCTCTATCCAATTGAGCTACTCGCGCAAAACCACCCCCACCATAGCGAACCGGACGCCGCGGCTCAAATCCAATCTGCAGCCGGATCCGGCGCGAGTCGACGGCTCCCGAATGCGGCAACCGCGAGTTAAAGGCAATCCGGATGCGCTGACCCGCTGCGGCTGAGACAGCCGCGCTCCCGCAACCCTTCCACCCGGGCGCCGGCACCGACAACATTAGACATACTGTTGTTATCATGTGAAAACGCTTATTTTTAACTTGAAGGCCGGCCGGGGCCGCTCTATAAAACTGCCCGGCAGCCCGGCTGGTTCTGAGCCGGTCCGCTTTTGGTCAATCAGATTGAATCCTATGCGAGGTCCTGCTCATTTCGTCCTGGTTTTCACCATCGGCGCGGCCGCCTGGCTGGCCGCATCCGCAGCGTCCGGCCAGACTCCCGCACCCGTTCATCCAAAGAGCGTCGCGGAATCGCATCGGTCCGGTGGCGACATTGATCTGTCCGACGCCGACGTCGCGCACGCGCGCGGGCTCACGCCGGAACAACTGCGCGGCCTGCACACCCGGTTCAATCTTTCCAACCGCCAGATCAGTGGATTGTCCGGAGCCGCGTTGCAAATCCTGCTCTGGCAGGTCCGGCATCCGAAGGTGGACATTCACGCCGCCGAAAACCGCTTCCGCCTGCTCAAACTCCGCGATGAACAGGGACAAATTCCGACCAACGCCTGGCTGAAAGCCGCCCAACAGCGCGCGCAGATCATTTCGGCAAAGAGCAGCCCGGCCGCAAACAGCCTTTTCCCTTCGGTCCAAACAACCGGAGGTTCCGGATCGCCGTACGCGCCGGTTGCCGGTATCCAACCGTCGGGCTGGACCTGGCTCGGACCGGGAAACATCGGAGGACGCGTCCGGTCCATCCTCGTCAATCCCACGAACGGCAGCATCCTGTGGGCGGGCGGCGTGGACGGCGGCGTCTGGAAAACCACCAACGGTGCGACGAGCTGGTTTCCCCTCAATGATTTCATGGCCAACCTCGCTGTTTCCTGCCTGGTCATGGATCCCGCCAATCCCAATGTGATTTACGCCGGCACCGGCGAAGGCGTCTACAACTTCGACGCCGTCCAGGGAGCCGGCATTTTCAAAACAACCGACGGCGGAACCACCTGGGCGCAATTGTCGTCCACCACCACCTCCGCGTTCTTTTACGTCAACCGGCTGGCCATCTGCCCGACCAACCACCTGATCCTGCTGGCCGCCACGCGGAACGGGATTTACCGGAGCACCAACGGCGGCACCAATTGGAATTCCATCAATGGTACTGAAACTCTGGATATTCTGTTCAATCCCACCAACGGCCAGTGCATTGCCTCGGGCTGGAACGGGAATGCCTCCTATTCCTCGGATTGCGGCGTCACCTGGACGGCCGCCACCGGCCTGCCCGCGCCGGCGGGATTTGTGGTGGGCCGCGTGGAACTGGCGTACGCCCCGAGCAGCCCCGGCACTGTCTACGCCTCGATGGACAACAATACCGGTGAAATTTACAAATCCACCGACGGCGGACATTCCTTCAGTCTGGTCAATACCGGAAACAATTACCTGGGCGGCCAGGGCTGGTACGGCAATTGTATCTGGGTTGATCCAACCAATCCGAACACGCTGGTCGTCGGCGGTCTGGATATCTGGCGAAGCAGCAACGGGGGGACCACGCTCACCGATATCGGCGGTTATTCCGGCAGCATCCATCCGGACCAGCACGCCATTGTCAATATTTCCGGCTTCAACGGCACCAGCGTCCGGACTGTCTTCATCGGCAACGACGGCGGGATTTTTGCCGCAACGAACATTTATGCCGCCTCATCCTCCAGCGGCTGGACCAACCTCAACAACAACCTGGGCATCACCCAGTTTTACGGCGCCGCCGGCAACGCGACCAGCGGCACCATCGTCGCCGGCGCCCAGGACAACGGCAGCGTCCGTTACACCACCGGCGGCGGCGTGGACGGCTGGACCAGCATGTTTGGCGGCGACGGCGGCTTTTGCGCGTCGGATTTCACCGATCCGAATTATTTTTACGGCGAATACGTTTATCTCCAGATTTATCGCAGCACCGACGGCGGCGCTTCCGCCAGCTACATCACCAGCGGTCTGGGCGACGCCGGCGTGGCCGAGGACGACGATTACGACCCCGCCGGGACCGACAGCAGTGCCAACTTCATCGCTCCGTTCATTATCGACCCCAACAATCCCAACACGTTGCTCGGCGGCGGGCTGAGCCTCTGGCGCAGCACCAACGCCAAAGCCGGCACACCCACCTGGACGGCCATCAAGGGCACCAACGGCCAGCCGATCAGCGCCATCGCCGTGGCGCCCGGCAACTCCGATATCATCTGGGTCGGCCACAATGACGGCACGGTTTATTTCACCACCAACGGCACCTCGGGCAGTCCCACCTGGTTTCAAGCCAACCTCGGCACACCTCACCTGCCCAGCCGCTATTGCGCGCGCATCACCATCGACCGCAACAGTTCCAGCACGGTTTATGTCTGTTTCGGCGGTTTCAGCAGCGGCAACGTCTGGCGCACCACCAACAACGGAACCAACTGGTCTAATATCGCCGGCGGCCTGCCCAGCGCACCCGTTAATTCCCTGGTCATCAAGCCGTCCGACAGCGCTTCGCTCTACGTGGGAACCGAGGTGGGCGTCTTTGCCAGCGCCGACGGCGGGTCCACGTGGTCCGCGTCCAATGACGGCCCGGCCAACGTCAACGTGGATGAACTGTTCTGGATGGGCGACACGCTGGTCGCGACCACGCATGGACGCGGTTGTTTCTCCATCCTCATTCCTGCCGACAATCTGCTCATCACACCGCCGACGGGTACCAGCTCCAGCGGCCAGTTTGGCGGACCATTTACGCCTTCCAGCCAAAGCCTCACTCTGACCAATGTCGGCGTTTCAGCCCTGCAATGGAGCCTGATCAACACCTCGGCGTGGCTGACCATTTCGCCCGGCAATGGCACGCTGACACCCGGCGGATCGGCTGTCACGGTAACGGAGAGCCTGAACACGGTTGCCAGCAATCTGTTCCCGGGAATCTATGTCGCCAATATCCTGTTTACCAATCAGACCAGCCATTTCACGCAAAGCCGTCAGTTCACCCTGACGACGCAGTTGCCGCAATTGGTCCAGAATGGCGGTTTCGAAACGGGTGATTTCACCGATTGGGTCTTTGTGGGGAATCCGTCTTATACTTTTGTCTATCCGCCCAACAATTATTTTTCCACTCACTCGGGCAACTACGTCGCCTTGCTGGGTGATTTCCAGAGCATCGGCACACTTTCCCAAACCCTGGCCACCATTCCCGGCCAGCCCTACTTGTTGTCCTGTTGGCTGAACAGTCCTGACGGCCAGGGCCCGAATGAATTCCGCGTCGTTTGGAACGGCAACACTCTGTTTGATCAAATGAACCTTCCGGCCATACCTCCGCCCGGATGGACCAATTTGCAGTTCATCGTCACCGCCACCGGAAGCAGTACCACCCTTCAATTTGGAGAACGGGACGATGCGACCTACCTGGGGCTGGATGACGTCACGGTAATGCCCATTCCGCCAACGCTGCTCCAAACCGCCCGGCCGGCGAATAACCAACTCCAATTCACCTGGAGTTCTATCTCGGGGCTCGTCTACCAGGTCCAGTACAAGACGAATCTGTTGCAGGCCAACTGGACCAATCTCGGCACCGCCATCACCGCCACCAACGGCACGCTGACCGCCACCAACGCCATTGGGCTGGATCGCCAGCGGTTCTATCGCACGGTGATATCACCCTAGGCGACGGATTCCTTCAGTCTCAGCCGGAACCTCTGATTCCCGCAGCTCAACCGGTTTCCGGGCCGTACACTTTGTTGTGAATGCTGCGGTGGGGACGGCAGCGGTCCGGCTATTGCCCGAAGAACTTCTGGATCTCGCCGATCACCTCGATGAACCGGTCCACCTCCGCCGGGGTGTTGTAGAAATAAAAGCTGGCGCGGGCGGTGGATTCGACCCCGAGCTTGTGCATGAGCGGCTGGGTGCAGTGATGCCCGCCGCGCAAGGCCACGCCCGCCTGGTCGGCCAGCGTCACCACGTCGTGCGCATGCACGTCCTTCAACAAAAAGCTCACCAGCCCGGCGCGACCGGTCCGGGGACCGAACAACCGGATGTTTTTCATCGCCGCCAGTTTTTCATACGCGTAGTTGGCCAGCTCCTGATCGTGGCGCCAGATGTTGTCCCGGCCGATCGCGTCCAGGTAATCCATGGCCGCGTGCAATCCGATCGGCCCGGAAATATCCGGCGTGCCGGCTTCAAACCGGTGCGGCGCCGGCTTGAACTCGGTTTTTTGGTATTCCACCGACAGGATCATCTCGCCGCCGCCCTGGTACGGCGGCATCGCATCCAGCAATTCCCGCCGGCCCCACAGGACGCCGATGCCGGTCGGCCCGCAGATTTTATGGCCGGAGAAGACAAAAAAATCGCAGCCGATGGCCTGCACGTCCACCGGCCGATGCCCCGTGCTCTGGGCGCCGTCCACCAGCGTCGTGATGCCAAGCTTCCGCGCCCGCGCGCACAGGTCGGCGACCGGATTCACCGTGCCCATCGAATTCGAAATATGCACCATCGCGAACATCTTCACCGCCGGGGTCAGCAACGAATCCAGTTGCCTCAGATCGAGCAATCCTTCGTCGCCGGTAATGGGCACATAAACGAGCTTCGCGCCGGTGCGCTGGGCCAGCATTTGCCACGGCACGAGATTGCTGTGATGTTCCATCTCCGTCAGCAGGATGACGTCGCCGGTCTTCAAATTTTTCGCGCCCCACGAACCGGCCACCAGGTTGATGCCTTCGGTGGTGCCGCGGGTGAACACGATCTCCTCCGCGCTGGGAGCATTGATGAAGCGGGCGGTCCGGGTCCGGGCGGCTTCATAGCCGGCCGTCGCGCGATTGCTCAGCTCATGAATACCGCGATGCACGTTGGCGTTGTCGTGCTCGTAATAATGCCGCAGCGCGTCCAGCACCGCGCGCGGCTTCTGCGAGGTGGCGGCGTTGTCGAAATAAATCAGCGGCTTCCCGTGGACCTGCTGGTCGAGAACGGGAAAGTCAGCGCGAAGCTTTGTCCAATCAGGGACAGGTGTCATGGTTCAATCGTCGTAATCGTCCTCGTCCTTCGTCCTCGTTATCGTCCTCGAAAGCTGCAAAATCGATTACGAGGACGAGGAGGATTCTTCAGTATCTCACATCAGCCCCAACTGCAGCTTGGCGGCCTCCGTCATCATGCCCTGGTTCCAGGGCGGATCCCAGACGAGCTCGACGTTCGCCTCGTCGATCGGTTCGAGGTTCAGCAATTTATTCTGCACGTCCTGCGCCAGCGTCGGGCCCATGCCGCAGCCCGGAGCGGTCAACGTCATTTTCACGTCGGCTTTGTAACTGTTTTCGCCCGCCGGCGTCAGGTGACAATCGTAAATGAGGCCGAGGTCCACGATGTTGACGGGGATCTCCGGATCGTAACACGTTTTGAGTGCTTCCCAGATCTGTTTCTCCAATTGTTCCTGGGTGATCAGGCCGCTGCCGGCTGCCGCCGCCGGCTGGGGCGACGCTTCCAGCCCGAGCGCATCGGCATCCTTGCCATCAATACGAAACATATTGCCGTTGACGACCACGGTATGGCTGCCGCCGAGCGATTGCGTGATGTACGCGGTCTCGCCTTGTTTGAGCATGACTTTCGTTCCGACAGGCACCACCGCCGCCTCCACGTCCCGGGTCAGAACCTTCGCTTCGTTGGAATTCATAAGCACCTCGCCAATCAGTCTCTCCTCATCTTCGCCGCAATCGGGCGTGAAATCAATCAGGTCTGCTCGTTTTCCGTGCTCACCGGCTTCGCCTCGCCTTTCAGCGCCGCCATCACGGCGTGCCAGGACAAAATGGCGCACTTGACCCGCGCCGGATATTTGTGCACACCCGCGAACACCGCCAGCTTGCCCACGTCTCCCTGGACATGGCCGGTCGTCACCATGTCATGCACCTGCTTGAACATTGCTTCAACCTCCGCCCGGGTCCTGCCTTTGGCAAACTCGGTCAGCAGCGATGCCGAGGCTTTGGAAATGCAACAGCCCGAACCGACGAAACTGATATCCCGGATGCAGTCGCCTTCCACCGCCAGAAACAACTGCAACTGATCGCCGCACAGCGGATTGCGTCCCTGCGCGGAGCAGGTGGCCGCGGGCAGCTCATGGAAATTCCGCGGCGCCCGGCAGTGGTCAAGGATGACCTGCTGGTAGAGATCGTTGACGTCGTCAAACATGGCCGGGAACGTGACGCGTGACGCGTGACGCGTGACGCGTCAAACGGGAAACGTGGCATCGCATCATTTTCATCAATTCTTCTGCGCCAGGTGATGGTTCGCCTCCAGGCGGTCCCACACGACCTGGTCGAGCTTTTCCCGCACGGCGTCGTGCTTGACCCGCGCGATGATTTCGCCGGCGAAGGCGTGGATCAGCATCCGGCGGGCGTTTTCGGCGCCAATCCCGCGGGCGCGCAGATAAAAAATGGATTCGTCGTTCAATTGCCCGATCGTGGCGCCGTGGGTGCACTTCACGTCGTCGGCATAAATCTCCAACTGCGGCTTGGTGTCGGCAGTCGCATCGTCAGACAGCAGCAGGTTCTTGTTCGTCTGCTTGGCGTCGGTCTTCTGGGCGATTTCCCGGACGAGGATCCGGCCGTGGAACACGCCTTTGGATTTGTCGTCGAGGATGCCGTTGAAATATTCATGGCTGGCGCAATGCGGCTGCGCATGTTCGACAATCATGTGATGGTCGGCCAATTGTTCGCCGCGCGTCAGGTAGAGGCCGTTGAGGACGCACTCCAGCCCTTCGCCGGCGAGTTTGGTGCGGATGTTGGTGCGCGACAGTCTGGCACCAAGGGCGAACGAGTGCACGTTCACCCGGCTCGCCCGGCCCAGGTGGCCCGCAATCGTCGACAGATGAAACGCGCTGGCGGCTTCATCCTGCAATTTCACATGTTCCAGCACCGCGCCGTCGCCCGCCACAATCTCGGTCACGGTATTCGTAAAATACGCCGTGTCATCGGCGGACAGGTAACTCTCGATGACCGTGGCGCGGCTGTTCGCGCCGGTGACAATCAGGTTGCGCGGCTGGATGGTTTCGCCGGCCTTCCGGGCGGTGGAAATAAAAACGAACTGGATCGGCTCCGGCACCGTCACCCCGGCCGGCACCTGCACGAAACCGCCGTCGGTGAAAAACGCCTGGTTCATTGCCGCAAACGTGTTGTCGTCCGTGAGGGCACAATGACCGAACTGCTGCCGGATGAATTCCGAATCCGCCACGATGGCCGCCGACAGGTTCGACACCCGCACCTGGGCGGGAAGACCCGACAGTGACGACAGCGCCGGCGAATATTGTCCGTTGACAAACACCAACCGGACGCCGGACAACCGGGCGAAAATATAATTATCCAGGACCGTTTTGGCTTCGGTGTCCCCGGCACTCTCGCCGGCGGGCTGGAGCGCCAGTTTCGTCAACGGCGCAATATTCGTAAAACGCCAGTCTTCATCCTGCAACGTCGGGAAGCCGAGTTCGATGAAACGCGCAATGCTGGCGTTGCGCAACGGCAACAGCCACGACGGTTGCAGCGCGTCTTCAAAGCGGTGGAAATTCTTCAGAAACGGTTCCAGATCCGGTTTGGGCAGCTTGGCAGTCATGATTTAATCGTCCAATCTCTATAATTAGACCGCCAATTTCCCATGCCTTGGCCCGGGGCGCAAGCCCGGATCCGGGGGGAGAAAGGGATGAATGGATGGGTGGATTGATGGACAAACGGAGAATGCTGCCCCCAACAATCCATTCATTCATTCATCCAATAATCCGAACTCCCCAAGGCTGGCGCGCCGGCGGCGGTGTGCTATTATCCGGCCGTGCTGACACCCGACGACGTCAAAAATGCGCTGAAAGCCGTGAAGTATCCCGGCTATTCGCGCGACATTGTTTCGTTTGGACTGGTCAAGGACGTGGCCGCCGCCAACGGCGCGGTATCCGTGGTCATGCAGCTCAACACGGCCAATCCCGACGCCGCGCGCCAAATCCAGGAAGACAGCGAACGCATTCTGAAAGCGATGCCAGCGGTAAAATCCGTCCGCGTGGATGTGCAACAGCCCGCCGGCGCTCCGGCGGCTTCCCCGGGCACCATTGCCGGACAGAACCGCGTGCCGGGAGTCAAACAGGTCATCGCCGTTGCCAGCGGCAAAGGTGGCGTCGGCAAATCCACCTGCTCGGTCAACCTGGCCTGCGCCCTGCAACATCTCGGCGCCACCGTCGGATTGCTGGATTGCGACATTTACGGACCGAGCATTCCCCTGATGATGGGCGTCCATGAGAAGCCCACGATCAGCGCCGCCGAACGTCTCGTCCCGCCGATCAGCCATCGGGTCAAGGTGATGAGCATCGGGTTGTTGCTTGAGAACGACCAACCGGTCATCTGGCGCGGGCCAATGATTGCCAAAACCGTCCAGCAATTTCTGTTCGCCGTGGAATGGGGCGACCTGGATTTCCTGCTCGTCGACCTGCCGCCGGGAACCGGCGACGCGCAACTGTCCCTGTGCCAGACCGTGCCGCTGGACGGCGGCGTCATCATTTCCACTCCCCAGGAAGCCTCGCTCGGTGTGGTGCGCAAAGGGATTGCCATGTTCCGGAAAGTCAACGTGCCGTTACTCGGCCTGATCGAAAACATGAGCTATTTTACAACGCCCGGCGGCGAACGCCTTGAAATTTTCGGGCACGGCGGCGGCCAGGCCGAAGCGGCCCGGCAACACATCCCGTTCCTCGGCGAGGTCCCGATTTTCACCGAGATCCGGGAAGCCGGCGACCGCGGTGTCCCGATTGTAGTCACTTCGCCGGACCGGCCCGCCAGCCGCGCTTTTCTCCAAATCGCAGAAGTTTTACGGAAGCCGCCGGGGTAAAAAAGTTGTAATTTGCTTACTATTAGCAACTTATTTAAGTTGCATGCAACGTCGCCAGGTTTTAACGTGATGGTAACAATACGGTTTTCTATTATGTCGAACGCTGCAAAAGAATCATCGTCGGCGAACGATTTGTTGAAAAGTTCATCGCTGTACCGCGAGTTTCAAGCGGAGCGCGAAGAAATTCTCAAGCACAAGTGGATTGAATCGGAAAAAGCCGGGCACGATATCGGCTTCGAACGGGCGCTGACGGAATGGATCATCAAGCATCGTTCGAACTGGCGCAAGGCCCGACAAGCTTCGGCGACCAATTGACAATTGACTCAATTTGTTCCTTTAATGCTGCCCGGCGAGGCGGCAAAGGAAATCATGAACGCTGAATCTGCGACGCGAATCAGCCCCAACAGAGGGAGCGGTTCGCGATTTTTCTTTCCCGCTCGTCCTGGCTCGCCCGGCTGCCGGCCCGCCCTTGCCCGGACAGGCTCATCGCCGGAAAGGAACTGGTTCCATGCCTGAATCCGTTGTCATTCTCGACCGTCTCGCCATCCAGCGCGCGCTCACGCGCATCGCCCACGAAATCGCCGAGCGCAACGAGGTCGGCGCCCGCGTCGTGTTGATCGGCATTCCGGTTGGCGGCGATCATCTGGCCCAGCGATTGAGCGAGGTGCTCGCGGAAATCTGGAAGCAGCCCGTGCCGGTGGGCATCCTCGACGTCAGCATGCATCGCGACGACCTGGACCGGCGCGTCGCGCCCAAGGTTTATCCGACGGTCATTCCGTTTGATGTGACCGGCAAAACGGTGGTACTGGTGGACGACGTGCTGTTCAGCGGACGCACCACCCGCGCCGCCATGGATGCGCTGAACGATTTCGGCCGGCCCAAAAACATCCAACTCGCCGTGCTCGTGGACCGCGGCCATCGCGAATTGCCGATCAAGGCCGATTTCGTCGGCAAAAATGTCCCGACCGCACTCACCGAAAAAGTAGTCGTCAGCCTCCGGGAAAACGGCGGCGAAGACCAGGTCACCCTGGAAAGGCCCAAATGAGCTGGAACCGCAAGCATCTGCTCGACGTCGAATCGCTCACCGTGGAGGAAATCACGATGGTGCTCGACACCGCGCGGGCGTTTAAAGTAGTGGGCGAACGCGCCATTAAAAAAGTCCCCGCCCTGCGCGGCAAAACCGTCATCAACCTGTTCATCGAACCGTCCACGCGCACCCGCATCAGTTTCGAACTGGCCGAACAACGGCTGTCGGCGGACATCATCAATTTTACCGCCGAAGCGTCTTCCCTGAAAAAGGGCGAGACGCTCAAGGACACCGCCCGCAACCTGGAAGCGCTCAACGCCGACTTCATCGTCATGCGCCACAGCGCCTCGGGCGCGGCACAATTCCTGTCGCAGGTCCTCAACGCCAGCGTGGTCAATGCCGGCGACGGCGCGCACGAGCATCCCACCCAGGCTCTGCTGGATGCCTTCACCATCCGCGAACATAAAGGAAAGATCGCCGGGCTGAACGTTACGATCCTGGGCGACATTCTGTACAGCCGCGTTGCGCGCTCGGACATCTGGGCGCTGACGAAGCTCGGCGCGCGGATCACCTTGTGCGGGCCCTCCACGCTCGTGCCCCGGACATTTGAGAAAATGGGCTGCCGGGTGACCTACGACCTGGACGAAGCCGTTCGCGATGCCGACATCATCAACCTGCTGCGCATCCAGCACGAACGCCAGCGCAAGACAATGTTCCCGAGCATCAACGAATACACGCAATTGTTCGGCCTGAACAAGGCGCGTCTGGCCAAAACCAAACCCGACGCCCTCATCATGCATCCGGGTCCGATCAACCGCGGCGTGGAAATCGACAGCGAAATCGCCGATTCCGGCCGGTCGCTGATCCTGGAGCAGGTGACCAACGGCCTGGCCGTGCGCATGGCGGTGCTGTTCCTGCTCAACGGCGGCAAAGGCCCGCAGGCCGTGGCGGGCAATTGACCGTTTTCCAGGCCGTATCCGAATCCGCTGTAGCGCTGAGCCTGTGGCTCAACCCGAGCCGCAGGCCTCAACGGGCGGTTATGGCTTCTGAAATTCCTTCGGCAGCTCGAACCCCTCGCATTGGGCCAGGTCCGGCCAGCCGCCCGGGAACAGCGCGCGAAACGCCAGGGGAAACGGCTGCCAGGGGGTGACGCTGGCGGTCATGCTGCCGCCGGCCTGTTCCAGCGTGTAATTCAACCGCCATTCGCCGTCTCCGGATTGGTAACGTTCGACTTTCAAAGTAGTGGGTTGCGGCTGGGGTTGATTGAAGCCCGGCGGCATGGCGGCCAGCACTTCCGGCGGGACATCTGAAAAATCCGGAACGGGCTGAAGGCCAAAATCCTGCATCCATTGACTCGAATGACTCTCCAGTCCCTGCCCGCGTTCCGGGCCCAGAACGCTGAAGAGACCGTTGGTGAACATCGCGAGCTGGCTCCGGGAGAATGACGGATCCGCCGGCAAGGAATATTCCGCCACCACATCGCCGCCAGGTTCGAGGCGTTGCACCTGTTCGCCCGCCCACGCTGCCTGCCGGTCGCTCATCTGCCGGGTCATCGCTTCCAGGTCCGCCTGTTCGCCCGGTGTGATCGCGAAGACATCCCGGGCGACCGCGCTCAGTTGGGTTCCCCGGAAACAGCCGAAGGAGATGTTTTCCAGCGATTTCTTGCTGACGATGACATAGTCGCCGGTCGTGTTCCAATTGAGGTCCAGTTCCGCCAGCAACTGTTCCGCTTCGGTTGCGGAAAGGGATGGCGCGCTGCCGGACAGAATTTTTTCTTCAAGCCGGCTGGCGGCCGGCAGGGTCCGCTGCGCCGCAACCAGGGTCCGGGTCTCATTCACATGTTCCAGCACCTGCTGTTTTTCCAGTCGAAGCCGGGCCAGTTCCCGGTCCCGGCCCTGCGCCGCCGCCGTCTCAGCGACCAGCCTCACCCGGGCGTTCGCTGTGGCGCGATACAGCGCGCAAAAAGCCGCGGTTCCCGCCGCCAAAATCAGAATGACGAGCCAAATGCGTTTCATGGACCGCCTTTCGTTCCGAGCCGTGCCTGCGCCTGTTGTTGGATCCACGCCAGCGCCGGCTGGGTGAACGCGGGCGACAACTGCCGGCTTTCGAAATAGTCTTCAATACGGAAGCTGCCGGAGGATGGCGCGCCGGGCTGGAAAAGGCTCAAGGCGATGCCGCCGGAAGTGAATGAGCTGTTTCCGTCACCCCAGCCATAGCCGACCACCGGCCGGCCGTCCTGTTGCCGGATCCAAACGGCGAATTCCCGGCCCCGGTCCGCGACATCCAGATCCAGGATCCGCCTCAGTGTATCGGTTCCGATCATTGACATCTGGTTCGACACCAACTGCCAGCGTTGGTCGCCCAATGCCGCCTGCAGCGCGTTTTCCAACGCCTCCGAATTTTGTTTCGCTTCATCGCCAAGTGCGGGCAATTCCCAGACCTGGCTGGCCAGGGCATCGGCGGGAACACCGATCCGGCTGGTGCGGTTGGTTTCGTACAACTGCGATTCCGCCAGGCCGTTTAGATTGGTGAAATAATGGCCCAACGCCGCCTCCGCCGCTTCGCGCTCGGCCGGGCTCAAGCCGAGCAATTCGCACGCCTCGGGTTTGATGACGCCGGGTTGCATCACCGGATGGGAAACATCCAGCCGCGGCACCAGCTTCTTGGGAATGCGCACGAACGGCAAATCGCCGGGCCATTGATAATCCGCGGCCAGGAGCCGGGCCCGGAGGCGCGCTTTCCAGTCGGCAAATTCCTTGTCCCGGGCGGCGCGGTGCCGGTCGGCAACCCGGGCGGCGGCGAGGGACGCGTCGAGCTGCGCGGCAGACTGGTTCAACTGGATCAACTCGGTCCGCAATGAATCCCATTCATCTGGTCCGGCGCCGACGCCGGCCGCGGCCAGTGCCTGTTGCACCTGCTGGTGTTCGTGCCATTGCCAGGCCACCGGCACCGCTACCAGCGCCAGACACACGGCCGCGGTTTGCAGCTTGTTCAGGCCGGCCAGGTGCATCAGCCAGGAACCCAGCCCGGGGCATCCGGCCGGCGCCGCCGACAATGCGGCATTGGCCACCAGCGTCACGGTCACCGACGGCGCTGAAACGGCGGTATGCTGCAAAGCCGCGGTGGCCGCCGCCACCCCGGCGGCCTTGAAACCGCGCCTCCGGAAAAATTGCGAAAGCCTTTCCAACGCGGCGGCCACCCGTTTTTGCGCCGTATCCTCGCTCACCCGGAATGCCGCACCCACGTCGCGCAACGACCGTTTTTCATAATACCGCAGCAGCAGCGCGGTCCGGTCCCGCTCGCGCAGCGACAACAAGGCGTCGTCCAGCAGCGGAACGAGCGACTGGAAGACGGGATTTTCATCCGGAGTTTTCATGGTGGTGCCCAGTTCGGCGGCGGTCTGTTCGCGGCGACGGCGGCGCAACTCGCCCCGCAGCCAGGATCTGGATTCGAGCAGCGTGGTCTTGTGCAGCCACGCCGGCAGGGAATCGTCCGGCGCAAACTGCCACGCCTTCCGGGCCAGCGCGCTGAAAACGTTCTGGGAAATCTCCTCGGCGCCGCCGGCATCACCCGCCTTGCGCAGCGCCGTGGCGAAGACAAGGTCCAGATGGCGCCGGACGATTTCCCGGAAGGCGTTCTGGTCCCCTGCCCGGGCAAATTGCCGCAACTGCTCAAAATCCGACTGCCGGTCATTCATGTTCAACCAAAGGCTGCCGCCGCGAGGTAAAAACCGAAAAATATTTTGCAGAAAAATACTATCCGAATTGCGCCGATTTCCGAGCCATCCGCCTTCGCGGGGCCAGAGCGCCGCTTCGGCGCGACGGCGGCAGGCTCGACGCTACACCAAATTCAGGGCCGGGAAAGTCCGCCTCAGTACGAACCGGCTGATTTTCCCGCCAACCCGGCCACGATGGCGACGCCCGCCGAAGTGCCCAGCCGGGTCGCCCCGGCGGCGATCATGGCCAACGCCGTTTTGGCGTCGCGGATGCCGCCGGCGGCTTTGACGCCGAATTTCGGGCCGACCGTTTCGCGCAGCAATTTCACGTCCTCGACCGTCGCGCCGCCGGCGCCGAAGCCGGTGGAGGTTTTGACAAACTGCGCGCCGCTGTCCAATACCAGTTCGCAGGCCCGGATTTTTTTCTCCCGCGTCAACAAACCCGTTTCCAGGATCACTTTCACCGGGCGCTCGTCGGCGGCTTCCGCCACGTCGCGCAATTCGCGCAGGACATATTTGTCGTCACCGTCCTTGAGCCGGCCGATGTTCAGGACCACGTCAATTTCCTGCGCGTCGTCGTCGATCGCCGCCTCGGTCTCAAATCGTTTCGCGTCCGCGGCCATGGCGCCGAGCGGAAAGCCCACGACGACGGCAACTTTGACATCGGTGCCCTCCAGGAAATGGCGGGCCAGGCTGACCCAGGAACCGTTGACGCAAACGCTGTAAAAACGGTGTTCGCGCGCTTCCCGGCACAATCGCTCGATCTCGCTGCGCGTGGCGTCCGGCTTCAACAGGGTGTGATCGATGAACGCCGCCAGTTGCGCGGCGGAAAGCGATGGGGAGGCCATAAGCGGAAGGATCGGCGGCGGCCGTCAGATCGGCAGCAGCTTGATCTGTTCGTTCTCTTTGGCGATGGCTTCGCCGAGGGTTTGCGACTGGTTGCGGCGGCGTTCGATGATGTGCTTGTCGAACACCGGATCGTACGGCACCGGATAATTGCCATCGTAACAGGCCATGCAGAACGATTCCGCCGGCTGGCCGGTGGCCTTGACCATGCCGGCCTGGGACAGGTAATGCAGCGAATCGGCGTTGAGATAACGGCGGATCTCATCCACCTTGTGGTTCGCCGCCATCAGCTTGCTGCGGTCGGGAAAATCGATGCCGTAAACGCAGGGATTCATGTGCGGCGGGCAACTGACGGTGACGTGGACCTCTTTGGCGCCGGCTTCCTTGAGCGTCTTGACGCGCGTCCGGCAGGTGGTCCCGCGCACGATGGAATCATCCACAATCACCACCCGCTTGTCTTTGACCAGCGACGTGATGAGGTTCAGCTTCACACGCACATCAAAATCACGGATGAGCTGGGTCGGCTGCAGGAAGCTGCGCCCGACGTAATGGTTGCGGACGAACGCCATCTCGAAGGGAATGCCGGATTCCTCGGAATAGCCCATTGCCGCGCACACGCCGCTGTCGGGCACCGGGACGACGAGGTCGGCCTGGACGCGATGTTCGCGCGCGAGCTGGCGGCCCATTTCCTTGCGGACTTCGTAGACGCTGCGGCCGTTGATCATGCTGTCGGGACGGGCAAAATAAACGTATTCAAAAACACAGAAGGCCCGCCGGCGGTGATCGGGAAAGGCCTGCAGGCTGATCAGGCCCTGGTCGTTGATGATGACAATCTCGCCCGGTTCCACGTCGCGGACAAACTCGGCGTGAATCTGGTCGAACGCGACCGTTTCGCTCGACAGCACCCAGGCGCCGTCGACGCGCCCGATGGATAGCGGGCGGAAGCCGTACGGATCGCGCGCGCCGATCAGCTCCTTTTCGGTCATGATGACGAGCGAATAGGCGCCCTCGATGCGGCGCAGCGTGTGGGCGATGGAATTGGCGACGCCGCCGAGCATCGGTTGGGCGAGCATCATGATGATGATCTCGCTGTCCACGGTGGTTTGAAAAACCAGCCCGCGGCTTTCCAGTTCATCGCGGAGTTGCGCGGCATTCGTCAGGTTGCCGTTATGGGCGACGGCGATCTGGCCGCGCATGCAATCCACGGTGAGCGGCTGGGCGTTGCGGAGGTTCGACGTGCCGGTGGTGGAATAACGCGTGTGGCCGACGGCCAGGTTGCCGACGAGATCGTGCAACAGCCGGGGATTGAAGACCTGCGGCACCAGGCCCATGCCATGGTGCTTGAAAAATTTGCCTTCGTGGCAGGTGACGATACCGGCACTTTCCTGGCCGCGATGTTGCAGCGCGTAGAGACCGTAGTAGGTGAGTTCCGCGGCATTCGGATGACCGAAAATGCCGAATACGCCGCAATAATGTTTGGGATAATTTTGCTGTTGCATCGCCCGCGCCGCTGAATTGTCGCAGAGACCGGCGGCGCACGCAAGCCGGAAGGGAAATGGTGGTGGGTCAGGCGCATCTCATTTTTTGTGGGGCAGGCATTCCTGCCTGCCGATGGGGGCGACGTTCCCGTCGCCCGGGTTCTTTCCGGGCTGGAAAACCTGCCCCACTCACAACTACGCTGAGTCCAACCTCAACCCAACCGTGGCCCTCTTGGGTAAAGCCCGGCATCAATACCGCCAGCAGCGGGTTCATGGCTTTTTCTTTAAATCCGCCACCAGCGTCCCGCTCAAATACGGTTTCAGTTTTTCGGCCAGTTCCTCCGGAATGCGTCTGGGCTTCTCATTCACGCCGGTGCAGGCGTGGAACGTTTCCGCCTCGAGAATCAATTTGCCGTGCTGATTGACGATGCGGTGGCTGAAATTCAGCCGCACCCGTTCGACGGCACTGGGCCAGACCTCGACGGCCACCAGGTCGTCGTAACGCGCCGGGGAAGCGTACCGGAGGCGGGCTTCGATGACGGGAAAAATCACGTCGCGCTCCTGCCATTCGCGGACGGTGGCGCCCAGGGAACGGATAAATTCCCCGCGCGCCGCCTCGAGCCAGTCGAGGTAGCGGGAGTGGTAAACGTGGTTGCCAACGGTGCATTCGGCGTAACTGACGCGATGCGAATGGCGGAACGGAACGGCCATGGGGTCGCAGCGTAAAGGCGTCCGCCGGAAATTCAACGTTGAAAATCGTTTGCGCGAACAGTTTTTCCGAGTATGTTGCGGGCATGAATTGGCAGCAGGCGGTTTCGCTGGCCATCGTGGGACTGGTTGCCGGATTGTTTTTGCGGGCGCGGCTGCGTCGGCGCAAGTTCAGTTTTGGGCAGGAAACCCATTGCGGTTGCCAGTCGGCGGGAGCGGCGGAGACGAAAAGTTCCGTTGTTTTCCGGGCGCGCAAAGGCGGACGACCGGAGATATTGGTCAAAATGAAATAAATCGGGGTAAACTTGCTAATACAGTTTTTTTAGCCTATAATTTTTCATCATGGCTGTTACCAAAGTCAGTTCCACTGTGCATTTCACTCCCCGAGGTTCGACGGTAGGCGGTCGGGGCGGCGCGGCGAGCGGCCGCTGGGTGCCCAACACCGACGTTTATGAAACCGACACCGGCCTGGTCGTCAAAGTGGAACTGGCCGGGATGAAAAGCGAGAACCTCGAAATCACCGTCGAGGGTCATCGCCTGCGCATCAGCGGCAGCCGGCCGGATATGTGCCGCGCGCATAAATGCAATTTTCTGGTCATGGAAATCAGCTACGGGCCCTTTGAAAGCGTGCTGGAATTGCCTCCGCGATACGACCTCAGCCAGGCCAAGGCGATTTACGTGAATGGTTTTCTGCGGATTGACGTGCCCCTGGCACATCAAATGCAGACCAAAAGCACCAAAGTTCCGATTGCCGAAGGAAATTAGCCGCGCATGAATCTTTTCCCGTGCGCCGGCATCTAATAACATAGATGTTGGAAACGACGATGACCTCGCCGGAGACAGAATTTGTCAGTATTCTGGGCGGCGCCGAGAAATCGGACGCTCCGTCCCGCATCTCCGCGCGTTCGTTGCCCGATACGCTCCCGATTCTCGGCCTGTCGGACATCGTCATTTTTCCCGGCGCCGTCGTGCCGTTGCTGGTGGAGACCGGACCCAGCCTGAAACTGATCGACGATATCGTCAGCGGCGACCGTCTGCTCGGCGCCGTGTTGCAGCGCAAGCCGGAAGTTGCCGAACCGGCGCCCGACGATCTGTATGAAGTCGGCTGCGTGTCGCGCCTGGCCAAGATGGTGAAATTTCCCGACGGCACCGCGCGCATGCTGGTGGAAGGCCTGTGGCGCATCCGCATCCGGAATTATCAGCCGCCGAGCCCTTATTTGCGCGCCAGCTACGAACTGTTGCGGGACGAAACGGAGGATTCGGTGGAACTGCAGGCCATGTTGCGCAATGCGCACCGGCAGTTTGAGGAGATCGCCCGCATGTCCAGCGCGCTGTCGGACCAGGTCAAAGTCGCCGCGTTGAACACCGAACACCCCGGCCATTTTGCCGATCTCATCGCCGCCAACCTGAATCTCAGCCTCGAAGACCGCCAGAAATTGCTCGAGACCGTCTCCGTGCGCCAGCGGCTGCAAAAACTCCTGCCGCTGCTCAACCGCGAGCAGGAGGTGCTGACGCTCAGTTCGAAAATCCAGAGCGACGTCGCCTCGTCCATCGCCAAGACCCAGCGCGATTTCTTCCTGCGCGAACAGATGCGCGCCATCCAGCGGGAGCTGGGCGAAGGCGAAACCGGCACCAGCGAAATCAAAACGCTGCGCGAGAAAATCGAATCGACCCTCATGCCGCCGGAAGCCTGCAAGGCCGCCGAGCAGGAACTCGAACGGCTGCAGCAGACCCCGCCGGCCGCCGCTGAATACGCCGTCGGCCGGAATTACCTCGATTGGATCCTCAACATGCCGTGGGAAAAGTCCACCGAGGACAAGCTGGATTTGAAGGCGGCCGAAAAAATTTTGAACCAGCAGCACTTCGGCCTCGCCAAGGTCAAGGACCGGCTGCTGGAATTCATCGCCGTCATCAAACGGCGCAAACAAATCAAGGGACCCATCCTCTGTCTCGTCGGCCCGCCCGGAGTCGGCAAAACGTCGCTGGGCAAAAGCGTTGCCGACGCCCTCGGGCGCAAGTTCGCGCGGATCGCCCTGGGCGGCATGCGCGACGAGGCGGAAATTCGCGGCCACCGGCGCACTTACGTCGGCGCCATGCCCGGACGCATCATCCAGACGCTGCGCCGCGCCGAAAGCCGAAACCCGGTCATTCTGCTGGATGAACTGGACAAAGTCGGCGCGGATTTTCGCGGTGACCCGGCGGCGGCGTTGCTGGAAGTGCTCGACCCGGCCCAGAACAACACCTTCACCGACCATTACCTGGACCTGCCGTTCGATTTGTCGCACGTGCTGTTCATCACCACCGCCAACTGGCTGGAGCCGATTCATCCGGCGCTGCGCGACCGGCTGGAAGTCATCGAACTGCCCAGCTATACCGAGTCCGAAAAACTCCAGATCGCCAAGCGTTATCTGGTCCCGCGCCAGATCGAGGAACACGGCCTCACGCGGCGGGATGTGAAAATCACCGACCTCGCGCTGCGCAAACTGATCCGGGAATATACCCGCGAAGCCGGCGTGCGCCAGCTGGAACGGGAAATCGCCGCCCTCTCGCGCAAGGCGGCGCGCAAGATTGTCTCCCGGAACGGCGCGGCCATGGCCATGAAGCTGGACGCCGACGTGTTGCCGGATTACCTCGGCCACGCGCCGTACGTGATGGAAACGGCCGAGAAGATCACCGAGTACGGCATCGCCACCGGCCTGGCCTGGACGCCATTCGGCGGCGACGTTCTGTTCATCGAAGCCACGCGGATGCGCGGGCGGGGCAATCTGATGCTGACCGGTTCGCTGGGCGACGTGATGAAGGAAAGCGCGCACACGGCCCTGAGCTATCTGCGCAGCCAGGCCAAGTTGCTCGACCTCGACCTGAGCAACTACAACAAGTTTGACATCCACGTGCACGTCCCGGCCGGCGCGACGCCGAAAGACGGCCCGAGCGCAGGCGTGGCGATCGTCGCCGCACTGGCATCGCTGCTGACCAAACGCCGGGTCCGGTTCCGGATCGCCATGACCGGTGAAATCAGCCTGCGCGGCCGGGTGTTGCGGGTTGGGGGCATCAAGGAAAAAGTGCTGGCCGCCGCCCGTTTCGGCATCCGGGAAGTCATTCTGCCGGAACAAAACAAGGCGGACTGGATGGATGTACCGGCGGAAGTGCGCACCAAACTCAAAGCCCATTTCGTGGGACATATCGCCGACGTTCTCCAACTGGCATTGGAAAAACGATGATTTCACGGCTCGCGCTGATCGTGCCGCTATTGGCCGTCCTCTTCGGCCCGCGCGCCGCCCGGGCCGCCGCCACCAACAATCCGGTTGAGGCGACCCTCCGCGGCCGGCGCCTGGTTCACGAACTGCTGGAGCGGCGGCCGGAAACCAATTACACCCAGACGGGCATTCTCCGCATCCGCCCGCCCAAGGGCCGATCAATCGAATATTACCTGCGTTGCGACGTCGTCGTCACTCCGACCAACTGGCAGAATATTTACCAGGCCATCCGCACCAACGCCGATGGTTCCGTCGGCGGCGGTTATCTCGCGGTAACCCACGCCGGCGACGGGCCGGGCGAATATACCTGGAGCGATTCCCCCTCCGCCGCGGCCGATCACCAGGAACACTGGTCGGGAACCCAATGGATCCATCCCTTTTCCGGCTCGGATTTCTGGGCGTTCGACCTGGGCCTGGAATTTCTCCATTGGCCGGAACAGAAAATCCTGCGGCACGAATTCCGGGACACGCTGGGATGCAGCGTCCTGGAAAGTACCAACCCGGAACCGGCCGCCAATGGTTATTCCCGCGTCCTGTCGTGGATCGACAATGACAGCGGCGGCCTGGTGCACGCCGAGGCTTACGATGCGAAGGGAAAGCTGCTGAAGGAATACGACACCAAAAAAATACAAAAAATGGCGAACGGCCAGGTGCAGCTGCAGGAAATGCGGATCGACAACGATCAGACCGACTCGCGCACGCGAATTGATTTTGACGTGAAGCCGGATTGAGCCGGCCGGATGTTCCACGGTGAACAGTCCGGTGGATAGCCTGCGAACAAGTCAGCCGGTCGCATGCTTGACATCATACGATTGCCGCCTCACGCTTTTTCGTCGATATGAACAAAAGGTTGTGCCGTTTTTTTCTGATCGCGTTTGCCGTTTCGGGCCTCAGCGCGGGAATGTCTGCCGCGGAAACCAATTCCCCCCTGACGTCGCTGCCGCCGGACGCGGTGAATGGTTTTCTTCAGATCCAGCAGCAATTGCACGACGCTCAACTGGCCATCGAACAGAATCGGCGGCAGGTTGAGGCGGAAGCGCGGCACAATGCTGAGGACGTCGCCGCCCGCATCGATGGACTGCAGCGGATCATCGCGGCCCAGCGACAGAGCGAGTTCGAATCGGTGCAGAAGACGCAGCAATGGATCCTGCTGGCGGGCGGAACCATCGGGAGCCTCGGGCTGGCGGTCCTGCTGTGGATGGCCTATTTGCAATGGCGCGTGGTCTCGCGGCTGGTCGAATTAACCTCGCGACAACCGGTGGCGACGGCATTGTCCCTGGACACGGGCCGGCCGGCGCCCGCTCTCACGGCCGGTCTGGGTGTGGAACAGTCGAATGCGCGCCTGTTTGCGATGGTCGACCATCTGGAGCGGCGCATCCTGGAATTGAAAGAGGTCACCCACCCGCCTTTGGCCGAAAACGCTTCCGCCCCGGCCCGCGAACCCGCCGGCCGATCGAACGGAACGCCCAAAACATCCACCGACCGGGATGAATGCGTTGCGAATCTGATCGACGAAGGCCAATCCATGCTGGCCGCCAATGACCCGCAAAAAGCGTTGGAATGTTTTGATGTCGCGCTGGGATTGCATCCCAAACACGCCGAGGCGCTGGTCAAAAAGGGCGGGGCACTGGAAAAGCTGGGCCGCCTGGACGAAGCCATCGTCTGTTACGATCAGGCCATCGAAGCGGACGGCGGCATGACCATCGCCTACCTTCACAAAGGCGGCTTGTTCAATCGCCTGTCGCGTTATGACGAAGCGCTGCAATGCTACGAACGGGCATTGCAGACGCAGGAGAAGAAAATGCCCGGCGAAAAGGCCGCGGCGCCGGTCAGTTGAATTCCATCCGGTTGCGGGCGCGTTCGACTTCGATCTGGTGGCGCACCATTTCGATTTTGAGCCTCAGCAATTCGCGATTCTCCTCGGATTTGGCCGTCAGTTCCTTTTCGAGATCCTGAATCCGCGTTTCATAGGACCGCAATCGTTCCTGCATGGGCGCTTTCAATTCGTCCAGGTGCCGCGCCATCTGGGCAATTTCGGCGATCGCAATCTGCTGAGCCTGGAGCAATTCCCGGCGCTGGACGGCCAGTTCCTGGACCAATGCCTCCTTGAGTGCCTGGGCCAGGTGCGGCGCCAGGTCGTTGCGGGCGGCGGCCAGGGCCTGCTCGGCGCGCCGTTCGGCGTCCAGCGCCCGTTGCCGCCAGATTTCCTCCGCGGCGGTGGGCTGGCCGCCGGACAGCCCGGCGGAAAAAGGTTTTCGGAAGTCCGTTCCGGCCACCAGGTCCCGGCACCATTTCCAGGCGTCCTTGACAACGTCCGGAAGCTCCTGGTTCGGGTCGTTCGCCGACGCGCGTTTGAGTTTGAGAACGGGGACGGCCGGGGACGGCGGCGCCACCGGCGGAGGAGGTTGGGCGGCTGGAATCGATTGCGCTTCCGGCAGGCGCGCCAGAATCTCGTTGGCGGCCGCCGTGCCGTCCTGGCCGCAAACCGGGCACGCCACGGGCGCCGGCATCCGGCCCTGGGACGGATACACGTCAAAGGCGTATTTCTGACCGCAACCGCAAATGATCTTGATATGGACCATGAGCGCGGGCATGCCGGTCACCATAAAAATGATTTCTGTTCGGCCAGCAACCGGTCGTCCGACCACAAGCTGGCGCGCCAGGCGACGAGTTCCCCAAAATTCCGGTAGTCTTCGCCGGTCAGGGTCAGCGCCGTCCAGCGGCGGAAAAATCCGGGTGTGACGGTTTGTTCGAGCGTGGCCTGGCGGGGCAGGTTATTGGTGCCGATGCCGTGCAACTCGACGCGCAAGGTCAGTTTTTCTCGGGAGACGTCCGCCGCCTTCCACAACACGTCAAAACGGACCGCGGAAATTTCGTTGGTATGCTGGCGCAGGTAAAACTGATAGGCATCGCGGTCGTACAGACTGGGAGAAACGGCATCGTGGCCATGGGCATCGAGCAGGAGCGGCAGGACCTTGACCACGCGGCCGGTTGCCGGACCGGACGCGAAGGCAGTGCCCCAAACGCTCAGGAGGAGCAGTGCCGCAATAAACCTGCGCATGGCGGAACATTAACGGCCGGCGCGACAAATTCAACTCCGATTTTTCTATTTCCAGCAGAATCCGACCACCTGGATGTCGGTTCCGGAATTGCGATAGAGAATGGCGACGTATTCCCGTTTGTAATCGCCGAATTGGGCCGTCACGTGGACTTCAAACGTCAGGCTGCGGGTGGTACAGAGGGCATTGAGATCCTGCGCCGACAAGGGTATACCCGCCCGCGAGAGATCGCCGACATTCTGGTAAGGCACGTCATCCCCCGTGCCGTCCATTCCATCGGGCCCGGCCCGCAGTTTGATGATGTTGGCGGCGAGATCCGCCGTCACCCCGGGAATCATTTGGAGCACGTTGGCGTCGGCGGTGTTGACGTTGATGCGGCCGGAGGAAACGGGCGTGAAAATGTTCACCAGCCCGAAGGGGTAATTCGGCGGCTCGCCGGGCGACGTGCCGAAACCCAGTTTATGCTGAAAAACGGACGGCTGATGATTGGTGGCATTGCTGCCCCAGTACATGTCCGGCGTAATTCCCTTGATCAACAGCAATTCGGACAGGTCGTCAATCGGCGCGTTCTTGGCGTAATACGGCACGGGCAATCCCTGATAATAATCGCTCTCGGCGCCGGCCGGCCGCGTCGCGTCGTCCGGGTCGATCCAATCCTGGATCGAATCGGAAACCACGGAAATGTCATTGGCATCCACGCCCATGAGGGTCAGCGCCTGTTGAATTTCCGCCGAATTGGCGGTATTGATGTTCACCTTGCGCTCGAGGTCGATGATCTTGATCGAAACGGACCCGTCACCGACCGGATAATTATTCAGGGACAACCCGACGAGCGGGCTGTTGGTTTCTCCGGGACCGCCCGGGCCGCCGGCCCAGATCTGGTTGAGGGAATCGTAGGGTTCGGCGGCGATAGTCAACTGCTCCGAGAGGACGTAGCGCGCCAGTTCCACGCCGGAACGGCCCAGCCAGAGCAATTGTTGCTCCGAATTCGCATTTTGCGCCAGACGCGCCTCCACTTTCATCGAAAGGGCAAATCCCGCCGCCAGGGCCGACAGCACAAAAATGGCAATCATCGCCAGGATGAGCGCCATGCCGCTGGAGCTGTGGTGAATGCGGATTTTCATCAGGGGCTGCCGGATTGCGGTGTCATTTGCGGCGGTGGATTCTGACCACCGGAACCCGGACTACCTCCGCCCGGGTTGAAATTCACGCCCCCGCCGCCGGGAAAACCGTTGGGCACCTGCAGGAAACTCGGCATCATCATGCAGGGCAGGGAAACCAGCCGCGTGGTGGTGAACGCCGCCGCCGTGTCACGCGGATCGTTACTGGCGTTCAGCGCCAGCCGCACGCGCAGGATCGGCGGGATGGAATTGGTATCATCCCACTCGGTTATCCAGGTCGTCGTGTTGGTGTCCCAGCATTCGACGGCAAACTCCTGAACGTTCCGGGCCAGGACCAGCGGGACGTTCTGCTCGTCCGAGTCAATGTCCATGAGAATCGGATGCTGCCTCAGCACCAGATCTTTCTCCGAATCCGGCCCCGCTTCCACCGTAAAGGTCAGCCGCCGGAGATTGAAATCGCCAAACCGGCCGTTGCGTGGAAACACCGCCGGCAGCCGGGCCACAAAACTCAGCGTCGGCTGGTCACCGCCCTGAACGATAAAGCTGTAGTACTTCAGTGACGCCTGGAATGACTGCACGCAGACGAGCGAGTCCTCGATGGTCCGCAGGGCGATGCGCTGGCGCTGGATGCGCGCCGCCACTTCGTTTCCGACCTGCTTGGAGCGCAAAATCACCGTCCAGGTGGAATAAACCGCCGCCACCAGGATGCCAAAAATCGCAAAGGCAACCATGATCTCAATCAGCGTGAACGCGCTGGAACGGCCGGTCCGGCGGGGATATGTTCCGGGAGAATTCATCGGATGGTGGCTCCATCCAGGCTGCCGGCGGGTGACGCGGGACGGAACAGGAGAACGCTCATCTTGGACACCACTACCTGGTTGTTGTTGTTGTCCTGCACGACAAAGTCCACCTGAAACAGCTTGTTGGATTGGACCTCGGTGACGGCATAGGTCCAGACGTAGCCCTGATAAGCTTTGCCCAGCAGATCACTCAACTGCCCCGAATACGTGCCTTCAACCAGTTGGTTGGTCAATGACAGTTCACCGGCAATCTCGCCGGCGTCGATAATCGGCCGCTCCAGCCGGCGCGCATTTTCGAGCGAACCGGCCACCAGCCCCAGAATCGTAAACACCACCATGAAGAAAATCCCGATGGCGATCATCACCTCCAGGAGCGAAAAGGCCGCCGGCCGGCCGGCCGGTTTCGCGTGAATGTAAACGGAGGTTTTCATCGAGTCACCGGCGTAACGGTGGCCAGGGCAGTGGAAAATTCCAGTGTGATTTTTTCCCATTCGTCACCGGAATGCAGTATCAACGTCAGCTCGTCGCAGGTCCCGTTCGGGAAAAAACGCAGATAGGCCACGTCCGACGCCCCGAAGTCGAGCAGATTGATATCCAGCATGGCGATGTCCACGCCGTCGGGCAACGTCACTGATTCCTGGGCAGCCGAAAACGGCGACGGAGCCGGCCCGGCCGGCTGGCCCGCGGATCCCGCGGCTGACGACAGGTCGGCATCCACCGGGACAGCTCCGATTTCCATCTGCTTGGTCGCCGGATGAAAAACAACCTGGGTGGCGTGTCCGGTAAAGATGGCCCGGGCGCGCGCGTCACCCAGCAATTGCTGCACGTCGCTTACGGCCTTGCGCATTCCCTCCTTGCGGAAGGCCTGCAGGATTCCCGGCACGCCCATGGCGGCGATCAGGCCGATGATGGCGATAACGACCATGAGTTCAATCAGTGTGAATGCCCGCCGGCGGGAGATCTGGCTGAAAACGGCCGTGTTCATCGCAAGGGTCAGGCGTGGATCTGCGAAATCAAACGGAACAGCGGCAGCAGGATGCTGATGAGCAGAAAGCCCACGACCAGCGCCATGACAATGATGAGCGCCGGCTCGATGAGGTTGGTCATCACGCGCAAACCGATTTGCAATTCGCTTTCGTAGGTATCGGCAATGTTGTTGAGCGCGCCGGGCACGTTGCCGGTTTCCTCGCCGATGCGCACCAGGTCGACCATCAATTGCGGAAAGACCCGGCTCTGCTGGAGCGGCTGGGCCAGCGTCTTGCCGTCCGTCACCGCGTCGCGGGTTTTGGCAATCGCCGTCTTGATAATGCGGTTGGAGACAACCTGCTCGGTGATTTTCAACGCGGTCAGCACCGGCACACCGTTCTGCAGCAGCGTTCCCAGCGTCCGCGCAAACTGGCCGAACAGGTTCAACCGAACCACCTTGCCGAACACCGGCGCCTGCATCTTCCATTCATCCAGCTTCCGTCCGCCTTCCTCACTCGCCTGGAACCGCTTGAAGAAAATAAAGACCGCCAGCAGAACCGTGGCGATCAACCACCAGTAGGCCACCAGAAACTGGCTGCTGCCGATCAGGATGCGCGTCGGCAACGGCAGCTCGACGCTGAAGCCCTGGAAGATGGTGATGAACCGCGGCATCATGAAGAACATGAAAAAGGCAATGATGCCCGCGCCCACGCAACAAACCATCGCCGGATAAATCAGCGCCGAGGTGAATTTCGCCTGCACTTCGGCGAAGAGCTGGAAATGATTGGCCATGCGCCGGAGCACTTCGACGAGCGAACCGCTTTGTTCGCCGGCCCGGACCATGTTGATGTACAGGTCCGAAAACACGCGGGGTTGGCGGGCCATGGCGTCGGACAGGCTCCGGCCTTCGGTGACTTCCTGTTTCAATTCGCGGCTGACTTCCATGGGAATGCCCCTCGACTCCAGGTGCGTCATGCTGTTCAGCGCGACGGTGAGCGGCATGCCGGACTGGAGGAGGTTCGCCAGTTGCTGGGTGAAGGTCGCCAATTCCTGCAACTTCGGTTTGCGTTTCTGGGAAAGCTGAGCCCGCAGCGTCGGCGGCAGAAATGCCATCAGGTCTACGCTCTTCCCCCCGCGCGACGATGCCCCGTTCGCCGCCCCGGCCTTGGCCGTGTCCACGGCGATTGGGAACAGGCCCAAACGTTCGATCTGGGTGACCGCCGCCGAGCGGTCAGCCACCTCCAAAACACCTTCCACCAATTCGCCGCTGCGGCGGCGCGCCCTGTAGGAAAACTGCGGCATAAATCGAAATTACTTTCCAGTTAAACCCAAAATCCAGAGGAAAGTTGCGGTGCACATGACAATAAAATTCGCCTTCCCAATGAACCCACAATGGGAGCGCCGAGCACCGCCTCGGCGTAATAGATTGATTTTCCCGACGCCGAGACGGTGCTCGGCGCTCCCATCCTGCCGGGGCTGCTATCAACGCCAAAACTTTCACTCCCCTTTGGCCAGCGCTTCGTTCAGGCTTCCCCGCCGGTAACCCTGCAAATCCAGCGTGACGTGGGTATAGCCGATCTTTTTCAACGCTTCGGCCACCTTTGCCCCGGTGCCGCCGGCCAGGAAACGCGGAATCTCCGCCGGCCCCAGCTCGATGCGGGCGAGACTCGTTGAACCGTTGAATCGTTGAACCGTTGAATCGTTGGCCGGTGGCTTAACGATGTAACGATGTAACGATTCAACGCCCGCCTTCAACTCATGATGCCGCACCCGCACGTCGTGAAAGCCCAGGTCGCGCAGAACATATTCCGCCGCTTCGATCATCGCCAGTTTCTCCGGCGTCACCGGTTCGCCGTAGGGAATGCGCGAACTCAGACAGGCCATCTGGGGTTTGTCGGCCGTCGGCAGGCCCAGCCGGGCCGAGCATTCCCGGATGTCGGCCTTGGTCAGCCCGGCTTCCTTGAGCGGCGCGCGCACCTGAAATTCCGCCGCCGCCTGCGCCCCCGGCCGGAAATCTCCATTGTCGCTCGCATTTTCGCCGTAGGCAATCACCGCGAATTTTTCCGCGCGCGCAATCGGCGTCAGATGCTCGAACAGCTCGTGCTTGCAGAAATAGCAGCGATTGGCCGGGTTCGAAAGGTAATCGGGATTTTCAAATTCCGCGGTCTGCACCACCCGCACGGGAAACTGGAATTGACCGGCCAGGGCCAGCGCCTCCTGCAGTTCGCGCCGCGGCAGGCTCGGGGAATCGGCAATCACCGCCAGCGCCCGTTCGCCCAGGACGTCATGCGCCACGCGGGCGAGGAAAACCGAGTCCACGCCGCCGGAATAGGCCACCAGGCAGGAGCCGTAGCTGCGCAACACGGTGCGAAGTTGTTCGAGCTTGTCGGTCGACACAGCCTCAAAATCGCATTTCCCGCCGGGCTTGTCGAGTCGGGTTGCAAAATGGCGGGTCCTTGAAAAATGGTAGGGACGCCGCAGCGCGGCGTTCCTACCCCGACCGCAATCGTGCTTGACGCCGCCGGGCTTTTCGATTGGAGTGTCGCCCATATGAAAGCGAAACTTTTTTTGGTGCTGACCGCCGTGCTCGCCGCCACGGCCGGTTGCGTCGATACGGTAAGCGACACCCACAAGGCAACCATGGTTCCCTTCAGCCGGGACCGGGTCCAGGCCCGTTACGAACGGAGTGTCGACGTGGTTTACCAGGCGGCGTTCTCGGTCGTCGGCAAAAACGGCGTGATCGTCAAGGAATTCATTCCGCATGACACCAGCAACAACGTGCGTTCCTTCCAGGCCAAGGTGGACCAATGCGATGTCTGGGTGCGGGTCGAGGCCGACGAAGACGGCAAGACAACTCTGATCACCACGGAAGCCCGCACGAAATGGGGCAACAGCAACCTGGACCTCGCCATCGAACTGGACAAACAGGTCGCGCTGCAACTGCAATCGCAATCCGGCTCAGGATCCTGAACCGGCCCGGGATTTTTCCCGGATGATATGGTCGGGATGGCTGGCCCGGCTGACAGCGGTGTCGTAAGTGATGGCGCATTTGCAGTACAGGTCGTACAGGCAGTTGTCCATCAGCACCATTCCCTCTTTGCGGCCGGTCTGGATGGTATTGTCCAATTGATGCAGCTGGTTTTCCCGGATCAGATTCCGCACCGCGCCGTTGGCCACGAGCAATTCATAGGCAAGCATCCGGCGCCGGCGGTCCGCGGCCGGCAGCAGGTCCTGGGCAATGATCCCCTGCAACGCATTGGCCAGCTGCAGCACGATCTGCCGCTGCGCGCTGCCTTCGAAGACGCCGACGATGCGTTCGAGCGCGTGCGAGACATTGGGCGAATGCATCGTGGCCAGCACCAGATGGCCGGTTTCGGCCGCCGTCAGCGCCGTGGCAATCGCTTCATGATCCCGCATCTCACCCACGACAATCACATCCGGATCCTGTCGCAGCACGTGGATCAGCGCCCGGTTGAAGGAACGCACATCGGTCAACACCTCCTGCTGCACGACGATGGCGCGCTTGTTTTCATGGACAAATTCAATCGGGTCTTCAATGGTGACAATCTTGCACCGGCGTTCGCCGTTGATCAGATCCACCAGGTAATTGAGCGTCGTGGTCTTGCCCGCGCCAGTCGGCCCGGTAATCAGCACCAGGCCGTTCGGCCGGCGCGCCAGGTCGTCGATCTTTTCCGGCAGACCCAGTTCCTCGCGCGTCGCGATCTTGTCGCCGCAGAAGCGGAGGCTGATTTCGGGATGGTTGTTCCGCCGGTAGAAGGTGACGCGGACGCGTCCGGCCACGCTGTGCAGGATGGAAATGCAAAGCTCCCATTCCTCGGCGAATTTTTTCTTCTGCTGCTCGTTCAACAAACCGTCCGCCATGGCGGTGATCTCATCCTCGGTCAGCGCGTCTTCATCGGCGATGATGATTTCTCCGTTCACGCGGAATGCGGGCGGCACGCCGGCCACGAGGTGGAGATCGGAAGCGTCGAACTCGCCGGCGGCGGACAAGAGCCGGTTCAGATTTTCCATTTTCATCGGTTGAAGAGTTGCCGCCAACCGCCGCGCAAACGCGCCCAGAGACCTTTCCGGGACAGTTGCATCAATGCCAGGTCGGCCTCGTGAGCATGCGGGTTCAATTGTTGCGCCTGCAAGAACGAATTTTTGGCCGGGCCGACCAGGTCCAGCGCCTCCTGGCAGCGGCCCAGTTCGAGCCACAACTGGCTGTGGCCGGAATTGATTTCAATGGCCTGCTGCAGCAATTTCAGCGCGAGCACAAATTGCCGGTAATAGAACCGGACCCGGGCCGCCAGCCAGACAACAAACCAATCGCGCGGCGCCAGCAACAGCGCCTTCTCGAAACAATAATCGGCGCGATGCTCCTCGCGCGCCAGCATCACATCGCCCCGCGCCAGCCAGACGTAAGGCGTGTCGCCGCGTTCTTCGATGGACGCGTCCGAAAACGCCAGCGCTCCCTGCAGGTCGCCGCTGCGGCCCAGCGCGACGGCCTTGGCGGCGAGCAGTTCCGGCTCGCTGGGAAACCGCTCGAGCGCCTTGTCCGCCCAGAGTTTTGCCTCGTGAAATTCGCCCAGCTCGATCAGCATCCGCACCTGGCCGGTCCAGGCGGCGGCATTTTGCGGGTTATACTCCAGGACCTTGGAATAAAAGCGCAGGGCCGACTCGAAATTTCCGTTTTCAAATGCCGTGCGCGCCTCGGCGGTATAGTAGGCCTCGTCCTTGACCAGTTTTTTTTCGCTTTGCTGCGGCTGGCCTTCGGATTCATCCCCGAATTCAAGATTGACGAAGCGGCTCATGGTATGATCTGGCGGCGCCAAAGCCAGCGCGGAGGAATTTTACCGGCAAAATCGTCTTCGGGAACCACCGCCAGCTGCAACAACGCGTCGGAGATGGTGCTTTCGGGCGTGTTGCCATAACCCCTTATATCAAATTGCGGCCAGATAAACCATTGCTTTTCCCGCGGCCGCATTTCCCCGGATTGGGGCATGTGCGGCAGCGGAGCGTGCATGATGCCATTGACGGTGAATCCGTTGGTGGAAAATTCCACCCGGTCACCGGCCATCGCCAGCACCGGACCCCATCCCAGACCCGAGTGCACCTGAACGGATCCGTGCCCGCCTCCCGTTTCCCAGCCCCAGCGGCCACCCGCCCGGCCGAGCCGGTAGGCAATCCAGTCGCCGCGTTGAATACCGGCGACGGGAAACTGCCGTTGCGCGATATACACCCGCCCATCGCTCAGGCGGAGCGGCACCAGCCAGTGTTGCAGCACGAAACTCCGCAACGGCAGGTAGAAAGCCAGGCCGATCGCCAGCATGGCCACGAAGATAAATCCCAGCCGGCCGCCGAAATCATCGTCGCGCAGCAACGGACGGCAGTAATAGACGAATCCGCAGGCATGAACGCCCAGCATCAGGCCGAAGGCGACATTCCCGATCCGATAGCCGAAACCCGCCACGAAAAAGAGCAACAGCAGTCCATAGCCCAGTGCGGCAACGTGGCCCCAGGATTTTCCTCCGCGGAGATAAATCCCCAGGCCCGGCACCAGAAACGCACCCAGCGTCCCGACTACGGTAATGCCCGGCGGCATGTGAACGTGAATTCGGTCCAGCCAGAGCCGGCGCCGGAGAGCGCTCCCCAGATAAAAGACCGGACTGTACCACCGCGCCCGGGGCGGGTAGTAGGCCGACTCCGATTCGATTGTCTTCGCTCTGGCCATCCGGCGGATTGACGACTGCCTCAGTGCCGTTGCTCGAGGTTGAACCGCACCTGTTCGTCCGGTTCGTAAAACTCGCTGGTCTCGCGCTGCGATTTAATTTCTCCGACGGCGCGCTCGAAGATTTTCATCGCTTCGAGGCAACTCTTGCCTTTGTAACCCTTGACGTGCACCTCGACACTGCCGTCGGGAGCGATCGTGATGTCAAATTCGCGTTGAGGCATAACTTTACAAGGCTGAAGGCTGAAGGCTGAAGGCTGAAGGTAAAGCGGCCCTGGCGTCTCGCAATTGTTTTTTGTTTCTGTTCATCATGCTTCAGCCTTCAGCCTTTCCCCATTCATCCGTCCCAATGCCGGACCTTGATCCGGATGGCGTTGTTTTCGTCCACGGCTTCCTCCACAACCACAAACTGGCGGGCGCGGATCTCATCCATCAGCCGCCGGTGAACATATTTTTGCACGACGCATCCGCTCAATTCCTCGCCGATGACCCGCAATTCCGCATCGGTGCGCCCCTCTCCGGTCACGCAAATCGAGGCCTTGCCGCGGGCGTCCCGCGAAAACGTCACCGTCACATCGCCGCGTATGACCTTGATGCGCTGGTCGCGCCCGAGCTGGTTGGTGACGATTTCGCTCTGGTCGATTTCGAGCGACACCTGGCGTTTGCCGGTCACCGCCTGCCCGCCCGCCTGGTTTTGCCGGGCACTTTCCTCAACAACGGTGTAGCCCAGCGAAGTGGCCGCCGCCGCGATCGCCGCGCTGAACATCGGCCACGAGGCGATGACCACCGGCGTCAAAATGCATACGCAACTCATACACCTAATATCTCAGGTTGGTGTCCGGAACCCGTGGCTCCGGACGACCCAACGGTTTCATTCCGTTCTGAAGTTTGGACCGCGCCACGCGGACTTCGTCACGCGACAACGGGGGATATCGCAACCGGTTGCGCCGGTCGGCCCGGGCCATCTGAAACGCCGACCACGCGCGGGCCAGGCCGAAGCCGGCCATGATCGGCACGAGCACCGGCGACAGCGCGAGGGCGACGAGGCTGAGGAGGAACAGCGCCGCATAACGGCGGTCTTTAAACGTGTCATACAGGCTGCCCCGGAACGTGCTCATCGGGCCAGGCTACAATTCCATCCGCCGCATTTCCGGATCGGCGGCAGCCGGGTTGGCGGTACTGGCGTTGCGCGCCCGGCCGGCGGCCCAGGCGCGCTGGGCATTGACTTTTTCGGTCATGGTCTTGGCCAGCGGCACGCTTTGCCTCAGCGTGTTCAGCACCTGCGCCGTGGTCAGTTCCGATCGGGCATAAAAGGCGTCGTACAGCGCGCTGATGATGGCCTCCTCGATTTCCGCGCCGCTGAAGTCCCGGGCCGCGTCCACCAGCCCGGGAAGATCGAACTGTTGCGGGTCGCGGCCGCGTTTGGCCAGGTGGATCCGGAAAATTTCCAGCCGTTCCTCCTCGGTCGGCAGATCGACATAGAAAATTTCATCCAGACGCCCTTTGCGCAGCAGTTCCGGCGGCAGTTGGGAAACGTCGTTGGCCGTGGCCACCACAAACACCGGCGCCTTCTTTTCCGAGAGCCAGGTGAGGAACGTGCCGAAAACGCGCGCCGTGGTGCCGCCATCGGTCGCCCCGGAACTTTGCGAACCGACGAACGCCTTGTCGATCTCGTCCACCCACAGAATGGCCGGCGCCACCGATTCGGCCACCGCGATGGCCCGGCGCACGTTTTCCTCCGATGATCCCACCAGGCTGCCGAACATCCGGCCCATGTCGAACCGCAACAGCGGCAGTTGCCACAGGCGCGAAACCGCCTTGGCGCAAAGACTCTTGCCGCAACCCTGGATGCCCAGGAGCAGAATGCCCTTGGGCGCCGGCAGACCGAAGGCGCGGGCCTCGTCGGTAAACGCAATCGCCCGTTTGTTGAGCCAGTCCTTGAGCACCGCCAGGCCGCCGACGTTGGAAAAATCCTCCTCGGCCGCGTAATATTCCAGCAGCCCGCTCTTGCGGATGATCTGTTGTTTTTCGGCAAAGACTTCATTGACGTCCTCGCCGCTCAGCCGTTCGCCTTTGACGATGATCTTGGCGAACACATTTTCCGCCTCGCCCAGCGTCAGGCCCAGCGCCGCCTGCAGCAGCCGTTCCCGCCCGTCGCCGTCCAGATCCACCTGGATCTGTTTCCGATCGCGGACTTCGGCGATGATTTTGTCCAGCATATCGCCCAGTTCCTCCTTGTTCGGCTGCGGGAAATTGATGACGGTGATTTCCTTGTCCAGTTCCGCCGGGATTTCCATCACCGGCGAAACCAGCACGATGGTCTTGAAACTGTTCTTCAGGTGCAGCGCAATGTCCTTGAGCTTCCGGATGATGGCGAAATTGTTCTTGCCGAGGAACGGATGGAAATCCTTGAAGATGAAAACGGCCGGCTCGACCTGTTCGATCACCTGGTCCAGGGCCACGAGCGGGTCCTTGGTGGCGGCGTTGCGGTTTTTCTGCGACTGAATGGACGTGCCGGCGGGAACGATGCCGTTGCTGAAGGTCCATTCGAAGATTTTCTTCTGCCGCTTCTGCGCGATCTCGACAATGACGTTCTGCACCCGCGTTTCCTCGCTCGAAATCACGTACAGGATCGGGTAACGGGCGCGGATGAGAGTCTCGATTTCAGTCTGGAAGTTCATGAGGGAGGCGTGAGGCGATTTGTTCGCAACCGGGGTTTAATTGGTGAAGCAATTCGGCAAACGGCTGTGTCAGGTTGTGAACCAGGATCCGGCCGTCGGGCAGAATCAGGAGTTCGCTCACCCGGTTTTCACCGAGCCGGCTGCGACGCTTTTGGGACAATCGCCGGTTCATGGGATTAAATTCAAACCCAGGCCGCGGGCCACGTCAATTGCCCGGTTGCATTCCGATGTCGGAACCGTCCCGCGCAATTCCGGATGCCGCGCCGCGTGCCAGGCCGGCCAGAAGCCGGAACGCAAATTCACTTTGACGCGAGGCAGGTTCACCGCCAGCCATTCAGCCACCGGTTTCCAGCAGCATTCAATGTGCCCGGGCATCAGCAAATGCCGGACGATCAATTCGCTGTGTGCATCCGCCCACAACAGATTTTCCTGAATGACGCGGAGGTAATCCGGCGTCCGGGCCAGCCGCGCGGCGCACGCGTCGTTGCCGAATTTGAAATCCGCCAGCCAGACGTCGAACATCCCGTCGAGCAGTTCGCGCGCCGCCGCCGAACCGTGCGCGTTGGTCTTCCAGACCAGCCGGGCGGTATCGGGCAGGAGCGACACCAACGCCAATACGGCCGGCAGATGAATCGTGGGTTCGCCGCCCAACACCATGATCGTCCGCGCGCCGTTTTGCAAAGCGGCCCGGGCTTTGGCCGCCATTGCCGGCGCGTCGAACCCCGTACCGGCCCGAGGATTCCAGCTGGAAGCGCCGGTGATGCAAAAGTCGCAGCGCAGGTCGCATCCGCTCAGCGCCACGGCAAATGTGGGAATCAATTCCAGTTCATCCGAAACTTCCGTTTGCGCGCAAAAAAAACGCGCGTCGGAACCGGCATGGCAGAGGCCGGCCTCGCCCGCCAGCCGGTTGACACCGCAGTCATGCGCGCAGAACCGGCAGTCGGCGAGCCGTGCGTGCGCCTGTTGCGCGCGGGCGCGGGCGGCCATCGAACGAGGAGCACCGGGCACCGTTCCGGCAGGTTGGAATCCAGCCGCTCTACGCCGGGACGGTGCCCGGCGCTCCTGTTTGGCGCAAATCATAATTCCAGCCGGGCGACGCGTTCGGAGCGGATCTGCTGCGGGGTGTTGCCCAGGAACAGTTTCGCGCGGATGCGCAGCCAGAGCCAGCCGACCACACCGCCGCTCCACATGGCCAGCATCAGGAACCAGCCGCAACAGAAGAACAGGATAACCGAGTTGATGGTGGCGATCACGATCGCCGCCTGGCGGGTGGAAAGTTCCCCGATGCCGAACAGGATCAGGCGTTCGTTGCGATACAGCCAGTCCCAGGCCGCCAGCAGGGCAAAGATGATGGCGCCGCACCCGACCCAACCGCCGGCCATCCCGGGCCGGAGCAGGGTGATGAACAGCCCGCCGGCCAGGGCGCCCAGGAGGCAATAACCCCAGAACGCGCGCGCCGACCAGGTCCGGGCCAGCACCGGAACCAGGCTGGCCAGCCAGAACAGGCTGACCAGCCAATCAATCGGACCCGCCGGTAAAAACGCGTAGGTCACCACCCGCCAGACCTGTCCCTGCCAGGCCAACGCGGGAACCAGCGCCAGCCGGCCGTAAAGATCAAACCAGCCCAGGCGCATACCGATCCAGCCCGCCGGGAAGCCGAGCGCAAAAATGAGCAGGAAAAGGCGCAGGCCCCAGGGCAGCGCCGAAAAATAATTTCGAAACAGGTTTTTCATGATTGACCTCCCAGCCAGCGTTTCCACCACGATCCTTTCGGCGCCGGCGCATCGCCGGTGGATTTTTGGAGCCGCTGCGCGATGCCCGGCGGAACAGTGGTCCGGGCTGCGTCATACCGCAACAATTCTTCGGGCCCGGCGAACTCGCGGACGGCCGGTTGTTGCTGCGTCTGGTGTTCAACCCCGGTTTGTTGGGACTGCTGTTGTTCGGCAGAAAATTTGGATTGATGTTTCATGGTCGGCCTCAGGCGGTTTTTTCGAACAGGGCGGCGAAAGCCTTGCGGGCCCGGTGCAGTTTTCCGCGCACTGCGTCAGGAGATTGTCCGACGAGCGCGCCGGCTGCTTCGTAGCTCAATTCCTCATCGGCCACGAGCAACAACAGCAGGCGATACTCGTCAGACAATCCATCCAGCGTCTTCTGGATGCGCTGGCCCAGTTCCTTGGTTTCCAGGACCCGCAGGGGAGAATCAGTCCGCGACGCGGCATTTTCCCAGACCGCGTCGTCGGCGTTGGAAAACACATGCCGGTCATGCCAGGCCTGGCGGAGGTTCTGGCAATGGTTGACGGCGATGCGATACAACCAGGTGCGCACGGAGGCTTCGCCACGGAACTGGTCCAGCTTGCGAAAAGCCTTCAGGAAAACATCATGCGTGGCGTCCTCGGCTTTTTGCGGATCGCCCAGGAACCGCAACGCCAGATAATAAATCGCCCGGCTGTTTTCCGCGTAAAGCTCGGCGAATTCCGGCGACGCCAGACTGGCCGGGGAGTCCGGCACCGACTCACAATCGGCGGCCCGTTCGTTCATGGTTGTGTTCACCGCCGATTAGACAACGCTCGCCCGCCAATGTCACGCCGGCAAAACGGGTGGCTTCCTGTTGTCGTGTCGGCGCTGCGCGCCGATTTCGAGCCATCCGCCTTCGCGGGCGCCAGAGCGCCGCTTCGGCGCGACGGCGGCAGGCTCGACGCCGTATCAAGTTCGGACACGCCAAACCGGTTAGGCACGGCGCCCGTCATCTCCGGGCCAGGAGATCAAAATCAGGGTTTGCCCGGCCGGCCGCGTTTGAGCCCGATATTTTGTTCATAGGTGCCCAGCTTGATCGCCTGGCGCTGGCCCTGGGCCTTGAACTCCAGCGGGAGACGGTTCAACCGGGTTCGGGCCAGGTCCGCCGCCGCCCAGTCCGGAAACCGGTCGATGATCTGTTGCAAGGTCTGCCGGACCGTCGCCGGGTCCGCGCCGTGCCGGACCTGCAAATCGGCCAGCAGATTCAGCCAATGGGCGACCTGTTTGGGCGGTTGATTCGGGGCGTCGATCAACTGGCCCAGTTCGCCGGCGGCGAGATCCAGGCGTTGGTATTGATCGGCGTAGAGAATCGCCAACTGCTCCCGCACTTCGGCGTCCTGCGGGTGTTGCTCCAGGTGTTTGACGTATTCGGCGGCGAGTTTTTTCGGATCCGCTTCGGCCGGCTGCAGGCGGGCTGATGATTCGAGCAAGCCGACATTTTCAATTCCTTCCGGTATCGGCATGGGCTGGCGGTCCGAAGCGTCGGCCAGCATTTTTTCCGCGCCGGCAAGGTGCGCAATGCGTTGGGCCGCCTGTTGCGCCAGCTCGCTGTCGGGATACCGGGCGAAAATTTTTTCCAGCGTGGCCCGCGCCGCGTCGGCATCCCGGCCCCGCCGGAGCTGCCAGTCGGCCAGTTGATTCCAGGCGGCGGCGACCTGCCCGGGCGGGGCGGCCGGCCAGGCACAGAAATGGTCCAGCGTCGTTTCCGCCGACGGCAAATCCTTCAGGTCTTCGGCCTGGATGGCCGCGAGCAACAGGACGCCTTCGATGTCGTGTGGGAATCGGGCGAGCTGTTTGCGGACCTCGACGACGGCCTCCAGCGGTTTGCCTTGTTTTCGCTTGCTGATGGCCATTGAATAGCCTGGCTTCAAATCCGGCGGCTCGTTGCCGCCGTCGAACAGACCGGCCAACGGGTTGGACAAGAGTCCGCTGATCTGGGGCGTCCAGAATATGCTCAGGACGACCGCGCAAAAAACGATCGAGCCGAGCATCAGCAAGGAAACGCCGAATCCTGCCAGCAGGTCACCTCCCAGGTGTTTCAAACCGAAGCGGACAAGAAAAATATCGCCGACGATCAGCAGGGCGCTGACCACCAGCTTAAGGACGGTGTTTTCAAAATTTTCGTCACGCCTCATCGCCCGCAGGTCCTTCCAGTTATTGGACAAAGCTCACCGGCCGATATCACGCAAACCAGCGACAGTGACTCATTCCGGGCAGGGGCGCCGCGCTGCGGCGTCCGGAGAGTGCGGCGCTGTCCCTGCCTATTTCAACCATAGCGATACGGCTTTTCCATCACGAACGTATTCGGCAGATGCCGGATTTCACGGACTTCGCCGTCGGCCAGCAACACTTCGACGATGTCGAACCGGATTTTCACCTCGGGATTTTTGAGGAGGCGCAGATAGTCCAGCCCGGTCTGCGAAAGCAGCCGCCGTTTGCGGGCATCCACCGCCGCCGCGGGCCGCGTCCAGTCCTCGGAGGACCGCGTCTTGACTTCGATGAACACCAGGCAGTCGCGGTCACGAAACACCAGGTCGATTTCACCGCGCAACGAACGAAAATTGGCGGTGAGGAATTTGAGGCCCAGCCGGCGCAGATGTTTCCGGGCCGCCCGCTCGCCCAGTTCGCCGCGCCGCAAATGTTCCGGCTTCGGTTTTCGGATAAACCGCGCCTTCAATTGTTCCAGTAGGTACATACGATCGAAATCTTCGTCCTCGTTCCGATTTTCTGGACCTCGATTACGATTACGAGGACGATTTATGCGAACCAAACATTTCACCCTGGACGGGCCGGAACGGCGCGAAGCTGCGGCGATGGATCGGGCAGGGTCCATGGGCGGCGATGGCCGCCAGGTGCCGTTCAGTCCCGTAACCTTTGTGGTCGGCAAAACCGTACATCGGCCATTGGCGGTCAAACTCGACCATGAACCGGTCGCGCGTGACCTTGGCCAGCACACTGGCGGCAGCGATGGAAAAACTTTTAAAGTCACCCTTTACGATCGCCGTCTGCGGCACGGTCATGGTTTTGACGCGGCGACCGTCCACGAGCGCATGGGCCGGCGCCGGCTGCAGTTGCGCCAGCGCCTCGTTCATGGCGCGGTGCGCGGCCTGAAAAATATTGATGATGTCGATTTGTCCGGCGTCCACCTGCGCCACGGCAAATTCCACGTCGGCGCACGCGGTCAGAAAGGCAAAAAACTTTTCCCGCTGCAACGCGGTGAGCAGTTTCGAATCGGTCAAACCCTTGAGCTGGCGCGGCAAGCCGGTTTCGCCCCATTGTGCCGGCAAAATGGCGGCGGCAGCGACGACCGGCCCCGCCAGCGGGCCGCACCCGGCCTCATCCACGCCGGCAACCCGGGTCACACCCCGGGCCCACAATTCGCGCTCAAAAACAAATTGCTTTGCAAGTCTGGCGCCCATGGTTCAGGTCTGTTCGGCAAGGCCGAGCCTAGCGCGTTTTATGATGTTGTCATCCGTTTTTTCAATTCTTGTAGGGCAGACATGCTGTTGCCCTGTAGAAACCTTTTAAACCGCTGAGACGTCCAAGAGAGGATGAGCGAAAAGGAAGAGGTAAAAGGGAAGAAAACGGTGATCGAGAAGGTGGCCGAACTGGCGATGCACTT